>Ga0222424_100815_pt1 | contig 10666 bp, 6 predicted proteins | sample 2B2ome_FD_182468 | JGI IMG/M metagenome (GOLD analysis project Ga0222424, IMG submission 182468) | Enriched microbial communities from leaf-cutter ant dump, University of Wisconsin, Madison, United States - 2B200A (version 2) | ecosystem: Environmental > Terrestrial > Nest > Insects nest > Nest...
AGTGCGGTAGGCTATACCAGCCATGAAGAACCGGTAAAGGGAAGAACGGACCTGGGTACGATTGTACTGCAACCCTCCAAGGCGGCCTCCCTCGACGAAGTAGTGGTGATCGGGTATGGAACAGCAAAAAAATCGGATCTGACAGGAGCCGTAGCTACGTTAAAATCGGATAAGCTGATGGACGCGCCGGTGCCCAATGTAACACAGGCATTGCAGGGAAAGGTTGCGGGGGTAGAAGTGAGCGTGAACAATAATGCACCGGGCGCCGGTGCTAAAGTACGCATCAGGGGCCTGGGCTCTATTAATTCCAGTCTCGATCCGTTGTATGTGGTGGATGGTGTGGTGGGTGTGGATGCCAATACCTTAAATCCTAACGATATCGCATCAATGGAAGTACTTAAAGATGCATCTTCTACCGCCATTTACGGTGCCCGTGGTGCCAATGGTGTGGTGATGATAACGACGAAGAGAGGGCGCAGGGGCGGAACGCAGGTTTCCTACGAGGGCAATGTGAATGTGGCGCAACTATCCCGGCATATACGTTCATTGAATGCGACCGAATTTATGAAGGTGTATAACGACGCCATGGCAAATGCGGATAAGTTTAATCCGCAACCTGTGACTAGTCCCTATACACCACCGCCGGCATTGAATCATGCAAATTATCCCGATCTGTTTGATGCAAATGATCAGCCGCTTTATAATACCAACTGGGAATCGGAGGTTTATAAACCTGCTGTTTCCACCAGTCATCAGCTGAATTTCCAGGGTGGAAATGAAAAAACAACGTTTGGCCTTTCATTAGGCTACCTGGATCAGAATGGTATCATGGCCGAATCCTGGTTCAAGCGGTATTCTGCCCGGTTCACGTTGGATAATGAGGTGAACAAATGGTTGAAGGTCGGAGGAAGCATCGGTGTTGTAAAAGGATTGCAACGAATGGTTTCCGATGGTAACGGCGGGCTGAATGTTCCCCGGATGGTGGCAGAAGCATTACCGATCCTGCCAATAAAATATCCGAATGGCAAATGGGCAGGCAACAGTGATATCGCAGGTATGGAGGGTGGTCCCAATCCGGTACATATTGCAAACAATCGCTATTCGCTGAACAATACGATCCAGGCGCTCGGTAACACCTACCTGTTGTTCCGGATCGCTAAAGGATTAGAATTCAAATCCGACTTCGGTTATAACCTAAATAACCTGAAAAATAATTTCTACTCTGCGATGGATCTGCATAACCTGTCAATGGACGCAGGAGGGGAAGCAAATTTAAATACCTATCAGAATGTATACTGGCAGTCGGAGAATTACCTGACCTGGAACAGGGATTTTTCAAACGGACACCGGATGACGGCCATGCTGGGTGCTTCCTGGCAGGAGTACAACCAGGAGCGCCTCCGTGCAGACAACCAGCAATTCATTGATGATATTTTTCAATGGCACTATTTACAGGCGGGTGCGGTAAGAAATGCTTCTGAATCGGAAGACTACCGCTGGGCAATGAACTCCTATTATGCCAGGGTGACCTATAATATTCAGAACAAATATTTGTTTACGGCTACAGGCCGTTATGATGGCTCCTCTAAATTTGGTAAGAACAATAAATACGCCTTCTTTCCCTCGCTGGGGGTGGCCTGGCGGGCATCTGAAGAAGATTTCCTGAAAAACAGTACCGTTGTCAGCGATCTGAAAATAAGGGCAAGCTATGGAGCTGCCGGTAACCAGGAAATTGATCCTTATACTTCTTTACAGAAGATTCAGCCGGGCTCTACCATACTGGGAGAGAATCAGTCCACCACCCTGGTGCCTACCAATATGGGAAATCCGGATCTGAAATGGGAAGTATCCTGGCAGGGCGATGTGGGAGTTGAATTAGGACTCTGGAACAACCGGGTATACCTGACAGCCGATGCGTATTCGCGCACTACAAAAGACCTGCTCTTGCAGACACCGATTCCCTGGTCTGCAGGATTTGACCAGGCCTATGTATACCGCAATATCGGATCTGTGAGAAATACCGGATTGGAGATCAGCCTGAATACGGTGAATATTGATCATCCAGATTTTAAATGGTCGACGAATTTTATTTTTGCTACTAACCGCAACCGTATCCTGCAGTTGAATGATGGTAATGCGGATATTTTTCCCGGACCCAACTTTTTGGGTCAGACCAATATCCTGCGTGTAGGGGAAGCCATTGGTACGTTCTGGGGAAGGACCCGTTTGGGTACTTATAGTGAAGATGAAGCAGCTTTGGCTGCAACACAGAATCTGAAGCCAGGCGACCGGAAATACCTGTTAAATGAGGATGGCAGCGAACATTATGGTGTGATCGGAAGAGCAAATCCTAAATGGACGGGGACCTTTTCCAGCACTATAAATTATAAAAATTTTGATTTTTCCTTTGATATCCGCTTTGTTCAGGGTATGAATACAGCGGCCACTTTTAAGCACTCTACAGAAGACCGTCAGACGATTGCCAACAGCCTGGCAACCGTACTGAACGCCTGGACGCCGGATAACCAGAACACCATGATCTCCCAGGTACGCCCCTATAAGTTTGCCCAGGATTCCAAATTTGATACATGGTGGGTGGAAGACGGTTCTTTTATCCGCGGACAGAATTTTATATTGGGTTATTCCATTCCGAAAACCACTGTTGATCGCTGGAATATTCAAAAGTTAAGGATTTATGCGAGTGTTCAGAACCTGTTCCTGAGTACCAAATACACCGGATATGATCCCGAAGTAGATACCTACAATACAAGAGTAGGAAGTAATGGTACCTTTTCGCAGAACCTCGATTTCTTTTCTTACCCGCGTCCGCGTGTATGGAACCTGGGTGTCAGCCTCGTATTCTAACAATAAAACATGAACAAAATGAAAAATAGAAAATATTTAATGGGTGCTGCGCTGATCTTATTACTGGCATCCTGTACCAAGTTCCTGGAAGAAGAGCCCACTTCCTTTATAACACCCGATTCTAAACTTACCAGCAGTAAAGTAGCAAGGGCTTTTGCAGACGGTTGTTATCAGAACCTGAGCAAAGCAGTTCTTGGAGGACAGCCGTCCTCTTACGGAGGTAATACCTGGAATCTGATGGAATATATGACCGGGAAATCCGGAAGCGACCTGGGGCAAACAAATTATACCATGTTCCAGAATCTCAGCTACAACAGTACCTCATTCTACTTTGATACCTGGTGGCAGTTCTTGTATAAAGGAATCGGAGCCTGCAATCAGGCCATTGTTTCGATTCCAAAGATTGACGGGATAGAAGACGAAGGAAAAAATAATATGGTGGCAGAAGCACGTACATTAAGAGCACTCTACTATTTTTACCTGGTGCGTATGTATGGCGCTGTTCCAAAAGTAACGGAACTGGCCACCGATTTTGAAGAGCTGAAAGTGCCAAGGACACCTGCCAAAGCGATCTATGACAGTGTGATCATCCCTGATTTGTTGATCGCTGAGAAGTCTGGGCTGCCGTGGAGAAGCAATGGGGTCTCTATGGGAGCAATAAAAGCCATTCTGGCAGATGTGTATCTGACCTATGCCGGCGCGGCAATCAATGGGGGAAATGAATATTATGCGGAGTCTGCGAAACGGTCCCTGGATGTGATTAATAGTGGAGCGTATACCCTTTTTCCCAATTATACCGATATGATCAATCCGGCAAACAAGAACACGGGAGAATTTATTTTACAGGTGCAATATTCAGCTGCGGCCAATCAGAACAATCCTCTGACTGCGCTGACCATTCCGAACTATTCCGGGATCTCCAAGTATTCGGATGAATACGGGTCGGTGTATCCCACTCCGGAGTTCATTGCATCTTTCCCGGCCGGCGATAAGCGGGCAAAAGAGCGTCAGTTTTTTTACAGCAGTTATCCCAGCGCCAAGGACGGAAAGCTGGTTACCTTTTCGCATCCCTACCTGTATAAATGGTTTGATGTAAACGCGGTAACCAATACTGTAAAGTCTAATTTAAACTATACCCTGTACCGGTATGCCGATGTATTGCTGCTCTATGCGGAAGCTTCCAACCGGGCTGAAGGAGCACCCAATGCACGGGCGCTGCAGAGCCTGAATGCCGTTCGTGCAAGAGCACAGCTGGCACCTTTTTCAAATACGGGCAAAGATGCCTTTGAAAAAGAGGTATGGCTGCAACGTTATTTTGAATTGTGCTTTGAAAATAAGATGTGGTTTGATATGCTGCGTACCAGAAAGGTGCACAACGATGTTACCGGCAACTGGGATAATTTCGTAGGGCATAAAACTGTGTTCGACGCAACGTTCTCTGAAAAACAACTACTGTTTCCCGTGCCTAAGCAGGAAACGGATGTAAATCCGAACCTGTTGCCCAATAACACCGGGTTCTAAAAAAGAATGATATCCTGCAACTAAAAAGGGTCTGGCAAAGCCGGACCCTTTTTTATCATGGAAAAGGCATTACAAATAACTCAGATTCGTTTTGGGCGTTAGCGCCAGCAACGTTTCATACATCAACCGGATGGTATTTTCAATATCCTTTTTATGGATCATTTCCACCGTGGTATGCATATAGCGCAGGGGCATGGAGATCAATACCGAAGGGCAGCCGTCATTAGCATAGGCAAAAGAGTCTGTATCGGTGCCGGTGCTGCGGCTCAGTGCCCTCCATTGTACGGGGATCTTATTTTTTTCAGCAACAGATTCCACAAAGTTCAGCAGCTTGTTGTGCACCGCAGGTGCATATGCCAGGGAAGGACCGTTGCCGCATAGTAGATCGCCCTCAATGTTCTTGTTGATCATCGGGGTATTGGTATCGTGGGTAACATCGGTTACAATAGCAATATCCGGTTTAATCCTCCGGGCGATCATTTCTGCCCCGCGCAGGCCGATCTCTTCCTGAACCGCATTTACAATATAGAGACTGTAAGGCAGTGTTTTCTTATTTTCTTTTAATAAACGGGCAACTTCGGCAATCATAAAGCCTCCAACCCGGTTGTCAAAGGCGCGCCCTACAAAATGGTCGCCTGCCAGCTCATCAAACCCGTCCTGGTAGGTAACCACAGCACCTACATGGATACCGAGGGCTTCTATTTCCTTTTTGCTGCGGGCACCGCAGTCCAGCCAGATGTTCTCCGTTTTGGGCTGTGTTTCGTTTTCCTTCCCGATCCGGGTATGGATCGCCGGCCAGCCAAAAACCGCTTTTACCTGCCCTTTCTTTCCATGAATGAATACCCGTTGGGCCGGTGCGATCTGGTGATCGGCCCCGCCGTTCCGCTTTACATAGATCAGTCCTTTGTCGGTTATATAATTAACAAACCAGCTGATCTCATCCGCATGGGCCTCAATCACTACCTTAAATGGCTGGTCCGGGTTAATGATCCCAACGGCGGTCCCGTAGGGGTCTACAAATTGAGTGTCAATATAGGGTGCCAGGTAATCGAGCCACAATTTTTGTCCCCAGGATTCAAAACCAACGGGGGATGCGTTATTGATATAATTTTTCAAAAATCCCAGCGCATGGTCTGTTAAGATTGGCTTGAGAGCCTTCGCTTTTTTTCCTTTTTCTTTTGTATCTGATTTAGCCATAATGATTATTTAAAGGATTCAAACCTACAGAAAATTTGTTAAGAATCAGGGGACTGTTATCAGTTTTCAGCGATCGGCGCCGGCGTTTGTTCCAGGGTTAACGTTAGATCCGTGTTTCATTTTTCACAGGCCACGGGGTAAGGGGTGGTAAAATAAAAAGCGGGAAGCGGGATTTACATACTTGGAGCCTGTTAAAAAACGACTTTAGATAATCCGAATAGCCACTAAATCATACATCCCTTTTATTACATCCCCAAAAATGGTTTTAAACGATCATTTATCAAAAGAGGCATCGCTTTCAAAGATCCTGCAAGACCGGGTCCTGATATAAAGGTTTCAGGTTCCTGGTTCAAAATTTCACATCAGATCCGGTTTTATATTTCGGGTTCTATCGACCACTGCCTATTGACATCGATCAGCGCTATTTCACTTTTCACTGCCGGGTTTCGGGTGTAACGTTGTTGAAGATTGATGATGCAGCCGGCTGAAGGCAGATAGCTGATCACTGAAGGGACCCAATCTCAAATCTGAAGACCGGCAGCTGACCGCTGATCACTGAAACCTGACCGCTAATAACGCCAATCTCAACGCTATTTTTGGTAACTTTGCAAAATGATATTACCAATCGTTGCCTATGGCAATCCTGTTTTAAGAAAAGTAGCAGCGGAAATAGATCCGCAGTACCCCGGGCTGGAATCCCTGATCGATTCAATGTGGGAAACCATGTATGCCAGTAACGGGGTAGGACTGGCCGCGCCGCAGATCAATAAGGCGATCCGGCTTTTTGTGGTGGACAGTAAGCAGATTATCGAGAACCTGGAAGAAGATGAAAAGGACCAGTATCCCGGTGATGAGGGTATTAAACAGGCATTTATCAATGCGCACGTAAAAACACTCGAAGGCGGGCTGTGGAGCTATAATGAAGGCTGTTTGAGCATTCCGAAGGTGCGGGAAGATGTTATGCGCAATGAAACAGTGACCATTACCTACCAGGATGAAAATTTTGAGCAGCATACCCGCACCTTCAGCGGCATTACGGCCCGCGTTATCTTGCATGAGTACGATCATATTGAGGGTAAGCTGTTTATCGATTACCTGCCCCCTTTAAGAAAAAAACTGATCAAGGGAAAGCTGAATGATATTTCCAACGGGAAGATCCGTGTCGATTATAAAATGTCGTTTCAGTAAGCACCGGTTCCGGCTGCTCCGGGCCTTTATATTCCAGGGTTATGCGTATCTGTACATTCCTTCTTTTTCTTTTTATCGGGTTGGGGATCCATGCCCAGCCCCGGAGCTATACGGCGGGGAATGCACATTCCCACAATGATTATGAGCAGCAATGGCCTTTCTGGCTGGCCTATGAGAACGGGTTTGGCTCTATTGAGGCAGATGTGTTCCTGGCGGAGGGTGGCCTTCCGGTGGCTCATAATGGCAGAGACATCCGACCGGGCAGGGACCTTAAGCGCCTGTACCTCGATCCGCTAAAAGCCTGTATCCAAAACAACAAGGGGGCTGTTTATGCAAACCGGAATAAAAAACTGTATCTGCTGATTGATTGTAAAACAGAGGGATTGGGTACTCTCACTGCCATCATCCACACATTAAAGGCATACCCGGAGATCACCGGAAATAAGACGGTCCGGATCGTGATCACCGGCAACCAGCCCAGTAAGGACTCGCTGTATACATATCCGGCCTTTATCTGGTTCGACGGTGATCTTACTTATAAATATACCAAGCGTAACCTGGAACGGGTGGCCCTTTTCAGCGCCAATTTCCGGAATTATTCAAAATGGGAGGGGAACGGACGGTTAGATGCTGCGTCGGAGCAGTTACTGGGAGCGGCAATCGCAAAAGCGCATCGGGCGGGCAGACCCATCCGCTTTTGGGGCGCACCGGATATAGAAAATGCCTGGGAAACCTTTGAGCAGCTGGGAGTCGATTATATTAATACCGATAAAATTGAAGCACTGGCGGGGTTCCTTGGGAATTAGTAGCTGAAGTGGTTGGGGCTGTATAGGCAAATTGAATACATCGCAGACCCCCGCAGATTGATTTTCTGTGATCTTCATAGCTATCGGGATCTGCACAAAAAATGGCATAGATCTTCGGGAACTATTACGGAATCATACAATTTAAACAACTTCTATATAAAAGATCTGCTTATGACCGCTGGGGTTCCGGCGTTTCGGCAGATTCGGGATAGGAATTACGGTTTAACACCACACTAATGACGTTTTATGTAGCGGTTTTTCTGCGGAAGACTGCTTACAGACAGTTGTGTTTTTAATGCATTATTTTCATCAAAAGTTCGTGTAAAAACAAATTGGACCGTGCACCAGGTCAATAATTCCCTGCCGCCACTAAGTCCGGGACTCCAGTACGGGCAGGAAAGCTTTAGCAGCCGTATGGCTTCTTCCGTTGTTTTTGCATGGCCGCTTTGTAGTGGCGTTATTTTGGTGATACCTCCCCAGGGTTTTACAATAAATTGAAGCACAACGGTATCAGAAAAGAATTGCGGAGCAGCAATATTGGGGAAGCGAAGGTTTTGGTTAAAGAACGCATAACCGGTACTGCCTCTGAAGGTAGCCGGCATCTCGGTATTGGTGAACACGTCGGAATCAAAAATTTCATCTTCAACATAGCAGGAGCCTTTCCTGTTTCTTAACTCATCATACCGGGAGTATTTGTCATCGGCAGCGATGGTAACGGGTTCTCCGGACCTTGTTTTTCTTAAAGGGACGTATTCTTCTTTTGGTACCTGTGTTTTTTCGATGTTTACGTATTTGAGCGATTTAGCTTCATGCAGACCATTGGGAATATGCCGCACCGGGTTATTGCTGATTGAAAACTCCGTAAGCGCCGGTATTTCAAAAATTTCCGGAGGGATGGAGTCTATATGATTATGGTTTAAAATGAGTTTTTCCAGCAATTGAAGCCGGTTAAAAAATGAAGGCAGGCTGGTGATTTTATTGTGTTCCAGGTTTATCCATTTTAAGGAGTCTAAACCTGCGATCCAGCCGGGGATGGCGGTTATGTTACCCCTGGTGATGATAAGGGTTCTTAGATTTTGACAATCTTTTAAGGATCGTGGAAGGGCGCTAAAGTTGCAATTATAGGCGTAGAAAGATTTTAAAGAGGGCGGAAACCGGCTAAAACCTTCATCTGATAAAGGATTTCTTGAAATGAATAGGGTTTCAAGGGCGGGCATCGCACTTAGGTTGGGCAGTTGCGTTAGCAGGTTGTTGTTTAACTCAAGCGATTTTAACGTTGGCAAGGAAATCAGTACACCAGGAAAAACCCTGAACCTGTTATTGCTGATATTTAACCGTTCCAGGCTGTTTGACCGGCTAAATGATTCTGGCAGCTCGGTAAGCTGATTATTGGAAAGGTTAAGATACCTTAATGCGGGGCTGAGCCGGATATTATTATTTATGTAGCTGATTTCATTGTAGGAGAGGTTCAGGATCTGTAACTGGTCCATTTTATAAAGCCAGTCCGGGATCTCCTGAATGGAGGTGCCGCTTATTTCCAATTGCTGAAGGTTTTTAAGAAGAGTGAGCTCTTTCGGGATCTTTTGAATTTTAATCCGGCTTATGATTAATCTGCGCAAATGTTTCAGGCTATAAATTTCTGCCGGTATTTCAGATAAACGTCCGCTGCTCAAGGACAAGGATTCGAGGTTGGGCATTTCTTCAGCATATTTCAACGTTCCCGGAACGATTCCGTTGTTTAATGCTAAATAGCGCACCGCGTCTTTATATTTATACGCGGAATCAAGATCTGTAAAAATTCTATTGCTTGGTTGCGCAAGGCCGGTGAATCCGCTAAAAAGCAGCAAAAGGAAGTATAAGCGTCTCATTTTTAATAAGTATTGGTGTAACTGAGATCTCGTTTTAACCGGTTTCCACAAAATTTTCCGGTGATCCCTGCGTTTTTGTGCGCATAAAAGGGGATAAGGGCGCTATTCCGGCTTCGTTCCTTCCGGTCCGGTTGCAGGTTTTTAAATGATCATTGCTTTAATTTTGGGTGAACCCGGGCTAAAACTAAAAAAAAAGCCTAAAAATTAGATTATTCCAAATCTTCACGCTACATTTGCACTCCCAAATAAAATTGGGATTTATCCAATGTCACAGAGAATCAGAATTAAATTACAGTCTTACGATCACAACCTGGTTGATAAATCAGCAGAAAAAATCGTAAAAACAGTGCGCAGCACTGGTGCAGTTGTTACGGGGCCCATTCCTTTGCCCACTCACCGTAAGATCTTTACGGTTCTTCGTTCTCCGCACGTGAACAAAAAGAGCCGTGAGCAGTTCCAACTGGCAACGCACAAGAGATTATTGGATATTTATACTTCTTCTTCCCGTACTGTAGATGCGCTTTCCAAGCTGGATCTGCCCAGTGGTGTGGAAGTTGAAATCAAGGCCTAAGTCTCCTGACCTGGTCGGGGACGTAAAAGCCTGTGGCGTTAGTTCTTTTTAAAACATTTTTCATCTCTCAATCCCGGCCGTAAACCGGAAGAAAAGAGCTCTGAAATCCAGCTTCTTGAATATCAAACGAAGTAAAACATAAAAACAAGCCATTCAGGGTTTGTTTACTACCGGTACTTCCTAATTCTGCATTAAGCAGAAAACAATGGAAAAGGTCGGTAGCAAACGGGGATCGATTCCGGTGTATTGCCGGAAGTCCCAATAATCCTGCAAGGCGTAAAACTACATAACAATGAAAGGTATTATTGGGAAAAAATTGGGAATGACCAGCATCTATGATCCCTCAGGTAAACAAACAGCCTGCACGATCATTGAAGCAGGTCCTTGTGTTGTAACGCAGGTAAAAACAACAGAATCAGACGGTTATAACGCATTACAGATCTCTTTCGGCGATAAAAAAGAAAATCGCATCACACAACCAGAGAAAAACCACTTCGCTAAAGCTAACACTTCCGCAAAAAAATTCTCCAAAGAGTTCAGAGATTATTCCTTAGAAAAAAGTCTTGGTGATACCATTACAGTAGACATCTTCGAAGAAGGTGAAAAAGTTGATGTTGTAGGTACAACAAAGGGTAAAGGTTTCCAGGGTG
>Ga0222424_100817_pt1 | contig 10660 bp, 10 predicted proteins | sample 2B2ome_FD_182468 | JGI IMG/M metagenome (GOLD analysis project Ga0222424, IMG submission 182468) | Enriched microbial communities from leaf-cutter ant dump, University of Wisconsin, Madison, United States - 2B200A (version 2) | ecosystem: Environmental > Terrestrial > Nest > Insects nest > Nest...
CCGTTTTTGGGGTGGTTGCTGCTCCACCACTCGCCGGTTGCCGGCCTCAATTTCTTTTATCAAAGATGAAGGTAAATACCGGTTTTGAATAAGGGGAGATACGACATTCTGCAGGGCATTTTGCGAATGCCACCGTGCCCGTTCCGGGAGGACAATGGTATACCAGCCTGGACGCAGCTATTCAGAACCAGCCATTTAAATATTGGATGCAGACTATGGCGTACGGTTCACCGGCTCCGCACCGGGTACCCTGGTTTTATGAGGTTCAATAGCGATCCCTGGGCGTTGCACCCATTTCTAAAATGAGGGAACCGCCCTTTGTAATACGTTCCCATGGTATGAATGGCGTATGCAATGGTTCTCCGTCAAAAGCAGCAGCCTGCACATAGGGATTGCGGTTATCCTGGTTTTTGGCTTCAATGGTAAGCATATTTCCGCTATAGTACCGGGGGCTCAGCCGGATCTTTATTTTATCGAATAAAGGACTTCCAATTGCCAGTTGCGGGCGCGGGGCGGTAAGTCCTTTTACATCAAACAGCCCGATGGCTGCCATTACATACCAGGCGCCCAGTTGTCCCTGGTCCTCATCCTGGCCAAAACCATATCCGTGTACCGGCTCTGTTCCATAAAACCCGTTGCAGATCGCGCGCACCCATTTTTGGGAAAGCGAGGGCCGGCCAGCGTAATTAAACAACCAGGAAACGTGCAGGTTGGGCTGGTTGCCGTGGTTATAAATCCCCGCAATACCTGCAAAAGCGTCAATGGTTGCGCCTCCGCCAAATAAAGCCTTTTGAGCGATCGTAAAAATACTGTCCAGCCGTGCATTAAACGTGTATTGCCCCATACGCTGCACCAGGGCTTCAATATCATGCGGAACAAAATAGGTATACTGCCATGCATTGCCTTCCTGAAACCCGCGCCAGGGTTGTGCCGGATCGAAAGGTTCTATGAACCGGCCGTTGGCCAGCCGGGGCCGGACGAGTTTTAACTGCGGATCATATACTTTTTCCCAGGCCTTTGACAAACGCAGGAGCGTATCATAATCGGTTGTTCTTCCAAGCAGCTTTGCCCATTGTGCCACGGCATAACTGCTGAACGCATACTCCAGCGTATGCGACACCGAGAACTGCCAGCGCTCACCACCACCTGCACCACTGTCCAGGTGGTTTACATACCCGTATTCCCGGAACCGGTCAACATCTGTTTTACCTGCCCCAAACGGACGGTTGCGCCACTCCAGTTCGTTCTTCCTTGCCGCTTCATAAGCCTGCTTTACATCAAAGTCCCGGATGCCCGCCATGTAGGCGCTGGCAAAAACAAGTCCGACAAAGTTGGTACCCACACCAGATACATACCGGCTGTTGGCAATGCCATCGCCCAGCCAGCCGGCGTCTTTGTATACCAATAGCTGACTTTTAATAAAATCCGAATAATACTCAGGATAAACCAGGGCCCAGAGCTGGGACAGGTTCCAGTAAATGCCCCAGACTGCATCGGTGTTGTAATGCTGGTGCAGGGGCCTGCCATGTTGATCCAGCGGGATCTGTCCAACCGTGCCATCGTTTTTAGGGTAGGCTCCGCTTACATCACTGGCCAGGCCCCGCCCCAATACGGCATGGTAAAGACCCGTATAAAATTTTATAAGGTCGGCTTTATTTTTTCCTTCCACATCGATCCTCCCCAGGTACCCGTTCCATATCTTTTTTGACGCTGCCTTTGCCTGGTCAAATGAAAGACCGCCGGATTCCGTCTCCAGGTTCCTGCGGGCATTTTCAACCGAGGTATAGGACAGCCCTGCCTTTACCGTTACCTGTTCATGATCAGCGGTGGAAAAGCTCAGGTATAAACCCGCACCGGGTCCGCCGGCTTCCGTTTTCCCGGAGCTTATATGCCTGCCTTTAAAAACACCAACGGCTGCCGGCTTTTTGCTGATCACTGCGGAAAAATACATGGTAACCGAAGCACCCGGCTGGTATTTCTGAATGTAAACCGGCAGTGTGGTTACCCACCCCTCTACCCGCCCGTCCGGCAACAGATACACTTTTGCATCTTTTACCGGCCCGCTTTCTCCCTGCCGGTTGCCAATATCAAACAATATATGTGCCTGCTTTGCGGCCGGGAATGTATACCGGTGAAAGGCTACCCGTTTTGTTGCGGTCAGTTCTGCACGGATGTTATAATCCTTTAGCAGCACAGCATAGTATCCGGCGGTGCTGATCTCGTCCCTATGATCAAAACGGGAGCGATAGCCGCTATCCGGCATTTCAAGTGTACCGGGGATGGTCTGCAGCGCACCGGTAATGGGCGCAAACACCACACCTCCGATCTGGAACTCATGAAAATTCGGGAACCCCTCAATGGATGTATGCCGGTAATCGTAGCCGGTGGCCTCCCAGCCACTCTTATTGCCGTAACTGCCATTGGTAGATGGTGCCGGCTTGGCCATACCAAAAGGCAGGGCACCGGGCGCATAATGAAACCAACGGCAGTGCGCCGTGCCGATAGCAGGATCTACAAACTGTGTAAAATCTTTTTGCGCTGCCAGCTGTTTGCCGCAAACGCACCATCCCAAAAGCCAGATCGGAATAAAAAAAAAGGTTTTCACGTTATTGATTATCGGGTCATAAAATCATCTTACTCCCAACAGCGCCTGGTACCCGCCGGAAGCTGCTCCATACAGCGTTGCAGCTTCTCCCAAAGCCGAGCAGTATATACGTACAGAAGGATGCCGGCGGTGCACGACCGCTGTAACCTCCGCTTCAAACCACGCATAAGCCAGGGCAATATTGCCTCCGATAACTACGGCATCTGCATTTTTTATTTCAACGAACCTGCACAAGAAGGCACCCAGGTTCCTTCCGAATTCCCTGAAAAGCTGCATTACCCGTTCATCGGTGTTCAGGCGGGCCGCTATTTCCTTTACTCCGTTCAACCGTTGACCGGATAGGGCCACAAAGCGCTCCACAAACCACCGGGTAGATAAATAGTCCTCCGCAATGCCCTCCCCAAACGGCAGCGACCACAGATCTGCACTTTGCGCATGGCCCCCTTCATAAAAAGCCGTACCCAGTCCCGTACCCAGGGTTACTCCTGCTGCTTTTTCAACACCGCCCAGCACTCCGGCAAATACTTCCCCCTGAAGAAAACAGGCCGCATCATTCCTGATAAAAAAGCGGGCAGGCGCTGTTGCCAGTTGCTGCGCAAGTAATGCCTTAATATTAAGCCGGTACAACGCCTCATATTTTCCCTGGCCCTTCATCAGGCTGATCCCATTATCATAATCAAAGGGCCCCGGCATAGCCAGGCAGATACCGGTAACAACAGCTTCCGCTTGTGCGGCGCGTATACACCGGCTCCAGGTTTCGATGATGGCACCGGCGCCGGCAGCCGCATCCACAACCCTCCTTACCTGGGATGGGGCAATGAGCATTCGCGTATCCATATCGATCAGCGCCGCCGTAACATGTGTGCCGCCAATATCCACTGCTAACATCAGTTTATCTGCTGCCATCAGGAATGCATTCGTTTTTCAGTTGATCCTGTCAAAGCCGTTCCGGGTAGGGTTTCCGGAGCCTGCACTTTCCACTCGGCCTCTATCTGCTCCAGCGATTTTCCTTTTGTTTCCGGAAGTAGTTTATATACCGTTATAAAAGCAATGATACCAAACGCTGCAAAGATCCAGAACGTAACACCCGTACCCAGATGCTTCAAAAAAACCGGGGTCAGTTGTCCAACGATGGTATCGGCCACCCACATCACCATGATACTGATGGCCATGGCCCGGCCCCGAATCTTTCCCGGAAAGATCTCTGCAGCCACTACAAATTTTAAAGGGCCGATGGAGAACGCAAAGCAGGCCAGGAACGCCATTACACAGATCAATAACCAAATGGTAGCTGTAGCACCCGTTACAAAGCAAAGCCCGGTAAGAAAGAGCATAATGGTAGCACCCGCGGTTCCCCACAGATACAGCGGTCTGCGGCCGGCACTGTCCACCTTCCAGATGGCAATCAGCGTAAAGATCATATTGGCAAAGCCGAAGATCACCTGGCTCAACAACGAATTGCTCAGTGAAACACCTGCATTACTGAGGATACTTGGTCCGTAATAGATGATGGCATTGATACCGCTGAACTGTGAAAACAACGGAAGCAGAATGCCCAGTATCAGGGCCTTCCGCCAGCGGGGCGAGAACAACTCCCGGTAGGTGCCACCGCCGGCAGCAGCTACCTCTTCCGGTTGTACGGTCCCCGTTTCCTGTTTATCATCAGGCGAGATGCTGTTGATAATGGCATAGCCCTCATTTGCCCGTCCCTGCTGTATCAGCCAGCGGGGGCTTTCAGGCACCCTGAACAAGCCCAGCAAAAACAACAGCGCCGGAAGCATGCCTACACCCAGCATTCCCCGCCACACTTCCTTTTGAAAGATAAGGTACCACCATCCGCTTCCATCTGCCGCCGGATGGCTGGTTGCCATACTGACCAGGCCTGCATTACTGAGATAGGCGATCAGGATGCCCAACGTAAGCGCAAACTGGTAAAACGTTACCAGCCTTCCCCTGATCCGCGCAGGAGCGATTTCTGAAATATACAGCGGCACTACATTTGAAGCCAGCCCGATGCCCACGCCACCCAGGAAACGGAAAAGCAGCACCCCCTTCAGCGACGGCATTACCGCACAACCCAGGGCCGACGCCAGAAAGAGCAATGCCGCAATCAGCAGCGGTCTTTTCCGCCCCAGCCGGTCGCTCAGTTCTCCGGAGGCTGCAACACCAACGATACAACCGATCAGCGCTACAGAAACAAACCACCCTTCTTCGAAGGCAGAAAGTGAAAACTGCTTTTGCAGGAACGGAAGCACGCCCGATACCACTGCCATATCAAATCCAAAAAGAAAGCCACCCAATGAAGCAACCAGGGTGATCATAAGAATGGAAGATCGTTTATTGAATACCTGCATTTTAAAAAATTATCGGTTTGTTTTTATCGCCGCTACCTATACGGCCGGGATGGATCCTATTGCTTTTAAATGATCGATCCGGTCCTTGATAAATACTCGTACCACTTTGGCCCTGCCTTTACCTTTATTGACAAGCGTGTATTCTTTGGCAGCTTCGGGAATCACAAAAGTTTCTGCATAATGATATACCTGTTGCTCTGCGCCTGTCTGTACCATCAGCGATACGCCTTCCACCAGCATCAGCACATTACAGCTCGCTTCCGTGCTTAACGACACCTCGGTATCAAACTCCACGCGGTGCACATCGTAAAAATGATGCGGATGTGTTGGCAGATGATAGGTTTCCCAATCATCCCCGCTGCTGATAAGCCGGGGGGTGGCAATCAGCTCCTTCGTTACATACTCGCCCTTATACTCAAACCGGAGGTTGTTAAAAGCATGCTCGATATTGATGGGCCGGGGCACGCCGTTCAGATCCAGCCGCAGCCAGTCGTACATCTTAAACGTAAAGATATAAGGCGTTGCGCTGATCTCCAGCACGAGGTTGTTGGCCCCGGAACTATGCACCGTTCCGTTCGGGATCAGGAACAGGTCGTGTTTATGCGCCTTATGCGATTGTACGAATTGCTCCACGGGCAACACAACATTGTTCCGGTTACTTTCCTCCAATGCCGTTCTGAACACTTCCGGCTCGATATCCTCCTGGAATCCCAGATATACATTTGCATCATGCTGACAGTCCAGGATATAATAGGTTTCATCCTGCGTAATCTGTTCCCCAAAGTGCTTGCGGATATAGGGTACTTGCGGGTGACATTGAATAGAGAGATTGCCGCCATCCCAGGTATCCAGGAAATCAAATCGTATCGGAAACACATCCCCAAAGACGGCCGCATGTTTACCAATAATGTCCGGTGCATTCCAAAGCATCAGGAAGTCAAAAGCCAGCTCCAGCAGGTAGCCATCGCTTTCCAGTACGATGCCGTTCTCCGGAACGATCAGTTCAAACGACCAGGCGTAGTTAACTGCTTCTTTGTTAAGACCGGGGATATGTGCCTTCATCCACTGGCCGCCCCAAACCCCCGGTTCAAACCAGGGACGCACCCGGAAAACGGTCCGGGCCATCCGTCCGAGGGTTTCCCGTACTGATGCTGCCAGGGCCCAGTTCACCGAACGGCTCCACTGTACATCCCCAAGAACGGTGATCTGTTCAAGGATGCTTTTTTTATGCGCATTGTGCACCACCCAATCCACAAAATAACATCGCTTGTACATATCGGCCGCTGATGCGGTAGCTGCAGCCCCCAGGTTGGTGATGGCGCCCGCCCGCATCCGGTACTGTATCTCATTCTTTGGTACATCCATATACACGACCGGTACATTCCACCCGCATAAAGCAGCACCTGCCCCGATAACGATTGTACAATCGGCCGCAGGGGTGGCCTGCACCGTTTTCAAAAGACCGGTATCAAAGAAATCCGCAAGTGCAAGCGTGCAACGTGTTCCCCAAACGGAGTCTTCGCTCCCCAGGAATGGTTGTACCATTTCACTGATCTGACCGGCGGGTTTTAGATAATCGCCGGCTGCGATCCAGTGCACCACCGCCCCCGCATCCCGGAAGGCTTCTTCCAGGCAGGCACGTACTTCTTCCCAGAGCACCCCGCTGTACCCATCAATAACAACCCGCGGCTGTTTAAGGATCCACCCGGCCAGCGAAGCATAGCCGCTATGAACTTTATGCGCACCCATTGTATAAAACGGATATATGGAATAGCCGCCTGTAAGGACATCATCATCCGCCAACCGTTGTGGCATCAGCGCCTGTCCGCTTTTTCTGAATCCCTGCAAAGCTCCTTGATCTTTTTCTGCAACCCTTTCTGTAATTTCAGTCATAATAGCAATAAGGTAATATATGTTTGTCCGCAACCCGGACCAGTTTCAATGTCTTTATTTTGCAAATGCCACCCCGGGGCCTCCGGAACAGCATAACAACACACTAAACCGACTTTTGAATTCAGCCCTTTTTTTGATCATCATCCGGTCGTCCTAAAAAATCATGACCCGGTGTCAAATAGCGTACTCCAACAAATGTACATACATTATAACATATAATAAAATCTTTCCTTTTTTTCTTAACGTCTGTTTAAATTTTTCCTCTACCGGAAATGTACCGTGCCTACGGCACTCCATCTCCTGGGTAGCATGTGCTATCTCCGGAATGAATTCCGGAGTTGAAAGAAGCATCAGGCCAATGGCCTTCTGAATTATCCGCAGAATGCGTTCCGGAGCCGAAAGAGGCATCAGGTCAATGATCTTTTGGATTATGTCCGAAAGTTAATAGGCATCGCACCGACCAACCATCAACGGCGAACTTCACGCTACTATTTGCAGCACCTGTCCGCAGAATGCTTTCCGGAGTCGAAAGAAGCATCAGGCCAATGGCCTTCTGGATTATGTCCGAAAGCTAAGAGGCATCGCACCGACCAACCATCAATGACGAACTTCAGTCTCCTATTTGCAGCAACCATCCCCAGAATGCTTTCCGGAGTTGAAAGAAGCCTCAGGCCAATGGCCTTCTGAATTATCCGCAGAATGCGTTCCGGAGCCGAAAGAGGCATCAGGTCAATGGTCTTTTGGAATATGTTTGAACGGCAAGAGGCATCGCACCGACCAACCACCAATGGCGAACTTCACCATTCTATTTGCAGCAACCATCCCCAGAATGCGTTCCGGAGCCGAAAGAGGCATCAGGTCAATGATCTTTTGGAATATGTTTGAACGGCAAGAGGCATTGCCCCAACCAACCACCAATGGCGAACTTCACCTTACTATTTGCAGCACCTATCCCCAGAATGCGTTCCGGAGCCGAAAGAGGCATCAGGTCAATGGCTTTCTGGATTATGTCCGAAAGCTAAGAGGCATCGCACCGACCAACCATCAATGGCGAACTTCACCATCCTATTGCAACAAATACCAGCAGAATGCATTCCGGAGTCAAAAGAGGCATCAGGTCAATGGTCTTTTGGATTATGTTTGAACGGCAAGAGGCATCGCACCGACCAACCATCAATGGCGAACTTCAGTTCGCGGTATAGGAGGCTAACATCGAACAGAGAGCCATAGGCTCGGACCATAAGTCGCCGGCGACGCGAAAGCATTCGGGACTCCAAAAGAGCCATAAAAAACCACTGTTCCTGAATCTTTTCCGAGCCCGGTTCCGGCTTTCCTATGGGAAGCAACGGTTCCTGTAGAACATGAAACTATATTTGTTTCAGCACGCCGGATCATTAACTGGCGGATCAAATGCCGTTGCACTGTTTCCGGCATCCGTTTCCTCACGATAATTTCCTATCTTTAATAAAATGTTTTTATGTGGGATGTTCTTGACCTGTTGTATAAAATTATTGTCTTCATTACCGGTATTGCTTCTGTTGCCGTGTTTATTAAAAGGAGGAATGCCTGAAGACGATCTCTCCGTTTGATCATTCCCCACCTCATGTATCTGCCATGCTTACAGTAATCCTTATTATCCTTGTTTTTGTTATTGTTGGAGGCTATACCCAGCGCAACAAATAGAGCCTGTCTAAAAAACTGCCGCCAACCGTAAGGGCTCATATTCGTGCCCATTTTGTCGTTCCCCTTTAATCACTTATTACCACTGATCCGGAAGATGGTATATCACATTTTTATTCCGGGAGCGGCCCCGCCTGACGTCCGCTTTATTGAAAATCCATCCGGCCATGTGGCCGGAGGCAACGGAACCTGCACCATGACGGATCTTAATAAATATATCCGGAACCGGATGCAGGGACGGAATGTGCTGACACCAGAAACTGTAACCCTCATCCAAAACAGTGAAGGACCGGCCAAACCAAAAGATGGCAGCCGGTATCCCCGGGCTGCGTTCATATTCCGGGCCGGCCGTGTGGCCTTGGGCTATCCGGGAATTTGATTTATAGCACAAAGCCTGGTCCGGTTTCCCGGTACCAGGCTTTTCTTACCACAAACACCTACAACTTAGTTAAGTTCGGTAACGAACTGTGCTTTATGTTTTCTGACCTTCTTCAGGTTAACCAGCCAGTCTTTTTCCGTATCCCGGTATCCCAGGGCAATGATCACGGCGCTCCTTAATCCCTTTTGCCTTAAACCCAGTATGGCATCCAGCTGTTCCGGATCAAAGCCTTCCATCGGGGTACCATCAACCCCTTCTGCTGCTGCAGCCACAATAGTAACACCCAATGAAAGATAGGCCTGCCGGGCCGCATGCGCATAACCCCTGTCGTTATCCATACGGCCGAAATTGTTCAGCAACGACTGGCGTTGCCGCTCCAGCCGTTCGGGGTCGCTGCCTCTTTCTGCAGCGGTATGTGTAATAAATCCGTCTATCCGTTCGGGAGTATATGCATCCCAGGCTGCAAATACCAGGAGATGTGAGCAGCCGGTGATCTGCGGTTGATCAAACGCAGCCGGCCGGATCTTTTCTTTTAATTCGGGATTGCTGACCACAATGATTTCAAACGGCTGTAACCCGTTGGAGGAAGGCGCCAGCCGGGCAGCCTCCAGGATACGGTCCAGCTTTTCCTGCGGGATCTTTTTCCCGTTCATAGCCTTGGTGGCATAACGCCAGTTGAGTTGTTCAATTATTTCCATAGTGTGTATTATTAGAAAATCAAAGGATACCTGTTTAAATCGCTCCTGTTACTATTGCCGGGGCTGTAATTCCAGGTAGATGGCTACCTCGGCATCTTTTGCCACAGCCTGCCCGGTAGGATCAAAAGGAATGTGATAATCAAAGCGGTTGATCTTCATAGTGGTTTGAAAACCGATCACCTCTTTTCCCATCTGGTTCTTTGTTTTTCCGCCATAGGTCACATCCAGTACAACAGGTTTTGTAACATCTTTAATGGTCAGGTTCCCTTTCAGGATGTATTGATTGCCGGACTTCTTTTTAAACCCGGTGCTTACAAATTGCATCTGGGGGAATTTTTCCGCATCAAAAAAGTCGGCTGTTCTCAGGTGCTTATCGCGTGCCGCTACCCCGGTATTAATGCTGGCGGTAGCTACTGTAAATTGGATCTTTGCATCAGAAAAGTCGGGTTTCGATGCTTCCAGTGTGCCTTCAAACTGATCAAATTTACCCGCTACAAAACTGATCCCCATATGCCGGATGGTAAAGTTGATCGAAGAATGCATCGGGTCGGCAGACCAGGTTGTTTGTGCAAACAGCTGGAGGTTAAATACAATAAGCCCCAGGAATAATAAAACTTTTTTCATTGATATATTTTTTTAGAACCGGTCGTTGGACCTGCATCTCACTATTGCAATGCAGGTGCAAAGCTGACACAATGTTGCTCCTCAAAAAATAACATAGATTAAGTTTGTGCAGGTTTTTCTTTTCTGTAACATTTTCTGTATTTTTTCCTATAGATCACCGCAGATCTTTGCTGTTCTTCATCGCCGATTCACTCAATACTTCATCAGCGTGAATTTTCGGGCTATACGCCCCGCTGATCACCGCAGATCTTTTGCTGTTCTTCATCGCCGATCCACTCAATACCTCATCAGCGTGAATTTTCGGGCTATACACCCCGCTGATCGCCGCAGATCTTTTGCTGTTCTTCATCACCGATCCACTCAATACCTCATCAGCGTGAATCTGCGGGCTATCCCCCGCTGATCATCGCCGATCTTTTGCTGTTTT
>Ga0222424_100819_pt1 | contig 10650 bp, 8 predicted proteins | sample 2B2ome_FD_182468 | JGI IMG/M metagenome (GOLD analysis project Ga0222424, IMG submission 182468) | Enriched microbial communities from leaf-cutter ant dump, University of Wisconsin, Madison, United States - 2B200A (version 2) | ecosystem: Environmental > Terrestrial > Nest > Insects nest > Nest...
GTGGTTAACAGCTCAACGCCGATTGCCGCCGCCTTACTGCCGATCGCCGTACCTTTGCAGTAAAATGATTTAGTTATGGAGCCGGAAAAAAGCAACAGGGGCTATCTGGCAACGGTGCTGGGGTGTTATTGTCCGCGGTGCAGGGAAGGAAAGCTGTTTGAGAATTCTTTTGCCTTACGGATCAAAGGGGTGCTGAAGATGCATAAATACTGCCCTGTATGCGGGCAACCCACCGAAATAGAAGTGGGCTTTTACTATGGTACCGGATATGTCAGTTATTTTATTGCAGTGATACTTACCGTAATGAGTGCTGTTGTGTGGTGGCTGATCATTGGTTTTTCTGCAAAAGACAACCGCTTTATCTACTGGCTTATTTTTAACTCAGTGGGATTGATCTGTCTTCAGCCCTGGCTGATGCGTTTTTCCCGCAGCCTGTGGTTGTCCTGGTTTGTGAAATATGATCCAAACTGGCGGTATACAAAACCGGAGGATGTATCTGAGCGGATGAACGAAGAGCAGGGAAATAACTGGTGAGTGGCCAGATGTCAGCAATCAGATATTAGCAATCAGAAATGAGATTCAGAAGAAATGTTCTCCAATACCTCTGAAATAATTGAAATACTGGGTACCATTGCCTTTGCCATTTCGGGTACTTTTTCCGCAATGCAGCGGAAGCTGGATGTGTTTGGGGTGCTCATTATTGCGTTTGTAACTTCCGTGGGAGGTGGTACGATCCGTGACCTGCTGATCGGGGATACGCCTGTGGCCTGGATGCGGGATGTGCAGGTTTGTCTGGTGATCCTGGCTACCTCAGTTGCAGCCATTATTTTTAAAACCTATATCCGGAAACTGAAAGTAACCCTATTTTTGTTCGACAGCCTGGGACTGGGCCTGTTTACAGTGGTAGGATTGCAGAAGGGAATCAACGTTGGGTTGAACCCGGGTATCTGTATTGCACTGGGGACCATTACCGGCTGTTTTGGCGGCATTATCCGCGACATCCTTTTAAATACCATACCCCTGATCTTCAGAAGGGAGATCTATGCCACGGTCTGCATCTTTGGCGGGGTCGTATACCTGTTGTTATTGTATTTTAAGGTAAATACGGATGTGAGCAAATTCATTGTTATTGCCCTGATCGTTGCTACAAGAATCATCGTTGTACAAAAGAGATTGTCCTTTCCCCGGATGCGGTATTAGTGCCCTTCTTGGTGAGCAAGACAAAAACGGTATAAAAGCGCGGGAACGCTGCGACTGATGCTGCCCGTATCGTGTTAAGGGGGCGGGTCACCCCGCTGCCCGAAGCAACAATGCACCTGCTGGTTGCCGTTGAAATGGGAACTGTTTACTTGCTCTTCCGCTTTAAGAATTTATAAATAGTATAGATAATAAAGACCAGGGAAATTATAAGAAATGTTTGCCAGATAACCTTCGCTACAGGCGGGCTTAATAGTACTTCAATGATCATAAGCAATTGATTTTGGTACAAAGATAATCGTCTATATTAAGAACGCGTGGTGGTCTGTTTTGATGTGTTCTGCCGGAGCAGACCCCCGGTCACCTGTCTGGACCAGGAACTTGTTGCTGAGAGAAAGGAATGCTATCGTTGCATTTTTCTGATTTTTTGTATCACTTTTTTTTCAAACTGCTCGATGGCTTTTTGTGTAACGTTCTTTTTACGCCATGGTGCATAAAGACTGACCAGTTTTAATGACGATTCGCTGTTGTCTCCCAAAAATTGAATTTCTGCATAAGAGGTCTTATAGGAAATGGTGTCATCGCTTATCAGTTTCCGATAATCCAGGAGATATGCGATCGTGTCATTGGCATTGTGAAGATGAAAAATACCCTTATCCCGGTCGAAGTCAATCAATCCGTTATAATTCTTGATTTCGTTTAATTGTACAGTATTGAAGTAAGAGATCAGTTTGGTTTTAGAGATATTAAAGTGATACAGTTTGTCGATATGTTCAATTTTTTTTGGAGCAGGGTGTACCATACTTGTGGCCATAAATGCAAAAGAACCGATAAGCAGAACGGTGTTAAATGCAATTGTTCTAAGATAATAAAGGCTGCGTGCACTAAAGCAACAAAAAGACAAGGGGATACTGATGAGTGCAATATTGTCGTTATCGTCCACTACACGCCCCAGGGGAATAGAATAGCTGTTAAGTACATCAATAAACGGTTGCGACCACCCGGACTTCCACCACACAAAGAGCAGTGCCGTAGCAATATGAATTGTTTTTTTTTGTGCCGGGAAAAAAGCGCTCAGGAAGAACGGAAAGGCAAAAAGTCCGGCGAAATCGGAAAGCTTTCCCGTAAGATCATTATGGAAGACGGGTTTCAGCAGCCAGTCGTTCAGCAGCAGGAGCAGGACCGATAACAGGAAAACAGGATGCCCCAGTTTTTGTTTTGCTGTGTTCATTCTGGTTTATTTTCTACTAAGATAGGTTACCGGGGTACAATAAAAAAGCCCCGGCTGTTAACGGGGCTTTAAAATATTGAGACGTATGGTAATTAATGCTTTTTGGTATCAGATGCCAGTCCGGCTCCCAGGTATTCCCTGTTGAGGCGGGCAATGTTGGTGATCTCGATCTCCTTCGGACAAACGGCCTCGCAGGCCCCTGTATTGGTACAGGATCCAAATCCTTCTTTGTCCATCTGCGCGATCATATTCAGGGCACGATCCTTTTTTTCTGCTTCTCCCTGTGGTAACAGAGCCAGGTGCGATACTTTGGCAGAAAGGAACAATAGTGCAGAGGAATTCTTACAAGCAGCCACGCAGGCACCGCAACCGATACAGGCTGCAGCGGCAAATGCCTTATCCGCATTTTCTTTCGGAATAGGAATAGCATTACCATCCTGGGCGTTTCCTGTATTTACAGAGATATAGCCGCCAGCCTGGATGATGCGGTCGAACGCACTACGGTCAACGATCAGGTCTTTTACCACCGGGAAGGCCTTTGCCCTCCAGGGCTCTACCACAATGGTATCTCCATCTTTGAAAGCGCGCATGTGCAGCTGGCAGGTAGTGGTCCCGTGCCAGGGGCCATGCGGCCGGCCGTTGATATACATGGAGCACATACCGCAGATCCCTTCGCGACAGTCGTGGTCAAAAGCGATGGGCTCTTTTCCTTCGCGGATCAATTGTTCGTTCAATACATCAAACATTTCCAGGAACGACATTTCCGATGAAATATTGGATACTTTGTAGGTCTCGAACTTTCCGCCGGTTTCAGCGTTCTTTTGTTTCCATACCTTCAACGTCAGGTTCATATTGTAATGTTCCATACTTCTTTTGTTTATATCAGCGTTTATAAGCCTCAAGCTTTACCAGCGGCCCTTTTTTTATTTTTTGTCTCTTATCTTTTACCAGGCTGCAGTCATCTTTGCGTTCTATGATATGCTGTTCGCCCGTGATCCAGTTGGTATCTTTAAATTTCCTGCCGGCATCCCCAACCCCTTCGCCGTTACAGTCACTGCCAGAGAAATAGCTGTCGGTTGTGGTGCCGATCAGTACAAAAGCATTTGACTGGTACCTGAATTTTTCTTCGTTGCTCCAGCGCCAGGCACTTCCGCCGTAGTGCACCACGGATAACACTCCTTTCTGAATGTCGATGGATGCATACGGGTCGCCATAAATACCGCCGCAGTGCCGGCACATGAGCGCTGTTGCAGACTTTCCGGCCACCCGGTACCCTGTGTTGTCTTTAAACAATACAAGCAGCAGGCGCGTGGGTTCTGCATCCATTTCATATGCATCTTCCTTAACATGATGCAATGCTATAGCGGCATCGTCTTTGCCATCTTTGTTCAGATCCCCGTAAACCACCGCCAGTGTATCATACTGCGCAGGGATAAAATCTGCCAGACTTTTACCGTATTCCGGTATTTGTGAAAGAACTTTTGACTGGGCAGGGGCCGTTAAGCAAACCAGCAGGGGTAGTAATCCCGGAAGGTATTTCAAAAACCGGTTGCCCATCCAGTGATTATTTATAGTTCCGTTGTGTAGGTTTGATCACCTCATAGTTTAACGACTCTTTTTCCAGTTCCCAGGAATTTTCGCCGTTCAGCTTCCAGGCAGAAACATACATGTACTGGTCGTCATGACGCAGGGCTTCTCCGTCCGGAGTCTGGCTTTCTTCCCTGAAATGACCGCCACAGCTCTCATTACGCTCCAGTGCATCCATACACATCAGTTCGCCCAACTCCAGGAAGTCGGCTACGCGGTTGGCTTTGTCCAGTTCCGGGTTCATTTCATAAATAGCGCCGGGGATCCGTACGTTTTTCCAGAAATCCTCTCTCAGGGCCCTTATTTCCTGTATGGCTTCTTGAAGCCCCTGTTCATTACGTGCCATACCACATTTTTCCCACATGATCTTACCCAGGCGTTTATGGAAGCTTTCCACGGTTTGCGTACCCTGGATGCTCATCAGCCGGTTGATCCGCTCATTTACTTTGGCCTCAGCTTCTACAAAAGCACGGTCGGTGGTAGGAATAGGTTTTACAGATATTTCATCAGCCAGGTAATTGCCCAGCGTGTAAGGGATCACAAAATAACCATCGGCCAGGCCCTGCATCAGTGCAGAAGCTCCTAAACGATTGGCACCATGATCGCTGAAGTTGGCTTCACCCAGGCAGAACATCCCTTTTACAGAGGTCATCAGGTCATAGTCTACCCAGAGTCCGCCCATGGTGTAGTGCACGGCAGGATAGATGCGCATGGGAACCTCATAAGGGTTTTCGCCTGTGATCTTCTCATACATGTCGAACAGGTTACCATACTCCTCTTTCACAACTTCCTTACCCAGGCGTACCAGTGTTTCGGTATCCGGGTTCTGTATACCGTGTTTGTTGGCTTCTGCCTTTCCGTATTTATTAATGAGGTTGTATTTAAAATCCAGATACACAGCCTGTTTGGTGGTTCCTACGCCGTAGCCGGCATCACAGCGTTCCTTTGCTGCGCGGGAGGCTACGTCCCTTGGTACCAGGTTCCCGAAAGCAGGGTACCTTCTTTCCAGGTAATAATCCCGTTCTTCTTCCGGTATGTCGTTGGCCTTGCGGGTATCATTTTGTTTCTTGGGAACCCAGATCCGCCCGTCATTCCTCAGTGATTCCGACATCAGTGTGAGCTTGCTCTGATGATCGCCCGAAACCGGGATACAGGTTGGGTGGATCTGTGTAAAACAGGGGTTGGCAAAGTGCGCCCCCTTTTTATGCGCCCGCCATGCCGCTGTAACATTGCTGCCCATGGCATTGGTGGAAAGATAAAATACGTTTCCATAGCCTCCGGAAGCCAGTACCACGGCATGCCCGAAAAAGCGCTCCAATTGTCCGCTGATCAGATTACGGGCAATAATACCACGGGCTTTGCCGTCGATCATCACGATGTCCTGCATTTCGTGGCGGTTGTACATTTTTACGTTGCCCAGGGCTACCTGGCGCTCTAACGCCTGGTAAGCTCCGATCAGTAATTGCTGACCGGTTTGCCCGGCAGCATAAAACGTACGTTTTACCTGTACCCCCCCAAAAGAACGGTTGTTCAGTAAACCACCATACTCACGCGCAAAGGGAACACCCTGTGCTACGCACTGGTCAATAATATTTACGCTTACTTCTGCCAGCCGGTGCACATTGGCTTCCCGTGCACGGTAATCGCCGCCTTTAATGGTGTCATAAAAAAGACGGAAGACCGAGTCCCCGTCGTTCTGGTAGTTCTTTGCAGCGTTGATCCCTCCCTGAGCCGCAATCGAGTGCGCCCGGCGGGGTGAATCCTGGAAACAGAATGCCTTTACCTGGTAACCTTGTTCTCCCAAAGCCGCCGCTGCAGAGGCTCCTGCAAGCCCGGTTCCGATCACAATCACTTCCAGTTTCCGTTTATTGGCCGGGTTTACCAACTTACAATGGCCTTTGTATTCTGTCCATTTATCTTCTAATTTTCCGGCTGGTATTTTTGAATCAAGCATATGTAAAACGTTTCTCGTTTATAGTTTCTTGTTTGAAATTTTGTCTTTAATGATCCGGTGCGTATGCACCATTCATTATTGACTATGCACTAGATGGTTACTGTATCCACCCGAAATAAAAACTTAAAGGCATCAGCATAAATGCCAGGCAGATGATCACGGAATATGCCACACCGGTACCTTTTACAAGGCCGATGTACTTATGATTGGTAAGACCCATTGTGCGGAAAGAGCTCTGGAAGCCATGAACCAGGTGCCAGAAAAGTGAAATTACCCCCAGTTCGTATATAATGATGATCCAGGGATATTCTGTGAACTGGTGCTTCATTTCTCCATACAGGTCGTGGTATTCTTTAGCTCCGGGCGTTCCTTCCGGTACGATCTGGCCGGTAGCATTGTCAATAAACATGGGCTCCAGGCCTCCAAAACGGCTGGGTATCCAGAAGTCGCTGATATGGATCACCAGAAAAATCAGGATCAATGCACCCAGGATGCCCATGGCCCGGCTGTTCCAGGTGCTGCCCCGGCTGCCCATTTTTACCGCGTAACCCACACCGCGTTTGCTGCGGTTTTGTACTTCCAGCACAAGACCCTGGATGATATGAAGCAGGATAAATAAGAAGAGGCCGATCTCCAGTACACGGGGTACCACATTGGCCCCCATAAAATGAGCCGCCTTGTTGAACATCACCCCTCCATCATTTGCCCAGATGCAGGCATTTAACCCAGCATGAATAATTAAGAAAAGGATTAAAAAGATTCCCGACAGCGCCATGGTAATTTTCTTGCCAACAGAGGAAGTGAAAAATTGAGACCAGTTCATATTTTCTTATAGAAGGTGAATAAATTGCTGGCAAAGTTAACGCATCACGGTTAATTTGGTGACAAAAAAATGACAAGCTGAAGATGGGGAACCGCGCCTGTATCTTTAAGGGATGCCTTATCCGGTTATATTTAAGAATGCGTTATTTTCGGGGCCTCACCAAGCAAAAGTTTAATTATGAGCAACATCGCAGTTTATGAAAAGTACTTTGAGCAACCGCTTTCCCTTCCGGCAGACTTTGTGGAAATGCTGAATGCCGATACCGCCAAAAATGAAGATACCTGGTTCCGGGCGCTTGCCTTTCTGCAGGAGCAGGCAGCGGCGGATGCTCCGAAGGAAGCACTGGCGCGGCTTTTTGACCCCCTGTTCAAATCCGGTGCGGATCATACGGTAAGCGCTTATTTCCCGGATGCTGAATATGCGTGGTTTTTTAAAAAGATGACGGACGTGCTGACCCGCGTGGGTGCGGTTTATCCCGAGGCCTTCCTGGAAAAGGCCATGGCATTGGTGCTGGCGCGTGGAGGGTATAAAGATCCTGTGGCGGCGGAAGATGCGTTTCAACTGGCAATGGCGGCCGGTGCGGAAGCCGCAGCACCGGTATATTATTATTATCAGTATGTAGGTCTTTTACCCGGAGGAAATAAGGAGGCTGCACTGGAGCAGCTGAACATACTGGCCACAGCGGGCAACCCCTGGGCTACGGTGTACCAGGCCTATTATCAGATCTGGTATGGCTCCGGGTTTGAACCGACCCCGGAACTGGAACAATTAAAAGATCATCCGGATGAAAAACTACGGAAGAACTATTACCAGGTATTACAGGGGTATTACGGGAAAACGGGCGATAAGGAAAAGCGACTGGAAGTATTGACAGAGGCGGTTGACCGGTACCAGTCTGCTTATTGCCGTTATCTGCGTGCAGAACTTTCCCTGCCGGATGCAAAGACCGGCCAGGAACGTACCGCACTGTTCAGTGAGCTGGAGCAGGCCTATAACGATGGCAGTATGGATGCAGCAATCAGCCTTGGGCTCAATTATCTGCCGGAGGCGCCGCAGTCGGCGCAGGACTATGAGAAAGCATTATTCTGGCTCAGGCAAAGCTGGATGTATGGAAATGCCTATGCGGGTTACCGGCTGGCCTGGCTGTATTTATATAATGAATTTGTACAGGACATCCCTGCAGGCCTGCAGTTGCTGAAAGAAGCCATGGAACAGGGAAGCGTCGATGCGGCTATTGAGTGGGCAGAAGTACATATGGAGGGGAAGCTGACAGCACCGGATAAAAAGCGCGCGCTTGAAACATTTAATGAACTGCATCAGAAAGCCGTCCCTTATGCGGCGTACCGGCTGGGCAATTTTTTTGAATACGGAGAACCGGACCTGGATATCACGGCTGACCTGGGAAAGGCCTTTACGTATTATAAGGAAGCAGCAGATCAGCAGTTGCCGGTTGCACAGTACCATGTGGGACGGTTTTTAAAATATGGTTTTGATGCCAATGAACCGGATATTGCGGCAGCGGTTCCCTATTTTGAAAAAGCTGCAGCCGGAAACAATGCGCAGGCATATACAGAACTGGGATTAATTGAAGAGGTGGCGGAGCAACCGGATTATGCAAAGGCATTTGAACATTTTGACAGGGCCGCTACACTGGGCTACCCGTATGCCAATTATATTAAGGGGCTGTACCTGGAATATGATTATCATCAGTCCGGGAAGAAAGATCCTGAAGAAGCTTTTAAATGTTATACGTATGCAGCCGGCTATCAGGATGTAAACGCTACGTATGAGTTGGGGCGTTGTTATAAATTTGGAATCGGAACGGAATCCGATCCGGATACCGCTATAGCATATTTAAAACAGGCCGCTGAGGCCGGTAACCCCAAGGCACTAACAGAACTGGCGCTAAGTTATGAGCGTGCAGAAGGTGTGGCAGAGGACCGGGATAAGGCGGCGGACTATATGGAGCGGGCTGCCGGGCTTAATTATGTATATGCCCAGTATGCAACCGGGCGGTACTATATGCACGGATATGTACAACCGGATTCAGCCAAAGGACTGGAGTGGCTGGAAAAAGCTGCCGCGGTTGAATATCCTTATGCATTGCTGGAGCTGGGCGATTATTATATGTTTGATTACGACCGGGTAGAGCAGTATGATAAGGCGTTTGATTATTACCGGCGGGCTAAGGACCAGCAGGTGTATTCGGACGGACTGGGGCTGTGCTATGAGTACGGGATCGGAACAGAGACCGCACCTGCTGCAGCTTTTAATGAGTATACCCTTGCGGCAGAATACGGTAACAGCAACGCAAAATACCGGCTGGGCCGTTGTTATTACGACGGGTTTGGTACCGATAAGAACCTGGAAGCGGCTTTCCGCTGGTTTGGGGAAAGTGCCCATGAAGGCAATGATCATGCAAAAGTATACCTGGGCCGTCAGTATCTTAAGGGAGCGGGCATACCCCGTCAACCGGAAAAAGCGGTAAGCTTATTTACGGAAGCTGCAGAAAATGAATCGGCCAATGCGCAGTATGAACTGGCGAATTGCTACCTGATGGGTGAGGGGGTTGATGAAGACGAACAGAAAGCCCTGCACTGGTTTGAGCGGGCTGCGGAGAATGGGCATGAGGGCGCTAAAAAATTAACAGGAAGAAGAAGAAAATAAAATGGAACCATCAAATAATGAATATTATTCCTTTCAGGTAAACCTGCAGGGAATGATCAGTCTGCTGTCGGAGCACCTGTACAGCAATCCGAATACCTTTATAAGAGAGCTGCTGCAAAATGCAGTGGATGCGATAGCGGCCCTGCGCCAGCTGGATGAAGGACTTGAAGGGACCGTTCGTATTGTATTGCCCGATCCGGTTGCAGGGAGCCTGTCTTTCAGTTTTCAGGATAATGGCATCGGGTTAAAAGAGCATGAGATACACGAGTTCCTTTCCGTGATCGGCGAAAGTTCCAAACGGAAAAATGCCGAAGATGCGCGCCTGTTTATCGGCAAGTTTGGCATTGGGTTGTTGTCCTGCTTTGTGGTCAGCGAGGCGATCACTATTGAAACGCGTTCCGCATTTGATCAGAAAGGATTCCGCTGGTCGGCATTTAATGACGGACGCTATCAGATCGATCCGGTTGAAGAACTTCCCATTGGAACGAAAGTATATCTTACACCGAAGAAGAATTATAGGCACCTGTTCCGGCCGGAAAATTTTATTCCGCAGATCCGGTTTTATGGAGATGCGCTTCCTGAAAAAATAGTGGTGGTATCCAATAACGAAGAAAAGCAGATCAACCCGGAACCTCCGGTGTGGCTGAACCCGGATGCCTCCCGGGATGCATTATTGCAGGCAGGTAATGAGATCTTTCAGTTGTCGTTCCTGGATGCGGTGCCCTTTCAAACGGAGTCGGGCCGCTGTGAGGGGGTATTGTATATTTTGCCCTACAAAACCCAGTTCTCTGTAAAACAGCATCACCGTCTTTATTTAAAACGGATGTTCCTCGCAGAAGCGGATAATGGCCTGCTGCCTTCCTGGGCATTCTTTGTAAAAATGGTGGTAAACAGCAACGATCTTAGCGCTACGGCTTCGCGGGAATCCCTGATGCAGAATGACCCGTTGCGGGCCACCCGCAAAGAGATCGGTGAAACGCTGAAAACGTATCTTAAGAGCATCCGGAATATGGATCCGCAGGTGTACCTTAAAATCATACAAACGCATTTTCTGCATTTAAAGGCGATGGCCGCGGAGGATGATGAGTTCCTCCGGCTGATACTGGACGATCTGCCGTTTGAGACCAATAAGGGAATGCGCAGTTTTAAAAACATACGGGAGCAGTTTCCGGTGATCTATTATTGTGCCGA
>Ga0222424_100820_pt1 | contig 10649 bp, 9 predicted proteins | sample 2B2ome_FD_182468 | JGI IMG/M metagenome (GOLD analysis project Ga0222424, IMG submission 182468) | Enriched microbial communities from leaf-cutter ant dump, University of Wisconsin, Madison, United States - 2B200A (version 2) | ecosystem: Environmental > Terrestrial > Nest > Insects nest > Nest...
CGGTAATACCCGGGATCTCCTGGTTGCTGATCACCGTTTTTCCGTTTACCACTACGGTTACCATTCGTCCGATAAGCGTAACATCATAGCTTTGCCATTGATCCGGTCCCTTTGCATTGATCTCGCTGGGTGTTAAAAATCCATAGATTCCGCTGAACAATACACTGGACGGATGGGCATCCTTAGGACTGTCTTCGATCTGCGTTTCATAGCGCCCTCTCAGATATACACCACTATTGCTTCCCTTATGATAACGGAATTCAACATGCAGTTTAAAATCGGTGAACTTTTGTTCAGAGATCAGGTTGGCGCCCGAGTGCGGACTTGTAAGCACTCCGTTCTTTACGATCCACTGGTTATCTGCACCTACCGCTTTCCAGCCTGCCAGGTCTTTTCCGTTGAACAGGTTTATTGCCTTGCCCCAAACCGGTGCAGCAGCCCGTTTCAAAAGCGGGGCCTTTACACCCTTCCAGTTATACTTTTTGCCTTCGCTGGTTACCACGGTACCTTCAATACCACCACCTGTCAGTGCACCTGTTATCACAAAATCCTGGTCGCCTTCTTCCCATTGCGGAGGAATTGTGAAACTGAATTTACCATCGTTGAAATTTACTTTGGCAACCGGCCGGGCGCTTCCCGTAATCCCAACAAAATACCCCACCAGTGTTCTGGTGCCGGAGAGTTTTACTTCCAGCCAGGAAGGTGAAGGCTTGCCATCCACATCAACGGTAATATCCCAGCGGCCAATCAGGTCCTTAGCTTCTGCCACAGCAGTGCGGGCAACCTGCGGTTTTTCCATCAGAACCGGGCTGCCATAAACGGAAGCAGCACCCAGCAGGCAACTCACTCCAAATACAAGAAAACGTTTACGCATAAAAATGATTAATGATTAATAATGCTTTTTTAATAACCGGTACAACCCAACAGTTATTTACGCGGCTTAACAAGACCGGAAGATACGGTTTATTTTGTTCCCCGCCATTCAGATTCCATAAACGGCAACGGCTCCCGGATGGGGTTCCTAACGGTCCGGGTATGCCCTGAAACTGTCAAAAACCTTCTTCAGCGCTGCCGCTTCTTCCTTGTTCCGTCCGATAAGATTGACCCGTTCAGACGGATCCTCCTCCAGGTTGAACAATTCCTTGATGGCCGGTACGATCTGGCCTGTAACCGGGTGTTCCCATGCCGGAGCCTCCCGGTATTTCCAGTGCCCGACCTTTACCGCTTCCGGCTTGCCATGGTTTACTATGAATATCGGGCGGTGCTTATAGGAACCTGGCACCATCTTATGTTCCAGTAACGGGCTGATATCCTGTCCGTCCAACGCCTGCCCTTCCGGTAAACGGGCGCCCGTCCATTTGGCGATCGTGGGCAATACATCCACATTACTGATAGCATCTGTAAGATGGTACCCTGCCGGAATCCGGTTCTTCCAGTAAAGAATAAAGGGCACACGCGCACCCCCTTCATAGGATTGTGCCTTTGATCCCCGGAATATTCCGGCCGCACCTGCATGAAAGCGCCGCGTAACGCCATCTTTCTCCATCCGGGCCGGATATTCGCTCCAGGGCCCGTTGTCGCTTGAAAAAATAAAAATCGTATTATCGGCCAACTTTTTCTTCTCCAGTGTCTTCCAGATAGCGGCCAGTCCTTCGTCGATCTCGGCGATCACTTTACCCAAAGGACCGCCCTGCTTATCATTAAGCCGGCCCGGCGCAGCGGCAAAGGCTACCGGCAGGTGCGGCAGGTTATGGGCCAGGTATAAAAAGAACGGTTTGCCGGGTTGCTGTTGCTCAATAAAGCGGATCGACTCCTTTGTATAAAGCCCGGTCAGCAGCGAGTCTGCCGGCCGCTCCAGTTCCGGCTTCGTATTCCGGAAGATCTTAATGACCGTATCCGTATTCACATAGGGATTCCGGTAATCATGACTGTACAGGATCCCGTAAAAAAAATCAAATCCCTGGCCATTGGGCTTGTTATACGCCTGCTGATCCCCAAGATGCCACTTACCAACCATTCCGGTTCTATACCCTCTTTGCTTCAGCATTTCCGCCAGGGTTACTTCAGCATCCGGCAATCCGAGCTTAGAGCCCGGGGCGATCGGATCCGGAAGATTGTATCGCGAGGCATACCGGCCGGTTAGCAGGGAAGCCCTCGAAGGCGTACAGGACGGGCTTGTAACCACATAGTTGGTGGCCTGCAGGCCCTGGCCGGCCATCTTATCCAGAAAGGGGGTTTGAATGAGCGGGTTGCCATAACAACCCAGGTCAGAATAGCCCAGGTCATCTGTCAATACAAAAACAATATTAGGAGGCTGCTGGCCCATTCCCTTACCTGCAGTCAGCAGCAGCAAAAGAAAAAAAGAAAGACGTTGCATTTTTATAAATTCTTATTTAAATAGTACCGAAACGTATTAAAGCTGTTTAGGATACCTGTTCCCGGTCAGCAGCTGACTTTAAATGCAAGACCGCATCCAGCACGGCGCTTTCAATCCGTTTCTGTCTGCGGTTACTGCTGTCGATCGCATAAAGATCGATCTTGTATTTTACAAAATCCTTTCCCAGTTCAGCAATCCTTATGACCGTTTCCCCGCCCGGAGTAAGATCGGGCATTACCTTCAACAGTGGATCCAGCCTGTGATTCAGCGTTTGCACGTCCATTTTTTCGGCAAGCGGCAACTCAAACCGTACGGTGAGCTTATTGGAGATCTGTGCCGATTTGTTGATCACCGTTGCAGTAAAGACCAGGTTATTGGGCACCAGTACCATATCTTCCTCTTCATTCAGCACCACAATATTTGCAAAGGTGATATCGATGATCTTGCCGGAGTGTTCTCCGATACGGATATGATCACCGATAGAGAACTGCTCCGAGAACATAACGATGAGGCCGCTGATCATATTGGTGATATACTCCCTGAAAATGACCGCTATTGCCATCGCAACAATGGTCATACTGGTGATAAATTCCCGGGGATTGATCCCAAGCGCGATCATTATAGTGACAATGGCAAAAACAGCATTCAGTATCGCTGCAAGCCGGTTAATGCCCAACACAAAATTGCCCCGTACCTTATGTGTAGCATGACGCCGGTTATAAAATGAAACAATAATGAACTTTCCGATCGAAATGATCACACTGGCCGTCAGAAAGGTGTTCAACCCGTAAGCCAGTTGCAGCAGGTAAGGATGTTTTGCGTAAAAGTCATCAAAGAGCGGGAAGGAAATGCTCAGCAGTATCCATATCAGCGCCCTGAGGATAAAAGAAACCGGTATTGCCTTTTTATGTTGTTCCATTACATAGCCTATTGAAGCGCCAAGCTAATCAATTTGACCGAATTTATGAACAGAATGATTGACCGGTTATTCCAAATCATTGCAATGCACATGAAAGAATAAAGATGCCGGCCTGAATTCATCTCTCATATAAACAAATGCTGAAATATCGCCGGCCTTCGGGCTGCATCGCTGCGATATCAAATTTGAAGTACGCCCATTTATTCACGGTTGTGGATTTTAATTTTTGTTCTGCAGGATACAGGCTGTTATCTTTGAGCGGATGGATGATACAAAAGAAGTAAATGCATTGCTCAATCTCATTGACGACCCGGATCATGAAATTTATGAGGCCGTCAGTGATCGCATTATCACTTATGGGCTGCCCATGATCCCCAACCTGGAGCACTTATGGGAAACCACAGCCGATACTGCTGTACAGGAGCGCATTGAGCTGCTGATCCACCGTTTGTATTTTTCCGGTTTGCATACCGACTTTAAACAGTGGAATGAGGCCGGCCACCATGAACTGATGCCCGCGCTGCTTTTAATTGCAAAATTCCTTTACCCGGAACTGCAGGCGGCCAAAGTGCTGCATCACGTGGAACGTTTGCGCAGGAATATATGGCTTGAGATCAACAACTACCTCACCCCCCTGGAGCAGGTTCATATTATTAACAGTATTATTTATAATTATATTGGTATAAAAGGCAATACCAATAATGCGGAGCGGCCCAACGAATACCTTCTCCCACAGATCCTGGAATCCAAAAAAGGGAATCAGACGGGGATCGGAGCGCTTTACCTGCTGCTGGTTGAAATGCTGGATATACCGGTGCGGCTGATGCGCATTCCTCATCAGTTTGTATTGGGCTACTGCAAGCCCGGACTGGCCGATGCCACCGGCAACTATGAGGTAGACTTTTTTATTGAGCCTTCCCTTGGCCAGATCTTTACACATACAGACCTGCACCACTATCTTACCAAAATTGCTGCGGAAAACACACCTGAATTGTTCAGGCCCCGGTCCAACCGTGAGGTCATTCAGCAGGTACTTACTGATTTCAAGGCCTGCTTTAACAATGATCTTCAAAAAATCCAGTATCAGGAACTGGAATCGCTGATCCGGCTATTGGACTAATTATCAAAACGATAAAGCCTGCTTCGTTTCCCGAAAAAAAGTTTGACATTTTCTTAAGGCAACCCCGTCTTTTATTTTACGGTCTTACTGCTTCAGAAAAGTCGAATCATGGAAAAATACGCGAAATCCGCCTTTATTTTTTTGATGGCTGCAGGTATTGCCACAGCCGGCCGGGCCCAGAGTACCGACGATTCCACAACTCAGCACCCGGTTGCCGTTACACCTTCCCGCACAGATAGCTCCAGAACCCAGCAAGCGCTGGAAGCCAGTCTTTCAAAAGCGGCAGCAGCCGCCGAAAAAGCGGCCGGCAAAATCAAGATCATTGTAGAGAATAAAGCAGATAAGCTGGCAAAGACCAGTCAGCCTTATATTGAGAGTCTTGCTGCCTCCACGGCCAGCCTGATCGAAAAGCTGGCACAGGAGCTGGAAAAGGTGGTAGATGACTCCTCCTCAAAGAAAAGTCAGTAAGCGGTTACTTCACCGGATGACATTCGAGCGCGCCGGCCATGGGCCCTGAAAAAGCAGGGCTAACGTAAGGTATGCCCAGGTTAAGCCCCCGCAGGATCATCAGTACCGCCACAAGCGCTACAAAAAAAGGCAGCAGCTTTTTGATACGAAGCCTCAGGGAAAACGAAAGATGGTGACCGGTAAGCATCAGGAGGGCCATTAGCGGAATGGTTCCTAAACCAAATGCAGCCATAAAAATACCGGAGGTCAGACCCTCCCCAATTACCAGTGCAGCGGCGATGGCCATGTAAACCAGCCCGCAGGGTAATAATCCGTTCAGCGCCCCGATCATCAGAAATGACAGCGGCCGGTTACGCCGCATCAAAAAACGGGACAATAGCTTCTTAAGCCCCTGTTGTATCCGTTTGAGCCCTTTTATTTCCGGCAGATAGGCGGCCGGAAGCAGCATCACCAATAACAGGATGCCCATTATAATCGAAAAATACTGTTGATACCCGGTGATCGCAACGCGGTATCCCGCCCATCCCAATACGGCCCCCATTAAAAAATAGGTAAGCGTTCTCCCAAGGTTATAGAACAGGACCGAAAGCAGCCGTGCTGTAAAGGAAGCGCCATTCAACGGGATCGACAGCGCCAGCGGACCACACATACCGATGCAGTGAAAGCTTCCGGCAATTCCCATGCCCAAACCTGCCAGTGCTGCCGTTATCATTTACCGGATCTGAAAATTCTGCTCATGATAATAATCCATACCATCGCTTACCCATTCCATCCGTACCCGGTACCATCCTTTTACAAAAGATGCAAGAGGCAGGGAGTAAGCCGCTCTTCCGGCGACGGACATGGGGATCCTGCGGTCCGCCTTACTGGACGAGAATCGCAGGAATTCGATATGCCCGGAGTCCAGGTGCTCCATTGCAGCCGGCGGAAGATGAATCCATACCGCCCCCGCAGAATCAGCGATCGATACCGGTTCCCCCAGGGCAGCCAGTTGTTTTTTTCCGTCGATGACCTTTTGATATTTTAATTCCTTACTGTAATAATCGGTATCCACCGTTTCATTGGTCTGCCGCATAGCAAGCACCACCATGTACGTCATCCCCGCAAGAAAAAGCGCTAATATGATCACGACTCTGATTCCCCAGTTCATAAGATATGATTTTAAATGAAGGGCCCTAAAAATTTTGATTTTATGGTTGCTGTTTTTTTTCCGTTGGTATAAACACCGATCCGGATATCCGTAGAGCGGGCCCTGATCCGTGCAACCGGTACTACAATAAAAAAAGTGCTGTTGTTCAGACTCTCTTTCTTCAGGATATGATGCCGGGCATCGATCATGCGTACCGACCCCGGCACAGGACCTTCTACTTTAAACTCAAACGACACATCTTCCCTTGTTTTATTGATGATCTTTGCCTGGAAAAGATTCGAAAGCGAATCCTTTCCTACCTCCTGGTACAGCTGGCCCTTTACCCTTGAAATGGTAGTGTCGATGCTTTTTCGGGAGAGGACCAGGAAGCCCATTACTCCTACCAGGATCAGCAATACGACTGAATAGAATTTCATCCGCGCATTAAACCGGAAGGGTGCTTTTTTCGAGATCTGGTTTTCAGAAGCCATCCGGATCAGTCCTTCCGGCCTGCCGATCCGGAACATCACATCATTACAGGCATCAATACAGGCCGTACAGCCCACACACTCCATCTGCACTCCGTTGCGGATATCGATCCCCGTAGGACACACATGTACACAAAGCTTACAGTCGATACAATCCCCCAGTGAATGCTCCTGCTTTTTGGTCATCTTTCCTCTCGGCTCTCCCCGGTTATAATCATAAGAAACCTGCATCGTATCTTTATCAAACAATACGCCCTGCAGCCGGCCATACGGACATACGGTGGTACAAACGATGTCCCTTACAAATGCAAAAACAAAATAGAAAAGACCGGTAAAGAACAGCAGACCGGCAAAGAGGCCGATGTTTTCCGACACAGGGCTCCGCATTAGTACCAACACTTCATTAACCCCCAGGATATAAGAAAGGAAGGTATGGGCGATCAAAAACGAAACAATAAAAAAGACCAGGTGCTTTATTGCCTTTTTTGTAAACTTCTGTACGCTCATCGGCGCCGCATTCAGTTTTTTCTGCTGCGATGGCGTGCCTTCGATCCACCACTCGATCTTCCGGAAAACAAACTCCATGAATACCGTTTGCGGACAAACCCAGCCACAAAAAACGCGGCCGTAAATAACGGTGAACAATGCCACAAATACAATCGCCAGCACCATGGCCACAGCAAAGATGAAGAAGTCATCCGGCCAGAATATTTTTCCAAAGAGGATAAACCGGGCTTCGGGAAAATTCAGTTCCACCGCCGGCATACCGTTGATCTTTATAAACGGCAGCGCAAAAAACAATAACAGGTAAAATGCCGATAACCACTGCCGGTACCGGTATAGCTTTCCCTTCGGCCTCAGTGCATATACCCAGTTGCGTTTCCCCTTTTCGTTTACATTGCTGTGCCGGTCCCTAAAGTTGTTACTGACTTTCTGCGGGCCGATGACTTCATCCTCTTCCTTCATGTTTATATATTAGATTCTATCTTTAGTAGATCACGGTGCCACGCTGCTATCTGTTTTGGCAGCAGCTGCTGTGCTGTCTGACCCGGCCGGGGCTTCTTTATAAACATCCCCCTGCGGTTCCTTGGCTCCCTGTGGATTGGTGCCATGAATGGACTTGATATAACTGGCGATCTCTGCGATCTGCTCAGCTGAAAAAACATCCTTCCAGCTCATCATCCCTTTTTCAACCACCCCCAGTTTGACCGTTTTAAATACATCCCTTACAGAACCGCCATGCAGCCAGTAATCATCTGTAAGATTGGGGCCCACCCCTCCCTGCCCGGCGTTTCCATGACAGGCCGTACAGTTGGCCAGGTACAGTTTTTTGCCGGCTTCAATACCAGCGGCATCTGCCATCACCACAGTATTCTCATTTACAGCATCGCCTTTTGATTTTAAGTACGAGGCCACTTTCAGATTGCCCCTGGTAACGGCGATCTCATATTCTTCGTACTGGTTGGGCGCAGCATGCAATACATGGTACCGCCACAGGTAACCGATACCAAACACAATGGATGCGATAAATGCGATAGTAAACCAGGGAGGCGTAGCATTATCCAGTTCGCGGATACCATCATAGCTATGTCCTACATCCAGCGACTGCTCCTCCTCCATTGGTTTTAGCTTATTGGCCCGGTTCCACCAGGCGCTCAGACCTTTATACCGTTTGTTTTTAGCGGCCGCATTCGCCTGTCGCATTTCCTCGATGCCGGTAAAAAAGCGGATCCAGTAAATGAACGCGAAGATCGTCAGAAGCTCCAGCGCTATTGCACCGACCAGTATGTAACGCAGGATCTTTGCTTCTGTAAACGGGTTGGGAATAACCGCCGCCGCCGCATCTTCCTGTCCGAACGCCTGCATGCCAACCAGTACAGCTGCCAGCATCAGCAGCGTCTTTAAACCGCCGCCACCCTGCGTTTCTGCTGCTTTTGCCAGCTCTTTATTTTTCTTCCGCTCACGGTATACATCCATAGATGCCCTCAGGGTAAAGCCCAGCATACCGATGATCAATAGCAGGAAAATGATCACGATCACCAGTACCATATTTACATCCAGTACCAGCCGGGGTGTTTGCGGTGCCTGATCAGCTGCCATGGCCGGCAGCGCGGCTCCGGCACCCATCCCGGTAAACAGTATCGCTCCTGTTAAATATTGTATTCTTTTCATTACAGCTTTATTTAAATTCATCAAACGGAAGATTTTCCATTTCAGATATGCTTTCCTTGCTGGTCTTCATTGCGTAGATAAAAACGGCTATAAACAATGCCGAGAACAGTACCAGTGAAATAACCGGATAAATGCTTACCCCACTTATTTTTTCCAAATAGTTTATAAATTTCATGCTAACAATTATTCAGGTTAATGATCTGCTGCTTTAATATCTTTTCCCAGCCGTTGCAGGTAGGCGATCAATGCGATGATCTGCTTGTCGCTGCCAATGGTGATCTTTTCCTTTTTCAGCCGCTCCGTAATTTCAGTTGCTTGTTGTTTCAGATCTTTTACCGCCTCCGCCTCGTAGCCTTCCGGATAAGGTACGCCCAGTTTACGCATGGCATATATTTTAGAATTGGTCGATCCGGTATTGATCTCCTTTTCAAATAACCAGGGATAAGGAGGCATAACAGATCCCGGCGCCATGGAAACCGGCTCCAGCATGTGATTGAAGTGCCAGCTGTCCGGGTATTTTCCACCTACACGTGCCAGGTCGGGCCCGGTACGTTTACTGCCCCAGAGGTGCGGGTGATCATATACAGACTCCCCTGCTTTGGAATACTCACCGTAGCGGGCCACTTCATACCGGAACGGACGGATCATCTGTGTATGACAATTGTTACAGCCTTCCTGGATATAGATATCCCGGCCCTGCAGTTCGAGTGGGGTGTAAGGTTTTACACTGGCGATAGTGGGCACATTCTCTTTAACCAGGAATGTAGGCACCATTTCGATCAGTCCGCCAATGGCCACTACAATAAAGCTCAGCACCAGCAACATAACCGGTTTCCGTTCAATTTTAGAATGCCAGTGCGCTTTTGCAGGTGCGCGGTAGCCGCGAAGCAAGGGAGGGGCGCTGGCGTCCTCGCTTTCTACAAAACGTCCCTGCCTTGCTGTTTTAACGAGGTTGTATACCATCAGCAATACGCCCAGCAGGTATATGGAGCCACCAATGGCCCTCAGTGCATAGAACGGCACCACGGACTGTACTACATCTATAAACTGGTATTGCAACTGTCCTTCCGGTGTAAAAGCGGTCATCATAAAATAGGTCCGGAAGGCCGCCCAGTACATGGGAACAGCATACAGCACGATACCAAATGTGCCGATAAGAAAATGTGCACCAGCCAGCTTTGTAGAGTATAGTTTCGTATTGAACAGCCGGGGGATCAGCCAGTACATCATTCCAAAGGTAAGAAAGCCGTTCCATCCCAATGCCCCGATGTGCACATGTGCTACTGTCCAGTCACTGTAATGCGAGATTGCATTTACGTTCTTTAGTGAAAGCATCGGCCCTTCAAAAGTGGCCATCCCATAGCAAATAACAGCTACCACGATAAATTTCAGCACAGGATCTTCGCGTACCTTGTCCCAGGCACCCCTCAGCGTAAACAACCCATTCAGCATACCGCCCCAGCTGGGAAGCAACAGCATCAGGGAGAGTGCAGTACCCAGCGACTGTGCCCATTCCGGCAGGGCCGTATATAGCAGATGGTGCGGGCCCGCCCATATATAAATAAAGATCAGGCTCCAAAAATGTATGATGCTTAACCGGTAGGAGTAGATCGGGCGGTTAGCTGCCTTGGGAAGGAAATAATACATCATTCCCAGGAAAGGCGTTGTAAGAAAAAAGGCCACTGCGTTATGTCCGTACCACCATTGCACCAGTGCATCCTGTACTCCGGCATACCAGGAATAACTTTTCATAAAGGAAACCGGCAGCTCAAAAGAATTTACGATATGCAGCATGGCCACGGTAACCCAGGAAGCCAGGTAAAACCAGATGGCCACATACAAATGCCGCTCCCGCCGGGTAAGGATGGTACCTATCATGTTGATCCCAAACACTACCCATATCAGCGTAATGGCAATATCGATCTGCCATTCCAGCTCCGCATATTCCTTACTGGTCGTATACCCCATCAGCAGTG
>Ga0222424_100821_pt1 | contig 10625 bp, 7 predicted proteins | sample 2B2ome_FD_182468 | JGI IMG/M metagenome (GOLD analysis project Ga0222424, IMG submission 182468) | Enriched microbial communities from leaf-cutter ant dump, University of Wisconsin, Madison, United States - 2B200A (version 2) | ecosystem: Environmental > Terrestrial > Nest > Insects nest > Nest...
ACATTTATGCACTGGGGGCTGGCATTGCACACGGGCTGGACTACGGGGATAATTTCCAGAGCGTGTATATCGCCAACAGCGCAGACGAAATGGCCGGTTTTTTACGGAAATTCGGGGCAGAACATATCGTGGTAGGCGAGCATGCGGACCTCGACCATCCTGAAGAAAAATACGCCAATTATTCCGCTTCGGTTTACCTGGGCGATCTGCTGGTGACCTGTTACTCCCTGCATAGCCGCAACCGTACATTTGGCAACATGATCGGTAAAGGATACAGCGTGCAGGCCGCACAGCTGGAGCTGCGCATGGTGGCAGAAGGTTATAATGCAGCCAAATGTATTTTTAATACCAACAAATCGCTCAGGGCTGAAATGCCGATTGCCGAAACGATCTATAACATCCTTTGGGAAGGACTGCCCCCTGCAAAAGGATTTGAGCGGATTGAAGGGTTCCTGATCTGATATTTTTGCCACTGAGGTTCAGCAGCACGGAATCTTTTATTCCCGTTTCAGGCAGCTATTGCCGCTGAAGCATGGAAACGCTAAGCTTTCTGATGTGCCCTCCGGCAAAAGCCCTCACCAACCGGGGGCTCAGCGATGCCAACGCCAACATTCCACCTCATCTGTGCTTCAGTGCTCCTATCGCAATGCCCCCGCCTTGGCCAAATACATTATTTTTATTATATTGGCAAAACATCCAATTGATCATTTTAATTTTTATTTATGTCTGCACCTGTATTTCCAAACGGTTTTGACTCCTGGCAGAAAACGCATTTTGAGGTAGTAGAGGCGCTTTGTTATCTGCGGGATATTGAAGAACCCAGTCAGCACAAGAGTTTTAGCGAAATGCTGAACCGGAGCGCAACAGAAGAACTCTATCAGCTGGCAAAAGAGCTGACTGACAAATTTGAAGAAGTCACCAGGGACCAGCCCCGTGACCGGACACTTTTTGAAGAGATCGAAGACTTTGTAGCCAGGGAGGTGAAAGAACGGGCCGGAAAAATGTAAAATAAGGAATGCAAAACTAATATACGTCCGCTGTAAATGGCCAGGGGCAACCACCGGGTCTTATACCCATTAAATTGGATATTCTTCATTCCTTATTTAAAATTTCTTAAAGCAATAAGCCCCGGCAGATAACTACCGGGGCCACAACTATAAACTATACACCCAAACTCCACCTTTCTCCGTCAAACGGAGAAACTTGAATTTTCACAGGAATCAGTCTGGTTTTTTACCATCCAGGAAGGTGTTAATGGTATTGATCTGACCCTGATTTTTATCATCGGAGCTCACTTCAAACTTACTATAGTAACTTTCGATATGATTGGAGTTGTCTTGCAGTTCCATATTACGGCGGATATAAGCCGGAACCGTTTCATATTCGTTGTTGGGATCACTGCCGTTTACATTAAAAGAAAGATTGCGCAACTTTTGCAAGCGCTCTACCTGTTTGCGTTTCTGTAACTGCATTTCCTCCTCCGCACTCAACTGCATTTGTACCGGCTTTTCCTGATGGTTCATCGATACCGGTGCTTCTTCCCGCTGCAAATCGATCTTCTCTACCAGCTCCATTTTTTCTTCAGCAGGTACCGGGGTATTGGCTACCGGTTCTTCCTTCTTTTGTTCTGCATAAATATTGGAAGGTTTTGCCAGGTAGCTGCGTACACCTACACCAGCAGAAAGATCCTGTTCCGGCTCGTTTACCACCGGTTGTTCCAGTACCCGGTTTTCGCTGGGCACTGCAGGAGAAAGAAAGGCCTGTTCTTCTTCTGCCACGATCTCAACGATCACCTCTTTTGCTTCCGGCTCGGCATTTACCCCAATTTTTTCATTGTCCTCGGCAGATAAGGTATAGTGTACATCTGCTGTTTCTTTTCCAAAACCCAGCTCCGAAATATCTTCCAGGGTTGGCATCGGCGCATCAAAATACTGCGGCTCATCTACCAGCTTGGGCATCATGGGATCTACCTGCAAACCCAGGCTCTTTTCAGCTTCCTTCAGCTCATGTTCGATCACTTCCGGCTTTTCAGTTTTAGACTCTATCTTGGGAGCCGTGTTTTGCTGTGGTGTAAGGGTCATTACGATCTTTCCCTCATCCTGCTCTTCTTTTTTCAATACAGGTTTTACAAACGGGTCTTTATTTTCAAAGCCGGTTGCGATCAGGGTGATGCCGATCTCATCGCCCAAAGAATTATCATATCCCAATCCCAGGATCACATCGGTGTTTTCACCAGCCTGGCTTAATAAGTGGGCCTGGATCACTTCCACTTCATCCATGGTAAATTCAGAATCCCCTTCGGCTGAATTGATATTGATCAGGATCCATTTTGCCCCGCGGATATCATTATCATTCAGCAGCGGTGAGTTCAACGCCTCCTCAATGGCACGCTGGGCGCGGTTTTCACCGGAAGATGTAGCGCTACCCAAAATAGCCACTCCTCCGTTCTTCATCACCGTGCATACATCGGCAAAGTCAACGTTGATCTGGCCGGTGCTGTTGATCACATCCGTGATACATTTAGCTGCAGTTGCCAGAACATTATCTGCTTTTTCAAATGCCTCACGCATTTTCAGGTTTCCAAACTGGTGACGCAATTTGTCATTGCTGATCACCAGCAGGGTATCCACATATTGTTTCAGGATTTTGATCCCTTCTTCTGCCTGCTTATGACGTTTCTTGCCTTCATAGGCAAAGGGCATGGTTACAATACCTACCGTAAGTACACCCAGGTCTTTACAGATCTTTGCAATAATGGGAGCGCCTCCGGTTCCGGTACCACCGCCCATGCCTGCTGTAATGAATGCCATTTTGGTGTTTACTTCAACGATACGTTTGATCTCCTCCAGCGATTCTTCGGTAGCCTGGCGGCCGATCTCGGGGTTGGCACCGGCTCCCAGTCCGGATGTAAGCTGCGGGCCAAGCTGGATCCGGTTCGGGATCTGGCTGTTTGAAAGTGCCTGGGCATCTGTGTTACAAATAATGAAGTTTACTCCGTCGATGTTTTGACTGAACATGTGGTTAACAGCATTACCGCCGCCGCCACCTACTCCGATCACTTTTATGATCGAGGATTGTTCTTTAGGTAGATCAAAATGTATCATCTTTTAAAAATTTGTGGTTTCCCTTCCATGAAAACCTGTTTGTAAATGGGTTAATTATAGTTGTTGTTTGTTGTTGTTCTTATAAATGGCCGTCTTCTTCTTCTTTAAAGATATCGATGATGCCATTTTTAAATTTGTCCCAGAAATTTTTCAGGGGTTGTCTTTTTTCTACGGTAGCTGTCGCCACATTTTCTTCCGCCACCAGTACTTCCGCTTCCATACCTGCGGCAGGTGCTCCCTGCCTGATCAGGTCCTGTGGCACAGGGATATTGATGAAACTTTTTTCAAACACCTTCCGGTTGTTTTCAAAATCATCATAGCCTTTAAGGATCAGTCCCAGACAGGTAGAGTAGGTGGGTTTAGCCAGTTCTTCGATATGCCCCGCTGCCAGGTGTTCATTGGGCAGCCCGATCCGCGCCGGCAGGCCCGTCACATACTCTGTTAACTGGATCAGGTGCCGCAGCTGGGATCCACCACCGGTTAGTACAATACCTCCGTTCAGCTGGCGGTTGTCCATACCGATCTGTTTTAAATGATAGGTTACAAAATCCAGGATCTCGCTCATCCGGGCCTGGATGATATTGGCCAGATTTTTTACACTGATCTCTTTTGCCGGCATACCCCGTAACCCAGGTATCGTAATATAGGCATTGGCCTTTGCTTCATTGGCCAGTGCGCTTCCAAACTGGGTCTTCATTTGTTCTGCCTGACTCTTTAATACACCCAGGCCGGTTTTAATATCGTTGGTGATATTTTCACCTGCAAAGGGAATCACGGCTGTATGACGCAACACACCATCTGCAAATACAGCCAGGTCCGTAGTACCACCGCCAATATCCACAATGGCTACGCCGGCTTCCAGATCCTCCTGCCCCATTACGGCGGCAGCCGATGCCAGCGGCTGCAATACCAGGTCCTTGGTAAATAAACCAGCCTTTTCCACGCTGCGATTGATATTCCGGATGGCGTTCTTATCACCGGTAATAATATGGAAGTTTGCACCCAGCTTTACACCGCTGTATCCGATGGGACGTACAATATTGGGCATGTTATCGATGGTATATTCCTGTGGAATTACATCAATGATCTGATCACCCGCCGGAATATAGGTTTTGTATTGTTTGCTGATAAGCAGGTCTACTTCCGCCTGGGAAATTTCCTCTTCCTCGTTCTCGCGCACGATATCGCCGCGGGTCTGTAAACTTTTTATGTGATGCCCCGCAATCCCCACATATACCTCTCCGATGTTCAGGTTCGGGTTTAACGACAAACAGTTTTCCAATGCCATCTTAATGGCCTTGATCGTTTCATCGATATTCAAAACCTGGCCATGTTTTACGCCATTGGAGTTTGCCTTGCCAAAGCCAAGGATCTCCAGTTTTCCAAATTCGTTCTTGCGTCCGGCAATAACAGCAATCTTGGTGGTTCCAATGTCCAGTCCTACGATAATGGGTTGTTCAGGATTCATATATTTCGTTTTTAGTTGTTCTTTTTAATGGGTGTTTTCTTTGTAATTTTTTTATCGGTACTTTTCTGTTTTACCGGTGTGGTTCTTTTTACAGCGGCCTTTTCCTTTGATGCCGGTTTTTTGTTATCCACAGTTTTTGACACCACTTTTTTTGAAGCCTCTTTTTTTACAGGTTGTTTTGTACCTGTTTTTGATGTCGGTTTCGGATCCGGCGTATTACGGCGCGTTTCCTTTTTTACTACCGGTTTCTTTACAGTTGGCTCCGCCGCCGCCGGTTCCTTCTTTGCCGCAGCCCTGACCGCTACTGCGGGAACCAAGGGTTTTGAAGCTGAATTTTCGGCCTTCAATACCAGCGTATCCATTTCCCCTTCATCGTCAACCGGCAGTGCATACAGCCGCTCCGCATCGGCGGATGTATCCGCAGCCGGCAAATGGATACCCGGTACTACCCGTGCCACTTCTATCAGGTCGTTGGCCTTGCGCGATTGTTGTAATAACTCTTCAATATTTTTACGCAGCTGCAACGAGTCCAGTTTGGAATCATCGCCCCTGATCCCTACTACCTGGCCGTTGTATTGCACATCCACACGTTTATATTTATCGAAACCCGTGCGTTTCAGTACCTGGTCATAGAACAGGTACAGGCGGTGAAACTTGGAAGCAATATCACTGCCATCCCCAAGATCTACCCGGTGGTTTCCGACTACCGGTATCATTTCCATATTCCAGCAGTCGCTACCACATTTATGGATATCGATCTGCGAAACCTGGGATACCCAGAAGGAATCGCTGTTGATAAAAGACGCCGCCGCGATCATATTTTCAAGCAACGCACTGTCTGCCGCATTCATGATCTTCGGATTCGGATAGCCCGTAAATACCGGAACGTCCAGTGATATCTTATCCGAAAGAGGGATCTGCTTTCCCGCTTCATCCATGTAAAACGACTGACCATTGCCGGTAAATACCCGCGCCAGCGGTTTACGTTCGGTAACATTCACACGAAGAATATCCTTATTGTCGAAATACAATTCAGCATTATACACCCAGGAACTCTGTTCCAGGAGGTCTTCAATGCGGGGCAGGTTAAAGCCACTCTTCCGCTGCCCCTTTATGTTACCGCCCGAAGCCTCTTTCAGCAATTTCACGATCTGCTCCTCTGAGGTAAACAAACTGCCCCCGCCCTGCGCTCCCCGGATGCGGATCTCGTACCCCTTGCAGTTACTTCCATCCTGCGCCTGCATGGCAGCAACGATCAGCGTAAACATACCCGCTCCCACACCCAGCCACATGAGTGTCAGCAACATTCTTTTTATGGCCCTTTTCCTGCTCACTTTGTATTTAATAAACGGTCTTTTATGGATTCTACTAACTTGTCAATATCACCGGCCCCGGCCGTAACGATCACTTCTCCGAACTCCCGCTCCCGGTTGTTTGCAAAATCATCCTCCACCCATTGCAACAGTGCTTCTTTTGTCATCAATACAGGATCTCCCCCCTCCATCAATTCAGCAATGGTATTGCTTTCAATTCCGGGTATCGGTTGTTCCCGTGCAGGATAAACAGGCAGTAAGACTGCTTTGTTTACCATGCTCAAAACAGCAGCAAAATCCTGGGCAAAATCCTTTGTACGACTGTACAAATGCGGCTGGAAAATTAACGTACATTTCTTTTGGGGAAATAACGTTTTTACACTATTTATTAACGCCTTCAGTTCCTCCGGATGGTGCGCATAATCATCAATAAAGACCAGGTCCTTTTGTTTGATGAGGTATTCAAACCGGCGCTTTACTCCCTTAAACGAGGCAACGGCTTTTCTTATTTTTTCCGGGTCAATATTTAACGACCCGGCCACTGCTATCGCGGCCACCATGTTTTCCACATTGTGCATTCCGCCCATATTCAGGCGCAGCCCTTCAATGTGCATGGAAGGCGATACCAGATCGAACATGTACCCCCCATCCTGCATTTGTATATGGGTTGCATAAATGTTTGCACTGTCATTCTGAAGACTATACTGCCACATACGTTCGGCCCTCAGTTCCCTGCCGATCCCCAGTTTCCGGATCAGCAGTCCACCCCGTTTCAGGCGTTGGGCAAAGTCGGCAAAAGCCTGCCGTACCTGCTCCGCTGTGCCATAGATGTCCAGATGGTCCGGATCAACAGCAGTTACTACGGCAACATCCGGGCTGAGTTTTAAAAAGCTGCGGTCGTATTCATCGGCCTCTATAACACAAACCTCTTTTTCACTGCTCCAGAAATTGGTGTCATAATTTGCCGAAATCCCCCCAAGGAACGCATTGCATCCATATCCGCTATCACGCAGCAGATGCGCAATCATCGTTGTTGTTGTCGTTTTACCATGCGTACCCGCCACACATATATTGAAAGAGCTTTCCGTTATCTGCTGCAGCACCTCACTCCGCTTCATTACCGGGTAGCCGTTCGCCCTGTAATAATTCAGCTCTTTATGATCTGCCGGTATCGCAGGCGTAAATACCACCCAGTCTGCATCTTTGGGTGCCCCTTCCGCATCCTCTTCATAATGCACCGGTATTCCTTCTTTCACCAGGGCCTTTGTTAAGGCTGTTTCTGCTTTGTCGTATCCGCTTACAGCGATCCCCTTTGAATGAAAATAACGCGCAAGGGCACTCATACCAATTCCCCCGATCCCGATAAAGTAGACCCTCTTTATATTTGCTATGTTCTTTTCCTGCACGTTATATGGTTTTTAAAATTTCGTTGGCAACCCGGTCATCTGCATCCGTGACCGATAAGGTCCCAAGCACCCGGCTCATATGGTTACGGGTCGCGTCATCTTTCGCCAGCGCTATCACTTTTGCAACGGCAGTGTCCTTTGCTGCATCATCCCTTACCAGCCAGGCCGCCCCCTTGTTCACCAGCTGCAGGGCATTTACGGTCTGATGATCTTCCGTTGCAAATGGATAGGGTACAAAGATGACCGGCTTCCGGGCTACACAGATCTCTGCAACGGTCATCGCGCCGGCCCTTGCCATAATGATATCTGCGGCCGCATAGGCGTATTGCATTTCCGTAATGAACTCATTCGCCCATATTTCCTGATGCTCCACAGCGATCTCCATGGCTTCTTTTGACAATGTTTTACCGGTTTGCCAGATCAGCTGCAGCCCGGCTTTCAGCAGATCCCCCACATGAGCGATCACGGCTTCATTGATGGAACGTGCGCCCAGGCTACCCCCTACCACCAGCACAGTGATCTTATCCGGCGACAATGAAAAATACTGTATGGCCTTTTCCCGGGTACTGTTCATTGCCGCAATGGACTGCCGCACCGGGTTACCGGTGATCATGATCCTGCCGGCCGGGAAAAATTGCTCCATTCCATCTGTTGCGGTAAACACCTTTGTGGCATTTTTACCCAGCAGGATATTGGCCTTGCCCGCAAATGAATTGGATTCGTGAATAAATGTAGGGATGCCCCGGGACTGGGCATATTTCAATACCGGGAATGTGGAATATCCCCCTACTCCGATCACTGCATCCGGCCGGAATTCCTTAAAGATCTTTTTTACCTGAAAAAAGCTCTTTACCAGCTTAAACGGCAGCGCGATATTCTTTATCAAAGAGCTGCGGTTAAACCCAGCAATATCCAAACCTTTTATATCATAGCCCGCCTGCGGCACTTTTTCCATTTCCATCTTCCCCTTTGCACCCACAAAAAGGATCTGTATAGAGGGATCCTTCCGCTGCAACGCGTTGGCAATGGCAATGGCAGGGAAAATATGTCCCCCGGTACCACCACCTGCTATGATCAGTTTCTTACTCATTTGTTTTTTCAGCAATTGCAACTTCCACCACTTCCTCTTCCGGCACATCATCCGCTTCCGGCTCTGACTGTGGCCGTTCCAGGTTCTCCACGTTCCTGGACACACTCAAAATAATTCCTATGGCCAGGCAGGTAAACAGGAAGCTGGACCCCCCCATACTTACCAGCGGCAGTGTTACCCCTGTTACCGGGAAGAGGTTTACCGTAACCGCCATATTGGCTACTGCCTGAATGGCCAGTGTAAAGCTCAACCCCAGTGCCAGGAAGGCACCAAATGCGAACGGGCATCTCTTAAAGATCCGGATACAGCGATACAGGAACACGATATATATAAAAAGGATAAACGCTCCTCCGATCAATCCATACTCTTCAATGATAATGGCAAAAATGAAGTCATTATAAGCCTGCGGAAGATAATCCCTTGTAGTACTGTTACCCGGCCCTACTCCTACAAAACCGCCTTTTGCTATGGCGATTTTTGCCTGGTTTACCTGGTACATTTCGTCATTATCCGCCTCCTTACCACCGTAAATAAAATTCTCAACCCGCCCGATCCAGGTGTCGACCCTCGTGGTTAAGCCCCCGGTTGCTTTTTTTACAGCCTGTGTGGTCTCCGTTGTATCAATATCCTTTCCGCTTTTATGCCGCACCATGGCCGCCATAACCAGCATAATCATCGGTATCAATGCCAGGCCTACCACCAGCAGCAGGTGCTTAACACTTGCCCGGCCAATAAACAATAACATCATGCAGCTGGCGCCCAGCAACAGGGCGGTTGATAAATTGGCCGGTGCAATCAGCAAACAAGTAATCCCGATCGGGATGATTACCGGTATAAATCCTTTTTTAAAGCTTTTGATCACCTGCTGCTTCCTGCTCAGCAGGCGCGCCAGGTACATAAATAACGCCAGCTTCGCCAGGTCGGAGGTCTGCATGGTCATATTTATGAGCGGCACCCGGATCCACCGGCTGCCTTCATTCATTTTAACCCCGAAAAACAAGGTATAGGCCAGCAGTGGAATACTGAGTATAAAAAGGATCCGCGCTACTTTTGAGTAAATGGTATAGTTGACCCGGTGTGCAAAATAAACGGTGGCAAATCCCAGCAGGATAAAGAGCACCTGCTTAAATAAAAAGAACTCGGTATTTCCCTTATAGTTTTTGTAGGCCAGGGACCCGGTAGCGCTGTACACCGCCAGCAGGGATACCAGCGTAAGCAGTACCACCAGCGCCCAGATCACCTTATCGCCCCGGGCATGCTGATCCAGCCCTCCCTTCCAGCTCCTGGTTCTGGCTGCTTTTTCCTCTGTTCCTATATCTGCGGTTGTAGCCATTTTTTTTATACGATTTTATAACTCAATCACTGCACGTTTAAACTGTGTGCCCCTGTCTTCATAATTTTTAAACAGGTCAAAACTGGCACAGGCCGGGCTTAGTAATACCACGTCTCCTTTTTCCGCATGAGCAAAAGCTGCACCCACCGCTTCCGCGGCACCGGCTGTGTCAATGATTACAGATACGCTGTCTTTAAACGCCTCATGGATCTTTGTATTGTCCAGCCCCAAACAGATGATGGCTTTTACTTTTTCTTTTACAAGCGCTTCCATCAGGGAATAATCATTTCCTTTATCTACTCCGCCAAGAATGAGCACCGTTGGTTTTTCCATGCTTTCCAGCGCATACCAGGTCGAATTTACATTTGTGGCCTTGCTGTCGTTTATAAATTCAACGCCCCGGATGGTGGCCACATGCTCCATGCGATGCTCCAGATTCTGGAACGTTTGCACCGCTTCCCGGATCTTCTCTTTCCGGATATCCATTGTTGCCGCTGTAACGCATGCCGCCATAGTATTATACTGGTTATGTTTACCTTTTAGTGTAAAGTCATAGATACTCATGTTCATAAAATCTTCACCCGTTCTTACATACATATCGCCATCCTTGATAAAAGCCGCGTTATTTTCTCTTTCCATGCTAATCGGTAGTTGAGTTGATTGAATATTGAATTTGTCTGTTGATTCTTTTGTTACCGGATCATCTATATTGTATATAAAATAATCTGTTGTCTGCTGATTCTTAACAATGCGGAACTTGCTCTTTATATAATTGTCAAAATTGTACTCGTAGCGGTCCAGGTGGTCTTCTGTAATATTGGTCAGCACCGCTATATAAGGTCGAAATGCATCAATATCATCCAGCTGAAAACTGCTTACCTCCACCACATATACCGGTTTGGGATCCAGGG
>Ga0222424_100822_pt1 | contig 10609 bp, 9 predicted proteins | sample 2B2ome_FD_182468 | JGI IMG/M metagenome (GOLD analysis project Ga0222424, IMG submission 182468) | Enriched microbial communities from leaf-cutter ant dump, University of Wisconsin, Madison, United States - 2B200A (version 2) | ecosystem: Environmental > Terrestrial > Nest > Insects nest > Nest...
CGTATTTAATGCCATCGGCAATAGAGTAATTCTTCATGCCCTGCACCACAACCGGCATTTCCAGACCGATCAGGATAAAGATAAACGCATTGATCAGGAAGATCAGGGTACTCCAGACATTGACCGCCTGTATGCGCGTGGTATGACTCAGGAAGCAATGGGAGTGGTACGACATCATCAGTCCGCCGGCCACCACGGCCAGTACGCCCGAAAAATGAAGGCGTTCCGCTACAATGTACATAACATAGGGAACCACAAGGGTAAGCACGGTATCAATATTGGAGTTGGACCGGATCCGGTTGAGGAGTCCTGCAAAAAGAAAACCAACGGCCAGCCCTACCAGGATGCCCCCGGACGCCATAATCAGCAGGTCCTTGAGCGCATGATACCATACAAACTGGCCGGTCATTACGGCGGCTAAAGCAAATTTAAAAACGATCAAACTGGAAGCATCATTCACCAGGCTTTCACCTTCCAAAATAGTGATATCGCGTTTAGGGATCTTCATATGCTTTAAAACCGATGTAGCGGCAACGGCATCGGGAGGTGAGTTGATGCCGCCCAGCAGGAATCCGAGCGCCAGGGTGATCCCGGGGATGAGAGCAGATGAAGCCAGGGCTACCACCAACGCGGTAAGGAATACCAATCCGAAGGCCAGCAGGAAAATGGGACGGCGCCATTTCCAGAAATCCTTCCAGGATGTGAACCAGGCCGCTTCAAAAAGAATGGGCGGCAGGAAGATGAGGAATACGATATCCGGGTTGATCTGCAACACCGGCATACCGGGAGTCAGACTGATGAGCAGCCCGGCAATGACCAGGAAGATGGGATAGGCTACTTTCAACCGCTGGCCCAGGATGACCAGCAGCATTACGGCTATTACAACTCCGATCGAAATGAGTAGGTAGTCATGTATCATATATTCTGTTTGATTGGCGGTTCGTGTTTTTAAATACCTGAGATTTTAATAACCACGGGCGGTATCTTTTTGTTCACTACAAATGTAGGGAACACCAGGCATCAAAAAGAGCCCGGGGTTTTTGTCATTAAACTGTCTGTTAATGCCAGGTAAAAATACGCTGCTACCTGTCTGCCCGCCCGGGGTCCAGGGTGCTGTTGATAATGGAGATATTGTAAAGGATATTATAATCTGAAGCGGGACTCATAAAGGAGCGGGTTTTGATAAAGGCTGTATCCTGTGTTTTTGGGTTGATATATGTATAGTAATCGTAATGAGATTCCTTGGGTTGCATACCCTCCGGGAAAACGGAAGCGGCTTTTCCGAACTGTTCGGCCAGCAAGGCATGTGAAATCTGCAGGCTGTCCCGGGGATCTTCAAATACCGGCTGCTTGCCGCCCTCCGTATGGTACCGGCTTTCCATATTGAACGAGATCTCGTAATAAAGATGCCCGTTTCGTCGCCAGGAGCTCATGGTCCTTTTCGTTACGGGCGTGCCATCCGGGTTAAAAATGGCGGTAAGCACCGTATACACACTATCCGGGTAAAACCCACTATAACGGGTATCCGGTATGGCGGTACCTTTCCATAAAAAACCGGCATCGATGGTGGTAAATGCAAGGATGATCCTGTTTTTATCGGCAGGCTTACTGGTGATGAGCCGGCACAGTTCCTTTAGCCGGCCGGCAACATCTCCCCCGGCGGGTGGCTGTTTTGGTTGGTGGGTGCATGCCGCTGCAAAAAAGAGCAGGATCGAAAAACGGATTGCTATTGGTAATCGCATAGATGGCTGTTTGTGATTTATCAAAATTACAGGGATATTTTACTCCGGAGGCAGGATCATGTGATGGCCTTGGTCGTTTTCTGCGTACTGCGCACGGCATCAATCGAAAAGGGTACCCCAAAAAGAGGTTGTATCAAAATCTTATCATGCTGAAACAAATAGCAGGTATATGAAGCAGGCATTTGATGTCGTCATGTTGAGCGGATCCCGAGATAGCGGGAGTAGCCGAAACTGCTCATCAAGTTAAGAAATCCCTCTGCTGCACTTCGTTACGCTGCCAATGACAGATTACATTATGCATTGAAAGCCAATTATACTTACGTCATGCCGGGCGCAACAAAGCGGAGCCGAGGCATCTCTGTGATGTCAGACTACCCGGGCATTAAGAGACCCTTCCGCTCCGCTGCGGGCAGGATGATGGAAGGACGATTGTTCGTTACATCTTTGACCAGGCTTTTATGGAAACGTCAGCATAAAAAACCATGCTTCTGATACAGTCTCTTGCCATTATTGTTTATGTCAGATCACCAAAAACTACTGAGGATTTGTATGAAAGCTGATCATCCAGTTGATGGCAAACCGGTCGGTACACATGCCAAAATAATCGCCCCAGAAAGTGTCGGCCATGGGCATGGTGGCATTACCACCTTCTGAAAGTGCTCCAAATACCCGGTCTGCTTCTTCTTTGGAATCCGGGTTCAAAGAAATGGTGATATTGTTACCCACTGTATGCCCCGAAGCCCATTCACCACCGGTATCGCTGCCCATTAAGGCGGTATAGCCAATGGGAAGAGAGATGTGCATGATCTTATTGGCATCTGCCTCAGGTATGGTGTATCCCTCCTGTGGCGGCATGTCTTTAAAACGGCCAATGAAACCGAACTCACCGCCAAAAATGGATTTATAGAAGTTAAATGCTTCTTCACAGTTCCCGTTGAACGTGATGTAAGGGTTGATATGTGCCATAAATTTTTTTTAAATGATGTGGGATTAAATTGTTCCGGCTGAGGGCTTTTTTATAATATACGGTAGCTGTATTATTGCTCTGCCGCTTTTTTCAATCGCTGCAGCCCCAGTGTAAAATCCGGGTCCATCATTTTTTCCATATTCATAAACAGCTTCATGATCCGGAACGGGTAAGGCATTTCGCTGTTAAACCCCCAGGTGGCTCTGGTGCCGCTGCCGGCTGCTTCCAGCTTTACAAAGGCCTGCGCGTCGCTTTCATAAGGGGTATAAAATTTAAGATCGGTTTCAATCAGGGACGGCGCGCTCAGGGAGCGGATGGTTTGACAACCTTTGCCTACATCCTTTTTCTGGCTTTCCCAGCAGAACCGGGCGCCGGGTGTGCCATCCGTGCCTTCACTTGTTTTTTTCATGTCGGGGTCTTTGTCTACCCAGGGGCTCCAGGTGTTCATCGCGGCCAGGCTGTTGACATGGGTCCATACCTTATCAATGGGGGCATTGATGTCTACTGATTTTTCAAATTTGATTTTGCCGTCTACAAAGGCGGCCACCAGCAACACCAGCAAAACGAGGGCCACGATTGCCAGCAGGATCTTTTTAAGAATACGCATGTTTTGATTTTTTATCGTTAGAAAATAAGATGGTTCCTACTATATGAAAACTGCCGCGTACATACCGCCTCCGTGATATATGGAAGGCCGGTTTCCGATCTGATGAAAGTTCTTAAAGCCGCACAAGGCCGCCAGCTCTTTTGCTTTCTTCAAAGGTACAGGAAAAGGCACCCATCTGTTTGGTGCGTTGGTATCGTACTCCACCAATACCAGGGCGCCCCCTGGCTCCAGGTGTTGCCGGAGCCTTGTGATCAATGCCTGCGGATCTGATATATAGTGTAATGAGTTGGCCATAAGGATGCCGGAAAGCGGCGGCACCGGTAGCTCCTGTGTTTCAAAATCGAGTTGCACAAAACGGATGCCCGGCTCATGGAATGTTTGCCTGTTTGTATCGAATGCATATATGGTACTTGCCGGGGGAAGCAGGCGATACAAGGCATGGGTAAACGTACCGGAACCACAGCCAAGATCTGCCCATCGGAGCGGGGCCTCCGGAGACAGCGGCAGGTCCGCGATCAGTTCCTTTGCTTCTCCGATATTCATGCTATTTAATGGTTGGTTTTTTCGATCTGTTTGTGAACGGGCAGGTACATCGGCAACGCTGCTGATCCATACCAGCCGTAGATCTCCGCTTTCAAAAGACCCGATTTTACAGCCGGATCGGATGCCAGCAGGGCTTCGGTTGCTTCTTTTGTTTTGGTGGTAAAAATGAACAATCCACGGTATTGCTGTGGATTCTTTGCAAACGGACCGGCTACGATCAGTTTATTTGCAGCTACGAGTTTGCTGATGTTTTCCATATGACCCTTAAAAATGGTGGCCACTTTATCCTTGTCGGTGATCGCACTGTCGCCTGTTTTTAGTATGACAAACTGGTACATCCGCATGCCGTACTGGTCGGCGCCCAAGCTGTCTGCCAGTGATTGGTTATAGTTATCATCCGGCGATTCCGTTTGAGCGTTGCCTGCAAAGGGGACCAGCACCAGGAGGAGTAATAGTCGCAGCATTTGTAAAGGGTTTAATACGAATCGTTCGCTGCTACTAATTTACATTTATTTCTGCAGGAGTGCTGCCGTTTTTTTATAGCATCTGCAGGAAATTAAAAAACGCGCCTGTATCTTTTTGCCCCTATACCCCAAACTGCCTTAAATGGTGGTCCAGGTGCTTGGAGAACATGTTGTTCCATTCTGCTTGCGTAAGCGGACCAAAAGAATGGGATTCTTTTCCGTCAAAATGCGCGCCACCCAGCTCCTGGGTCTGACGGATATAACCGATCAATCGCTCTTTTTCTTTTTCAAAATCGCGGTGATTGGTGATTTTGAAGAAGGGGGCTGTTTTTATGTTTTGTTTATAAGGAGCATCGCCTACAACGGTCTTTTTGATAAAGGTTTTCATCACCCATTTTAAAAAACCTTTAGGTTTGGGATGTTTATCGGTATAGACCAGCTCATACATCACGGAAAGATGCGCCAGCATCTGGTCCGCGCTCATTTTACCCCATAGCGGTTGGCTTTCGGGGGTTAATTGTTCAATGCGGCTGATGATGGACTGTGCGCCTTCGGCAGAAAAAATATCGGTCATAAGCGTATGGATTTAGGATGTAAAAATAGGTGTTCTTTGAATAGGCCGGATTGTTATTTGAGGAATACTGATATGGCTGCTGAAACGCAGAAACACAGACCCTTTTAATGCTGCAGCGATAGCCTTGCTTTTAATTTAGAAAAGCCCCAAGTCATCCGTGTTTCAGCGCTTCTGTTGCAAGGATTTTTTTCTTAAACAATGTGTATTCTATTTATTTAGTAGTTTTAAGATACAAACACCCCCTTCTTATGAACGCTTTATCAAAACTCATCCTTGTTGGTTCCCTGGTGGGACTGAGCGCCTGTTTATCCGGAACTTCACAACCGCAGCGCGCGGGAGAAAAAAAGTGTACGATCTATCTGACTTTTGACGACGGCCCCCTGAACGGCAGCGAAAACATCGATAGTGTGATCCTTGCCGAGAAGATCAAGATCAGCGTTTTCCTGGTGGGTGCGCATGTGGAGGCCAACCGCCGGATGGATACCTATTTTAAATACTATGAAGAAAATCCATACATCGACGAGTACAATCACAGTTATTCCCATGCCAACAATCACTACGAAAAGTTTTACAACGATCCGCCGACCGCCATTGCGGATGTGCTGAAAAATCAGCAGCTGCTGAAACTGCATTATAAAATTGTGCGCCTGCCGGGCCGGAATATGTGGCGGCTGAACGGGAAGAAACGCGATGATGGGATCAGCGGTGCTTCAACCGCAGATGGACTGGCTGCCCAGGGCTATAAGGTGATTGGGTGGGACCTGGAATGGCAGCACCATCCCGATGGCCGGCCGGTACAAACAGTGGATGCGGTGTTTGATGAAATCGCACAACGCTGTAAAACGGGAAACTCCTTTACAAAGGGGAATATCGTATTGCTGATCCATGATGAAATGTTCCAGGCCAAATGGGAAGAAAGTGCACTGAAGCAACTGGTTGACCGGCTGAAAGCAAGCGGGGCGTATGACTTTGAGCAGATCCGGTTTTATCCGCAATAGACCACAAAGACGCTAAGGCAGAAAGAAACACAAAGGGGTAAGCGATTCATTTTTAGAGAATCTTCGTGTCTTTCTTCGTAGCAAGGAAAGAAACAAAACGCCCCCCTGCGTCGTTGCTCCTTTGCGTCATTGCGTGAAATAAGGGCCACTGAGGTACAGAATCACTGAGGATATTTGTGTTTCAGCGCCTCTGTGGCAAAAAACGTTGCATGCAGCTATTCTTCGTCTTCAATTGCTTCCAGATCCGAATACAGCTGGTTGTCCTTTACAAAATTGCACCAGTGGCAATCTTCCTTTCCGCAGCCTTTGTAGAACTCATGGTTCTGAATATGCTGCCAGGTTTCCCGCACCTGCCGGCGTACGATCTCCAGGTGCTCGGGCAGGATCACCACCTTTTGTTTGACGAAATTTTTCTTTTCATCCGGCTCAATAAAATCAAACTCGGTGCTGGCTACCGTCCAGTTCTTCGCTTCGTAGTGATCAACCAGTAATTTATAAAAAACCGCCTGGCGCCAGTAATCGCCGCCATTGGGGTCTTTGTCGGAAGGTGGCAGTAATTTGGATTTGGCATATTTAACATTACCGGTTTTATAATCCACCACGTTCACATCCCTGCCGTTAAATTCCAGTTTGTCCAGTTTCCCTTTTAGAGGAACACCATCCACCACTACGTTCTTGATGTTTAATTCCACTACCACCACCTTGTTCCAGGCATTGATATAGTTATTGTAATATTCCGGTAGGATAATGCCACCCTGTTCCATCCTGCGTTTAAAAGATTCGCGGGTAAAGTTCTGCCGGTGGCGCTGCATATACCATTTGAAATCTTCATAGAGCGATTGTACGGGTGGAAAGGTATTGCTGGCGTTTTCCCGCATCTTCCGGAAAAAACGTTCCAGTGCAAAATGGATCGCACTTCCGAATTCGGTATTCTCATTTTTTCCGGAGGGGATACGGATCAGGTTCTGGTAGTAGAATCGCAGCGGACAGTTGAGATAGTTGTTCAGCGCGGTTACATTCATTACAAATTTATCCACCAGCGGTGTAATAAAATCGTCTTCGCGTTGCTCAATGGTGGGTGCCTGCGCGGTGAATTGCAGCAGGCGGAAACGGGTCATTTCTTCTTCAGGTATGGAACGGAACTGTACCTGGAGCTCATGCTGTTCCTGGATCTCGGCAATAAACATGGAAGGTTCCAGTTCCTTACCACCGTTGTTGCGTTTTGACCAGGAAATATGCAGATGCTGCTCGGCCCGCGTAAGCGCCACATAAAAAACCCGTCGTAATTCTTCGGTGGAATCGCCCTCGGGCTGAGAACTGAAGATCGTATCCGGGAGCTTAAAGATCGTAGGAAAATTTTTCTTTTTTTCCCATAAGGAGGCATTGGTACCTGCAAGGAACACCTGTTCGAACTCCAGTCCTTTACTTCCATGTGCTGTTAACAGGTTTACGCCTTTATCGTTCCCGATGGTGCGCGTCATCGAAAGCGGCACTCCTTCTTTTTCCATCAGGTCAATGATGCTGATGAGTCCGTCGAGACTAAAGGCGGGGTTGCGGCTGTTCTCTTCTTTTACAAAATCAAAAAAAGCAGAGAGGAACTGCATCAGTTCTATCTTTTCGACATGTTGCATGACATAAGCCAGTACGCCGGCGTTCCGGATCACGCTTTCTACCAGCTGTTGCAGGGTAAGGTTAGATACATCGCTGATCAGTTGTTCATACGTAATACTGAACTGTTTCAGTTGCGGATGAATACCGGTGTCAAAAAGGTCTTTTGGCGGCCGGTTGGCTTTTTCGGCCAGCATCTGACGAAGGGAAGTGGTTTCTCCTTTAAATTGCCGGTTATTCACTTCTACATTGAGCTTTGCAATTTCAATAGGCGGGATCTTATAAAAATCGTAATGCAATAGCTCAAACAATAATTCATCGCCTCCATAGGGGATATCATGTTCGGCATTCAGGTACCGGAGGATGGTAATCGTTTTCTTGATGAACGGGTCCTGCAACAGGTTGATGGGCCGCTTGCTAAACACCGGTACCTGCATCAGCCGGAAGTAGTTGGAAAGCTCTTCGCCGTATTTATTTTCCTTATAGATAACGGCAATGCGACCCGGTGCCGTTCCATTCCGGATCAGTTGCTCTACTTCCATACAAATGCCGGCCATCTCTTCTTTTTCACTATTGTATTCGGCCAGTTCCGGAGGAGTGGTGAGGTGGTTGATGGCTGCATTGGCGGCCGCAAGCTCTTTGCTCAGCCCCGGAAGCTGGGTTACCAGTCGCTCATTATTTTTGGTGATCACGGATTTGGAAACATCCAGTATGGGCTGGGTGCTCCGGTAGTTATTGGTCAGTACGATCGTCTTCAATGCTTCCTGGTATTGCTGGGCAAAGTCCAGCATATTCTGCACATTGGCGCCCTGGAAGCGGTAAATACTCTGGTCATCATCGCCTACTACAAATACATTGGGCTGTTCCCAGTAGTTGATCAGCAACTGTACGATCCGGTTCTGGGTACCGCTGGTATCCTGGAACTCATCCACTAATATATATTGAAAGCGCTCCTGGTAGTTGCGCAGCAGCGATTCATTTTCTTCAAAGGCGCGGATCACCCAGTTGATCATATCATCAAAATCATAACGGCGCTTTTCATTCAGCAATTGCTGAAAGGCATCGAACTCATTTACGGCTGCACGTACCTTTTCTATTTTTTCTGTGGCTTCCGCAATTTTATCCGTGCGCAGATCACCTTTCTTGAAATCCTTGGTGGCCCGCTTGGTAATGTATTCGTCCCGGTTAGGGAGATCCCGGATATAGGCATCAATTTTTTCATTGATAAAGGCGGCGGTCCAACCCTCGCGTTTCATTGCCGAGAATAGCTGTTGCAGGTGGGGTGCATCAAAATACACATCGCCCCGGTAGCGTTTCAGCGGATGATTTTTTGGAAACGCATCAATGAGCTTTTTGAAGTATTCGATCCGTTCCAGCTCGGAAATGGGATCCAGTGAATTTTTTTCAAAGAGCGAAAGGTTGTCCTGGATCACATCATTACAAAAAGCATGGAACGTATAAATATTTACTTTATACGCATCGGCACCAATGAACTGTTGCAGGCGCTTGCGCATGGCTACCACGCCCGCATCGGTATAGGTCAGACAAAGGATATTTTCCGGCAGGGCATCGGTGTCCAGCAAGATCTTCCCGATCCGCGCCGCCAGGATCTGGGTTTTACCGGTGCCTGGGCCCGCAATTACCATTACGGGTCCCTCCAGGGTATCCACGGCAATGCGCTGCTGATCATTGAGCTGTTGGTAAACTTCTCTAAATTTTTCTTCCAGTTTCTGTTTGGGAAATGCCATCTGTGTTTTTATTTATCGTCCGCAGCCGGTGCTTTCCGCTTACAGGACCTTCATTCTACATTTAAAAATACAAGGTAGGAAAAAATCAACGCTTTGGAGTATGGATTCCCCGATTCTCGTTTGTTATTTCTAATTTTATCGCTTCAAAGCAGATCAATGACGGATGAATATTTTATGCAGCAGGCGCTGAAGGAGGCACAGCGGGCGTTTGAGGAAGATGAGATCCCCATCGGGGCCGTGGTGGTGCAGGATAACCGCATCATTGCCCGGGGATATAATATGACCGAAAAATTAAATGATCCTACCGCACATGCGGAAATGATCGCATTAACATCGGCTTTCAGTTTCCTGAACGCCAAATACCTGCCCGATGCCACGTTGTACGTTACGGTAGAGCCCTGCGTAATGTGTGCCGGCGCCCTTTACTGGAGCAAACTCCGCCGCGTGGTTTGGGGGGCATCAGATGCAAAGAATGGTTTTAGCCGGGTACAGCCGGTTACTTCGCCGTTTCATCCAAAAACGGAGATTGTTACCGGCTTGCTAGAAGCAGAATGCGCCACTTTGATGAAGGCTTTTTTTAAGGCAAAGCGGTAAAGTTTTTTTAATGGACAGGGGTGACCGGGGCGACAGAGGTTCGTTGCCTACATTCAAAAATCATTGTAACGATAATGTCCTTCAAGTCGCACCTGTCCTATCGGTAGGTTTGCCAATATCAGCTTTCGGCAGCCCTCCTTACCCCTCTCTACGGCTGATCCCACCACAAATGATCTGCAAGTGAGCCTACTTCCGGAACATTGCTCCCGTTCCTTGTTTTTTCGGTATCGGGGTACCCGATCCTCCGGATGGGTGTTTGCAGCAGGGCGTTTTTCGGCAATACGAAATTCTTGTATTTGTAGTCGTAGCGCCGCGCATCCGTCCATGCTTCGGGATTTAAAAAGAGGGCAATGTATTTTTCTTTAAAGATGAGATCCTTTGTAAGGGCTGCGGAGCCCACAGCAACAGCGGGGTTGGATAAATAGCTTGTTTTTGCGGCCGCAGCGATACCCATTTTTTCCATATTAGCCTTGATCCCTTCCAGGTAGGCTGCATAAGCTCTTCCCCGGTCGGTGGCTAATGCGGCTTCGGCCTCGATGAATTTGATCTCCGCATAGGAGATCAGTACCAGCGGTGCGCCTGGTTTTGCATAAAACGTGGTATCATCTGTTTTTCCGGTTCCTGTTCCGATATAACTTTCCTCCTTTGAGGTGCCGGTACCCACTCTTCCTGCGCCATTTACCGTACCTCTGTAATCATTGAATTTCGTGAGCGTAGCCATATACCCGACCCGGGGATCTTTGAACCCGTACGTGGTGCCATTT
>Ga0222424_100823_pt1 | contig 10608 bp, 6 predicted proteins | sample 2B2ome_FD_182468 | JGI IMG/M metagenome (GOLD analysis project Ga0222424, IMG submission 182468) | Enriched microbial communities from leaf-cutter ant dump, University of Wisconsin, Madison, United States - 2B200A (version 2) | ecosystem: Environmental > Terrestrial > Nest > Insects nest > Nest...
CAAAATCCGAGGAACCCTCTTGCCGCCTTGTGGGCGTCAGCCACCGAATCGTACCTGCGCAGGGAACATCCCGATCTCAGCATCGGGGAAATCCGCCGCCTGCCCTTCATGCAGGGTGTATTTGAACACCTGGATCAATTGAGACAAAAAAAACGGGTGCCAAAACCACCGGACCAGGCAGCAGCAAAAGAAACGGGCGATGCACTGCGTGTTGCCCAGGCGGCATATTATTCGCAGGCGTTCTTTGATGTTGCTGTAACCGGCGCTGCGTATACAGAAAATGCCCGGGATGAAATATATGAGCTGTATATAGCGGGTCTGGAAGTCTGTCATAGTGTGGACAATACCGTAGATTTTAGTACCGATGATTTGATCGGTTTTGCATTGTGCGTGCTGGTATATATCTGGATGCTGGGTGGCCCGGAAAATTTGAGCAGGCTCGAAGAAGCCCTGCTCAACAGCCTTCTGAATTCGTCTAAACTAACACAGGAGCAGCGGGATAAGATCCGGGCGTTCTGGGATCAGCCTCACTACGGCCTTACCGAAATGCAGTACCGGGATGCAGGGGACTCCGCCTATAAAAATTATGGCGTTATCAACTGGCGGATCCCGAATAATGCACAGATCGTGATGATCGGAGACTGGGGCACTTCAATGGACGACGCCCGGGAATTTTTAAAAGCCCTCTGGAAACAAGCCTACCGGCAATACCCGGGGCGCAAGATCGTTTTCCTGCACCTCGGCGATATCTACTATTGCGGATTACCCTATGAATGTTATTATAACTTCCAGGATGTATTTGCCCGGGTAAGCGCGGAGCTGCAGCAGGACCGGGATATCGATCCCAATAAATTTGATCCGCACCCTCCCATCTTTACCATACCCGGCAATCATGAATACTATTCCTATGGGTATGGATATTTCGAGTTACTCGATAATTTAAACCAGGGGCAACAATGCAGTTTCTTTTGCCTGCGTACCGAAAACAATCACTGGCAGTTCCTGGGTATGGACACCGGCCAGGCCGATGGAAACGGACTGCTGTCCTTCCTGCAAAGTTTTAGTGATTTTGTAAAAAGCACGGTTCTGGACAAATTACCCCACTGGAATTGGGTCACCTGGGTTTCGAACCTGGTGGTAACCACCTACGAAGATTATGTGGGGCCTTTTGAACCCGAATTGCGCAATAATGAACTTAAATGGATCAAGGACCGGTTAAAAGAATTTGGCGGCAAAACGATCATGCTCTCGCACCACCAGCTGTTTTCCCGGAAGGCGATGATTGATCACAAATCCCCGCAATACCAGAATACCTGGCTGGATGCTCATTTTAGCCCCTACTTTAAAGATCAGATTGCCGCCTGGTACTGGGGGCACGAACATGCTTTTGCCGTGTACTACGATGGCCTGCTGGGGTTGAATAAAGGGCGCCTGCTGGGTAGCAGCAGTTACGAGGTAACGGACAAAGCAGACGACCCCTATGAAAAAAATTATCCCATGGTGGCGTTTGCACCCAATATGAATGAACATCTTGTTGACCAGACGGGCAGTGACGAAAAGAAAAAACTGTATTCCCACGTGGGGGCCATTATGTCGTTAAAAGACGCGGAGATCGATGTAAAGTACTACCAGTTCCCGGCATGGTCGCAGCTGGTTGATATGCCATCCAATGCACAATTGAAGGAAATTCCGCAGGTGGCCGAAACCATTAAACCGTCCCCGTTTATGAATCTTAAACCCTCCTGGATTGGAGATACACCTGTTAAAGCGGGCGTGGTGGTCACCAACCATAGCCCCTCGGTGGCTGTGTGGGACGAAACCTTATACATGGTGTATGTAGACGGACGGAACCAGAACAATGAGCTGAGCCTTTGTTCCGTAAAAGTCAGCGACATTCATTTGGAAAATAAACAACTGAAGGCGAACTGGAACGGACCGCAATCGATCCAGGCCGGGGGCGGCAAAATTAACACCAAACATTCACCGGCCATAATTGCGGTCAACAGCATCCTTTATTTATTCTATATTGATAAAAACAGCACCCTGCAGGGAATATCCAGGGCGGTAAATGGCAGCGAGTGGACATCATTAAATTTAGGTGGACAAGCAACAGGCGATGCCGCCCCTGTTGTCTGCTTCTTCCAGGGCCGGATCTACCTGGTGTACCGGGAGAAGGGATCGAAGAACAACCTTTGCTGGGCATACTACGATTTGAACCCGGGTTCGATGGGTGACTGGAAGGACTTTGGAAGGCTCCAGGACACGAAGGGCGCTGTGCTGGAATCGCCCAATACACCGGCGCTTGCGGCCGACGCCTATCATCTGTATATGACCTACCGGAAAAAAGACGGTACGGTCATAAAATGGGCCGTAGGCACGCCCTCCGGTTCCGCGCCCGACAGGTACCATAACAATATTTCCTGGCAGGAGATCGGTAACATTGAGGATGCACACTATACTGAAAGCGGTATGGGTTTAGCGTATGCCAGCGGCGCTTTTATCATGGTGTACACCTCATCGAACGGGAACTTAACACAATGTGCACTGGCCGGCACCGGAAAAGACAGCCTGGGAACCTGGATAGGAGGCAATACGGTGACCCCCATTACAGAATACACAAAAGACGGGAAAATCAAAACGACTACAGCCCGGAGCAAGTTTGTGGCCCAGATCGGGATCACCGCCGGCGGCGGAGTCCTGGTTTACCGCGGGTTAGAAGAAGCCGAAATATACTGGGCATACTATTAAAAAGCATGAAAGAGGCCGTATCAAACGTCTTCTGTTTGTTATGCCGTTCCGAATCTTCGGGGCAGCATGACCATATATTTCAAACGACGTTTGATCCGGCCTCTTTTTTCATTTTCAGGGTTTAAAAAAAAGAAGTACCGGCGCCCGGGTGGCGTATTATTTCCGTATATCAATAAGGCCGGATTTTACAAGGTCTTTCTTTTGCCGGGAAACCGGTACCACACTGTTGTCTTCCATCAAAAGGGCGTATCCCTCATTTTTCAAAAAACTCTTTACATACTTTTTGTTCACCAGATGTGACTGCTGGCAACGCAGAAAGCCATAGGCCGCAAGCATTTCTTCATAGGCGTTAATGGGGGTTGTAGAAAGGATCTTTTCTCCGTCGCGTAAAAAAAAGAAGGTATACGTATTTTCGCTTTCACACCGTATGATCTCATTCACCGCAACGAGCCTTATTTCTTTTAAGGAAGCAATGGCGATCCGATGATCCTGCTTGTCTTTATGCCCCAGGTAATGCAACAGATTCTGGAGGTTTTTATTTTCCTGTTTTTCCTGTATCCTTCTCACCGCTTTTGCAACGGCCGTTTGGAGCTCTTCTACATCAACCGGCTTTAGCAGGTAATCGATCGCGGAAAATTTTACAGCCAATATCCCAAATTCACTATATGCAGTAACAAAAATGATCTCAAAATCATAAAAACCCAGCTCCTGCAACATTGCAAAGCCATTTTTTCCGGGCAACTGTATATCCAAAAATACAAGATGCGGCTTGTATTTACGTATAACACGTATTGCCTCATCGGCTCCGGAAGCTGCAGCAATAACAGTAATATCCATGCAATATTTTTGCAGGAGTTGTTGCAGGTTCTTCCTGTTCAGTAATTCATCTTCAACAATAATTGCCTCAATCATTAATAAGCCAGTTAATAAATTTAAAGGAAAATGCAGCGCCGTTGCTGCTGCTGTTCATCCGGAAAAAGATCTGTTTTGTCTTATTGGTCAGATTGAATAATGCTATCCTTGCTTTTGTCAGGCGGAGCCCCTGTCCGTCGTAGGATTTATCCGTATCAAACCCCACCCCATTATCTTCAATGAAGATCTCCAGGTCTCCCTTGTTTTTATTGATCTGTAATGTTACCTCAAATGCCTCTTCGGGCCCCGGTCCATGTTTAATTGCATTTTCTATGACGGGCTGAAACAATAAGGGGAGTATTTCGATCTCCGATAGATTGATCGTTTCCTGTACCTGTACAATGAAGTTAAAATTTTTTCTTAATTGTTCAAGCCTGATATAGTTTTCGATGTTGCTCATTTCTTCCCGCAGGGTAATGGTATTTTTTTCGGTACTGCTAAGGGTGTTCCGGAGTAGTTTGCCAAATCCTGTAAGGTAATGATTGGCACTTTCAATTTCCCCGCTGTTTAAGAGCCCTTGTATAGAGCCAAGCGCGTTGAACACGAAATGCGGGTTTAGCTGTGCGGATAATGTTCTCATTTTATTGATTTGTTCCTGTTGTAGTCTTTTCCGCCTGCGGTTTTTGAAGATAAGGAATACCAGGACCGCAACGATGGCCAATAGTACTATAAATGTGATCTTAAACCAGATCGTTTGGTACCAGTTGGCCGGAACGTAAAATTTATAGCGATAAACATATTGCGGTTTGTCCGTATACCGTACCTCCAGCTGATATTGGGTGCCGGCTTTTAGATCAGAGGCGTAAATTATATTGTCCGATCTTTTCCATGGAGTCCCTTTTCCATTAACCAATATGCGGTACTCAAAGGCCAGGCTATTGTTGATATCCGTTCTTGGGCGAAAGAAGAACGCAATTTTACTTTCCTCAAAGGCCTTATCATTCTGCGTTGCCTGTTCCCCGGGCCAATTCTGATAAAAGGACAGATCTCTTGACAGGTAGTCTTTATAGGCCGCCTGAACAAATTTTTCAACCGGAAAATCTTTTACAGCATTGTGATACGTGCCCATACATACCGGTGCAGACAATAGCGGGTCCTTTTTTACAAAGTAGCAGTTCAGGAAGGGTACCTGCTGCGCTTTTCTGAATGAAAGATGCAGGGTATCGCCCATGGATATGTTGTTCTCATAATAAAGAAGGCGTCCGTTTCTGTAATAAAGCCTTCCCTCCACTGCCTTCCTGTTCCGGTGCACGTTAAATGTGTCAACATATGCGGTTGTGTCAATGTGATTAGCCGTATTGAGAACCGGCGTCCAGTCCGTTTGAACCATTGAATTTCTGGTAACCCGGTATTCCAGCGTGTTCAGATTAAAATAGGGAGCATCCTCCGGGGAAACGTCGCTATATCCGTGCGAATAGCTGAAGCCGCCACCGTTCCGCATCAGCTCCTCTTTTCTGTAAACGGAAATTCTAAACGCTGGTCCGTAAATGAGGTAGCGAAAATCCGGGAAGGGCATCTGTACATTATTCGGCTGGGTTTTAATTTTGTTGCCATCGGTACTTATAAAGTTGTTTTCAAAAAATACAATGATCGAATCTGTTTCGAAGGCCGCCCGCCTGAAATAAGTGGGCTGGGACAGGGCATACTGTGTTAAAATACTTACATAAAGTATAAGAGTCATTGTACGTTTTGCTCCTTTTGCCATTTCCGTGGTTTTTAGAGTACGAATTTCACCCCTCAATTTTAATCAAAAAACGCGGATCCTGAATTTGTTCAAAACCTTCCTGAATATAGCGGCCTGTTGAGCGCATCCTGTAACGGTTGCCGGCAATATGTATCAAAATACGCCGGTTGGGTTTTTACCGTTTTTTTGCCCGCCGGCGGGCAGTTTTGAAAAAGTCTGCCGAAATTGTTTACTAAATAGGTGTTTTTTGAAAAAATGCAATTGCTTTAAAGAAGTATTATTGCATGGGTAAAACGGCGCCCGGCCGTATAATGCGCCCGCAGTGTTTGCACGTATATCTTAAACAAAAAAGAATGCCGCTCATGAAAAGAGTTCTTTTATCCCTTGTGTTGTTTATCAATATTGCAGGTAAGGCACAGGAACCTGCCCGCACGCCCGACCGGTGGAAAATTGATGCCAAGGGCGCGATCGGGTGGAACATCGCGGACCGTCTTCCGCACCAGGATCATATCGAAATGAGCGGACAAAAAGTTTCGCTCTGGCTGCAATATGGGGTTAATGAAACAAAGAAACCTTCCTTTGTGAGAACCTTTGTTTTTCCAACCTTCCGGTTGCTGCCGGCCAATACCATTGCCTCTATGATGTACAGTGTGGAGGATGAAAACCTGCCCCGGATCCTGCTTAATGATAAATTGCTCAAGAAAGGCGTATACAATGCCACGGTTATGGAAGACCTGCCGGAAAAGGCCGTAACCGTACGCTTTGATGGTATTTTGACTATGGAGAGCACCATTGGTAACCGCGGAACCCTGCTGTTAAAAAGATCCTTTTATCCCTCGGCAGATAAGGCGCTGGCCCTTGAAAAGCTGGTGTTTGTTAACCGCGGAAACCAGCCGGCAAAAATAGAGATGGAATATATGCGGCGGGAACTGCGGCCGGCCGCGGAGCGCTCCAGCGAAGGGCCGCTGCGGTTTATCATTTCCACGGTGAACGAGGGATTAAAAATGGTGGCCCCCGGCGATTCCGTAGTATTTGGCATCGGTTACCAGGCCATTGCGGGGGTTGCCCGGGACCTTATACCCTTAAATATAGATGGCGAAGAAACGGCAAGGCGGAACAGGGTGCGGCAGATCACCTCCCTGCTTCAGCTGGAAACGCCTGATGCTGTGCTGAACAGCATGTTTTACTTTGCCAAAATAAGGGGTACCGAAAGCATCTTTAATACAAAGGGCGGCCTCATGCATGGCCCGGGTGGCCTGCGGTACTATGCGGCCATATGGGCCAATGACCAGGCGGAGTACATCAATCCTTTTTTTGCCTTCCTGGGCGATACCATCGGAACCCGGTCGGCCATGAACGCGTACCGGTTATTTGCCGGTTATATGAACCCGGAGTATAAACCCATACCCAGCTCCATTATCAATGAAGGTAAGGGCACCTGGCATGGCGCGGGAGACCGCGGGGATATGGCCATGATCGCCTATGGAGCCGGGCGTTTTGCGTTGGCTAACGGCAATGCAGATTCAGCAAACGTATTATGGCCCCTGATCGAATGGTGCCTGGAGTACTGCCGGCGCAAACTGAATGAGGACGGGGTGGTGTGGAGCAACCGGGATGAGCTGGAGGGCCGGTTCCCTTCCGGAAGTGCCAACCTGAACACCAGCTGCCTGTATTACGACGGACTGGTGTCTGCCGCAATGCTTGGGAAGGCATTGGGAAAACCGGCCGCCCGGGTAAAAGCATATGTGGCGGAGGCCGCAAAAATGCGGACCAGTATTGAAACGTATTTCGGCGCTACCGTGGAGGGCTTTAAAACCTATCGCTATTACAAGGGAAACGATACGTTGCGCGCCTGGATTGCCACCCCGCTGGTAATGGATATTTTTGACCGGAAGCAGGGCACTATCGATGCGCTGTTCTCGGCGCGGTTATGGACGGCGGACGGACTGGCTTCTTTAGCCGGCAACAGCACGTTCTGGGACCGGGCTACGCTGTATGGCCTGCGCGGCGCTTTTGCCGCAGGTGAAACGGCAAAGGCTTATGACTTTCTGAAATATTACTCGGAGCGGCGTTTGCTGGGCGAGCATGTACCGTATGCCGTAGAGGCCTATCCCGAAGGTAACCAGCGGCACCTGTCCGCAGAAAGCGGGCTGTACTGCCGCATTTTTACAGAAGGGGTACTGGGCATGCGCCCTGCGGGCTTTAAATCGTTTCGTCTTACACCCAACCTGCCCGCCGGTTGGAATTTTATTCGGCTGAAAAATATCCATGCGTTTGGGAGCGTATTTAACCTGGAGGTGACCAGGAAGGGCGGCAGCCGTTTGTCTGTGAAGATCACCGGAGGTGAAAAAGACCGGACCTATGCGGTTCAGGAAGGCAAAACCATTGCCATTCAGCTATGATGTAAGGTATAAGACGCCCGGCTGCAACGGCAGTTAAAAAGGCGCGGAGCAAATAATGCGGCTTCTGTTTATACACCGTAACGGCTTTAAAAAAAGAAGAAGACCGCCGGGGGCTTTCTTTACGCAAACGATTGCATAAGTTTTTTTTTTAACAGTACCCGTTAGCAGTATTTTTATCCATTGCTTGTATTGGTTGTTAAAAAAAGCTGTTATATGAAACCACAATTGCTCAAGGTACCTGCTGAGCCGCACAGCTCGTTTAGTTTCAGGGTCGATTCGGTGCCCTATGTAAATAACAGGTGGCATCAGCATGCCGAACTTGAACTTATTTACTTCCGTAAAGGAACAGGGACCCAATATATAGGGGATCATATTTCAACATTTCAAAATGGCGATGTTGTATTGGTTGGCCCCAACCTGCCGCATTACTGGCGGTTTTCCGATGCGTTTTTCCAAGAGGGCTCAGAGCAGGTGGATGTGCGGGTGGTTCATTTTTCGCATAATTTCCTGGGGAATCATTTTCTGGATCTGCCGGAGAACATGGAGATCAAAGAGATCTTCGAACGCTCCAAACGGGGCCTGCAGATAGAGGGCGGGGCACGCAGCCAGATCGGGGCATTATTGGAGCAGCTTTCGGAGGCAGAAGGCAGTCAGCGGATTGTACTGATGCTGAAAGCGCTTACCATCATTTCATGCGGGCAAAACTATAAGGAGTTATCCTCGGTGGGCTTCAGGCCCGATTACTCGGGTACAGACGAAAAAGAACGGTTGCAGGCGATCCTCGACTATTCGGCCAGGCATTTCAAACGCAAAATTACGCTGGAGGAAATTGCGGCGGTGGCCAATGTAAGCCCCAATTCCTTTTGCCGGTATTTTAAATCAAGAACCCGGAAAACCTACTCCCGGTATCTCATTGAGCTCCGGGTAGGCTATGCATGCCGGCTTCTTATAGAAACCAATACCTGTCTGAAGCGTCTGTGTTTTGAAAGCGGCTTTAATAATTTCACCAGCTTTCACAAATACTTTAAGATTATTACGGGGCGCAGTCCCATGGTATATCAAAAGGAATTTTTGATGTAACCTCCCCTGTGGATGATCACCGGCGGGAAGAGGCTGTATCAACCGTTTTCTTCGGAGCAGGACGATCATACGTTTTAAAAGACTTTTGATGCAGCCGGAGTATACGCATATGCTCGGGTATTCCGCCCCGGCGGCACAAATTGCCAATATCGATTAGCAGATTGCTAAAAAAAGCGATCTGCATTTCAAAACGAATATCCATATTTGTTTTCGGTTTGTAATGTATCACCCCTGCTAAGTAATAACGGTATGAATAAGATTAAAGGCATTTTTAGCGCATGCGCCTGCCTGCTTTTCTGGAGCGGCCTGAGCCTGGGCTCGGCGGCCCAAACCCCCAATGCGGGCTTAAAGCTGCCCTCCGGTTTTTCTGCAAAAAAAGTGCTGGACAGCTCCGGCAAGGCCCGGCATCTTGCAGTGCTTCCGGGCGGACTGATTTATGTAAAAATGGCCCGCCCGTGGAAAGGAAATGGAATCATTGTTTTAAAGGAAAACGGGGAAGGCAATGCTGCCGTAGTGGGCGGCTTTGGCGATTATGGCGGCACGGGCATTTATGTAAAGAACGGGTACCTGTACGCCTCATCCAATGAATCGGTCTTTCGCTATAAACTAAATGACAAGAACGAGGTAACGGATCCCGGCAAGCCGGAACGTATTATTACGGGGTTAAAAATGGGCCGGCAGCATGAAACAAAATCCATCGTGCTGGATAACGACAACAATATTTATGTAAATATCGGTTCTCCGCTGAATTCCTGCCAGGAGCAGGACCGTCAGCCCGGCTCTATGGGTATACCCGGCTGTCCGCTGCTGGACTCCGCCGGCGGCATCTGGCAGTTCCGTACAGACAAACCCGATCAATCCTATCCCGAAGGGGTGCGTTACGCCACAGGGTTAAGGAACGTGGTGGGGCTCGACTGGAACCAGCAAGATAATACCCTGTTTGTAACACAGCATGGAAGGGATCAGCTGAACGACCTGTTTCCTGCATTGTATACTGCCAAACAGAACGCGGAGCTGCCTGCGGAGTGTTTGTACAGGATCCGCAAAGGCGATGATGCCGGGTTTCCCTTTGCCTACTACGACCAGCTACAGAAAAAATACATCCAGGCTCCGGAGTACGGAGGCGATGGTAAGAAGGCGGCGGCGAAAGAATACCTGGAGCCGGCAGTGGCGTTTCCCGGGCATATGGCCCCCAACGGATTGTTGTTTTATACCGGAACCCAGTTTCCTGAAAAATACCGGAATGGTGCATTTGTAGCCTTTCACGGATCCTGGAACCGCACACCCGAAAAACAGGAGGGGTACTATGTGGTATTTGTGCCGTTTGCAGATGGAAAGCCTTCGGGCAACTGGGAGGTTTTTGCAGACGGGTTCTCCGGCCTGCCGGAGGTGATCTCCCCGCGCCAGGCAAAACACCGCCCCTGCGGGCTGGCCCAGGGGCCGGATGGGGCCTTATATGTTACGGATGATGTAAAGGGCACCATTTACAAAATAGAATATAAAAAATAAAATGCGGAAAGTATTTATACTCGGGTTTACGCTCCTTGCAATGAGTGGTTTTTCGCAGGTTGCAAAAAAACCGGTTGCAAAAAAGCCGGCAGTCAAAAAGCCTGTTACACAGGTTTCGGCAACAACCTTATCCGTAAACCGGGGCAAACTGGTATACCAGAAATTTTGCTTGTCCTGCCATCAGCCGGATGGCGGCGGTGTTCCCAACCTGAACCCGCCGTTAATTGGCACAAGCGGGGTTCTGGGCAATAAGAACCGGCTTGTGCAATTGGT
>Ga0222424_100824_pt1 | contig 10603 bp, 11 predicted proteins | sample 2B2ome_FD_182468 | JGI IMG/M metagenome (GOLD analysis project Ga0222424, IMG submission 182468) | Enriched microbial communities from leaf-cutter ant dump, University of Wisconsin, Madison, United States - 2B200A (version 2) | ecosystem: Environmental > Terrestrial > Nest > Insects nest > Nest...
CCTGGTTCGGCATCTCCTTCGCGTTCAACTGGAAGGGCGCGGCCCTGGCCTCGGCGGTGATGGGCTTCCCGCTCATGGTGCAGGCCGTGCGCGTGGCCATGCAGATGGTCGACCGCCGCCTGGAGGATGCCGCGCGCACGCTGGGCGCGCGCGCGCCGGACGTGTTCTTCAGCATCACCCTGCCGCTGGCCCTGCCCGGCATCCTGGTCGGCGCGCTGCTCATGTTCAGCCGCAGCCTGGGCGAGTTCGGCGCCACCATCACCTTCGTCGGCAATGTCGAGGATGAGACACGCACGCTGCCGCTGGCGATCTACAGCGCGATCCAGTCGGTCAACGGCGAGCACATGGCCGGCCGCCTGATCGTGATTTCGCTGATCCTCGCCTTCGGCTCGCTGCTGCTCAGCAACCACCTGACCCGGCGCGCGGCGCGCCGCCTCGGCTACCAGAACCATGCTGGTCATTGACATCGAACTGCGGCGCCCGGCTTTCCGGCTCGCCGTCTCGACCCGCATGCCGCAGCCGGTCACCGGCCTCTTCGGCCCCTCCGGCAGCGGCAAGAGCACCCTGCTCGCGCTCATCGCCGGCCTGCTGACGCCCACGCGCGGGCGCATCACGCTGGACGAGACCATCCTCTTCGACAGCGCGCGCGGCATCTGCCTGCCGCCCCAGCGGCGCCACGTCGGTCTGGTCTTCCAGGACGCCCAGCTGTTTCCGCATCTGGATGTGCGCCGCAACCTGCTCTATGGCTGGGAGCGGCTGCGGCCGGCGCAGCGCCGCTACCAGCTCGACGACGTGTGCCAGCTGCTGGAGATCGGTCCCCTGCTCGCCCGCCAGCCGCGCCAGCTCTCCGGCGGCGAGCGCCAGCGCGTCGCCCTGGGCCGGGCCATCCTCTACAGTCCGCGCCTGCTGCTGCTCGACGAGCCGCTGGCGGCGCTGGACGACCGCCTCAAGGACCAGATCCTGCCTTTCCTCGCCCGCATCCGCGACGAGACCCGCCTGCCCATGCTCTATGTCAGCCACTCGCGCCGGGAGATCGAGTTCCTGACCGAGAGCGTGGTCTGCCTGAATGGCGGACGCGTGGTGGGATAAGACCGGGATGCCCGCCGCCGGTCGCCCCGATCAATGCAACCCCGAAAACCGTTACAGTTGACAATGTCACAATGACTACGTAGTCTCAATCTCGTCGTGACCGAGCCGTCACGTTTTCACGAGGTTGCCAACATGGCCAGCAAGCAGACCGCCCGCATCCAGACGCCGGCTACCATCAGCATCAAGCCGACGCGCATGGACTTCAGCTTCGACGCGGAGAAAGTCCCGGATCACTGGGCGTTCGACGACGCCTTCGCCACCCACTTCATGGGCACGCTGTCCAGCTTCTTCCCGGTCGGCGAGCGTTTCTTCGTCGACTCCGTGCGCGCCCTGCGCGAGCACGCCGGCGACCAGAAGGCCGTCTCCGGCTTCATCGGCCAGGAGGCCATGCACTCGCTGGAACACGTCAGCATGAACAACATGCTGGAGGCCAAGGGCCTGCCGGCGCTGCGCGCCGAGAAAGGCGCCCTGTTCCTGCTCGACACCGCGCGCCGCTTCCTCGGCCCGCGCCAGCAGCTGGCCGCGACCGTGGCGCTGGAGCACTTCACCGCCATCATCGCCAACCGCCTGCTCACCGACACCGACCTCATGAACAACCTGTCGGACGAGATGCGCCCGATCTGGATGTGGCACGCCATCGAGGAAACCGAGCACAAGGCCGTGGCCTACGACCTGTATCTGGACGTGCCGGGCAGCAACTACGCCGAGCGCGTCGCCATCCAGGTCGCGGCCTCGGCCATCCTGGCCGCCACCACCGCCTTCTACCTGGTGCAGTTCATGCACCGCGACCGGCAGCTGCTCAACCTAAAGAGCTGGGCCTTCGGCCTGAACAAGCTGTTCGGCCGCCAGGGCATCATCTCCGGCTTCGCCGGCGAATACTTCGACTTCTTCAAGCGCGACTTCCATCCCTGGGAACACGAGAACAGCGCGCTGGTCGCCTACTGGCGCGAGAAGCTGGAAAGCGCAACGGCCCCGGCCCGGGCGGCCTGATCCCGCACCACCGGCCACGGCGTCGCGCCGCGGCCCGCTGAACCCCTGTGATATCCCCCGGCCTCATCCGCCGGGGGATTTTTTTATGCCCGGCGGTCGGCTCAGGCGCGCTTGGCGTTCACCACCAGCGCGTGCGTGATCTGCTCCCAGACACCCGGCGGCAGGTCATGGCCCATGCCCGGGATCAGCAGCAGACGCGCGCCGGGAATGGCCCGCGCCACCGCCTTGCCGCAGGCCGGACGCACCAGCGGGTCGCTGAGGCCGTGGATGACCACCGCCGGCTTGCGGATCTTGCTCGTGAACGGACGCAGGCTGCCGGTGCCGAGCACGGCGTTGAACTGCCGCACCACCCCGGCCGGATAGTGGCTGCGCTCGATGGAGGCCGTCGCCAGGGCGTTCAGCTCGGCATCGCTGAACGGATAGGCCGGGCTGCCGATGGTGCGCATGAACTTCGCCGAATGCGCCACGATCTGCTCGCGCGTGGCGCCCTTGCCCGGTCCCGACATCAGCGGCTTGATCGCGGCCGGGCTCGGCGGCGGCAGGAAAGGCTGGTTGGTGCTGGAGAAGATGATGCCGACCGAGCGCACGCGCTCCGGATACCTGGCCGCGAAAAGCTGGGTGATCATGCCGCCCATGGAGGCGCCGACGATGTGCACCGACTGCAGCTGCAGGAAGTCGAGCAAGCCGCGCACGTCCTCGGCCATGTCATGCAGGGTGTAGGGCACCGGGCTGGACAGGCCGAGCTGGGCGCGCGCCATGCGCCCCCACACCGAGCCCGACACCCGTGCGCCGGAGACCTTGCTGGACAGGCCGATGTCCCGGTTGTCGAAGCGGATGACGCGATACCCCTGCTTCACCAGCAGCTCGCAGAAGCCCAGCGGCCACATGGTGAGCTGGGCGCTCAGGCCCATGACCAGCAGGATGGGCGGGTGCAGCACATCCCCCATGTCCTCGTAAGCCAGCTCCAGGCCATTGGCCTCGGCCACACCGCGACGAATCTCCATCACATCACCTCTTGTTGCCGGCGGCCCTGGCGGCCGCCTTGCTGTCGATGACCGGGTAGGCCCAGCCGCCCAGGGATTTTTCCAGCGCCAGCGCGCCGGCCAGACCGAGATGGTCCATGCCTTCGCTGGCGACCAGCTGCACGCCGGTGGGCAGGCCGTCGGCGTTGAGGCCGGTCGGCACCGCCGTGGCCGGCAGCGAGAGCGCGTTGAAGATCGCGCAGTTGACGAAGTTGAACGGCGGCAGCATGGCCTGATAGTGCTTCGGCGCCACCGTCGGATAGGTCGGTGTGACCAGGATGCCGTCATCGCGCAGCACATCCTCCAGCTGGCGCTTGAGGGTCAGCGCCTGCTCGCGCAGCCTGCGCGTGCGCCGGGGCGTCAGCTCGGGCAGACGCTCGAACAGGGACAGCACGACCAGCGGGAAGGTGTGGTCGGAGCGGCGCATGAGCAGACGCCCGACTTCCTTCAGCGACACGCGCGGGTCGCGCGAGCCGAACAGGTGGTCGGCGAACGTGTATTCGCTGCCGGACGTGGCCAGCATGGCCGACCACAGGTCCAGCGCCTTGCGCATCAGCGGCAGATGCACCGCCTCCACCGTCGCGCCCTGGTCCATGAGCGCGCGCACAGCGCGGTCGCGGGCGCCCGTCTGGTCGGCATCCGGGGAGATGGCCAGCTCGCGGGCGAACTGCAGCACGCGCAGCTTCGCCACATCGACGTCGGCCACCGGCCGCAGACGGTCGGCCGACGGCCCCGCCAGCATGCGCAGCACAGGCTCCAGATCCTCGGCGCGGCGGCAGAGCGGACCCGTGGAGAGATGCCGGCCGATATCGCCGGACGGGCCGGGGAACTGCCCTTCGTTGTTCACCAGGCCGGGCGAGCCCTTGTGCCCGAACACGCCATTGAAGAACGCCGGCATGCGGATGGAGCCGCCGATGTCGCTGCCCAGCCCGAAAGGCGAAGCGCCGCTGCCGACGATGGCGCCCTCGCCGCCGGACGAGCCGCCGACCGTGCGCGAGGGATCATAGGGGTTGTTGCTGAGGCCGTAGACCTTGTTGAAGCTCTCCATCCACATGCACAGCTCGGAGGTGTTGGTGACCCCGAGCGGAATGGCGCCGGCCGCGCGCAGGCGGGCCACGGTCGGCGCGTCGTCGGCGATCCGGCGGCCGACACGGCTGACCAGGCCTGCGGTGTTGGGCATGCCGGCGAAGTGGAAGCTCTCCTTGATGGTGCAGGGCACGCCCAGCAGCGGCGGCAGCTGATCCAGCGTGACGGCGGCGCGCGCGGCGGCGATCTCCTCGTCGGCGCGGGCGGCCTCGACGCGGGCATCGGCGATGCGCTCGGCAACCACCGCGTTGATGACCGGGTTGACCTGGCGCAGACGCGCGATATGGGCCTCGACGACCTCGACCGAGGTCAGCTCGCCGGCCCGGATTCGCTGCGCCAGACGGGTGGCGGAGCACATGAGGAGATCAGACATGAATCATTGCCAGAATTTATGACTGACCGACTTTGCCGCAGTCGCCGGCGCGATGCAATAATTCCCGCACATTTCCCTGCCCTTTCCCGACCCCATGCCCGAAACCCGCCTGATCCGCATGATAGACGCCCTGCTCCCGCAGACGCAGTGCGGCCAGTGCGGGCATCCGGGCTGCCGCCCCTACGCCGAGGCCATCGCGGCGGGCGAGGCCATCAACCACTGCGTGCCGGGCGGCCAGCCCACCATCGACGCCCTCGCCGGCCTGCTCGACCAGCCCGCGCCCGCGCTCGACCCGGAATACGGCGTGACGCCGGCGCACCGCCTGGTCGCCAGCATCCGCGAAGCCGAGTGCATAGGCTGCACCAAGTGCATACAGGCCTGCCCGGTGGATGCCATCGTCGGCGCCGCCAAGCTCATGCACACGGTGCTGGTCGATGAATGCACGGGCTGCGACCTCTGCGTCGCGCCCTGCCCGGTGGACTGCATCGACATGGTGCCGGGGCCGGACATTCCCATGACCTGGCACCAGCCACGGGCGGCCGACCCCGTCACCGGACGGGTGGCCGCCGGCGAACCCCTGCCGGAGCCCGGCTCGCCCGAGGCGGCCGCGCTCGCCCGCGCCAACCGCGCCCGCGCCCGCTTCGAGGCGCATCAGGCCCGCCACGCCGCCGAGGAGGCGGAGCGGGTCGTGCGCCGGGAAGCCCGCCAGCAGACGGCAGCGTCCACGAGTGGCGGCGCCGTCGATCCGGCCCCGTTGATGATCGCCGCGGCCATGGCGCGCAGCCAGCTGAAAAAGGCCGAGAAACAGCTCGCGGCGCTGCTCGCCCGTGGCGCCGACACCCGCGAGCTGGATGCCGCCCTGCCCGGTCTGCGCAGCGCCGCCGAGGCTGCGCAGATCGCGCTGGAGCAGGCTCAGCGCGGCGAGCCCGCCGGCCCGGCGACATCCGTCACAGTTGGTGCGGCGCCTGTGCCGGACCATGATGCGCCACCCGGCCCCGCGCGCCCGGCCAGTGGCCCCGGCAGCAAGCGCGTGCGCACCACCGGCGAGATCCGCTGAGCGCCCGGATCAGGTCGCGGCCCCCTGCCCGCCGCAGTGGCAGGTGCGATTGTCCAGCGCCTCCAGCAGCCGGCAGTGCCCGGCCTGCGACGACTCGCAGCCCGCCAGCTTGCGCAGCTCCGTGTGCAGCGCCTGGAGGTCGCGGATGCGCGCCTCGACCAGCGCGATATGCTCGCGCACGAGACGGTCGGCCTCATGGCAGGGACTGTCCGGATGCGCCGCCAGCTGCAGCAGGTTGCGCACCTCCTCGATGGTGAAGCCCAGTTCGCGCCCGCGGCGGATGAACGCCAGCCGCCGGGCGGCATCCTCGCCATACAGGCGGTAGCCGGACGCGCTCCGGCCCGGCTCGGGAATCAGCCCGATGCGCTCGTAATAGCGGATGGTCTCCAGATTGACGCCGGCCTCGCGGCTGAGCGCGCCTATCGTCTTGGCCTCTGTCGTCTTCGTCATGGCCTCTTGACCCTGTAGCTGCTACAGGGTTCAGCATACACCCTAAGTCGGCGCGATTCATGCCTGGACCTGGAGAAGAGAGAAGGAGGAAACCATGGGTGCCAACTGCTGCGATCATGACCACGGCTGCGCCGGCGACCGCCAGCCGCCACCGGCCTACCGCCGCGTGCTCGTCATCGCCCTGCTGGTGAACGCCGCCATGTTCGGCGTGGAGGTGCTGGCCGGCGTCAGCGCCGGCTCGGTATCGCTGCTGGCCGACTCGCTGGATTTCCTCGGCGACGCCGGCAACTACGGCATCAGCCTGTGGGTGCTGGGCATGGGCGTGGTCGCGCGGGCCCGCGCCTCGCTGCTCAAGGCCGTGACCATGGCCGCCTTCGGCGCCGGCGTGCTCGCCACCGCGCTCTGGAACCTGAGCCACGGCGGCGTGCCGGACGCCCCCACCATGGGCCTGATCGGCGGCCTGGCCCTGCTCGCCAACGTCGGCGTGGCCGTGCTGCTCTACGCCTGGCGCGATGGCGACAGCAACATGCGCAGCGTCTGGCTGTGCACGCGCAACGACGCCATCGGCAACCTCGCGGTCATGGCCGCCGCGCTGGGCGTGTTCGGCACCGGCACGGCCTGGCCCGACCTGATCGTGGCCGCCATCATGGCCTCGCTGGCATTGAGCGCCTCCGTGCAGATCATCCGTCAGGCCCGGCGCGAGCTGGCGACGGCCTGAGCGGCGCTGAGGGCCGGTGGCGTCCCGCCGGTCCTCAGTCCTGCATCACCTTCAGCACGCAACGGTCTCCCGGCGTCACCGAAGGCTCGTGGGCCAGCCCGACCGCGCTCTGCGGGTCCTCGCGGAAGACCTCCAGACGGCAGCGATCATTGCGCAGCTCCAGGTTGGCGTAGTAGCTGCCCTGCGCCTGCGGCACCAGGCTCAGCGACGGATTGCAGACATAGCTGGCCGGATAGCCCTGGACGTAGTGCCGGCTGCGCAGGACCACGCGCTGACCGGCCGGAATGCGGCTGTAGCCGGCCTGATCCACCGGCAGCCGGTAGATCTCGCCATTCAGGCACATTTCCGGCTGCATGACATGGTTCAGGTTGACCCGCGCGGTCGCCTGCCCCGGCGCCGGATGATAGTTGGCGACGCAGCCGCCCAGCACGAGCGCCAGCGGCAGCATCAGGGCCGGTTTGGCATTCAGCCTGCTCATGACTCACCTCGGACGCGGCCCTGATACTTGCGGATGATCTCCACCGTCGACAGCGCGCCCGGCGCCGGCCTGTCGCGGAACAGCACATAGACCTTGCCATCGGGACGACCGCCCAGGGTCTCGACGACATAGGGGTCGGTCACCGGCTTGTCGTCTATGGCGTCGCTCAGCGAGGCGTACGCGGAGAAATAGCGCTTCTTCCTGTACCAGGCCGTCTCGGCGCAGCGGTAGATCAGGTAGACGCCGGCCTGCTCGCGGCTGAGCGCGCCATTGCCGAAGAAGCCCACCGTCTCCAGCGGTCCCGGCCCCGGCTCGTTCCAGTAGCCGCCGGTCACGGCCAGCACCGGATTGCCGGAGTCCTGATAGCTGGTCGCGCAACCCGTGCCCAACAAGGCCAGCAGACCCGCCAGCGCGAAACCTGTCCTGCTCATGAAGGCTCCCTGAGTGATGAACCGGAACGACATGACACGGGGCACCTCAGTGCACCATGCGCGCCTGCTTGCCGAAGAGGTAGCGCAGGCGTTCGGGCAGATGCCGGGTGAACGAGGCCACGGCCTTGTTGACCACGCCGGGAATGCACACCGGCTCGCCGCGCGACACCGCGTCCCAGCCCGCCTTCACCACCGTCGGCGCATCCTGCCAGGCGAAGGACGGCAGGCGGTTGGCCCACTCGCGGGTGCCCTGGGTGTCGTGGAACTCGGTCCAGGTGAAACCCGGGCAGAGCGCGGTGACATGCACGCCGGACGGCTTGAACTGCATGTCCAGCGCCTGCGACATGTTCAGCACGTAGCTCTTGATGCCGGTGTAGAGCATGCCCGGCGAGTTCGGCGCGAACGCCGCCAGCGACGACACATTGAGGATGCGCCCCCAGCCGCGCGCGACCATGCCCTGGCCGAAGCGGTGGGTCAGCTCGGTGAGGCCGGTGACCATGACCTCGATCATGGCGCGCACGTCGTCCGCCGGGTAGTTGAGGAAGGACACCGGCTCGGCCAGCCCGGCGTTGTTGATGAGGATGTCGACCTGGAAATCCCGAGCCACCGCCTGCTCATGCAGCAGTCGGGCCGACTCAGGCCGCGACAGGTCGGCCGGACAGACCAGCACGCGCACGCCATGCGCCGCCGTCAGCTCGTCCGCCAGCGCCTGCAGGCGCTCGGCCCGCCTCGCCACCAGCATGAGGTCGTGGCCCTCCGCCGCCAGCAGGCGCGCGAAGGCCTCGCCCAGCCCGGCCGATGCCCCGGTGATCAGCGCCCCTTTCTTGTCACTCATGCCCGCCCCCACATCGTGAATGTGAATTTCATGAACAATGCGACCACGGTCGTCGCAGCGCGTGGAATGGCCTGTAGAATGCCGGAAAAACCTGCATCCTGTCGCCATGAACGCCGCCAAGCGCCACGAAATATTTGTCCGCCTGCGTGCGCACAACCCGACGCCGACGACCGAGCTGAACTACAGCTCGCCGTTCGAGCTGCTGATCGCCGTGCTGCTGTCGGCGCAGGCCACCGATGTCGGCGTCAACAAGGCCACCGCGAAGCTGTTCCCGGTCGCCGGCACGCCGCAGGCCATGTTCGACCTGGGCGTGGATGGCCTGAAGTCCTACATCAAGACCATCGGCCTGTTCAACACCAAGGCCGAGAACGCCATCAGGACCTGCCGCATCCTGCTCGACGAGCATGGCGGCGAGGTGCCGCGCACGCGCGAGGCGCTGGAGCGGCTGCCCGGCGTCGGCCGCAAGACCGCGAATGTCGTGCTCAACACCGCCTTCGGGCAACCGACCATCGCCGTCGACACCCATATCTTCCGCGTCTCCAACCGCACCCGGCTGGCGCCGGGCAGGAATGTCGACGAGGTCGAGGCGAAACTCATGCGCTACGTGCCCGCCGAGTTCCGGCAGGACGCGCATCACTGGCTCATACTGCATGGCCGCTACACCTGCGTCGCGCGCAAACCCCGCTGCGGCAGCTGCGTGATCGAGGACTTGTGCGAATACCCGGAGAAGGTCCATGACTGAGGCATCCACCCCCCCCCAGGCGACCCCCGCGAAACCCGCCGCGCGCCCGCCCAGGCGCTGGTTCTGGCGCGGTCTCGTCGGCGTCATCGTGGTCTGGCTGGGCCTGGTCACCGCCGCCGAGTTCTACGCCCCGGACTGGGTCGAGCGCACGCTGTCGCAGCAGCTGAGCAAGAAGCTGGGCGTCGACATCCACATCGACAAGGTCACCACCGACGCCTTCGACGGCGTCCTGCACATCTACGGCTTCAAGGTGCAGGACCACGGAGAGCCGCTGATCGGCTTCCGCGAGCTGCATCTCGACTACTCCTGGCTGAGCATCTTCAGTCCGACCTGGCTGATCGAGGATGCCCGCCTGGTCGGCCCCGAGATCAACGTCAGGCTGTCGCCGGAAGGCCAGCTCAACCTGCTCAAGATGCTGCCGCCGCCCAGCGGGGAGAAGACGGAAGGCCCGCGCTGGCACGTCACGGAGCTGTCCATCGAGGACGGCATGCTCGACTTCCGCGATGACCGGGTCGCCCCGGCCCGCAGCTTCCACATGTCGCCCTGGGCCTTCTCCCTCAAGGACATCGGCACCGACTCCGCCAACGGCCAGGCCGAGCTGCATGGCGATATCGGCGGCGGCGCCCGGCTCGACTGGGTCGGCACCATCAACCTGCAGCCACTGGCATCCAAGGGCCGCCTGCAGCTGCAGAGCCTGAACCTGCCCGACCTGATGCGCTGGGCCCCGGCCGACCTGCCGGTGAAGCTGGTCAACGGCCGCTTCAGCGTCGACCTGGACTACGCGGCCAGCCTGGACCCGGAGCTGCAGGTCACCCTGAACAAGAGCGGCCTGGCGCTGGACAAGCTGGCGGTGCAGGCCGGCGACCAGCCGCTGGCCACGCTGGACGAACTGCGCGTGAACGGTATCGACGTGGCCTATCCGGCCGCGACCTGGGGCGTGGACTCGGTGCGTGTCAGCGGTGGCGAGTTCCAGCTCGTGCGCGAACGCGACGGCAGCATGCGCCTGCAGAAGGCGTTCGCCACGCAGCCCAAGCGCAAGCGCGTGGAGCCCAGGAGCGACACACCGGCCCTGGCCTGGAAAGGCAGCCTCAAGGCCGCCGACATCAATGACCTCAATGTCCGCTTCCAGGATGAGTCCACCAGCCCAGCCACCCGCCTCAGCCTGGGCCCGCTCACGCTCAAGGCCGTGCCCGGCAACCAGGCCGGCCAGGACACGCTGACCCTGGACCTGCGCACACCGCTCAACCAGGAAGGCAACCTGACCGTGAGCGGGCTGGTCGGCATGCCGTCCGCACGCGCCGATGGCAGCGGCGCCCAGCCCTTCTTCAAGGG
>Ga0222424_100825_pt1 | contig 10594 bp, 10 predicted proteins | sample 2B2ome_FD_182468 | JGI IMG/M metagenome (GOLD analysis project Ga0222424, IMG submission 182468) | Enriched microbial communities from leaf-cutter ant dump, University of Wisconsin, Madison, United States - 2B200A (version 2) | ecosystem: Environmental > Terrestrial > Nest > Insects nest > Nest...
TTCATTGCTTACGATAAAATGATGCTGGTACAATTGAAATCCATCCTGGACGGCCGTATTATCCACCTTGGCGCTCAGCTTGCTGCTGCGCACCAGGTCCTGGGCCGGCAGCCCGGTGGTTTCCGCAAACCGCAGGATCTCGTTGGGGGTATTCCTGGATTGAGTGCCCTTGCCGCCGCAGATAAAAATACCGAATTCCCGGGCCAGCGGGTTAATGCTCCTTCGTAAAGCGCCCATGACGGAAGTGGTGATGCCCGAAGAATGCCAGTCCATACCCATTACGGCACCTAAGCTCTGGAACCAGAAGGGATCGCTTAATTTGGATAACAAGGCATTTTTGCCCTGGCTGGCAAGTATTTCTTCTACAATGGCCTTGCCCAATGTAGCCATGCGCGCCGCCAGCCAGGGCGGTACGTGGCCATAATGTAACGGTAAATCTGCACTGCCGGATCTTTTCATAAATTACTAACAAAATTAGCATTTTAAAGTTTATTGGTAAAACTTATTATGAAATGATTTTTTTAAGATCAGAAATCATCTGTTATAACGGGATCTCGAAATAGAGCATATTCTATTACATTAAATAATTAAAATAAATAAAGTATATTTTGTTACAAGATTTAACAATTGTTGGCGTGACTGTTCTGCCCGATTTTATTGTTTCTCTACCCAAATATACCCGCGCTTACTAGGATAGTCGGCATCTTTATAAGGGTAGCGCTTAATGGCATCAATAACAGTGAAGCCTGCTTCGGTGACAAACTTAATGATCTTATCCATTGGGAAAAAGTACAGGTCGATATCCACTTCTTTATCCCCGGCTTTATCAAAATGCACGGTTTCTTCGCCCACATGAAAGGAAAAGAGGAATTGCCCTCCGGGCTTCAACACCCGGCACACTTCGTTGAAAGCAGAGGTTAGCGCATCATCCATAAAATGCACAATGGCATAAAAGGCAAGGGCGGCACCAAAATGACCGGAGGGGTAGTCCAGTTTGAGGAGGTTGCCGGTTTCAAATTTAATTTCCGGAAACAGGCGGCCCGCGGCCTGCACCATGGCTTCGGCAATATCGATACCCGTAATATCCTTGACCCCGCTATCATACAAAAACTTGGTGGTGTGGCCCGGCCCGCAGCCAAAGTCAGCCATGGGGCCTTTGCCGGCATTTACCCGGGCAAACTCCTTTAGCAGGAGGTGGTCCAGCGGCTTTTTCGAAAGTTCATCGCTGCGCTCAGCGGCATAATCGTCTGCTACGGTGTTATACGTGGTAATTATTTTGTTGAGCGATTGCATATACAGGGTAATAATAAATGAACGGGTTTAAACAGACTTTTTACTTTTAGTGGCAGACAGTTCCTTTATATCCGCAGCCACCAGGGACAGATCCTCATTCAACTGATGCCCACCGCTGGCCAGCTCCCGGAAGAAGGCCCGTGGCAGCTGTTGTTGATAGCGGGTAAAATGATCAAACGGTACCACTTCATCATCCCGGCACTGATTGAAAAACAGAGGGATGTTCCCGGGCAATTGCTCTGCAAAACCTTCCAACAATTTTAATGGCTGTACCCAGTCTGCATCCCCGTTCCAAAAGGGTGGGTTCACCAGAAATACTCCGGCAATGCTTGTTTTAACGGCATTTTCAGAAAGGTATTTCAGTAGCAGGGAAGCACCCAGGGAATGCCCCGCCAATAGTAATCCGTTCTTAGCAGCAGCAATCTGTTCGCCGATCTGGCGGAGCCATTGCGGCGCAAAGTCCGGCATAGTTTCATCGGCAGGCATTTGCGGATAATCTACCTGGTAACCATTGCCCAGTGCGGCTTGCAGAGAGGTCACCATTTGTACATCGGCTTTGTAGCCGCCATTGCCGCCGCCCTGTATAAAAATGACCTGTTTATTCATATGGATGTAATAGGGTTGCACAACATGAGGAACCAGTAAGGCCTTTTCTTAAAAAATCACCGGCATGTTATAAAGATACCTAAAATAGCCGTGCGCAGGTTGCCACGGACCTGATCAGCGCCATATCCGATGCGCATACTTCCGGATACAGGAACTATAAATACGGATGCCTACGAAACAAGGATAATGGTCTTTGCCCCAGAAGACATGAAGTTTTCTGCACCTCCTGCATCGGTTTTCGTAAAGTTTAAAGACCTGGAATACAGTCTCCGGGTTCAACTAATTTCACCTGCCAAATTGCAGGTTACCCGTAAATTTACCAATGACCGGCAGCAATTTTATGCGGCGGAAGATTATGATGGTTTGAGGTCTTTCTTTGAAAAAATTGTAAAGGCAGAACAGACGTTTATCGGGTACCAGTGATACCGGATGTTCCAAAAGATGGAGCAGACTCGCAACAGCAGCTTTTCGGTAATAAAATTAAATGTAATATACTCTTGCTCCGGCGATGGGGTTATGCTATTACAAAAGAGGCGAAAATTGGGTATACTTTGTTACATTGTTTGGGAGCCCTGTTACCCTGCGCCAGAGGAAGAGTGCGCCCGCTCAGGAGTCAAACCCGTTGGGTTGCCCGGTGATTTTAAGCTTGTCTACCTTGGTAAGTACCTCGCTTTCCAGTGTGTGCTTATATTCGGCGATCTTTTGGTAAACCGCGTCATCTGCGGCACCGATGATCTGTGCGGCCAGGATGCCCGCATTTTTGGCGGCATTGAGGGCCACGGTAGCCACGGGTACTCCGTTAGGCATTTGCAGGATGCTGAGCACGGAGTCCCAACCATCAATTGAGTTGCTCGATTTTACCGGCACGCCGATCACCGGTAATGCGGTAATGGAGGCCACCATGCCCGGCAGGTGCGCCGCGCCGCCGGCCCCGGCGATGATCACTTTTAGCCCGCGATCCTTTGCCTGCTGTGCATATTGTACCATACGCAGGGGCGTGCGGTGCGCAGAAACCACGGTTACTTCATACCCGATGCCAAAGCTTTTTAACACCGCAGCGGCCGGTTCCATAACCGGTAAATCGCTGTCGCTACCCATAATGATGCCTACCTGTATTGCCATGCTGCAAAGAACGGTAAAAAGAATATACCACGCGCAGGGGCAGGATATTTTTGGGAGGAGGCTGGATGTTCGAGTCTTGATCTGGTATTTGGATTTTGGTACTTAGAGTTGAGCATCTGGATGCTCGATTCTGAATTCTAAACTCTGGACCCTGGATTCTGGATGCTGGATCTGGTATTTGGATCTTCGTATTTAGAATCTGGATTTTCGATCCTTGATGGGCTGACATTGACTACTGATAGCTGACCGCTGAAAACAGAAAGCTCAGATCTCAAATCTCAATTCCCGCCCCTCTAAACAATTTTATGTAGGTTTGAACCATGAATACTGAAACGCTTTTTCCATCGCCCTCTATCCTGGATAATGATTTTTATAAGTTTACCATGCAGTGCGCGGTGATGCAGCTGTTTCCGGATGTAAAGGCCCGTTATACCTTTATTAACCGCGGGACACATGCATTTCCCGCAGGGTTTGCGGAGGCGTTACGGGCACAGGTGAACCGGATGGCTACGCTGAAACTGGCAAAGGAAGAGCACCGGTACCTGGCTGCCAGCTGTCCTTACCTGAATGCGGCCTACCTCGATTTTTTGGCCGGGTATGCATATGATCCCGCCGAGGTGATGATACGGCAGGAAGGGGAGCGGCTGGAGGTGGCTGTGGAGGGGCATTGGTTCCGCACCATTTTATGGGAAGTGCCCCTGTTGTTCCTGATAAGCGAACTGTACTACCGGCTTACGGCACAGGAGCGGGATGGCGACGAACAGGTGGTTAAAAACACCATGGAAAAAACGCGGATCTATAAAGACCTGGATGTACCGGTGGCCGAGTTTGGCACCCGGCGGCGCCACTCTTACGAAGTGCAGCAACTGGTGGTGGATACCCTTACCCAATACGGCGGCAAAAGCTTTGTAGGCACCAGCAATGTGCACCTGGCCATGCGCTCCGGTACCAAACCCATTGGCACCCATGCACACGAGTGGTTTATGTTCCATGCCGCCAAATACGGCTTTACCATGGCCAATGCGCTGAGTCTGGAGCACTGGACGGACGTATACCGAGGCGACCTGGGGGTGGCCCTTTCGGATACCTATACCAATGATGTGTTCTTTGAGCAGTTTGATAAAAAGTTTGCAAAGCTTTTTGACGGAGTGCGGCACGATAGCGGCGACCCCATTGCCTATGCAGAAAAAGTAATTGCCCATTATAAAAAACTGGGCATAAACCCGGCCTATAAATTCATTATTTTTTCGGACGGGCTCAATACCGAAAAAGTAGCGGAGATTACCCAGGCTACCAAGGGAAAGATCGGTATTTCCTTTGGCATTGGTACCAACCTTACCAACGATGTAGGGCTGAAGCCGATGAATATTGTAATGAAACTAACGGCTGTTCAGTTTGATGGCAAACGATGGGTATCTACCGTAAAGCTTTCGGACGAAAAGGGCAAGCATACGGGGGAGCCCGCCCTGATTCACCTGGCTAAGGAAGTTTTAGGCATTGAGTAACAGATATATATGAATTTAATTATATAAAATGTCTTATTTAAGCTTTTCGTAACAGAAAAGCCGGCTTGTTGCTGTACCTTTGCGCTGGTTTTGTAAGAAGAGGATGCTCCTTTTCTGCAACCTCCGATAGCTGTCGGACCCGGATGCTTCATCCGCCATATGATTCATAGAGGATCATTTTAAACCCATATTGGTTTTTAAAAAGTTAAAAAAGGAATTTTTTAATGATGAAGGCTTTTGTTGCAAAAAAAATACTACCACTGGCGTTTTTAATTGTTGCAGTGACAAATATTTCATGGCGTGCCCCCGCCGTTGCCCCCGTAGCGGAAACGGCTGATTTTTTGACCCTGTACCGCATGTCGTTTGGGTTTAATAACCATAATAATGCCAATATGGTGTACGACAGCCTGCACCTGGATCTGAAAGGGCTTTCTGAAAAGGCCTTTGCCTATGCCCTGGAGGGTATGGAGGAACTAAAGGCAGAGGGCCGGGTGCTGAACGATTCCATTATTACCATTGTTGACTTTGACCAGCCCAGTGTGAACAAGCGCCTGTACATCCTTGACCTTAAGAATTATAAGCTCCTGTTTAATACCTGGGCCGCCCACGGCCGCAGGTCCGGCACGCTGATGGCTACATCCTTTAGTAATACCATGTCCTCCAATAAAAGCAGCCTGGGCTTTTACCTTACGGATGAGCCCTATTATGGCGGCAACGGTTACTCCTTAAAATTAAAGGGACTGGAGCAGGGGCTAAACGACCGGGCCATGCAACGGGCCATCGTGCTGCACGGCGCCCGCTATGTAAGCCAGTCTGCCATTGATGAGCTGGGCTACCTGGGCCGCAGCTTTGGATGCCCGGCCGTGCCCGCTGAGCTCAGCAATTCCATTATTGAAACGATCAAGGAAGGCTCCGTATTATTTATTTATAACAGCAGCTACCATCCCAAATTTTTTTACAGCCTGGGCTGATCGCTGACTGACGGCTGAAAGTGGCTCTACCCGGCGTTCTTAGGATCGGGGTTGCCCTTGCCGTTGAGGATGAGGCTGCGCAGGCTGCCGGAAATATAACCGGACCAGGCATTGGAGCAGGCTGCATAGCATTCCACACCAGCATGCAGTCCTTCATGGGTAAAACGGAGTTCTGTTTGGCCGTTTGCGGCTGCAATATCAAAACGGATGCGGGTTTGGTTCCATTCAGCCGGGTCCTGCACAAAATTGAGATGGCTGTCCGTAACCAGCCAGATCACTTTCTTATAAGGCACCACATCTGTTAACTGCTGCCGGGAGTAGTGCACATCGCCAAAACGTACTTCAAATACATCATCTTTCAAAAGGGTTTGTCCTTCCAGGTTTTGGGTCCACCATCCGCGCACGTTGTTGATGGCATTGAATACCGCCTCCGGTGCTTGGTCCGTTATAATGGAAACGGAAAAGTCACGATCATTCATACAGAGATTGTATTTACAGGGTTTATAAAAAACAGGCTTATGCCGGTTGCAGGTTCCATTTTTTTAGCAGGGCCTCGTTAAAACCGCCTTCCTCTGGGTTGGGCGCGCCCTTGCCGGTGGTGATGAGCTGGTACAAACTGTGTTGGATGTAGTTGGTCCAGGCATCGTGGCAAATGGGGTAACATTCATTCGCCGGTACCAGGCCCTGGTGGGTAAACTGCAATTGGGTACCGCCATCAGCAGGCCCGATGTCAAAGATCACGTTGGTGCCTTTCCACTCGTTTTGATCGCTGATGAAATTGAAATAATTGTCCAGCACCAGCCAAACCACACGTTTGTTGGGCACCACTTCAATCAGCTGCATTTTACAGATATGAACATCTTTGTAATGATACAGGAATACATCGTTCAGCTGTGCGGTGGGGCCGGAGATCTCCTCGCTCCACCAGCCGCGTACATTGGTAACGGCATTAAAGACCTGCTCCGGCGTGGCGGCCACCAGGATGGTGGTGGTAAAATCGCTCTGTTGCATTTGTTTCTTTTTTTAGGTTAAAAAAGAGGCTCATTCCGGATACGGAGCTGAGCATACAACAAAGCTATTGGCTTAATGGCGGATTTTATATGTGTAAAATGGACTTTGATACGGGGCTATTTGGACAGGGAAGTTGAGTACCTTTGTAAGAGCCGTTTTTTTAAAAGACCGGGTGGCGATCGGAAGGCTTTTGACACCCCAAACAACAGACTGATGAAACATGTAACCATCGTAGTACCGGATTGCCAGGTGAATGTAAATACCATTGGCGGAGCCTATGATATCCTGTACAGGGCCAACGAATATGCAAAGGAGGCCGGGCTTCCATCCTTATTAACGGTGGAGATCGCCGGTTTTGTGCCCGAGGTAAAAAGCCATGACGGTTACCTGGCCATACGGCCGGTAGATATCCAAAAAATCCGGAACACGGACCTGGTCCTGATACCGGCTGTGCTGGGCGGGTATGAAGCAGCTGTGCAGCAGAACCAGGAGCTGCTGGATTGGATAAAGCTGCAATACAAATGCGGGGCCGAGGTGGCCAGTATGTGCTCCGGGGGCTTCCTGCTGGCGGCCACCGGGTTACTTAATAACCGGACCTGCTCTATACACTGGAACAAGGCGGAGGAGTTTGGGCGCATGTTCCCCGGGGTGCCCATAGCCACGGGCAGGATCATTACCCACGAAAACGGTATTTACACCAACGGCGGCGCCTATTCTTTCCTGAACCTGATGCTGTACCTGGTGGAAAAACTGTTTGACCGGTCCATTGCCATCCTTTGTTCAAAAGTGTTCCAGATCGATGTGGAGCGGTCTACCCAGTCGCCCTTTATGATCTTTCAGGTGCAGAAGGAACACGATGATGAACTGATTCAGCAGGCGCAAACCTATATTGAACAGCACCTGGATGCCCGCATTTCTTTTGAAAAACTGGCCCTGGAGCTGGCCATCAGCCGGCGCAACTTTGACCGCCGTTTTATAAAAGCAACCGGCAATACCCCCGTGGAGTACCTGCAGCGTGTAAAGATCGAAGCCGCAAAAAAAGCGCTGGAGCGGGGCCGCAAAACCATCTTTGAGGTGATGATGGAAGTGGGCTATACCGATGATAAAGCCTTTAGGGAAGTGTTCCGGAAAATAACGGGCCTGTCCCCGGCAGACTACCGGAGCCGGTACCAGAAGAGCATGGTTCCGGCCTGATCAGCGTTACCGTTCCCAGGCCACATGCTCCGGGGTATTATCGCTGGTCTTAACCGGATTGAGTTCATGGTTCAGGTAACAGCCCCAGAGCGAACGGGGTTTGAGAAGATGGGGTTAATGATGGCTTATCCAAAAGTTCCGGGGCAAAGATCCGTTTAGCATACTTTGTAAACGATGCGCTGAAAAGGGCTGGTTACAAAGTTGAATCAACCTTTAACCCAAGTGCCGTTCAGGTGATCTACGATGCCCGACTTTAGTGGTGGATCAGGAAATGGTCCTCAATTGATGGATGCACAAGCCCTGAAACCGGAGGAAATACTTGACGCGGCCTGTAGTGCTGTGTAGTAATGAGCGCAGAACTATGGGGCGGAATATCCAGCTTTTGGATTGCGCAAATAATAGAAATGCCCATCTTCCGCCCCAACCAGCAGATCTGGTATCCCATTTTTATCCCAGTCTACTATTGTTGGGCTGGTGTCATGTCTACCCAAAATCTCCTTTGCTACAATACCTTTATTTACAAACCAATAACCCGCGCTATCGCTTTGAATTTGTTTGAGTAGGCTAACGTTAGCACTGTTGACAAGAATATCATCTTTTCCATCCTGATCCCAATCGACAATGGTAAATTTACGTCTGCCGCTGGCTCCGTTAATACCCATATTCAATTGTAGCAACCCTGTTGAATAACTCACTGTTGTATGCCGATGATCAAATACAGATTCATCGCGGCTATAAAATAAACGAAGACCAGGCTCTAAAGAGCTTTCAGGTGCTTTACTTCTTTTAAAAAAACAAAGATAACCCTCCTGGTCAAGCATAATCAGATCCATAAGCCCATCATTGTTCCAATCGGTTGCAAAAGGAGTAGTGCGCCACTGAGTGATCAGGCGATTATCAAGTCCTGATTTTTTCCAGTTCCACCGGGGGCGCGGAGCAATACTGTTTTTATCACCAACCGTCACTGATTGTGCCGCCGCAAGAAGTGGTTTCCCTTTCTTCCCTTTGTTCTTAAACCATATCACTTCGCCCAAAATTGAATTGACAATTATATCTTTTAGTCCGTCTCTATCCCAGTCTGCCACACTGAGAGAAGTATATCCCCACTTTGCTTCGGCCGGACCCTGGATAGACCCGTTATTACCAGCTACAATGCGTATACGTTGATTGTTAGCTTCCAAATAAACTGGTGCAGACCATCTCGGAGGATCTCCCCCCAAATTTTCAATGAAACCGATATAACCGGCAGTATTGCCAACGATTAGATCTTCATCCCCATCCTCATCCCAATCTACACTGAAAGGAGTTGCGAGAGCCCCAAACTTTACAATATCTGCCTCTTGTTTAAAATATAAGGGTTGCTCAAAGAGGGGCATCCCATCGCGTTGCCTTCCCGTATTTTTCAAAAGGGCAACCCGTCCATCCTCCTGTCCAACCACGAGATCTGTAAAGCCATCGCTGTTCCAATCAACAGCCGTAGGTGTGATGAACTGCAGGTCCATTTGTATGACTCCAGAGTCATTTTTCAAAAAACGTCCGGTTGCAAATTCAGGCGCAGCTCTGGTACCCTTGTTTTCAAACCAGGTAAACTTATCAAGGAATTCACCACATATCAAATCTAAATCACCATCTCCGTCAAAATCTGCATAACTTGGGAATGGAACTCCAAAGAGATCAATCGCTTTTCCACCTGCTTTTACCATTCCTTTGTTTACATATTTTTTACCGTCATATTGTAGCAGGCATACGTATCCGTGCAGGGGACCTTTAGTCCAGTTTCCAAGGGAATCGAATGCATTGTCCCAGCCGTAATCATTCCAGTCATCGTACGCAGCTAATATGTCCAGTGTTCCGTCCCCTTCCCAGTCGACCATTTTCCATTGTTGAAAGAAAGGGGGCTTTTCCATATTTGTATATAGCTTATTTACCGGATATACTTCGGTAATCTTTTTAAGTCCGGCAGCATCAATATCTGAAACCTTCTTGCCGGGAAGCATAAAATAGGGTTTATTGTTGACATAGGATACCTGTATTTGTGCTGCGGTATCTACAATCTTTTTTGCAGCTGCGAAAACCGGATTGTCTCCCCCGGTAAGATTCTCAAAATAATAAATGCCATTGTACGCAGCGCCCAGGCTTGATACCAGTAAATCCATATCTCCATCTCTATCAAAATCAATTGGAAGCGGCCAGGCCCATAACCCCACGCCCAGGTCGACCAACAAGCCTGGGTTGTTATATTTTAAAATAGAAAATTCCTTTTCATTCACGGACTTCCTTACCTGAGCACTTACATTTAGGCTAATTGTCCAGGTCAAAAAAGCAGCAACTCCAATTTTTATACATTTCATAATGGATACGATATTTTAACCGGATTAAACCTTGCGTTGACCAATTGTCTTTGCTTAGCATTGTATATCCGTCAAACTATGATCTGTTAATTTTGAAACAGCAGCTTGCATAGGACTGAAATAGTTTCAATAACGGGCTCTTTGTTTTATAAAGTAATTCAGTTGTCTTTATTGAACGGGCTTTGTTTTATGATTGTAAAATAGGTTACAGCACAAAACAAATGTATTGCAATCGGCACTATCAGTTGTTCAATTGATAGTAATGAAGCATTTTTTTAGCGATCGATCTCTCATTGACGGTATACCCTAGGCCGTATAGAAAAGCGTCATGCATGCCTGGTCAGCGTTGGTTTGCCCAGGCCACATGCTGCGGGGTATTGATGATCCACAACAGATCAAACCCGGCTGCTTTCTGCGCATCGATCTGGCGGGTTACCAGCTCTGTTAACCGGGAGGCAGACCAGCCTTCATAATTTTTTCGCAACATCCACAATGTGCCCCGGATATGCGGTGCATTTTTTGAGGCACGGGTTTGTTGGTA
>Ga0222424_100826_pt1 | contig 10573 bp, 12 predicted proteins | sample 2B2ome_FD_182468 | JGI IMG/M metagenome (GOLD analysis project Ga0222424, IMG submission 182468) | Enriched microbial communities from leaf-cutter ant dump, University of Wisconsin, Madison, United States - 2B200A (version 2) | ecosystem: Environmental > Terrestrial > Nest > Insects nest > Nest...
GAGCGCTCCGACAACCGGCTCGCTTGACACGCTTCGCGAACTGTTGGATGGATGCGCCATCGGCGGTGCCCTGCGGGTATGATGTAATGGTAGCCTGTCAGCTTCCCAAGGCTACCCGCTATGGTTGGAAAATCTTACTGAAATCACACTTTTACAAATATATTCAGGGATTTAGAAGGCTTCCTAAGCGTTGTCTTCCTTGGAATTTTAGCTCGTAAATATCCCAGAAGTTGCACCAGTTTTTGGCGGGAATGAGCCTCTTTGTAAGTCGTGATTTACGCATTGTATTGAAGTCATTCTTACGCGAACTGCGTCGCACCGCAGCGGTACCAGTAATCGGCCACCTTAATCCAGCGTGGTCTTCCATAGGATACGGCGCCTAACGCTCGATTTGGGCCGGCGTGAGGGGCCGCGTTGTCTGGGTCGATAACTGAGGGGATCTTCGTCTCATCGAACAAGGAGAGACGATATGACGAAGGCGAAAAACAACGAAGCCGTTCCTGCCGACAAGGCACTCATTGCGGAAGCAATTGCGGAAGGGCGGAAAATGATCGAGGCCGGTAAATCCAAGATCGATACCGCGCTGGCAATCTATGAAAAGCTCGAAGGAATGGAGCAGGGCGTGATCGTCAAGGCCTTTGTCGAGGGGGCTACGCTGACAGAGAAGGGTGCCCTGACCTACTGGTACAATTGCCGGCGGCGTCTTGCAAAGGAAAGACGAAACAAAGCTCGCTGACTTTTCGTCATTCACTAAAACACAGCTTGTATGTCCGTGTCGTCGATACCATTTACCAAGAGTTTCAAGCTGAATAGGGGGTAATGGAAGCAATATATGACTGAAAGAGCATGCAGCGAACTGGCCAGCAACGAGCGCCGAAAAGAAGAGCTACACGAACTAATTTTACAGAACGTTGAGGCGTTGTCTTTTCCACCAACCGAATGGGAGGCGCTTACCCTTGTCGAGATTCTCGCCCTACCGCGGATTACTGTAAAGCGACCACCAGAAGAGGAGTTGTTGGCCGCTGGGATGCTTCCGTATGATTGTCATGTAAACTGTGCCATACAAGAAGCAAATGATCCAACTAAGAGGAGCCGCCATGTTTGGGGATGGTTGATTCATGGCTCCGATCTCATTTTGCATTCTGTGATAGAAATGCGTGGGCAATGGCTTTGTTTAACGCCACAATTGGTCCGTGCGCCTTCATCGTTCCAATTTATCCCTGATCCATTCATCGAGTGGCGAGAGACAATTGATGGGGATGCAAAAGAGGCATTTCGTGGCGGAGTAAAGTTGCCGATAGGGCTTCGGAAATATCCTGAGTATCATCTTCGAATGAGAGATCAGTTCCGCGACTTAGTGGCCTCGGGGATGTCAGTACTCGATGCCCGGGAACTGGTCGATGCCACATTGGGCGCCGAGCTTAGGAAGAAAGTACCTATCTAGCTTTCGGAGTTGCCAATAGATCGCATACTCACGATCGGTAATTACGTCCTTTGAGCTGAACGATCATGATGGCGCGAGTGCCGTGATCCGCGTTGCCCCAACTTAAATCAGCCGGGAAGCCTTCTACATGGAGGCAATATGTCATTGGTAAAACGCGGAAATTCCAAGTTCTGGTATGTGCAGTTTCAGATCGATCATCGAACGATAGTCCGTTCGACAAAGACGACCGACCGCAAGGTTGCCGAACAGGTCGCGGCGAAGATTCGGGCTGATGTCCATGCTGAACTACTGCTCGGCAAGAAGGAGCAGATCACATTGGAGGTCGCCCTTCGTCGGTTTGCGAATACGAAGGTTGGAACCGCGAACTACCGCAATCTGGAAAGTCAGATCAGGATCGTTCTCAGAGCAATCGACTGCTCGATTTTGCTGATGAAGGTCAATTCCGATACGCTGGAACAGTTTCGACAGAAGCGTCTATCCCAAGGGTGCGGATCGCAGACGATCAAGCACGGAATGAACTGTTTGATGGGAGCAATCCGGCTTGCTCGAAAGAACGGCTATCAATGCCCGTCAATCGATGCCCCCTTGATTAGAACAGCAAATTCCAGAGTGCGGTATCTGAGTGTTGAGGAAGAGCGCCGCTTGTTGCGCGAGCTAGATCCGACCCGCGTCGCTAATGGTCTATCTGCAGAACCCTCTCGTCGTGCTGATCGCCAGAAATGGATGCAGGATAACTATGATCTGGTCGTTATGCTGATCGATACCGGCGCGCGCTATAGCGAAATCGCCAATATTGCGTGGAAGGACATCGATCTGAACGACGGTGAAATACGCCTATGGCGTTCCAAGGTTCAAAACGAGAGCGTAATCTACATGACGGACCGGGTGGAAATGATTCTTCGCCGTCGCCGGAGGGAGAGCAACGGTCCGACCGTCTTTGCCAACAAGGCGGGGGAGAGGCGAGGATATTCGGCGATTGCTATCCGCAAGGCGTTCCGTCGCGCCGGCCTGGATGATTGCACGATCCACACACTTCGGCATACGCACGCAACGCGCCTTGTTCAAAACGGGCTGTCCATTCAAGAGGTCAAGGCCGTGCTCGGTCACACCGATATCCGAACGACAATGCGATATGCCCATCTTGAGCAGGCTGTGGTTACTCGTAAAGCGCGTGACATCGTGAATGCCCTCAACGCGGCCAATTTCTCTGCTGAAGGTAGAGCGTAAGCATCTCAAGCTTATTGCCTAGCGTGAGTTACATTGGGAATCTGCTGGTAAGACGCCGGCATCTTTGCGGTGGGAGAGTTTCCTTTGCATTTAACGCCTACGAACATCTTCCAGATACCTGTGCGCGAGAGCTGATATCAGTTGATAGAGCTAAAGACTGCTTGGGGGCCCCGAGCTGAATAGCTGGATCAGGGGCTGCGAGTCGACGGAAGCGGCCACTCATTTTTGACTGCCGACGTACTCTATCGACCTGGCTCTGCCTTTCAAAAGCAGACCGTTACTTTCGTTTTTCGTTCTATTCGGCTGGCTACTAACTCAGTGATCTACTAGCTTTATATCGGAACGAATTAGGAGGGGTGTACGTTGTGTCGCGTTTGAGCGCTGAAATCCGTCTCCGCCCTGTGCGGTTTGCATTTATTGTGAACCCTTTCGACATGATTTCACTTACCAAAGTTTTTCAGATCAATACCTGCCTATGGGGCGGGAAATTCAATCCAATTATCCCAGCTATAAAGAAAGTTCCGCCGTGGTGGAGCCGAGATCATAAATCAATCGAAACCGCACAACAGATACTGGATGGATACATAGATTTCTTTGAGCCTGATTTTATAGTAGAGGCTACCGATGGTCTCGGTGTAAACTTGGGATTTGAAAAAGACAAAATTATTTCAGTCAATGAAATTCTAATTCGCGCAAATGACGGATCTGAGCGCGGATATGGTCTAGACGTATTCGATCTGTACCGCGACCTTTACGAAGCCGAATACAAATTCGCCCGTCGCCACGAACACCGAATTATTCGCACCAAAGCGAAAGAGGAAAATATGCAAGCTTTTGTGGCGTGCATGTTCGGCGACTTTCCACAAAGTGCGGATCACGGCTATTTTTCTAAGGCATTTACAGAAGCATTTGAGCCAAAATCAATTGAACTCGACGGATCTGCATTTGCGAAGCTGTACGTAGAAGGCGGGCAATCACCACTCTCGGTCGGGCATTCCAAAATTGAGATCGATTATAATGAGCGCACTGACCCTGCGCTTTTTGTTCTAGATGCACACAAACCGGCCGATCTGATCGACTATTGGAATTTGCGGGCTATAAAGCGCGATCTTCTGCCGATTCCGGTGCAATGGGTTGAAGACCTGTCAAGTTTTGCCAAGGATTTCATTGCACGAAACTATAGACCGCTTACCGGGAACCCTAACGGAATTATGATCCAACCCAATGTGATGTTCGCGAGGTCCATACCAAGTTCAAAAATTGATCAGCTTTATGATGACTACTTCAGAGTTGATATACAAGGGGCTAACTATCGGCAGGATTGGTATCCGGCTTTTTGGCAACCAGCATCCTATCATTATTCTCGCCCATCTAGGTCAATCCTTGCCGCGGATAGAAAGTCAATTGACGTTAATATTGATCCTGAGAAACCGGACATTCGTTTGGATTCACTTCAACCTAAGTTTGCGGAAAAATACGGAAACAAGAACAGATGGGTAAATGTAATAACTCTTAGGGAATGGGCCCCTGGCGGGCAGGTAGCTACCTGTTTCCCAACCGATTGTAGGAAGCCTATGCCGGCCCGATACGCTTTCGGGAGGCATGATCTACGGCACAGTAAAGAAGGCTTTATCGCATCCTGCGAATATTATTCTTCGCCGCATTTCTTGCGGTTGATTGATGGTACTCGCGCTTTTCAAGAATGGTTCAAAACTGAGGGCATCGAATCTATCCCATCCAATGCTGGATTAGCGGCTCAGCAAATTATCCGAATTTTGGGTGGCCTGCGTGGTGCCCACAGTATAGCCCATGGTGATATTGTTAAACTTCTTGATGGCGTTTCGCGCAGACCACATTCTCGATGCATCCACCATAAAGAGTTTGAGAATAAGATTAAGAGTGCGAGTAAAGGCCAAATCTGGCGGGGCAGGGAGTTTAAGTCTTTGGTCGAGAACAAGGCTGTGGAAATAGGCCTTGAGTTAAAATGCGCCAAATGCTCAAGCTGGAGTTGGCAGCCACTTGACAAGTTGGGTTACTCAATCGAGTGCGGACTATGCCTACAAAATTTCAGCTTTCCGGCAACCGACCCCAATAACGGTCAGAACTCGCGCTGGTCCTACCGCCTTGTCGGCCCCTTTGCATTACCTGACTATGCGCGGGGCGGATATGCCGCTGCGCTCGCCTTGCGATTTTTTGCTGTTGCGCTGGGTTTTGGTAGCGATGCCAGAATGACTTGGTCGACTGGGCAAGAACTTGATTTTGGTGTCGAAGGAAAAATCGAAGCCGACTTCATGTTCTGGCACCAGCGAACCGAAATTCTCAAAAATGACTATCCGACAGTTACGGTCTTTGGCGAAGCCAAGAGTTTTGGACGCGAGGCGTTTGAACAGGCGGACATTGAGCGAATGAAGCGCCTTGCAATCCGTTTTCCGGGATCAATCTGCGTGTTTGCGACCATGAAAGAGGGAACCTCGCTTAGCGATGCTGAAAAATCCAGGCTGCGCAAATTCTCTCAGTGGGGGCGGGAATATGTTTCGGGAAGACGGTTTTCTCGGGCACCGGTTATTGTCCTGACCGGAACAGAGTTGTTCACAGCTCACAATCTCAACTCGACTTGGGAAGAGTGCGGTGGTCGTCGCGCTGCCTTCGTCAAGCAAGGCGTGACCCGAACCGAAAATCTGCACACTTTGGCCGATCTGACGCAGCAACTTTATTTGGGCATGGATCCATATAGTGAGTTTTTGCGGGCGAAGTGGAAACTCCACCGGGAGCGAACTGAAAAATCATAAACAAGCTAATTGGATAAGATCAGCAGTAGTTTGACCTAAAGATGCATATTGTCAACTTTCGTTAACCAGCCGTTCTGGCAATGTCTGCAACAGCCAGTTAGCCATGAAGCTGAACGTTCAAATGACGGTGCGTCGGGCTGCCAACTGAGGAATCTCCTCGCTAGGCGGGAATCTGGCCAATCATCGTTTTGGCTTTTTGGTGGATGTGTCGTCCGTTGACTGTGAATGGCGATGGGCTGACGAGGAGTTGATGACGTCAAGCCCTCTCGATTTCAACTGTGATTTTCGCCGCGCCACATCACAAGAAGTGGTGCAGATTGACCAAATCCTTCACCAGGCCATCTTTGAGATATACGGGCGACCTAAAGGCGACCGCTCCTTCACTCAGTCGCTATTCTTTGCGGAAATCGCTGTCGTGGGCTCGGAGATTATCGGAGTTGCCGCGTGCTCAGGCGAGGCATTGACCTGCCTCTATGTTTTGGAGCGCTTCAGGAATTCAGGTGTTGGAACGTGCCTTTTGCACAACGTGATGCTCTCTGGTGTGAAGGCTGCAATAATCCCTTCAGGTAACTTTCGGGCGCTGACATTCTTCGAGCTCAGAGGATGGCGCTCTCAAGGTGAAACCGTAATCGATATTGGCGGCGAGAAAATGTGGGGCATTGCTATGCGATATCGAAAAGAGAATTAACAAATAAATATGGAATAGTGCGCGAGCATCAACGCCTTTGGCCTAAATAAAAAAATAGGCTCGAACTAACCACCTTACGGCTATCCTCTGCGTTCTAATTCGATTCGTTTGCACATTTTCATCCTACCTTCCGGTGGGAGTATATTGTTATGTTTAAATATTATTAAAAATAAACTGATTATAAAAATGGTGTTATTGTTTGTTTATATAAGATATAATTATAATTTAATATTTTTGGTTTATATTATTAAAATCAGCGGCTTTTCCCACATATTAGTGCGGCCTTTTAAAAAAAGAACAAAACATGAACAATACTTAATGAAGTGGAATGTAATTTCAGTTAAGTTAGATAAGGTAATTGGGTCGACAAAGCGGACCTTTATAAGAATTGAAATGGAAAAATGAACAATGAATAAAATGAAAAAATCTGAATATAGTGAGGCACTTGTTGGGTGGATGAGGGATTTAATCAAGGAAAGATATGAGGCTGAGAAAGCTGCATATCAAACATTTGAGAGTTATCTAATATCCAATTTCTACCTCGTAACACTGGTCTTTAATCAGGGTAAGATATTACAAAAATACAATGATGAGGATCAGCAGTATGCAATTGGCGAGGTTGAGCTAAAGCAATTCCGTCATCTGTATAATCTGGTTTGTCGAGAGGCATTAGGAAGAAAATATAATAAGGTTGAAAACGCTGAAAAGCCTCTGAGTATTGCTTGTATTGATGCGAATGGGTCACGCTACTGGAGTGAAGTGGGTGACTTGGATAACATCCATGTACATTCTGTCTGGCTTATGAACCCTTCAATGAAGGGGTGCTTCGATAGGGTTGTCAAGAATATGATAGAGAAATCTACCGGTGCAATTGATATCGAGAACGTTGATGTTAAGCGGTATACCGGTGAGGTAGATAAAGTAATATCATATACAACGAAATTTGATGCATTCGCTAGGGATAGTGATGATATAGGGGTGACATTTCATATACTTCCAACGCCTGTTTGATGGTGGAAAGTATATACGTTGTAACGGTATCAATTATTTTGATTTTCGCCGCCCTGGTCTAAGCGGTGATGGCTTGCTCTCACTGTCTGCTGGCTGAATGAACAACTGGGAAATGTGCACTTCGAGTGCGTTGGCCAATCGGGCGAGGATTGCAACAGTTGGGTTGCGTTTCCCTCTTTCTAGATACCCCACATAGGCCCGTTCGACCTCAGCGATCAAAGCCAAATCGTCTTGAGAAATTTTGCGCTCAACACGCAATCTCCTGAGATTCCAACCGACGAGCTCTTGCACTTCCATGTGCAACAGCAATCACTTGCGCTTGAACAAAACCACGTAATATAGGACCATAAATTGAAGGCGAGATTGCAGCTCGCTGTAACGTGGAGAACGAAATGCAAGAGACCCCATCGGTGGCGACAATCGAATGCCCCTACTGCTCGGAAGTGATCAATGCGAAGTCGAAGAAGTGCCGTCATTGCGGTGAAATTCTCGACCATCAGATGCGGGAGCTTGAGCTTCTGAAATCGCAACGGAACAGCCCGAACGTGTTTATGAATGCTGGCGGTGCAGCGGCTTCGGCGTCGTCTGCGTCGTCTTCATCTTCGGGAGCGGAGGGGAATCTGTTGCGCCGATTTCCGCATTGGATCCACATCCTCATAACCATCGTGACGGGTGGGCTTTGGTTCCCGGTATACCTGTTGATGTACCTGTTCAGGAACAAACGGTATTACTATTGAAGGTGGAGATCACCCGTTGAATGGATCGCTTCCTTCGTGGATGCCGTAGTCCATGGTTTTACAGCACGTAATTGATGCAAACCCCAAACCCTCTCCCGTTCCCGATCTGATTGAGCACGTTGCGGGAGAGTTCGCTCCAGCGGTTATGGCAATCTGGGGAAGCGGCGATGTTGGTGAGTATTTGACTGCAACATCCACTCAACGCCACGTTTGGCATGCGGCTCTTGCGGCAAGTGATCATGATTGCCCGCCAACCCGTAAATGGCTGACTGAAAACAGGCGAAAGGTGATCCTTAAACGAGCTTACGGAAGCTATCCATCAGGTATGGTTCGTTTGCTTTCAAGGCTTGGACCCCGTGCGGAAACGAGGGAATTCTATCGATCCGCTCATGTGGCGCTCAGCCGTGGGGATATGCTGACGAGGATATTGCAGCACTCAAAAACAATTGATCCTCACGTTGTTTTTGCAATTGCCGAACTGCCAACTGATTTGGTCAGCGTTCGGATGACCAGCCATTTGTTACGAAAGGGTGTTTCCGCTTGTGAAATCGCAGAAATGTCCTGGCTGGTGAAGCGGGTTGTCGAAGTGTCAAGGTCGGTGGCCATTTTGAATTTACTGGCCAGTTCCAAGAACCCTGTAGTCACGGTGCGCAAGGCAATTGCCTGTCTTCCGTTTCCCGCTCCACCGTGGAAGGCGGACGGATTGATCCCGGTACAATCGGCGGAGGAGCTTTCCGATGTGGCTCGTCGTTTAGGGAACTGCCTGAGTGATCACGATATTTTCTATTCGTCTTGCCTCGATGTTCAGTCCGGGATTGCATTCTATTTCATCACTCGATCAGCCAAGCCGCTGTTGTTGAAGTTCACCAAGTTCGGTGGCGTTGGCTGGTATCTTGATGAATGTCGTGGGTAGGGGAACCGTCCTCCTACTAAGGAAGAGATTGAGCAGATCAGCAGCGTTCATTCGGATATCGGGAGCGTGTGGTGCCGAAGGCTGAGCTATGAAATGCGGTAGGGATTCCTCGGATTCCTAGCTGGAACCTCCAAGGCAACAAGGGAAGGATATGAGGTGTTCAAGATAGATATCGCTATTTCAGAGCGGCCAGCGGAGACGAAGGGGCCAGCGCATAATACCATGGCACCCAGTAAGAGAAGCCATCGGCACAGTCGCCGATCCGCATTCCGTTGAAATCATCTGCCGAACATATGGCAAGAGATTCAACCGGTAGCCGACTGCGACTGACCAGGCAGTGACGATCTTCCATGCCTCCGGTCTGAATCTTGCTAAAAACTTCGACCTTATCGCCACGGTTATACGAGACCAGGTCCTCTTTTCCCTCCAGATAGTAAGATAAAGAGTCCATTTTGCTGGGTTCGTCACTTAGCCAAGCTTGGAAGTTGAGGCATGCACGGACCGCCCCTTCCCGTCCCACTAACTCGCTACCGCGGATACCCTCAAGCTGGATGTTCCAGCGCGCAGCCTTCTCCACCGTGTCCACCACTGACAACTCATCCGGTCCCATCGCCAACATTTGAGCGAGCAACGAACTGGAGATCATCGGTTGAATATTGAAGATTGAGCGCGATGAGCCAAAGGAGATGAAGTCGCTGATCACAATGCTACTCAGACGAACGAGGTTTGCAGCCTGTTCTCCGTTAATTGTCTCATCGCGAGCGAGATCGAAATACGGTGCATGAAAGCCGAGCTTCCCGTCGACATGGAGGTAGCGGCTGACGGTATCGCTCTCTGCTCCGTTTATCCGTCCAGCCATGAAGATCAGGGCACAGGCTGAGAAGCATTCGCTTTTTGCGTTAATGCGCGTTGTTAGTCCTCGATCATGCACCTGCTGGGCAATCTCCCGGCCTGCCATATAGCTTCCGCCAGGGCTGTTGAGACAGACAGCGCGGTCTGATGAAATGCCCTCACTGCTTTCGCTATCGCTCACCACGAAGGTTTTCATTAGTTCGATAAAGCTTTCGGCGTCGCCAGAATTGAGGCGCCCATTTATCCGGATCGCTCATTGTCCATTGCCGCTCACGGTCTCGATGTCTGCGCTCTGCGCCGGTAGTGCGCTTATCGCCAGCGCTGTGATCGCTGCCGCACCGGTCAATTTGACAATGTTTTTCCCCATTCTTTTCCCCCGTGCATAAGTCAACTCCTGAATAGCTTAGCTTATGACCGGAAACCACACGCAAGGTTGCGAATGGCTGCCGGTCAAACGCCGGATTAAGGGGCGACAGGTCGGGCTGCTCCCCTAGCGTGGGCCGAATTACTCATCCATTGCCGCCTACCGAAAGGCCCTCGAAGCCGCTAACCTCCCGTTCGACCCCGCCCTTATCGCCCACGGCCATCTGACGCCCGCCTTCGGCCGCGAGAACGTCCTTGCCATGTCCGCCCTGCCGAACCCGCCGACTGCCTATATCTGCGCCAACGAAGCCTCGGCCCTCGGCGCCTTCTCCGGCTTCCACGAACGCGGCCTCGTCCACGGCCGCGACGCGGTGATCAGCGCGACCGACGACCTCAATGTCAGCCAGTACTTCGCCCCGCCGATCACCACCTATTACCTGCCGATCCACGAGCCGAGCGAACTGCACGGCCGATACATCCTGCGCCGCATGGAAGGCGAGCCCCCCGAGGCACTGCAGGCGCTCATCATGCCCAGGCTGAGCGAGCGCT
>Ga0222424_100827_pt1 | contig 10510 bp, 7 predicted proteins | sample 2B2ome_FD_182468 | JGI IMG/M metagenome (GOLD analysis project Ga0222424, IMG submission 182468) | Enriched microbial communities from leaf-cutter ant dump, University of Wisconsin, Madison, United States - 2B200A (version 2) | ecosystem: Environmental > Terrestrial > Nest > Insects nest > Nest...
CGGATAATCAGGCCGCTCTTAACCTTGCCGCCAACGGAACAGAATACGAAATGCCGATTGATGCTAAACCGGTCCGGTATGTACGGCTTTTTGTGCGCCAGGTATCCAACCTGATGCCCCCGCCGGCCAATAACTATTTTTCAATGGGAGAAATTACTTTTTACGGAGACAATACTGTGCCGCAAAATTAAGTGCAGCCCCAAAACGTAACATAAAAATATTAAGAATGAAAAAGGTCAGTATATTATTTTATACAGCACTCAGCCTGCCGGTTTTCCTTATATTGCTACTGGCATCCTGCGATAAAATGGATGATATTCAGAAGGAGTTCGCTGAAAAAGAAGAAGCGGTTTACCTGGGAAAAGTGGATTCTGTAAAGTCGTATCCGGGTTTTGGCAAGGCAAAGCTGGTTTGGTATATGAATGCCGATCCAAAAGTTGACCGGACGATTATCTATTGGAACCTGCGCAAAGATTCAATTGTAAAGCCATTTAATCGTACCGCATTGGGAGGACAGAAAGATTCTATAGTACTGGAGGATTTGCCGGAAGGGTCGCTGCTTGTAGAATTCCGGAATGTAAACGACAAAGGAGAAACCTCTTTATTCTCTTCTGCAACGGTGACCGTGTGGGGGCCGAAATTTGCGGATGGTTTAAGAGCCCGTACATTAACAGCGCTTGATTACGATTATAATCAGTCTCGCTACAATCTGGAATTGTCGAAAGCAACCCCCGGAGATAGTGTGGTCTATTCGGAAATTACGTATACTACAAAGTCAAATACCACGAATGTAATTACCATTAACAGGAGTGATACTACGGCTGTGTTGACTGATTTTCCGGATGGCGGAGCTTTTGATCTCCGCACGGTATTTTACCCTCCCCAGGGCGTAGATACCGTTTATGGCGCCAATAAGTCGTTCAATGCACCAAAAGCAGTATTTGACCGTGGTACAAAGATCGCTCTTGCGGGAAAATCGACCAGTAAGTATTTTAACTTTAATGGGGATTTTTGCGAGTGGAATGCCAGTGGCGATTTGATCGTTTATACGGTAGGTGCCAGTGGAGAATTGACGGAAACGGTTAAGTATCCTGCTATAGCACCCCGTGCCACATTCCGTGAGTTCTTTTTCTATGATAGCGACCGCTTCCTTGGTGTCCAGGTCAACAACAATGTATATATGTACCAGTTTGTTAATGGCGTGCTCACACTTATAAAAACACCGGCAGGCGCAGACGCTTTGGGGTCAGGATTCTCGCACCCGACATTTATACCTGCAAGAGGATTTTTCTTTACAGTAAAAGATGGAGACTTGAACATCTGGTTCGCATTTAACAATGCTACCTGGGGATCACCTAACGGTGGCCTGGTGGGCCGCGGGTTTACTTATGCTGTAAATACAATGTTTAACTATGAAACCCTGCTGGGAATAGACGCGAGCGGATATCTGCGCAGTATTCCTGTGCGGGCCTCCGGCTCCCTGGAATCGGTAAGCAGATCCGGAATGGGCTGGAGCCGGTTTACAAAAATTATCAGTATCGGTAAGAAATTGTATGGTATGGAAAGCAACGGCGATTTTTATGTATTTAATGATTTTAGTATAGGAGACAATTATTGGATTGTGAATTAGTTGAAACTGTGGCAGACCGGGTGGTAATGTATGGTTATCATCCGGTCTTTTGTTCCTTTTTCGGAAAAACCCTCATTCGTAACATTTTTAAATCCGGGAGATCCTAAAGATCCTAAGATCGTTGAGGTCGTGCTCCCTGTTTCCGGATGATAACACGTTTTAATCTGTCATCGTCTCAATACGCTTCTTTCATTCGTTGACATGCCGTAAAGTAACGATCATCCTATTGGTTATATAAACACCTGTGCAGACTGCAGTAGTAGTATGAATCGTCGATGTGAGATCTGGGTTTGAGTTGTTACCGGTTTTAAAAAATAGTAGAAAAAATCTGATCATGATAAAATTCGTTTTAGGTATTACTTTTCTTTTAATGTCGTTTTCTCCGGCGACCTCTTTTTTTAAAGAGCATAGAGATCCGGAAGATGACAAGTCTCGGTTCATCGATCACGGACCGGCCTCTCCCTATAGCACAACCCGGGGAACCGTGGCTGCGGTCGACGGCGAGGGCCGGAAGGTGGTGCTGTCCTGGCTTTTTGATGTAAGAGGCGGGTATGCTTTATTAATGGTTGATGCTGCTACGGGTAAGAGCGAAGTATTTCCTATGCCGTTTAACCCGGGAGGCGATTGCCCTTACGCTTCAATCTTTTCCTCCCGCGGGAGGTTATATACCTTATTCAATGGAAATTTTGTTGAATTCGATCTGGGAAAACGGGCGTTTACATTTCACCATAAAACGGCTCCCCAGATGGCTATGGGAATGACGGAGGATGATCATGGGAAAATATGGGCGGTAACCTATCCTAACAGCGGCGTTGTCTGTTTTGATCCGGCAACGGCGGCCTTTACCGATTATGGATATATTAATAAAGAGAACTGGGCACAGTATCAGCGGTACATGGCTACAGACGACCAGGGCTGGGTCTATTTCGGCCTGGGCAATACCAATAGTCAGCTTATTGCGTTTAATCCGCAATCCCGGCAGGTGAATCAGCTCTTGCAACCTGACGAAAGAAAAAGAGGAACTGCGTACCTGTATCGAAATAAGAACGGGAAAGTATACGGGCAGGCGCTTGCAGACAAAAATGGCACCTGGTACGAATTGTATAATGGTGCAGCAAAATCCATTGGTGCCGGGCATCAGCCCGATGAAAAACCGATCATCACAGGTTCGCAGGCATTGCGGTATATGTCGTTTCCTGACGGGGGCAAAGTTACCCAACTGGATCTTATTGATAAAGTAATGACCACAGAAGATGCTCAGGGTAGGGTGAATACCGTCAATTTCGATTATCCTTCCGAGGGCTCCTGGGTAATGGGAGTGGGAACTTCGCCCGATCAACGGTCTGTTATAGGAGGCGGTTCGTTTCCGATGCGGCAATTCAACTATGCGGTTTCAGAAGATAAATGGAGCACGATAGCCGCATTAGGGCAGTACAATGCCTTAACAACAAGTGGTCAGTATGTGTTTTTTGGGTCGTATCCCAGTGGGAATCTTGTTATGTGGGACACTAAAAAGCCCTTTGAAACAAAGAGCGCGGATGTAAAAGACAATAACCCGCGTGTATTGTTTAAATGCACTCCGGTTATACACCGCCCGCATCGCGTATTGGTGCATCCTGATCGTAAAACGGTTATTTTAGGCGGTACGCCTGAATATGGTTATACGGGCGGAGGATTATTATTCTACGATATTTCAACCAACAAACATGTACTCCTTACGGATGAGAATATTGAAAAGGATCAGTCAACAATGAGTCTCACCAATATAGCCGGGGGCAAAGTGCTGGGAGGCACAACGGTAGCTCCGGGAACCGGCGGGGAGCGAAAAGCGAACCTCGCATTGTTGTACATCATAGATCCCGTTTCCAAAAAAGTGGAGTGGAAAGCTCCGGTGATCCCTGGTGCGCAGTCTTATACGGACCTGACAACGCGGAAGGATGGGAAGGTATACGGGATCGCTGACCGGAAAACCTTCTTCCTGTTTGACCCGGCAACTAAAAAGATCATTTTTCAAAGGGATGTTCAAAAGGAATTTGGAAATTCGGTTTCGGAGCAATCGCCCCGGGTTTTCATAAACGGAAAACAGGATGATCTTTATATTCTTTTTGAACATGCGATTACCCAGGTCGATCATAAATCCGGAGACATCCGGTTGTTGTCAAAAACGCCTCAGGCGATAAGGGCCGGCGGTTCTTTCCTTAAAGACCGGCTCTATTTTGTGTGCGGTTCTCATTTATTCAGTTACAGATTATAACTTAAAAGGCCCGGTTTATATATTTGTGTACGGAACAGGGCAGTACCAGCCATTTTTCTATCCAATTAAAAAATATCTATCATGAGCAACCGCAGAAAATTTATAAGCAACATAGCAATTGTAGGCACGGGGTTGGCCATTGGGGCTCCGCATATCGTATCTGCCGGTACGGGCAATGCCAAGCCCGCTATCCTGGGTGGGCCAAAGGCGCATTCCGGAACATTCCCTTCGTGGCCGGTGGAGGATGCGATTGAAGAAAATGGGTTAACTGAAGTACTGAGAAGTAAAAAATGGGGCCGGCTGGATGGGGCCCGGATGGCAAAATTTGAAACGGAATACAGCAGATTGTTAGGGGTTAAACACAGCCTGGGTGTTTCCAGCGGAACCAGTGCACTTACTACGATCCTGGGTGCATTGGATCTGGGCCCGGGTGATGAAGTGGTGATACCGGTGTATACATTTGTGGCAACGTATAACGTGGTGGTGTTAAACTACGCATTGCCGATACTTGTAGATACGGATATCGAAACCTTCCAGATAGATGCAGCTAAAGCAAAAGCGGCTATTACAACGCAAACCAGGGTGATAATGCCGGTACATATCGGCGGCTCACCTGTCGATCTTGACGCGTTTGTTGCAATGGGGAAGCAGCATAATATACCGGTAGTTGAAGATGCCTGTCAGGCACATCTGGCAGAATGGAAAGGGACTAAAGTGGGGAATTACGGATTGGCAGGAGCGTTTAGTTTCCAGTCTTCTAAAAATCTGAATTGCGCGGAAGGCGGAGCCGTAACAACCAATAACGACGATTTTATTACCAGCTGTTATACCTTTCATAATCAGGGACAGGGAGGAAGGTCTACCTCATTTTCTACCGGTGTTGGTACCCGTGGTACAAATCTCCGGCTAACGGAGTTTCAGGGGAGTTTGTTATTGTCGCAAATGACGCGGGTGGTTGAACAAAGTAACCGCCGCTGGGAAAATGCACAGTACCTTTCCCGGTTGCTGAAAGAAATACCGGGCATCACTCCGGCAAAGTTATATCCGGGTACCACAAGAAGTGCCTATCACCTGTATATGTTCCGGTATGATAAAAGCAGGTTTGCCGGATTGAGTCGTGAGAAATTTTTGCAGGCATTAAGTGCAGAAGGTGTGCCTAATTCAGTGGGGTATGGGCAAATGAATAAAAGCGATTATGTAACCGCCCTGGCTACCAATAAACACTACCTGAAGATATACGGGGAGAAAACAATGAAGGAATGGCTGGAAAGAAATCAATGCCCGCAAAATGATCTGTTAACCTCAACACAATCGGTATGGTTCTTCCAGAATATGTTGCTGGGGACAAAAAACGATATGGAGCAGATCGCCGAAGCCATACGTAAGATACAGAAATATGCAGCGGAGATTGCGAAGAAATAAAAGTTGACACAGGCGCCGGGCTGAAGGAGGCTCTGGATTGTAATAAGTGTAAGGCGCTTTTGGGATCATAAACAGGAATGCAGAAGGCCATTTCTTTTTCGCACGGACAGGGCTGAGCAACAGCGCAGGGGAAAGCCCGGAGTGTTTAAAAGCAAGTCCGCGCTTAAGTTCGGTCCGCAGGTACAGGGGAGATGACGATTTTTTTATTGACCCTGTTGCCCGCTGATGATCTGGAATAATGCGGTTGCTATGAGCTGGTGGCCTTCATCATTCGGATGAATGCCGTCCGTGAATAGAACATCAAGCGGCAAATGAAGGGTATTGGTATAGTTGTAAAAGAGCAGCCAGGAATCGACCAGGTGCAGATGCTTTCTTTTAGCAATTTTTCGAATGGCATTTGCGTATTCCTTAACCCGGTCATACCGGAATTGTTCATACCGGCTTCCCAATGGGTTGGGGGTCAGCAATACAACCCGCCCGCCCTGTTTTTGGATATGACGTATAAAATAGTTAATATTTTTTTTGAATTGTTTTAAAGGGATACGGGATGGCGTATGTTGGCCTTTGTCCTGGTAAGCATCATTGAGGCCGAAGTTGATGGTAACCCAGTCTGGATGATGTTTTAGAACAGCCGTATCGAAACGGTCCATGGCATGAATAACCTTTGCGAAATTATTGTCTCTGATCGATCCGGTATGGCTGCTGGGCACCCCGGAATTGATGACCGTATTGGTGATGTTGCTGCTGTCCAGTTTTTCGTGCAACCGCAGGGCATACACCTTTTTTACCCCGGCCCTTGGTGCAGTGGTCGAGTTTCCAAAAGTGACAATGGTTACCGGTTGATGGTTCTGGGCCTGACCCGCGATTACTGCAGCTGTCAGCAGGGGAAGAAGGAATAAGATTTTCATGTAGAATGTTTTCGTGTACGCAAACGAAAATATTCAAAAAAATAATGTTGAGATCATCCGGCGTCTGATTTTTTTTTAGTGATGGTGAACAATATAAGCGGGTGGGATAAGGGAATGACGGCATGTTGAATAAGGAGCAGGTTGCGGTGAAAGATGGCTTTTTTCGCGAAGCTGACAATAATGGATGGCTGCGGACATTGGAGCATGGGCTAAAAGTCCTATTTTTACGTGTACGTTAACGGTCTTTATTGTGCGGTCATTTGTAACGTGGTAGATAAAGGATTGAACGTATTTAAAATTGTATATAGCATATGGAATCAATAGAAACTATGAAATGCAAACCTGCTGAGCTCCGGCTCGGGAATGGAACGATCATGGCCGAAGCATTTGACTCGGATTTTGCCGATGCTCATGATACGTATAATGCAGTTACGATTGCGAGTGATGGAAAAGTGTACTACGTCCTTTCATCCGAAAAGTATAATGTGGCCGCGCGTTTTTTTGTATTTGATCCGGTTACAGAACAGATACGGCTGATTGGAAACCTTACAGATCTGTGTGGTGAAGGTGCTGCGTCTGCTATTGCCCAGGGAAAAAGCCATGTGGCATTTTACGAGTACCGGGGCAAATTATTTTTTGCGACCCATGTTGGCTATTATGAGCTGATCGACGGAATGGATCGCATGGCACGTAATCCGCCGCCGGGGTGCGGGTTATACCGTGGCGGACATATTCTTTCTTATGATCTGAAAAGCGGACGTACCGATTCGCTGGCGCTGGTACCAGGTGGAGAAGGAGTGGTGTCTATGGTGATGGACACGACCCGGGGGCATATCTTTTGCATCAGCTGGCCAACCGGTAGTTTTCTTTTTTATGATGTGAAGACCGGGGTACTGAAGAACAAGGGAAAGGTAAATGAGGAAGGCGAAAATGGTATTCCGGGGCAGGACTTCCGCTCATTATGCCGCTCGCTGGTAGTGGATCCGCGAAGCGGGAAGGTTTATTTGTCTACGGCAGAGGGGGCTGTTTTGTGTTATGATCCTTTGGCTGATGAGTTGTTTAGCCTGGAAGACGTTGACCTCAGAAGAGACTATTTTGGGAACTATGATGTTAAACGGCCGGGGAGTATGGCCTATAACTGGAGAAAAGTGCTCTGGCACCCGGGATCAGAGACGGTATACGGAGTGCACGGCAATTCGGGCTACCTGTTCGTTTTTGATCCGGTGACCCGGGAACTGGAGATTGGACCAAGACTGACATCGCGCCCCTCCCAGCAGAGCGGCATGTATGATCAGTTCAGTTACGGCTACCTGGGTTTTACCCTGGCACCCGATAACGAAACCATCTGTTATCTTACAGGCGGGCCTATTTATGAAAACGGAAGACTGCTTAAGGGGGTTAATGCGATTGCCAAAGGCGCGGCCAGGGGCCCCGAAAACCTGCACCTGGTTACCTATCATATTCCGTCTGGTCGTTATCAGGATCATGGAGCGGTATTTTACCCGGACGGAGGAAGACCTGCGTATGTGAATGCGATAGCAGTAAGCAATAATGGATATATTTACACAATTGCGCGTGTTGTAAGAAATGGTAAAGTAGTATCGGATCTGATCCGGTTTAAAAGAAACGGCGATGAGTAGCGTTTTTGCGTAGAAATTGTTTGAACTTTCTGATATTTTCGCCGGGGTCCTGCGCAAATTTTCACAGAAAACCGATGTAGCTATCTGGGGTGTATCGGATCTTTCTAAAATCGGCAGGAAAGGCGGGCTCAACATTATTTCCGTAAAGTCTGAACAAATTTATCCGTAAAGCGCGACGGCGGGGCATTATGAGTAACAGTAAGGTGAATTATTAATTAAAAATAAAGTGGCGATTAAAAGATCATGATCAGAAAGTTATTGTGTATTGCGGTTGTTTTTTCATTTGTAAAGGGGTATGCTCAAACCAGTGCAGAGTTGTACCAGGTAGATGCTTTGGAAAAAGTGTTTAAAGAGCGGGCCTATTTTCCTCCGTTGCAGGAAGACACGATCCGCGTGGCGGCCGGTGAAACGGCGTCCATTCAGCTGGTGATCCGCGCCTACCGGGCATTAAGGAGCCTGTCGGCCCAGGCAGTTTGTTTACCGGGTAGTGCATCGAAGCTAAATCCGAAAACAGGCTGGGTAACCTATGTTCCGGTAGGGCGAAGCTACACACCGGCTTCCAAAGACCTGCTGCGTTCTGTTTCCGGCTACTTCCCGGATCCGATCGTGGATGATACCCTGCTGGATTTATCCCAGGGAACAATCAACCCTCTTTGGGTATCTGTTCCGGTACCGGCGAGCACAGCTGCGGGTATTTATAAGATACAGGTAAGTGTAACGGGACTGGTGAACGGGAGAAAGGAACAGTTCCGCCAAATGGTTCCGGTAAAGGTTTATCCGGTAAAGGTTCCGGCAACCTCGTTGTGGATTACGAATTGGTCGTCTCATTTTAATACTGCATCACTGGAATTGCTGAACAAAGGAAATAAGGTAACGCTATATTCACCTTTGTATTGGGAATTGCTGAAGGTGCATGCAACGATGATGGCGTCGCACAACCAGAATGTGCACCGGATCTATGCCGCGTGGAATACGAAATATACCTTACACAACGGGAAGTATACCTTTGACTTTTCGAACTTCGATAAAGAAGCTGAATTATTTGAACAGGCCGGCGCGTTGAAACGTATAGAAGGCGGCCATCTGGCCTGGCGGTCCGGAGCATGGGATGATCCTTTTTTTGTGGAAGTGCCACTGGAGGATAATGAAGAGACCCGAAAACTGAAACAGGCACCTAATCCTTCCATAGGTTTATACGGCATGCGCTCCGTACTGCTACCGGTAAGTGATAGCCGCGCGCAGAATTTTCTGGACCAGTTCCTGCCGGCATTGAAGACGCATCTTGAACAGAAGGGGTGGCTGGGGAGGTACATGCAGCATATCTCCGACGAGCCAACCGCCAAAAATGCACCCTCTTATGTAGCCATCAGCAGCTATGTAAAAAAGTATTTGCCGGGAGTAAAGATCATGGACGCGGTGCTGACCTCAAAGGAATTAAAGGACGGTATTGATATATGGGTACCCGTACTGGATGTATATCATAAGGATTACGCGTTTTACCGGGAACTGAAAAAGAACGGGAAGGAAGTGTGGTTTTACACCTGTGTGGGCCCGCGGGGAAACTACGCCAACCGGTTTATAGAACAACCGCTGATCCAGACGCGGTACCTGCACTGGATCAACTATAAATATGGTGCTACCGGTTATTTACATTGGGGGCTCAACTATTGGGGCGGACGGGATCCGCTGAGGGATGATGCTTCCCGCGACCGCGGCCGTCTGCCGGCAGGAGATGCCAACATTGTTTACCCCGGGTATAAAAAATTATACACGTCTATTCGTTTTGAGGCTATGCGGGATGGTATCTATGATTACGAACTGTTGAAAATGATGGAGCAAAAAGATGTAGCTAAAGCAAAAGGATTTGTCAATGAACTGATCCTTAATTTTAATGACTACGACAACAGCATCCGCTATTTCCGGAGCGTAAGAAAACGGCTGCTGGAGGCACTGTCTCAATAAGCGGCAACCGGCTGATAACGGAGCAGGTAAGCCGGGGCAGGCCAGGATTGCGGAGATTCCCGGCGGTCAGTTGCCAACGGCGGTGTAACTTTTAAAACTGAATAAAATGCGATCTTCCGTTTATAACAGGCTTCTTGCCGGGATATGTATCCTGATCGTTGCAGGTTCCTGTATGGTCAGTAAAAAAAGCAACGGGCATGAGTCTGTGCTGATGTATAATGGAAAGAAGATAACAACGGTAAGCCAGTGGAATAAAAAACGAAAGACCATCCTGGCTCATATGCAGGAAGCAATGGGTCCCTTACCCGGTTTAAAGGGCCTTCCCCCGTTTAATTCCCGTGTTTTGGACAGTATCGTCAGTGAAGGGTATATAAGATATACGATAGCCTTTACAGTGGCGGAAAACGAAGCGTTGCCTGCTTTATTGTATGTACCCAACGATGCGGCAAAGAACAAAAAGATCCCGGCTGTTATTGCCCTGCATGGAACGGACCGCCTGGGAAAATTATCGGTAGCGGGGCAGAGCGCGCTGGCCAACAGAGATTATGCAAAAAAGCTGGCGGAACGGGGGTATGTGGTACTGGCGCCGGACTATCCGGACTTTGGCGGGTTAGAACATTATGATTTTGATGGAGACCGGTACCAGTCGGGCACAATGAAGGGGATCTTTGATCATATCCGGTGTGTGGACTAT
>Ga0222424_100828_pt1 | contig 10507 bp, 10 predicted proteins | sample 2B2ome_FD_182468 | JGI IMG/M metagenome (GOLD analysis project Ga0222424, IMG submission 182468) | Enriched microbial communities from leaf-cutter ant dump, University of Wisconsin, Madison, United States - 2B200A (version 2) | ecosystem: Environmental > Terrestrial > Nest > Insects nest > Nest...
ACCACCGACTGATTCACTTCCGGATCGGCCAGCAGCTTGAGCAGGATGGCCTTCTTGTGCTCGATGTCATCGCAGAAGTACAGACCCTGGGTGATGTTCTCGTGCTTGGCCTGCTGGTGCGAGACGGCGATGCGCTCGGGGTTGTTCATGACGTTTTCGGCCAGCTTGGCGATGCGGTCCTCCAGCGTGGCGGAGAACAGCAGGGTCTGGCGTTCGGCCGGAGCGCGCGAGGCGATCAGCTCGACGTCCTCGATGAAGCCGAGGTCGAGCATGCGGTCGGCCTCGTCCAGCACCAGCAGCTCGAGACGGTCGAGCTTGATCTGGCCACGGTCCATGAGGTCGAGCAGGCGGCCCGGGGTGGCGACCATGACGTCGACCGGGCGCTGCAGCAGGCGCTGCTGCTGCTGGTAGTTCATGCCGCCGAGGATGCTGGCGGTGCGGATCTTCAGGCGCGCGCCGTAGCTGCGGGCGGCGGTTTCGACCTGACGGGCGAGTTCGCGGGTCGGGGTCAGCACCAGGATGCGCGGGCCCTTGCCCTTGCCGCCCGGGGTCTGGGTCATGCGGTGCAGGCCGGGCAGCAGGAAGGCCGCGGTCTTGCCGGTGCCGGTCTGGGCCGAGGCCATGATGTCGCGGCCTTCGAGGGCGATGGGGATGGCCTGGGCCTGGATGGCGGTGGGTTCGTTGTAGCCGGCTTCGTTGAGCGCAGCCAAAAGGGCATCATGCAGCTTGAGTTCTGCAAAAGTCATGGACACAAGTCTTCCTCGCGGGCAGCCCCGCGCTGGGTATGAATGAACAGCTAACCGACGGGAAACGGCGGTGGCTGACGGATATATCGTCGCCAACCAGACCAGAGAGGCTGCACAGGAGGTCTTCTGCGAGACCAGGACAGCACTTAAAAGGCGGGCACGATGGGCCGCAAGCAGCGGCGTGCGAACTATACGGATAGTCAGCCCGGAAAGCGAGGGCTATTTTCAGTATCCGCGTGACCGGCGGGTTTCCGGTTTCCCGACGAATGGCGTTTGATCCCTGATTATATTGGTACTATAGTACTAGAAATAAAGCGGACGGCTGCGTCCGCCAGAGCTAAGCTGCCTGATAAACATAGGAGGGGGTCATGCTGGACATCGAGCGCCTGGCGCACAACGTGGTGATGCAGTTCCTGAAGCTGGGCGCGATCTTCCTGCCGTTTCCGTGGCCCAAAGTATTCGAGGGCGAAGGCTCGGCGCAGGAGCTCTGCCGCAACGTCATCAGCGAGGGCCGCAAGCGTGTGCTCTTCGTCACCAGCAAGTCGCCGGTGCGCACGGGTCTGGTGCAGCCGCTGATCGAGACCCTGGAGGCGGCCGGCATACAGGTCACGCTGTTCGACGGCATCCGGCCCGACCCCACGGTCGAGCAGATCGAGGAGGTCGTCGCCATCCTGCAGCAGGCGAAATGCGACGCCGTCTTCGTGCTCGGCGGCGGATCCTGCATCGACGCCGCCAAGGTCATCGCCGCGCGCGCCAAGAACCCGTCCAAATCCATCCTGAAGATGACCGGGCTGTTCAAGGTCACCTGGGGCATGCTGCCGCTGTACGCCATTCCGACCACCGCCGGCACCGGCTCCGAGGTCAGCATTGGCGCCGTCGTCACCGACACCCAGGCGCAGCGCAAGCTGCCGGTCATGGACCTGCGCCTGCTGCCGCGCGCCGCCGCCCTCGACGGCGCGCTCATGGCCGGCGTGCCGCGTGACATGACCGCCGCCACCGGCATGGACGCGCTCACCCACGCCGTCGAGGCCTTCATCTCGCGCAACGCCTTCAAGCGCACGGATGACATGGCGCTGGAGGCCACGCGCACCATCATGACCGACCTGGAGAAAGTGGTGGCGGATGGCAACGACATTCCCGCCCGTCACCGCATGGCGCGTGCGTCCTACCTCGCCGGCAAGGCTTTCACCCAGGTTGGTGTCGGCTATGTGCATGCCATCGCTCACAACTTCGGCGCGCTCTACCACCTGCCGCATGGCCGCGCCAACGCCATCGTCATGCCCTATGTGCTGGAGTATTCGCTGAAGGACTGCGCGCCCCGCCTGGCGCTGCTCGCCCGCGCCTGCGGCCTGGCGGACGCCGGCGCCAGCGACGAGTCCGCCGCGCGCGCCTTCATCGCCCGCATCCGCGCGCTCAACGACAAGTTCGGCATTCCCTCGGTCGTCGATGACCTCAAGGCCGCCGACATTCCGCGCATCGCCCGCCATGCCCGCGAGGAGGCGCGTTTCACCTATGCCGTGCCGCGCTACATGAACCAGGCGCAGTGCGAGGCGGTGGTGGCGCAGATGCTGCCGGCCTGAGCCGGACGGCGCTGTGACGGAGACGGGCCGCCTGACGCGGCCCGTCGCGTTTTCAGGTGGTGAACCAGGGGTGCTCGCGCATGCGCTCGGCGAGGAAGTCGAGGAAGGCGCGCAGCGCCGAGGACATGTGCGTGCGGCTGGGCGTCATGGCCCAGAGGTCGCCCAGCCTGACCAGGCTGCCGGGCAGCACCGGCACCAGACGGCCCTCGGCCACGGCCTGGTCGGTCAGGAACGCGGGCAGCAGGCCCAGGCCCAGGCCGGCGCAGACGGCGTCCATCATCAGATGCGAGTTGTTGGTGGTGAGACGTCCCTTGACCGTCAGCCGGCTTTGCAGGCGGGCGCCATCCGGGCCGGGGTGGCTGATGGTGAACTGATTCTCGCGGGGCTGTCGGAACAGCACGAAGTCATGGCCGGCCAGTGCTTCCGGGCTGTCCGGCACGCCCTGGCGGGCCAGGTAGTCCGGACTGGCGTAGAAGCGGCCGCAGAGCTGGCCGAGACGGCGGCCGATCAGGTTGGCGTCGTTGAATTCGCCGATGCGCAGGCCCAGATCCACCCCTTCCTCGACCAGATCGACCAGCCGGCTGGACAGCTCGGCCTCCAGGCTGACGGCGGGATGCTTCTGCATGAATTCCGCGACCACGCTGCCCATGAAGCGCATGCCCAGCTCGACCGGCATGGTGATGCGCAGATGCCCGCGCGGACTGCTCTGCCATTCGCTGAGCACGCGCTCGGCGTCCTCTATGTCTTCCAGGTTGCGGCGCACGCGTTCGTAGAACTGCCGGCCGGCGTCGGTCAGGTGCAGGCTGCGGGTGGTGCGTTGCAGCAGGCGGACGCCAAGGTCGGCCTCCAGCCGGGAGAGGGTGCGGCTGACCGAGGACTTGGGCAGATCCAGACGCTCGGCGGCGGCGGTGAGGCTGCCATCCTCGACCACGCGGATGAGCACGGCCAGGTCATTGAGGTTCATCTTGCCGGCTCCTGCGCAGGCTTTCTTGAGTAATTGTTGCCATTATGACAACGGTACATGTCGGCGCGGGCCCTCTGCAAGCCTCTCGCCAACCGCTAATCTGTGTCCGTAGCCAGGCACCCCCCTGTCAGTCATCCCACGGAGTCGCACCATGTCCCTGAACAGTAGCCTCAAGAACCAGATCGCCGGCATCGTCGCCATTCCGGCGCTGAACAACCTCATCGCCCTGGCCGCGCGCGCGCTCATGGCCTTCATCTTCATCGTGGCCGGCTACAGCAAGATCACCGGCTATGCCGGCACGCAGGGCTACATGGAGTCCATGGGCGTGCCCGGCTTCCTGCTGCCGCTGGTCATCCTGACCGAGCTGGGCGGCGGCCTGGCCCTGCTGTTCGGTTTCCAGACCCGCGCCGTCGCCGCCCTGCTGGCCGGCTTCTCGGTGATCACCGGCATCCTCTTCCACGCCGGCAGCGCCGATCAGGTGCAGCAGATCATGTTCATGAAGAACCTGGCCATGGCCGGCGGCCTGCTCGCCTTCGTGCGCACCGGCGCCGGCAAGCCCTCGCTGGATGGTGAATGAGCCCCGCCTGCACGCGCAGCCGTAAAAGGCCCGCTTCGGCGGGCTTTTTCATGTCTGTCCGCCGGCTAGCCAGGATGTGGCCATTTCCTGCACCATAGCGGCAGCAGTCCCTTCCTCCGGAGGCATTCATGGAACCCCCCATCCGCCTGCGCAAGCCGGCCCAGGCCAGAACCCAGGACCGGGTGGCGCGCGCCATCCTGGCGGCCGAGAAGCTGCTGGTCGAGATCGGGCCGGAAGAGGTTTCCATACCCGACATCGCCGAGGCGTCCGGCGTGCCGCGCGCCAGCCTCTATCAGTTCTACGCCAACAAGCACCAGCTTTTCGCGGCCATCGCCGAGAAGCATCTGGCGCGCGTGGCCGACGAGATCAAGCAGGGCGGCGACCTGCTCGCCGGCATGCGCTGGCAGGACTGCGTGCCGCTGCTCGTGCGCGCGGCATCCAGCTACTACAACCAGAATCCGGTGGCGGGCATCCTCATCCTGGGCTGGCCCATGAGCCGGGCCAGCTACATGGCCCAGGAAGTCACCATCGAGAACATCGGGGATGAGCTGCGGCATATCTTCCGCACCCTCAACCCGCCGGTCGAGCTGCCCGCCGAGCCGGATGTCGCCACCATCGTCACCGAGCTGGCCTTCGCCTGCATGAAGTACGGCTACTACCGCGATGGCGTCATCAGCGACGACATCATGGAGCAGGCCGCCGTGGCCGCTATCGGCTATCTGACCCAGGTGCTGCCGCCGGAAGTGCGCTAGCCTCCGGCCATGAGGCGGCCAGGCGGCGCTTGGCGTCGGCGGTCATCCGCTTGATTTCCCATTCCATTCTCAGCGCGTCGCCGCGGCTTCCGCAGGCGCGGCTGCCCAGCAGCCGTTCGGGCCGGTTCAGGCGCGTGAACATGGCGCCGCGACCCGAGGCATGTTCGGCGAAGCGCCGGGCCGGATCGGTGCTGACGCCCGTGTAGAGCCTGCCGTTGCGGCATTCCAGCACATAGACATGCCAGATGGCGGGTTGCGGCACGTGTCGGCATCCAGAGAGGGTGATGCCGGAGTTTCGCATATCCGGGCCGCGTGCATGTGCGCGGCCCTGTGCACCAATCTCTGTTGCAAACGATAATTATTATCATTAGATTGGGTTTCCATGACGGTCATGGAAGGCCGTGGCATTCATTCTTGAGCAACCGGGCTGTCGCCGGCCCGTGTCGGAGCTGACATGAACACAATGGTGACCCTGCTGGCAGCCGAGGAGCTGCGTGAACGTCATGACCGCCTGGGACGCGAGGGCGCCGCGACCTCCCTGGCGGATTCCGCGCTGCGTCTGGGCGTGACCGAGGTCGAGCTGGTGGCGGCCCAGTGCGGTGTCCGTTCCGCCGAGCTGTCCCTGAAGCCGGCGCGGCTGCTGCCGCTGCTGTCATCGCTGGGCGAGGTGCGGATGGTGACCGGCAACGGCGCCTGCGCGCAGGAGAACATCGGCCGCTACCGGCCGGTCGAGGTGCGCGGCAATGTCGCCACCATGCGCGCGGACAGGCTGGATATCTGTTTCTTCCTGTCGCACTGGGGCAGCTGCCATGCCGTCCACGAGCAGGGGGATGACAGTCTGCGCTGCTATGACCGCGCCGGCCGGCTGACGCATGCCGTGCATCTGACCGCCGGCAGCCGCCGGGACGCCTATGACGCGCTGGTGCACCAGCATGTCCGCAAGCGCTGGCAGATGCCCTGTGTGGAGCCGGCGCGGCTGTCGTCCACGGGCGTCATCCGGGATACCGAGGCCCTGCGTCAGCAGTGGCTGAGCCAGCGCGACGCCGATGAGTTCCAGCTCATGCTCCAGCGGTTGCGCGCGCCGCGCCTGGCCGCGCTGCAGGCGGCCAGTCCCGATCTGGCGCAGGAGGTTGGCGCCTGCGCGATCACGCATGCGCTCAAGATCGCCGCCGGCGCGCAGCTGCCATTGCAGTGCCGTGTCATCAACCGGGCCGTCGTGCAGACGCATGGCGGCGTGCCCGCGCGCCTGCGCCGCCGCGGCGACTGGTTCTCGGCCGAGGACGAAGGACATGTCTTCAGTGTCAACACGCCGGCTGTTGACAGTGCCTGGGTCGTCGCCGTGCCGGTGGCGGGCGGCTGGCGCCTGGATCTCGAAGCCTACGACCGGACCGGCGAGATGGCGCTGCGCCTGAGCGGCATGGCGCGCGGCGATCACGCCGACAGCGGGGCGTGGACCCAGCTGCTGCGCGGCCTCTGCGACGAACCGCTGCGGGTCTGAGCCAGCCGGCTCATTCCGGCCGGTAGCTCCAGCGCGGCGTGACCAGGATGGCGGCCAGCGAGAACAGGGCGACCGCGGCGGTGATCCAGAGGATGGCGGGGTTGTCGGCGATGCGTTCCGGGTAGATGTGCCAGGCCGCGCCGATGGCGATGCCATTGCTGCCGGCGACGAGGATGGCGGCGGTGAGGTCGTGCATCTTGCGCGCCTTGTTGGCGCCCAGCGCCCAGTGCGAGTCGGTGTTGTAGCTGGGCAGCTGTTCGTGGGCGTTGTCCAGCCGCTCCAGCGTGGACAGGAAGCGTCGCAGGTTGGTGATGGCCCGCTCGGCCTTGTAGTTGAGCATGGCCAGGCAGAGCGAGGCGACCGGGAAGCCGAGGATCAGCCATTCGATGGGCAGGGTGCCGCTGTTCTCACCGGGTTTCAGCGCCACCAGCGCGGCCAGCAGGCTGACCACCAGGGTGATGTACAGCGACAGCGCCTGCTGGCGCTGGGCGATGCGCGCGTTGACTTCCTGATAGGCGGCGATGAAGCGGTAGTTGGCGTCGACGTGGGACTTCATGCGCGGGATTCGTTCGGCGGGCGGAGCGTCATATATAGGCCAGATGCCGGGGTCCGGACAAGCCGCATCCCGGCATCGGGTGGCGGACGCTCAGGCCCGGCCGGCCACCGGCGCCGCCGCGCCGCCGGTCAGCGTGTGGCGGTTGGCGCGGCGGAAGGTGCCGAAGTCGTTGAAGCGCACGCCCATCTCGCGCATGACCTGATGCGCGATCTTCGCGTTCCACTGACGGATGTAGAACGGCTCCTTCACCGCGAAGTGGTGGATGGCGTGCGTGCTGCCGAAATTGAAGCAGAACAGCTGCAGCGGCATCAGCCACCAGGGGTTGAGCACCTGGCACTGCTGCATGACGTTGCGCGCCTCGACATCGCCGTAGTAGTGCATGTTCGAGCTGATGAAATGCAGGCAGAAGGTGCGCAGCAGGCAGGGCAGGGCGTAGACCACCGCGAACACGTCGAGCGCGGCCAGGGCGGACTGCGCGCCGGCAGGGAGCGTCACCTCCACGCCCGCGCCGGCGAGCGCGAACAGGGCGGCATGGCTGATGACCCAGGTGTGGAAGAGCACATAGTAGAGGTTGCCGATCGGGAAGTAGGCATGCAGCTGCTGCCGGCCCATGGCCCGGGCCTCCGCCGCCGACGCCGGCTTCTGCGCCCGGATGTAGGCCCGGGTGGCCTGGACCATGGTTTTCGGACGCAGGTAGACGGCCAGCATGTTGTCTCCGGTCATCAGCAGGCGGCGCAGTCCCCAGCGTTCGCCGTTGGTGATGCCGCGCTCCTCCAGATCGGACTCGGTGCCGGAGAACTTGTGGTGGTGCAGGTGCAGCTTGCGGCGCACGAAGGGGCTGACCGTGCTGGCGCGCGCCAGCCAGCCCAGCGCCAGCATGAGGTTGTTGGCCCAGGGCGTCTTGCGGAAATACATGAGATGGATCAGGTCATGCTCCAGCTCGTGGATGAAGGACGCGAACAGCGCCGTCACCGGCACGCACAGCCACCACGGGATCACGCCCCGCGCGTAGAGCAGCCCGCTGGCGATCATGCCCAGCAGCGACAGCGCCATGATGCCGGCGCCGATGAGGTCCTGGTGCCGCAGCCAGGGGTGGCGCTGGCGCAGCGCGACGCCGGCGGCCAGCACGGTGTTCTTGATGTGTTCGGCTTTCTGGGCATCGGTCAGGGCCGATGTCTCGAGGGTGGTGTTCATGCGGGTCCTGTCTCCACGGGGCGGATGGCGCGGTCCAGCGCCGGGCTGGCGATGGATCGGCTGGCATGACGGCAAGACTAGGGTGGCGCCGGCGGGGTGGTGAGGGGAGAAAATGCCGAAAAACTGTCAGTTCGGGCCAGCACCGGCCTGCTGTTGCCGGTAGGCGCGGGGGGACAGCCCGGTCCATTTGCGGAAGGCACGGGTGAAATTGGCCGGGTCGGCGTAGCCGGTGGCCAGGGCGACCTGCTCGATGGACAGCCGCGGATTGGCCAGCAGGCGGCGGCTGTCCTGCTCGCGCGCCCGGTCCAGCAGCAGCTGGAAGCTGAGCCCCTGCTCCTGCAGACGGCGCTTGAGCGTGCGCTCCGACATCAGCAGCTGGCCGGCGACGCCCGCCAGGTCGGGGTAGCGGCCGTCGCGCAGCAGGAGCTGGCGGCTGACCTGTTCGCCGATGCCGGCCTGCTGCCGGCCCAGGCTGGCCAGCTCCTGCTCGCACTGGGCGATGGCCATCTGCGCGGTGACCGGGTTGGCGGTGGCGATGGGGGTGTCGAGCAGGCTGGCCGGAAAACGGATCTGCGTGCTTTCCTGCTCGAAGCGGAAGCGGGGCAGGCGGTCGCGGTAGCGCGCGTGGTGCGCCGGCTCGGCGTAGGGCACCCATATCTCGCTGCGCCAGCTGGCCGGCGGCTTGTCGCCCGAGATCAGGCGGCTGAACAGGCAGCAGAGCTCGACCAGCACGATGTCGAAGGTGAAGGCGTAGAGCGGTCCCAGCGGCACGGTCTCGCGGATGTCGGTGATGACCTGGTCGCCCTCGACGTGGATGCGGCTGGTGAACAAGGGCACGCGCGCCTGCAGGAAGCGCTGGCTGAGCGCCAGGGCCTCGCGCAGGGTGGCGCAGCTCATCAGGCCGAAGCCGACGAAGCCGTGCTTGGTGAGCTGGCTGCGCAGGCCCAGTTCGTAGGCTATGCCGGGATCGCCGCTGACGCGCAGGGCGTTGGCCAGCAGGGTGGCGTACTGGAGGCCGTTGATGCGCTGGTTCTGATCCCGCAGCTGCGCGCGGGTCAGCCCGGTGCCGGCGAGCAGGTCCCCGTCGGCGTGGCCGCGCTCGCTGAGCAGTGACAGCAGGAAGTAGCCGTAGGCCGCCGGCAGCATGGCGCCGGCCGGCTCGGCGGCGGTGCCGGACGGACGCGGACGGGGCTGGTCGGCGGGGGCTTCTGCGGCCAAGGCAGGCTCCTCTTGTCGGTGTGATCTGACGGCAGTATAGGGCGTGGGCCGGGCGGATCGCTGACCTGTCCGCCATGCTTTTGCGCCTGTCCGGCCAATCCTATACTGCCGGACGCCATCCACTGGAGCCACCGTCCATGTCTGTCACGCCACCCCGCGCCGAAGCACCCGCCTGGCAGGCCGCTGCGCCGGCCGGCTATCGCGGGCCGCGCATCGCCCTCATCCACGGCTTTCTGGCCGGCGCGCACATGCAGCGCCATCTGCTGCGCTTCCTGCGTGAAGCGGGCTATCCGGACACCACGCTGTACGGCAACCACCGCTCGCCGGCGGCCATCGCGCGCGAGCTGGCGCCCGCGGTGGCGGAGGGGCGGGACATTGTGCTGGTGGGCTACAGCCAGGGCGGTTTCCAGGTCATGAAGGTGGCGCGCGAGCTGGAGCGCGCGGGCGTGCCGGTGGCTTTCCTGCTCAGCTTCGCCGCCGGTGGGGTGGGGCGCTGGCATCCGGCGCAGTGGGGGTTCGACCCGCGCCATCTGCCCGGTAATGTGCATCGCTGCGTGAACGTGTTTTCCCTGGTCGATCACATGGGCTGCGACCAGCCGCATGAGCGCAATCTGGTCCGGCCGAACGGGCGGGCCGAGCTGGTCGAGAACATCGCCCTGCCGGAGACGCTGGCGGTGGATCACGTCGCCATGGCGCGCTGCTATCCGGCCGGGCGTGTGCACCCGGCCGTGCGCGAGCATATCCTGGCGCGGCTGCTGTCCGAGCTGGCGCGGCTTCAGCCCTGAGGATCCCCGACCGGTCTCGCGGAGCGGGTATCTTGGACAAGGCTGGCGGAGCAATTCGGGAAAACCTGTGGAGATTGCCGGCGCCGGCTTGCCTCCGGCCGGGCCAGCGGCATTAATACGCACATCGACCTGTCGCGCCGGACCCCTCATGAAGCTGGGCATCACCTCCAAGCTGTTCATCGCCATCCTGGCCGCCAGCATCCTGGCCACGGCCGCCATGGGGCTGGGCGCCTACGTCAGCTTCAAGCGCGGTTTCGTCGGCTATCTCAATGAGCAGGGCATGCAGCGTCTGGAGGAGCTGCAGCCGCAGATCGAGCGCGAGTACCGCGAGCATGGCTGGACCCGGCTGCGCGAGAATCGCCGGGCCTGGTTCAGCATGCTGCGGCCGCCGCGCGGGCCGGACAATGACGGTCCGCGCCATGGTCCGCCGGAGTCCGAGCTGACCGGCGCCAGCCAGCGCATGGCCTTGCTCGACGCGGATTTCCACCGTGTCAGCGGCAACCCGCAGGCCGGGCGCGATTCCATGCGGCTGCCCGTGGTCGTCGACGGCCGCACGGTCGGCTGGCTGGCGCTGGTGCCGTTCCAGCAGGCCACGACGGCGGCCGGAATGGAGTTCCAGGACCGGCTGCTGCAGACC
>Ga0222424_100829_pt1 | contig 10498 bp, 10 predicted proteins | sample 2B2ome_FD_182468 | JGI IMG/M metagenome (GOLD analysis project Ga0222424, IMG submission 182468) | Enriched microbial communities from leaf-cutter ant dump, University of Wisconsin, Madison, United States - 2B200A (version 2) | ecosystem: Environmental > Terrestrial > Nest > Insects nest > Nest...
GAACTTCGGAAGGAAATAGAACTTGCTATCAAGGACAAGACCGGAAAAAATATTGCAAACATTAACAGTCTTCCGCTTACCAAGCAGGCAGAGAAAGTGATCCGTGTAACGGTTCTGGAGGCCAAGGCGCTGAAGAGCAACCTGGTGGAAACGGAACACCTGATGCTTTCTATCTTAAAGAACAAGGAAAATATTGCAACACAAATTTTAAATCAGTTTGATGTGGATTATGATCTGTTTCGCCAGGAATTAGGCATTGTAAAATCCGGAGAGCCCCGGGCTGAGTTTGGTGAAGAAGGGGAAGAGGAATTTGAAGAAGAAAAGAAATATTCGCAGTCGAGGGCAGGTGGTTCCAAAGCGGCTACCAAGAGCAAAACCCCGGTGCTGGATAATTTCGGACGGGATGTGACCAAGCTGGCTGAAAGCGGCAACCTGGATCCCATCGTTGGGCGTGAAAAAGAGATCGAGCGGGTATCGCAGATCCTGAGCCGCCGTAAAAAGAACAATCCGATCCTGATTGGGGAGCCGGGCGTGGGTAAGACCGCCATCGTTGAAGGATTGGCATTGCGGATCGTACAGCGCAAGGTAAGCCGGGTATTGTTCGACAAACGGGTGATTTCGCTGGACCTTGCTTCGCTTGTTGCCGGTACCAAATACCGGGGGCAGTTCGAGGAGCGGATGAAGGCGATCATGAATGAACTCGAAAAGAACCGGGATGTGATCCTGTTCATTGATGAAATGCATACCATTGTGGGTGCCGGCGGTGCCAGCGGTTCGCTGGATGCCAGCAATATTTTTAAACCGGCATTGGCCCGCGGTGAGCTTCAATGCATCGGCGCTTCAACGCTGGATGAGTACCGCATGTATATTGAGAAGGATGGTGCGCTTGACCGCCGTTTCCAGAAAGTAATGGTAGATCCGCCAAGTGTGGACGAAACCATCCAGATCCTGAACAATATTAAGTCCAAGTACGAAGATTTCCACAGTGTAACCTACAGCGATGAAGCGATCGATGCCTGCGTAAAACTGAGCGATCGTTATATTACCGATCGCCTGCTACCCGATAAGGCCATCGATGTGATGGATGAAGTGGGCGCAAGGGTGCACCTGAAAAACATCAATGTGCCGCCGAATATTGTAGAGCTGGAGAAGAAGATCGAAGACGTAAAGGAAGAGAAGAATAAAGTGGTGAAAAGCCAGAAGTTTGAGGAGGCAGCATCCCTGCGGGATACCGAAAAGAAACTGGCCGAAGACCTGGAGCGGGCAAAAGCTGCCTGGGAAGAGGAAAGCAAACACAAACGTTATCCCATCGATGAGGAGGCGATCGCGGAAGTGATCAATATTATGACCGGCATCCCGGTTCGCAAAATGGTAGAAGCAGAAACCGAGAAGCTGCGCAAGATGTCGGAGGATATGAAGGGCATGGTGATTGGCCAGGATGAAGCCATCTCCAAGGTGGTGAAAGCCATCCAGCGGAACCGTGTGGGCCTGAAGGATCCGAAGAAACCGATCGGTACCTTTATCTTCCTGGGACCGACAGGGGTTGGTAAAACAGAGCTGGCGCGTTCGCTGGCACGTTACCTCTTCGATTCAGAAGATTCGCTGATCCGGATCGATATGAGCGAATACATGGAAAAATTTACGGTAAGCCGTCTGATCGGTGCACCTCCGGGATATGTGGGATATGAAGAAGGCGGACAGCTGACAGAAAAAGTACGACGCAAACCTTACAGTGTGATCCTGCTGGATGAAATTGAAAAGGCTCACCCGGATATTTATAACATCCTGTTGCAGGTGCTGGATGATGGTGTGCTGACCGATGGTTTGGGACGTAAGGTGGATTTTAAGAATACCATCATCATCATGACCTCGAATATCGGTGTACGTCAGCTGAAGGATTTTGGTGCAGGCGTTGGTTTTGCCACCTCTGCACGGATGGAAAACGAAGATGAGGAAAACAAAGCCGTGATCGAAAAGGCGCTGAAACGTACCTTCTCCCCGGAATTCCTGAACCGTATCGACGACGTGATCATTTTCAACAGCCTTACAAAAGAGAACATCTTCAGTATCATCGATATTTCCATGAAGGGCGTGTTAAAACGGGTACAGAACCTGGGTTACGGCCTGGAGCTGAGCGAAGAAGCAAAGACCTTCCTGGCTGATAAAGGATACGACCAGCAGTTTGGTGCACGTCCGCTGCACCGCGCCATTCAGAAATACCTGGAAGATCCGCTGGCGGAAGAGATCCTGAACATGCATGTGAAACCGGGTGATGTGTTGCTGGTGGACTTTGATAAAGAAAAAGAGAAGTTATTCTTTACCGTAAAAGATCCCAAGGAAAATCCACAGGAAGCATAAAAGGACTTTACTACTTAATGGTTAATAACAACACCCTGCATATGTGGGGTGTTTTTTTTACCCGCCACCGGTGCTGACAGCGGCAGCCGTTTGTATTTAGTAAGCCCCGTGGGGCTCATCCAGCCTGCGGACCTGATCGCGATAACCGGGCGGCAATAACAGGTTTTTCAGGACCCCGTCCATCTTTATCCACCGGCTTGCTTTGTATACGGGTACAACAGGGGTTAAAAATGAAAAACGGCTAAAGTGTAATAATTCTTTTACCCTACCGGGAACCACCAGTTTCTGGCCTTCTACCAATAGCTTGAAACGCAGAGTTCCCAGTTGTTTTTTGTATTGCATAAACAGGTTGGTAGTATAGGTGCTTTTCTGCAGGTTATGGAATAGATGCTGGTTCCTCAGCGGGAGCCATTTGATATAGGTTGGGGGCAGTGCCTGCAATCCCATCATTGTTCCTACTCTGAAAAAAACATTGTAGACTTCTTCTTTTTCTTCCGGGGTAAGTTTTTTTTCCAATAATTCATAGGATGATATGGAATAATAGATCAGCATGAATAAAACATCACGGTAAGCCCAGTCTGGTATGGAATAGCCCCTGCTTTGTTCTACTGCCTGGTGTATTTTCCGCATTTGGCTGATGGCTTGCTCTGCCTGATTAAGGGGGGCAAAAACAATCGTTCTGGCATATTGTACGGTAGAAAACAACCGGCCTACCGGGTCAGCAGGCAATTTGCCGGTAAAGTAAAGCCAGTCTACTGCCTTATTAAGTGCAAACTCGGCCGCCGCACCTGCAAAAATAAAAAGTACGGTGTCACTTTTTCCCCATATTTTCCGTACAATGGATTGTTTTTCTACAAAGAATTGCATAGCATTTATTACTGTATGCTAAGTTACACCTCCTCCTGCATGCTACGCTATTTTGAAACTCAAATCACCGGTAAGGAGTGTTTTTTTAAGAAATGGTATGAACTGCCGGATAAGCCCGTTTTAATTTTGCATCCAGCACAAAAGTGCCAAACGGCAGGAGAGAAGCTATAAAGGCCAGAAATGCTTTCCCCAGGCTCCATTTTAATTTTATCCATACCTTAAGCAGATAAACGCAAAAAAGCACAAAAAGTACACCATGTGCCCAGCCTACATATTTTACACCTTCCGGTATATTGGCAAAGTATTTCAACGGCATGGCCACCAGCAATAAAATAAGATAAGAGATCCCTTCAAGAAAGGCGATCTGCATAAATATCCGTAGGTTCTTAAGCGAACGATCCATCTGTGGTCAAATTGTTTGAAGGAGAACAATGGTCCTGTTAAAAAGTTTAACGGGCTTCGGGAAAATTATAGAGTATCTTTAATTTTTATCCAAAAAACAGGGAATGACTCCGGAACACTGCAATAGTATAGATGACATAAGAAAGGAGATCGATATTATTGATGATGAAATTGTGCGCCTCATCGGCCGGCGGGCGCAATTTGTAAAAGCTGCAGCAAGATTTAAAAGAACAGAAACAGCGGTCCGGGATGAAAAGCGGGTAACTGCCGTTATTGATTCGAAGAAGAAACTGGCTGCTGCCCATGATGTTTCACCGGAACTGATTGAAGCGGTCTACCATACGATGATCGGGTATTTTGTAAATGAGGAGCTGGAACACTGGAAAACACTTGACCGGTGAACACGGTCATGACAGCATATCCTGAAATGCATTACCGGAGGGGAACTACTGCTGATCTGCAGTAACTGTGCCGGCTGGGAATTGAGACCTGGAGCCGGTTTGAGGAAGATATGACCGCAGAAAACTGGCAGCGCCTTTCCACATCGATCCATAATGTACAAACTTATGAGACGTTGCTTTCTATAAGCGAATGCATGGTTTGTGAAACCGGTAAAGGCCAGATCGTAGGAATGATCTTCCTGGTTCCGCGGGGAAATCCGACGGATCTCTATCTTCCGGAGTGGTGCTATATCCGTTTTTTAACTGTCAGCCCTGAGTTTGGCGGCTTTGGTATTGGCAGAAAACTTACTGAAATCTGTATGGAATTGGCGAAGCGTAACGGAGAAACAGTGATGGCCCTGCATACGTCAGAGATGATGAGCAATGCACGCCGCTTATATGAACATCTGGGGTTCAGAATCGTTCGGGAAATAGAACAGCGGCTCGGGAAGCGCTATTGGCTGTACAAACTGGAGTTGTAGTGTAACAATATGGTAAATTTTCCGTTAATTTATTTAGAAGGTTTGGAGAGGGTCTGCGGCCGGGCTGTAGATCCTGCAGAAAAATGCCTGGTATCGTGGAGTTTGGATCATTCGTAGCGATACAAGTGGAGGAGAAGCGGGTTGCCCCGTATTCCAAAACGAAAAATGCCGGCATCCCTATGCAACGATCGGTAGCCGGACTTCGTTTTAATAAAGTATCTTTGGATGAAGTAATAGCGGAGTAGCAGGTACCTGCTTCAGGTCCTGAAGCTTCAAATAAAACAGCATGAAAGAGGATAATTTTATAAACCGGATCGTCCCCAATATTTATTCGGATGATCTGGAACAAAGCAAGGCTTTTTATCACGGGTTCCTGAATATGGATATCGTTATGGATCGCGGATGGGTATTGACATTTGCCTCCCGCACAAATCCTACAGCGCAGATCAATGTACTGGAAAATCAAAAGAAGGAGAAACTGAACAACGAACGTATTTTTCTTTCCATTGAAGTGTCAGATATAAACAGCATGTATAAAAAGGCAAAAGAACAGGGATTGGACGTAACTTATCCGATCGCCAACGAACCCTGGGGAGTACGCCGTTTTTTTGTAAGAGACCCGAACGGGGCCATCATTAACCTGTTATCGCATAACAGCTAAATCTTTTTAAACGGGCTTTGCAGATGACGCATCATGAACACCAGTATCAGGTAACGGTAACATGGAACGGTAACCTGGGAAAAGGGACCGCCTCATACGGCGCTTATAGCAGGGATCATACTATAAACGCTCCTGGCAAGGCGGCAATACCGGGCTCGTCGGATCCTGCTTTCCGGGGGGATGCGGGAAGGTATAACCCGGAAGAATTGTTTCTTTCGTCCCTGTCTTCCTGCCATATGCTCTGGTACCTGCATTTTTGTGCGGAGGCAGGTATTGTAGTAACGGCGTATACGGACGCCGCAAGTGGAAGTATGAAAACGGAGGCGGATGGGAACGGTTGTTTTACAGGGGTTGTACTTTACCCCATTGTGACCATTACCGATGCTTCAAAGACCGCATTGGCAATGGAATTACATAAACAGGCTCACCGGTTCTGTTTTATTGCAAATTCGGTGAACTTCCCTGTGGAACATCAGCCGGAAATAATCGTAAACTAGGGATATTGTAATTTTTATCGATCATTGGTATAAAACGTATTTGTTGTATGAAATGGATCATTACGGGTCTGCTGTTTTCTATGGGATTTTACCTGCCTGGATATAAGCCGTTATCGCAGGCACCGGTTCCGGATATTGTAAAGCCTGCGATCCGTACCGGTGCCGATCAAACAGAAAAGTATCTTCCCTACTTAAAAGGGAAGCGGATCGCGGTGCTGGCCAACCCCACTACTATTATTGGAAGTAAGCACCTGGTAGACAGCCTGCTGAAACGGGGAGTAAATATCGTAAAGGTATTTGGGCCCGAGCATGGATTTAGAGGAAATGCCAGCAATGGTGCAAAAGTAAGCGATGAAACAGATCCCGAAACCGGTATCCCGATCATTTCACTGTATGGAAAAAAGCGTAAACCAAGCAATACCGATCTGGCAGATGTGGACCTGATGATTTATGATGTGCAGGATGTGGGCTGCCGTTTTTATACCAATATCAATACCCTGCGCGATATTATGGAAGCCTGTGCTGATAACGGCAAAGAGTTGATGATCCTTGACCGGCCCAATCCGAATGGTTATCTTATCGACGGACCGGTGCTGGATATGCGGCTGAAATCGGGGATCGGTCAATTCCCCATTCCGATTGCACATGGCCTGACCGTAGCAGAATTTGCACAGATGGTCAATGGTGAGGGATGGACCTACAATAAAAAGAAATGCCGTCTGAAGATCATTCCGGTTGCCCATTATAATCATGATATGGAATATGTGTTGCCCGTAAAGCCATCGCCCAATCTGAATACGCAGCAGAGTGTATTACTATATCCTGCTACCTGCCTGTTTGAGGGAACCATCATGAATCATGGCAGGGGCACACAATACCCGTTTACTGTTTTTGGAAGCCCTTTATTAAAAGGGGCCTATTCTTTTTCTTTTACACCGGTAAGTATACCCGGGATGAGTGAGGCCCCCCTGCATATGAACCAGGTTTGTTATGGGCTCGACCTGAGAAACTATGATGTTAATAAGCTCCGGCAAGAGCGCCGTATCAATCTGGACTGGATTATCGGGCTTTACAATGCTTATCCGGATAAAGACCGGTTCTTTGACCGCAGCCAGAGTAACCAGATGGGAAGTATCGATGGCCTTGCGGGGGTCTATGATTTTAAAAAACAAATCATGGCCGGCAAGTCGGTAAAAGAGATCCGGAACTCCTGGGAACCGGGTTTAAGCAATTATAAGAAAATGCGGAAACAATATTTGTTATACGCAGACCGGTAATCCTGCAGGCATTCAGGTTTTGGTTGCCGCCGGAATCTGAATGAACGTATCCTGGTCTGTTTTCTTTTCTTTTATCTTTGACAGGATCGACTCCAGTAACGGAAGCATATTGTTCAGGTTACGGGTTTTGATAAGAACGTTCCAGAGTGGTTCAAATTTTTTCCAGCCCCCTGCGTAAAAGAGATGCTTCAGTTGATGCCTGAATGAATCGTGCGCAAAGCTGCTTTTGAAGATATTGGACCAGCTGTAAAATGACTGGTATGCCCAGTCATAGCCATCTTTTAGTTCCGCGGCAGTAAGCCCCGTTGTTTGATATACCACTTGCCTTGTGTCGTACTGATCCCAGTTTTTTGTAAGGATCCGACCTTGCTGTTCCATACTTTTATATAGGCGTGTGCCGGGATAGGGTGTCAGGATGTGAAAGGTGGCCGTGGTAATGGCGTTATTGACACTCCAGTCTACGGTCCGTTTAAACACGTCGCGGTCATCGTCGTCCAGTCCGAATACAAAACTCCCGTTGATCATGATGCCTAGGGAATGCAGGCGGTTTACAGCTTTTACATAATCCTTTTCGAGGTTTTGCTTTTTATTGCCCTGTTTTAAATTCGCAGGGGAAAATGTTTCAAAACCTACAAACAGGCTTCTCAACCCCGCTCTGGCTGCTTTTTCGATAAGATCACCCCGCAAAACGGAGTCAACCGTTGCAGCTGCCTGAAAAACGCGGTTCATCCCTTGCATGCCGTCGAAAAGGCTGGCAGCAAATTTTGCATTGCCCAGCAGATGATCGTCCAGAAAATATAAATGCCGGCCCGGTAGCCGTTCGATCTCTGCCAGCGCATCATCTACAAGTTGTGTGTAAAAACCTTTGCCCCCTCCAAAAAAAGCGTCCTTATAACAAAAATCACAATGATGGGGGCATCCCCTTGTTACGACGATCGAGTTTGGAACGAGGTACCGGTTCCGTTTGATCAGGTCCCGTCGTATGGGAGGGATTTTTTGTAAGGTGCGTATGGCTGAGTGATAGATCTTTTTTGCCTCCCCTTTTTTAAAATCTTCAAGAAACCGGGGAAAGGTCTCTTCCCCCGGACCGGTAAAAATAGTGTCGGCATACAGCAGGGCCTCATCGGGGAGCGATGTTACATGCAAACCGCCCAGGATTACATAAGCTCCTTTCTGCCGGTAGTGGTCTGCGATCCGGTAAGCCCGGTAGGCATTGGTAATATATACCTGAATCATCACAAGTTCAGGTGTATCATTAAGGTCAAGCGTTTCCACATGCTGGTCCTGCAACTCAATCTCATCGTCTGGCGAGAGGTAGGCTGCCAGGGTGGCCAGACCCAACGGAGGAAATAAGGAATACTTTATTGGCCTCCAGTACGGACTTTCTGCTTCGGTAAGGGCCGGCAGGATCAATTTTACTTTCACAGGTTTATTTTTTTAATACCAGCACGGTAAGGATCACGATAGTAGCCAGAAGCGTAATAAGTACGAGGAGGTTATAGGCTTTCATAATTAAAGTTTTATAAACTGATAATAGAGTGTTTTGGATAGCAACGGCCTTTTTTGTTCTGCTTCAATGTGCTGTATAAATGGCGTTTTTTTATCGGGTGTTTCCTGCCGGATCTTGGTGTTGTACAGCAACTGGCGATTATAGGGTAGGCTGAGCGCGTAGTCGATATCAAACGATTGTTGATGGCCCAGGTTATACTTAGTAACGATCCAGCTCCAGTTTACAGCACCGCCGATAACCAGTGCGGAATAGAACACCCACAGCATGCGGCCGGCCAGGTAAGCATTGGTTTTTCTGTTTTTGATCTTTAGGATCGTAAGGAGCAGCCCGGCAATACAAAGCGCCAGGAAGATATGTACACCGATCCGTTTAAATGTAAGGCCGTATGCTTCGATGTACTGGTTGTTCTTTAATGCTACAATGCCGGCAAGAAAGAGGTTTAGCAGGATCCAGGTATATGCACCGCCCCGGAGACGACGTGCTTTTGTGTCAAAATTGAGACGGCCTTTAAAAAACAACATGATCACCATGATCGCCATTGCAATAGAAAAGATGAGCAGGTATACCCGTTCATGCAATTCGCTGCTCAGGCTGCGCGCTGAATTTGTGCTGCCGAATTGTTCTATACAGTAGGTGCCGATAAAAAATGCAATAATGAGGTTGAGTACGATCAGGGAGATCTCTGCGCTTTTACGGTAAAAGTCGGCATCAGGAGCGGGGGCGTTTCCTTCTGGTCTGGCGTATGCGTCTGAAAAATGATCGCTTAACCGGCCGTTGATCATAGAGAGCTGAGTGGGCTTCCAGAAATGGACAAAGCAGAACATGAAAAAGAACCCCAGCACGGTCAGGAAGCCGATCTGTAAAAAATCAGCATTCCAGTTGATATAAAAAAAGGATTGAAACAGGTCGCTGCTGGAGCTGTAGATAGCCAGGAATATCCCCGCCAGCATGGCGGGGATCAGGAAATAGTAAATGGCTTTTTTATAAAAGGATCCGGTAAAAATACCGGTCACCGGCAGCCAGCCGGTGAGCATGGGTGCCCTGAAAATAAAGCTGATGAAATTGGCCGCACCTGCAAAAGGGACCAGTAATACATTCAGGACCGGCTGATGTGCCTTACATGTGAGCACAACCAGTGATGCAAAAGCGGCCAGGAATGAAATCGGGTCGCCATACCAGGCAAAAGAACCTGCGGCGATACCCAGTGCTGCGGTGAGCCACCAGAACGTTTTTGTATGGTGCTCATCAGGGGTGGTCATATATACGGCCAGCCATGCGGCAAGGGCAAAGATGCCAAGGTTTAAGCCCGGCTCCTGGTTGTAGAATAACGCAACAAAGGCTGCTATGCCGGTGATCAGGATAAGATTCTTTTTCATTTTGTTTATTTAAAAGTGCTTTGAATTTCAAAGTATATGTGTAAAAAAAATTATTTCAGCAGCCGCTCCAATGCATTGATGTGCTGTACGAATGCTTCTTTTCCGTTCTTTGTTACTTTGTAGGAGGTCCGTGTTTTCTTACCGACGAATTCTTTTTTTACCTCAATGTATTTTTTTGCTTCCAGTGCCGTGATATGGCTGGCCAGGTTGCCATCTGTTACACCCAGGTGTTCTTTCATCTCCAGGAAATCGACCCAGCCATTCACCACCAGTACCGACATGATCCCCAGCCGTACCCGGCTTTCAAAATCCTTATTTAATTTTTCAATGATGCTCATGATATTCTGCTGCGGTCTATTTGTACTTTTTGTACATCAGCAATCCGTAGATGATGTGCAGTATGCCAAACCCCAGAGCCCAGAAGATGAGTCCGTATCCGGGAATAAAAGACGCAATGATCCCCAGGAGCACTTCGCAGTATCCCAGATACTGGATATCTGAAAAGGTATATTTGGCTGCATTAACCAATGCCAGTCCGTAAAAAAGCAGTGTTGCCGGGGCTACCAGTCCAAACAGCCCGTGATAAAACAGTGCCAGGCAAAACAGCCCGCCTGCGATCAGTGGCATC
>Ga0222424_100830_pt1 | contig 10479 bp, 10 predicted proteins | sample 2B2ome_FD_182468 | JGI IMG/M metagenome (GOLD analysis project Ga0222424, IMG submission 182468) | Enriched microbial communities from leaf-cutter ant dump, University of Wisconsin, Madison, United States - 2B200A (version 2) | ecosystem: Environmental > Terrestrial > Nest > Insects nest > Nest...
CATTGTACATAGAAAAGGCCCGGCCATACATTTTACAAACCGGCAATAAGATGTTGCTGGCAAAACTATCCGATGCGTTGCAGAACCTGTATATGAACCTCAATCGCAGCAAAGAGGCCATCAACGCCGGCGAGGAAGCAGTGGCCTATTTTCGTACAGGAAACGATGCTATCGGGTTAGGCATTGCCCTGTTAAATCTCGGCAACAATTACGAATCGCTTAATAATCATGAAAAATCCCTGGTGCTATACCGGGAGGCACTTCAAAAAGCAGAGACCGCAAACTATCATGATTTGGAGGAGGCCGCCTTGCTGGGTATTGTAACTGCTTATATGCATAAGGATAATTTTGACGGTATGAAGCCCTATATTGATCGGGTACTTACGCTTACTAAAGATGAAGATGTACCGGGTACAAAAGTTGTGGCTTACCGGGCCCTAGCCCTCTATTATTATTTTAAAAGAGATTACACCGAGGCCAAAAAAAATATCGATCAATCGCTTGCCATTTGCAATGAGAATGGCCTGAGAAAGGATAAAGTGAAAGGGCTGGAAACGCTCAGCAGCATTTTGATTGCGATGCAACGCCTGGAGGATGGGGAGGAAGTGCTGCGACAGTCGACCCTGTTACAGGATAGCCTGGTTGGTGAGGATGTGCAGAACGAAATTGTGCGTACGGAAAAGCGTTTTGAGCTGGAAAAAAAAGAATCCCGGATAAAATTACAGCAGACGCAGCTAAAGCAACGGGACATGCTCAATTATTTACTAGGCATTGCAGCCTTGTCCGCGATCCTTATCGGAATGTTCAGCTACAGAAGCTACAGGCAAAAACAGAAACTGCAACAGGCAAAAATTGATGAACTGGAAACTGAGAAGCAGCTGACCGCCACAGAAGCTGTACTGAAAGGCGAGGAGCAGGAGCGCTCCCGGCTGGCCAAAGACCTGCATGATGGACTGGGAGGTATGCTGAGCGGCGTTAAATATTCATTGGGCAATATGAAAGAAAATTTAATTTTGACGCCTGACAATGCACAGGCTTTTGAACGCAGTATTGATATGCTGGACAGTTCAATTAAAGAAATGCGCCGGGTAGCGCATAATATGATGCCGGAAGTGTTGGTGAAATACGGATTGGATACGGCGCTGAAAGAATTCTGCAACGGGATCAGCCGCAGTGGAGTGATCCAGGCCGCTTACCAGCCGGTTGGCATGAGTGATACGGTCATCGAACAAACGGTAGCCCTTACAGTATACCGGGTGGTGCAGGAGCTGGTCAACAATGCCATCAAGCATGCTGCTGCGCAAAATATACTGGTGCAGGTGCATTTATCGCAGCAGGAAGGGCAGCTGATTATTGAGGTTGAAGATGATGGAAAGGGCTTTGATACCGCCCTGCTGCAGCACGCATCGGGCATCGGATGGCGGAATATACAAAATCGTGTAGCATTCTTAAAAGGGAAGGCGGATATAAAGTCCTGGCCTCAAAAAGGGACGTCGGTATTAATTGAAGTACCCGTTTAAGAAAGGGGAAATCAACAGGCATCGGAGATCCGGGATCATTCTTAAATAAAAAATATGAGAGTAGGTGTATTTATTGTAGACGATCATTATGTGGTAATTGAAGGCATCCGTTCGCTGCTGCAAAACGAAGAAGACATCGAGTGGATGGGGCACGCCACCAGTGCCGCTTCCTGCCTGGCGTTCTTGAAACAGCAGCAACCGGATGTTATATTGATGGATATTAACCTGCCCGATAAAAACGGCATCAACCTGTGCAAAGAGGTAAAGCAGCTATATCCGGCAGTATTCATATTGGGCCTGAGTACTTTTAACCAGCAGGCCATCATCCGAAACATGATGGAGAACGGCGCCTCGGGTTATGTGCTCAAGAATGCCGATAAGACCGAACTTCTGGAAGCCATCCAGGTGGTTATGTATGGCGGCACGCATCTCAGCCTGGAAGCAGCAGAAGCGCTTAAAGAACAAACCAGCACCATGCCCATTATTACACGGCGCGAAAAAGAAGTGCTGCTGCTGATAGCAGAAGGACTTACCAATGCCGAGATCGCCGAACAGCTTTTTGTAAGCGTGCCTACGGTGAACACGCACCGCAAAAGCCTGCTTGAGAAATTTGAAGCCAAAAACACGGCAATGCTTATCAGCCGGGCCATCCGAACGGGGATGGTATAACAATTGTTATGCTTATACCGGTACATAAAAATAATAAAAGATAAAAAAGTCTTTTATTTTGATTTCTTCGTATCTTTGCCCCGGTGATCTGATAGCCTGGAATTGCAGGGAGGGGTTAAAAGCGGTGTATGGATGCAGTCTGAATTAATAAAGGATAAAAAGGTATTTATATGCTGTATACGTGTGCGGGAAAACCCGGATCATCAGAAGCGGAGCGTTTGCTCCTTCGAGGGTATATTTTCTAATTTTAAGTCTATTATATTATGCGTATTCATGAAAAAACGATCATCGGTGAGTTGGTTGCGGAAGATTACCGGACCGCTTCCGTTTTTAAGACATACGGGCTTGATTTTTGTTGCAGTGGCGATCGTACCATTGCTGAGGCCTGCAGTAAAAAAGAATTAGAACCCGGCATCGTGCTTCATGCATTGGAGGAAGTGCGCGGTCAGGCGCAGACAACAGCGATCGCTTATAATAGCTGGCCGGCTGATTTACTGGCCGATTATATTGAGAAAAAGCATCATCGGTATGTGACCGCAAAAATTGCAGAGATCGCACCGTTTCTTGAAAAGGTTGCCAGGGTGCATGGTGAACGGCATCCCGAGCTGAACGAAGTGGCGGCATTGTTCAGCGACTGTGCCATTGATCTTTCTGCGCATATGAAAAAAGAAGAGACGGTCCTGTTCCCGTATATCCGTAGCATGACGGTGAACGGAGCTGCACATGCTGCGTTTGGCAGCGTGGAAAACCCGATCAGTGTAATGATGCATGAGCATCATATAGAAGGCGAGCGTTTTCAGAAGATCGCAGCGCTCACCGGTAACTATATGGCTCCGGCTGATGCCTGTAATACCTACCGGGTAACCTTGGCGCTGCTGAAAGAATTTGAAGAGGACCTGCACCTGCACGTGCACCTGGAGAACAATATCCTGTTCCCGAAAGCGATCCGGATGGAGCAGGAACGGGACTGTTAAATGCCGGTAACAAATATTTAAGTGTAACAGGGATATGCCGATCGATTACAATATACTGGTCGCCTATGGCGGTGTTGCCCGGAAGATCGAAAAAGGTACGATCATCTTCCATGAAGGAAATATGCCTTACTTTTTTTACCAGCTGGAAAAAGGATCGGTCAGAATGTATTCTACGAATACGGAGGGAAAAGAACTGACCCAGGGCTTTTTTGGGGCGGGCCAGAGTTTTGGCGAGCCGCCCCTGTTACTGGATAAGGAATATCCCAGTACCGCAGAAGCCATCACACCGGTTGTGCTGGTAAAGATCCGCAAGGAGAAGTTTTATGGTATCCTGCGCGATTACCCGGAGATAGCAAAAGCGTTGCTGTTTACCTTTGCGGAACGCATCTACAACAAAGCCACTGCGGCCCAGATATGGGTACGCCAGACGCCCGAGGAAAAAATTGCCCATTTTCTGGACCGGAACAGGAAAAAGGAACCGGTAGCGAAGCCCTGGCGGGTTCCCTATACCCGGCAGCAGATCGCAGATTTTACGGGGCTGCGTGTAGAGACCGTGATCCGCACCCTTATACGGATGAGCAGCAGCGGAAAAGTAAAGATCCTGGGACATAAACTTTATTATTAGTTTTTAATGGATGCCGGTATATCAAGGAAGTGGGTGCGCTGGGGACTGTTTAACCTGGTTGTAGTAGCTTTGTATGGAACCATCATGCGCTATAAGATCGCGTATGACTTTCCTTTTTTTGAGCAGAAATATTTATTACATGCCCATTCTCATTTTGCTTTTGGCGGCTGGATCAGCCATTTATTGTACACAGGCCTCACCTTCCTGATTACACCGTTTATTACCGGGGCAAGGCGGAAGCAATACCATATCCTGATTATCCTTAACCTTTTGGGATCGTTTGGCATGCTGATCGCATTTACCATACAGGGATACAAAGCCGTGTCGATTTGCTTTTCCACATTGTCCATCCTGGTTGCAATGGTATTTACAGGTATATTCATCAGGGACCGGCGATGCTGGCCGGCATCGTGCCCCCCGGTTCCATGGGCAACCAGCGGATTGCTGCTGAATGTGTGCGCATCTGCCGGGCCTTTTTTCCTGGCGTATATGATGGCATCCGGGAACGTTGATCCGGGTTACTACCTGGGCTCGGTCTATTTTTACCTGCACTTTCAATACAATGGCTGGTTCTTCTTTGGCAGCATGGCATTGGCTGCGGCACTTTTACCACCGGCTTTTTTTTCACTCACCGGTTATTTCAGGGTGTTTATTATTACGGTGGTACCTACATTTTTTCTTTCGATACACTGGGCCGGGTTCCCGGACTGGTTATACCTGATCACCGCTTTTGCCGCCGTGGCGCAGCTGGGTGCCTGGGTCCTGTTGCTGTTCCGGGTAAGGGCATGGTACCGGCAAAATCCCGGACAACGATTTTCGTTCCGGATAAACCTGTTTTTTTATGCTGCGGCTTTTGCGCTTACGATCAAACTGCTCCTGCAGGCGTTGTCTGCCATCCCCCGGCTGAGCCGCCTCGTATTTGGATTCCGGCCCGTTGTGATCGCATACCTGCATCTGGTATTGCTGGGAGTGTACAGCTTATTCCTGATTGGTTTTTATGTTAAGCAACGGATGATCACAATGACCGGGGGCGCAAAAGCGGGAGCCCTGGTGTTGCTGACCGGAGTGGTATTGAACGAACTGTTCCTGGCCATACAGGGCTTTGCGGCCTTCGGTTATATATCGGTTCCTTTTATGAATGAAATGCTGCTGGGTGCTGCTGTATTGTTATGCGGAGGAGCTGCCGGACTGTACCTGTCGCAAAACAGCAAACGGCAGGTGGTAAAACGTTAGTACAGGAGGAGGTGCGGGTATGCGGGTTAAAGGCCGCCGTACCGGATAAAAGAACCCAACACAAGCATGGCCACACCGGCCAGTGTAACCAGGATCAGGTGTACGGCCATTTCCGGCAACCGGTCCGGCCGTTTTTTTAAAGCCGGGATAACCCTGGTTTGCGCATTGATCGCCAGCAGCAAGGTAAACAGCAGCAGCAAAAGCTTGAAGGAAATAGTCCGCTCTACAGGATTTGAAAAAGAAAACCAGTGTTGCCACCGTACTCCGAATTGCAACGCCATCCATATGCCACTGATTACAAGGAACAGCAATGCAGGCAGGCCTGCACGACTAAAGTTTTTTTCAAATTCTAAAAGCCGCCGGGGATCCCTGTTTTTCAGCACCGTTGGCAGTACGCAAATCGCTGCATACAGGTGACCGCCTACCCAAATGGCGGCAGCAATAAGATGTATGATGAGCAGCAGATGATGATTCATGATCGTACGCGTATGAGTGATCGTCTAATGTTCAGTATGCGATCTTTTGCATCATAACCGTTGCAATGGCCCTGGCATGCTGTTTCATTTTTTCGGCATTCGGTCCGGAGAAATAGTGGTTCACACTGTCGTCCAGCAACGCGATCCATCGCCGGAAGTGTTCCGGCCGGGTGGCATACTGTTCATGTATACGGCGGTGGGTTACTATGGGGTTACCTTCATATTCCCCGGTATAAAACAATACATTTTCCCAGAAGGTATACATCGCCGGAAGATGCTGCTCCCAGTTGACCGGTACTACCGAGGTAAAGAAAAAGCCGATGATCGTATCTGAGCGGACCTTTTCATAGAAGAGATCGACTACTTTTTCGATGTCTTTTCTGCCGGAGATATCAGGAGTCATGAGCTGGCTGTTTGATGAGCGCCGTTTTGTACGGCAAATATTATTATGGTACGATTGCGGGATACTTACAGGTCTTTCTTTTTAAATTTTTGCAGTGAGATCTGAAAAGGCACCAGTATCCACAGGAGCAGCAACCCAAATGACAGGACCAGTCCCCAGCTGTTGCCAAAGAAGTTTTTAAAAACGGCCCCGGTATAGCCCATCATCGCAGATACGTCCAGCTGTAAGAGAATGAGTATGCGGCACAGGTCCACGGGGCTTAATGCGCTGAGCAGTACAACCGGTTTTTCTATCGGGTAGTCTGCAAACTGGAAGTAGAGGAACAGGATCAACCCATCGAACAACAATGCAAAATACAACCACAGCATAATGGAGATGCCGATACCTTTGGCTTTGTCGCGGGTAATGATGCTGCTCAGAAAAGCAACAGCGATAAAGATGATGGATAGCAATATACCGGCAGCGATCATAATAAATGCGGTTGTTTTGTCTGCAAAAAGCAGTAACGGAATGCCGGCACCCAGGATAAAAGCAACGCTCATACTCAGGGATAGGCCGGTGAACAGGGCAGTCCATATCCTGCTGCGCTGAACCGGATGGCTGAGCAGTAACTCAATAAATTCGTTGTTGTTATATACATAGATCGTGGAGAATAATACAGCTACCAGGGGCACCGTAAGCTGCATAATGTTGAGTACCGTAAGAATCCCTTTAGTGCTATTGTCTTCCAGGCCAAAGGCGCTCCATGCAAACAGTGCCAGCATAACCGTATAAACGATCACGATCTTGTTCTTTAAAATATCGAGCGTTACATATTTTAGTATCCGGATCATTTTGTTCCTGTTTTTAGCAGATGAACGATGGCTTCTTTAATAGTGTTTTTCCCTGTGTCTGCTTTTAAAGCAGCGGTATCTTTATGAAGTAACAGCTTACCTTCCTGCATAAAAACAACCTGGGTAACCATGTCTTCCAATTCGCTCAGGAGGTGAGATGTGATCAGTATAAGCCGGCCCTGGTTTTTTGCATCCGCTATTTTAATTTTGAGCATTTCGGCTGAAACAGGATCCAACCCGGCAGTGGGCTCGTCCAGGATCAATACCGGGGGACGGAAGAGGAAGGCCAGTGTGGCACTTACTTTTTGCGTGGTGCCACCGCTGAGGGTGCGCATCTTTTTATGCAGCATTCCTGCAATGCCAAACTGCTCATATAATTCATAGTCCGGCGTTTCATCGCTGTTGCGGATGCCCCTGATCATATTCAGCACCTGGCCGATGGTCATGTTTTCCGGGTAACGGCCGATCTGTGGCATATAGCCGATCTGTTTGCGGTACCCAATGTTGTGCCGGATGTTCCGGCCGTTAACGGTAATGGTACCTTTATCGGGTAATACCATGCCTAAGAGGGATTTTATTAATGTGGTTTTGCCACACCCGTTTGGACCTATGAGCGCGATACTGGCGCCTTTGACGAGCCGTAAATTCAGATGATCCAGCACCTGCAGTTTCCCAAACCGTTTGCTGATGTCTTTTATTTCTATCATAAATTATAGGGGATCATACGGGGGCGGTTATCGATCAACTGCTCCGGTGTAAGGGTGGGTACTATTTTTTCTGACTGATCCAGGAGGCGGATGATAAAGCTCCGGTACAGGAGCATGGCCGGAGGGTTCCGTTCCACGATCATGGAATACATACTAAGCGGACGATAGGGGACATCTCCGGTACGGTCCCTGTTAAGATCGTACCCCTCGTATTTGTCCCAGTAATTTCCTGTGAACCGGTTAAGCGTTAACGTACCATTGGTTGCCAGGTCAAAGGTATTGCCCATAAAATTGTTTTGCCCGATGGTATTATCCATGCAATTGGCCTGCAGGCGTATGGCCCAGCCATTTGAGCGGAATTCATTACGCGTTACAATGATCCGGTTACTGCCGTCAAAAAAGATGCCGGTGGTGTTTTTTATAAACCGGTTACCCGAAAGATAGCAATCGGATAATTCTTTAAACAGAACACCGTATGCGGCATCGCCCCAGTTTTCTTCAAAAGTATTGTTCATCATAACCACATGTTTTGTGAACATGACCGCTACACCGGCACCGTTGTTTTTGAAGTAATTGGTGATATAGGCATTATTATGCGAGAACATAAAATGCAGTCCGTAGCGGAGATTATTGCGGGAGATGTTCCGCCAGATAACGGAGTGGGTCACAAATTCAAAATAGATGCCATCCCGGTGCCCGGTTATGCGATTGCCGGTGATCTGCAGGCTGTCGCTCTTCCAGCAATGAATGCCGTTGCCGGACTGGTGCTCCTCTTTTTGCGAAGCGGTTATGACGTTGTTGGTAATGACGCAGTGGGCGGCATACTGGAGGTAAATGCCAAAGTAATTATTGCGCAGGATATTGTGGGTAATGGTTACATAAGAAGCATCATATATTTTAACAGCCCCGGGGTCGCTCAAAGCAGAGCGTCCGGAATTTTGGAGGATCAGCCCCTTTATCGTAACCCGGTCGCTTTTAACGGAAAGGATCTCATACCGGAATGCTCCATCCAGTACGGGCATCTGGTCGCCGAGGATAAACAGGGGTTTGTCGATCACAAGGTTGCCCTCTTTATAGATCCCTTTGCCGATGATAATGCTGTCTCCCGGATGACTGGCGGCCAACGCCGGCCTGATCTGTTTAAATGCCTGTCCGGTTCCTACATACAGGGTGGCTGCGCGGGAGGGGTACATGCCGGCAACCCCCAGCGCGCAGAGGAAAAACAGCTGCAGGCAGATCTTAATGCATGCCCTCATAACGGGAAGAAGTTTTTTGCTGAAAGTTTTTATACAATGCGCTCCAATCGATAGCCGTTGCATGGTTTTGGGTTGCATAGGCCATTGCGGCATCCCGGGCGGCGAATGCCGCGGTATTGCCTGCCATGGGGCTGCGCAACGCGTCATGTGGTACATACCAGGCAGCTGTGGCTTCGGTCAGTGCGTGGCCGTTTGCAAAATCACTGATGTAATAGTGCTTTACCGTCTGCTGTCCGGAATTTGTATACCGGATCATACAGCTCAGATCATCGAATTTGTAAACGCGACCTTTGGTGGTAATGAGTTCTGCGGCAAAACGTGCGTCGGATATCGACATCTTACAGAAATCGCAGGCATCCTGGTGCAGCCGGATCGGAACGGGGCCGGGATTGCCACAGGAGGCAAGGATCAGAATGGCAGCGGCAAGCGCAACCGCCGGCTTTTTATTTTTGCGCGTTTTGCCCAGGACCCGGCTTTCTGTTAATACGGCAATGAGTGCCAGTGCCCCGGCGCCGATGAACAGCCACCCGCCTGTGTCGGGGATGGAATATGCATGAAAATTGAGGAGCTGTTTGGCGCCGATAAGCGGTGGCTGGTAGGCCATTCCCGGTACCTTAATCGCCGCGTTGGGGTCAAGGTTATGCCCATAATCATATTCCCATTTCCAGAAATCAGCCATGGCCACAATGCCAAACAATAAAAAGGCCCCAAAGAGGAAGAAGAGCCCTCTTTTACGGCCAATGAGCGCGGTAAGTATAAAGCATGCTGCATATGCTGCAATCAGGTAAGGAAGAATGGTAAATTCTATAAAATCATTGCTGCGTAGTGTGCGCATTCCAATGTAATGGTTCAATCCATTAATGATGTCAATATCGCCGGCTATCTTACGGGCCCATATCTGCAGCTGCAGGCCTTCCGGGTATTGGGGTGCATCCAGGTAAATGGCCCAGACAGGTACAAACAGCGACAATGTCAGCAAAAGACCGGCAACTACGAGCAATACTTTGGAACGGGAACCAATACGCTGTTTCATTGAAACGGGACTTGTGTTCATGAGCGGGCGGACGTTTTCTTGTTGTTGGTTCATGGCGGTATATGATTACGAATTAAAAAGGGCATTGCGTGTGTTACGCGCTGCCCTTTTTTGTTGAACATGGCTGATGTTCGGTTATTGGACAGCGGGTTCGGGTTTTTCGTTTTTGTCGCCCAGGCTAAACCGCAGGGGAACAGTGCTGCCTTTGGGCGAAACCCTTACATACCCGGACATTTCCTGGTGTAGCGCAGAGCAGAAGTCGGTACAGTAGATGGGGAATATTCCGGTACGATCGGGGATCCATTTCAATGTCAGTGTTTCGCCGGGCATCACAAGGAGCTCGCCGTTTGCAGCGCCTTTTACGCCAAAGCCGTGCGGTACATCCCAGTCCTGTTCTAGGTTGGTAACATGGAAATAGACTTCATCTCCAAGCTGTACTCCTTCAATATTATCCGGCGCAAAATGGGAGCGTACCGCGGTGAGGTATACGTGCACCTGGTTTCCCTGTCGTACGGCTTTTGCTTCCGCCTCGCCCTTTGCGGCATAGGGATGTTTGTTGGCGTTGATGTCAAAGATCTTCAATTGTTTGCTCTGGATCAGTGCGGCGGGCACCGCCTGTGCGTAGTGTGGCTCGCCGATGGTTGGGAAATCGAGGATCAGTTCCATCTTGTCTCCGCTGATATCATACAATTGCGCGCTTTGCGATAGCTCCGGCCCGGTGGGCAGGTAGCGGTCCTTGGTGATCTTATT
>Ga0222424_100831_pt1 | contig 10470 bp, 12 predicted proteins | sample 2B2ome_FD_182468 | JGI IMG/M metagenome (GOLD analysis project Ga0222424, IMG submission 182468) | Enriched microbial communities from leaf-cutter ant dump, University of Wisconsin, Madison, United States - 2B200A (version 2) | ecosystem: Environmental > Terrestrial > Nest > Insects nest > Nest...
GCCCTTTTAGTTGCGTATACACGGGATAGTTAAAACGCCGTTCAAGGTATTCATCCGGTTCCACTTCATGCACGCCCATGAGGTTCATGATCTCCAGCAAACCATGCGCCACCCGGCCACTCCCGGTTATGGCAATTTTCAGGTTGGGCAACCTTAAGCCAAAATAGGTATGGATCAGCTCTTTAAAATTTTTTTGTTTATAAACCCGGTCCAGTTTAAAAAGCCCGGTCCGGTTGCCGTAAGCCATCAGCCCATTATGAGCGCCCACAATGCCTGCAAAAAAACCAAAGCCGATGATCCGCTTACCGTCTTCATGCTCCAGGCACTCATAGTCGATAAGAGTGATCTTTTTTTCCAGGATCGTCTGCAGCAGCTTCTGGTTATGCGGCTGTTTCTTTTTGGTATGGGAGAAAAAAAGATAGGTTTTGTGATCGATGAGATCGCCCACGGGTACTTCTTTGATGCCCAGCAGGATATCGCAAGCGGCCAGGTCTTCGCTAAGCAATATGCCGGCCCGCCGGTATTCTTCGTCTTTATAACACCGTCCGGGCGATGGCTGCACGATAAAGGAGAGGCCCGGGCGGTGTGCCTGCAGCCATTTACATTGAGCAGGAGTGAGGGCTACCCGGCTGTCGTGGGGGATTTTTCCTTCGCGTATCAGTCCGATTCTAACCTGTTTCATTGCAATCCCGTCTTTTGATTAAACAATACAGTAATTTAATTGTAATTTTACAGATACGATAATGAAAGTACTGAATAAAATACTATCCCTCCTAAAAGGCATATTGCTGCCGAAAAAAAGCTGTTGTAAATAGTGCCGGGTGGCATGGTAAAAAATATCCTCCGGAAATGCTGTTTTCCATCGAAAGGTTGTAATATTGCAGCCCTGTTGAACGGTTTGACGTTTAACATTAAACTTGGATCTTAAGCATTGAGCTAAGATAGCGCCCAGATGGCGGAATTGGTAGACGCGCTAGACTCAAAATCTTGTTTCGGCAACGGAGTGCAGGTTCGATTCCTGTTCTGGGCACAACACCCCTCTTTATGAGGGGTTTTTTTTATGCCCTGAAATGTAGCACTGGTGGGCATTACAGCTGATTTTGCCGATTTTGATTTCCTTTCGAAATACTTTGATTTGACAATTTTTTGTTCCGCCTGTGTTCCATACATGGAACATGATATCTGTATTTTTCATACCTTAGACATGAAAATTCTATAAAAGGAAACGAAAATACAATGAGTGTAACACTACGGAAAAGGAAGAACGCGGACGGATCGACATCCCTACGGCTGGATATTTATAACAATGGGCAGCGTTCTTATGAACTTCTTTCTCATTTGAGGCTGGAAAAACCTACCACACCGGTTGCCCGGGAAAACAATAAAGATTTGATGAAGCAGGCCGAAGCCATCCGGGTGGCCCGGGCGGCAGAGTTGGAGGCCGGGGGCTATAACCTGGTATCGGACGTCGGGAAAAGAACGATTGTTATTGTCTGGCTTAAAGCGTATGCGGAGAGTTACAAGAAAAAGGATGTGCGCAACGTTGCCGGGGTTATAAATCGTTTTGAGGAGTTTTTAAAGGAGGAAAAGAAATTGCAGATCACTTTTCCTCAGCTCACCCCAGCTGTTATAGAGGGCTTCATAGACTTTTTAAATCACCATCACAAGGGAGAAGGCCCCGGCTCCTACTATGCCCGTTTTAAAAGGGCTATAAAAGCGGCCTACAAAAAAAGACTGATAAAGGAAAACCCCCTGGATTTTGTCGAGAAGAAACCTTCTGGTAAGGCTGCTGAAAAGGAGGTGTTGATTGCAGAGGAATTAAAGGTTCTGGCAGGGACACCAATACAAAACCCTCAAATAAGAGCTGCCGCCTTGTTTAGTGCTGTAACCGGTTTGGCATGGATCGATGTTAAGGGTCTGAGATGGCGCAATATTGATCTCAAGAACCGGAATATTCGCCGGTACGCCCGAACCAAAACCAGGGAAGCAATAACGGTGGCTCTAAACGACACAGCAATTAAGTTGATGGGTGAGCCTGGTAATCCTGATGATCTTGTGTTTGAGCTGCCTACTGCCAATGGAGCCAATAAGACCCTGCAGGCATGGGTTGACCGAGCTAAGATTGAGAAAAAAATAACCTGGCATAATTTAAGGCACAGTGCCGGGACCAATCTAGCCTTAAGCGGCACAGATGTTCTGGGCATTTCAAAGGTGTTGGCCCAGGCAAGTGTAAAACACGCACAGCGGTACATCCACGCCGCCGAACAAATGAAGAGAAGGGAAACCGATAAACTGAATATTGAGTTATGACGATGGAAAAAATCATTAACCATTTTCGGGAGTTTCTTCATGTGCCTGGACGATCGTTAACGACTGATGACGGAGAAATAAAGTTGACTAAGCGCGCCCAAAGCGGTCTGGACTACGAATCCATTTTAGACCGCGAAATGCTTCGTTGGAGTAGATCCGAAGAGACAGTCATCCACGAATTGCAGCACACAATTTTGCAAAGAATAGCTGAAATAGATGGGATGGCATTCAAGGGGCAAAGACCAACTCTTATTCCAATAAAAGAAGCTTATTTCTCATTTCAAGCATGGCTGAACAAAAGGGAGAGAAAAGCGACAAAGATAGGGGGATATAGATACAATATCGACCAGCTTGAAACTATTGCACAGAAGTTGGTTGCAGCAGGATTTATAAAAGCAAATCAAGAAAAACTTTTTATGATTATGCTTTTGAATCCAGAGGGCAAGCCCTGCATAAAATGGTTAGGCAGTAATCCAGAATTGCTTTGGTTAATGACCTTGATCTTTAAAGATGAAAAAAAGCATGTGGCATTTGCAAAAAAAATATTTCTTACTACAAAGCCTTTAAATGATAACCAATTGACAAAAAAAAATGACGGGAAGGGATTTCCAAAAATTGATGACATTTTCATGGATCTATAATAAGATAGCCGAGGGGGTAAAATTCCATAAAGCCTTACTAGGTAAGATTTTGGCTGACTTGACCGACTATTTCTTTTTGAAATAGTCGGTGTTGTTTTTGGGATTACTATTGCTTTTTGGCGCATTTTTACTGTGTTAACAGATAGCGCGCTATCCATTTTTTAATTATCAATTATTTAAAATGGATTCAATTATTTCAAAGACAGTTTTGACGTTTAGCGAAGCTGTCGCGTACACTGGTTATACCCGGTCATATCTTCAAAAGCTTACATCGGGGCGCTTAATCCCGCATAGCAAACCGAACGGTAAAAACATTTTTTTTGATCGTCGGGAACTTGAACAATGGCTTATGCGTAATCCGCGTAAGAGCTTACGCCAAATACAAACAGAGGCTGCGAATCACATTTCAACACATTAAAAGGACTACTTTTTTGACGGTATTGCCGACGATTTGTTTTCGTCATATTGTCGAAAAAGAAAATGTGAAAAGCGAAGGATCAGATTACGAGCTAATTATCACTTTTTAATTTTTCATATGAAAACTTCAAAAACAAAATTGATCTACCTGGCTGTCTATGTCGACTTGCTTTTGGAGATTTTTTTAGACAAAAAAAAAGCCATTGACAAGATTATTGCAGCAGGTGTGCTTCATTTTTCGAATGGTCTGTCCATGACAACGGAGGAGGCGTGGGAACGGGTTTTGTACTTGTGGCTTGAAGGTGAGGAAGTGCCCGAATATGCCGAGGATGTATTTGAAAAATTCGCGATAACACGCGATGACTGTTTTCCACCGGAAATTGGCTTTACATTACCAATACAGCTAGGGCTTATGCTTTATCGTAACGAAATTGATTCTTCTGAGGTATTCCATTTCGGACGTTTTGTAACAGCACTAAAATGTGCGGGAATACAAGCGAAATATCCGTATAAATTTTTCCAATTTGCAGAATCAGTCGTAATTGAAATTTCTTCGAGTAGGATTTTTGGGATGTTAAATAAAGACGTCCTTTATCAATTTCGCGATCATCCAAAAACTGATTTTGAACTTGCGCAGCTCGCGGTTTATTGCGCCTTGAAATCGATTCAGGGGAAGCGGAAATGGGCGAAAACCAATATTCATCACGTTATGACCCGGGCTTTTCATCCAGGAAGGGATGTGTCAGAAAGCGACTTATGCGCCAAGTATTCGACCCGACGGCGTTTTGATCGAATTAAAGAGGCGCTTCAGTTACATTGGACTGTTAAAATCTACGCTGCGCATATTCGTGGTTTTTTCTTTACTACATCGCCAGAAATTTCGTTGATTGAACTGGCTACAATAGGTGAAAACAGCAAGTTGAAAAACAAAAGGGCACGGCTTCGCAGAGAACTTCTTGAAGCTCAAGCTGTAGCATTAGAAAAGGTGTCGACGCCGATAAAAAGGTGACAGAAAGATGTACCAGAACGTGTACGCCTTAAATAAGATAAGAAGTAAAGTATTAAATAAAGTTATTTAACCGATATAAAAAAGAGAGACATTTCCTCATGACAGCCTTTAGATATCGAGCTTTTATGGAAGCGTAATTAATTTATTATTCAATTTAAAATTTAATTCAATGGCGAAAGAAAAATCCGGTCGTGTAACTGACCAACAATTTCAAAAAATACTTTTTCAAGAATTGAACTCTGGAAGTGAAGCCGCACATAAAAAAACAACCTTTTGGCGACTTTTGAAAACCGATTTTAAAATTGACAAGTCGCGTGCCTTTCGTTTACACGATCAATTTTACCACGGGTGGTCCTCCCTTCAACAAAGGACGATTGAAAAGACGATGATCAAAAAAATGGCTGAAGAAACAGTCGATGTTATTCAGACGAAGTCTGGAAAAATTGAGTTTTACATTGCAGAGGTTAGAAAAATTGAAAGTCAACTTCGCGGAAATGAACCTTTTACTTTCCTCGTTAATACAAAAATTCATGAATCTCACAATGAAAAAGGAGTTTTTCAAGTTCCTATTCAGATACAAGATCAGATGCGCGAAACTATTCATGCATTTCTAGTTGAAACGTCGAAGTTGTCCGGTGAGTATGTAACAAAAGTTGCGGAAACTGATACCGAAGGCAACAATATTCAAAAGCTAGATATCGAAAGCATTCCTACTCCGGTTTTACTGGAGCTTGCAAAGCACATTATCCCAAATTTCCAATAAAAACCTATTCAAAAAATCTATAATTAAGGGCGAAGGTAATATTATAGCAGCTGATTGGCACAAGCAATCTGCATTGAGTGAAGCATAGTTGTGGAGGAGATGGATCGATAATGTTGGTAGAATATCTTTAAATCTGATGATTTTACTAACGCTTCACTGATACTTGATAACATTGGGTAAGTTGATGTTATTTCATTTATCTTTGACCTGATAAAATAATTGGCGTTAGCTTTTCGGAAAGGAAAACTGGTAACTTTCAAATGAACCGAAAAATAGCTAAACGCTCGCGTCACGGCGTGGGCTTTAGTCTATTTGGGTTCAGGCATACCAGTGCCTCCTTTCCGGTAGCTATAAGTTCCACGTCTTTTTTATTTGACTGATTGCTTGGGACGGTAATCTTGAAAAGAAAATTATGAGAAAGATTTTATTTCTTCTTTTATTTTTTGCTTTTTCCTGTAGAAATTCTAAGGAAAATGCCGCAATTGATTTATGTAAGGAATACCTAGGGAAAATTCTTAAGGATCCTAGTTCATTGAAAGTTTATAATGCAACAGCAACAACTGATAGTGAGTATGGAACAGAATGGAACGTTACATTGGATTATGGTGCAAAAAATGGTTTTGGGGGCATGGACCGGGAGACGATGACATTTAGGATTGTAGATGATTTGATTCTGGATATAAATGGCAAGTCTAATTTCTATGAGAGAGGTGGTGATAAAGTTTATCCTCCCCAAAAATAGTTTGTAGTGCGCTAATAAACAGGTCTTTTTTATAAATAAAATTATATGCTATGAGAAAAATGATTATTTGCGTTGCCGTTATATTGTGTAAGTATTCGCACGCTCAAAAATTTTTTATCGTTTGTGAAGATAAGTACTCTCGAGGTGTATTTGAGAAGAAATTAACGTCCCTTGGATTTGACATTTCCGACAGTTTGAATTCAGATTACAAATTGCAATTGACAACTTGGCAAACCAGCAAAATAAATAGCATGTATAAAGGAAATGTAGCAATTTTTGATAAAGTTGGAAAGGAAATTTCAAGATCAAAAGATGTAAGACGTGGTGCTGTAGCTATCAATGGTTACAATGCTTCGTTCAATATCTCAAAGGTTATATCGGAAGATTATTTACGAGAGATGACGAGCGGGATAAAACGAACGCAAAGCTCAAAAATTGCTTCGAGCGGTTTGGCGGAAGAAATCTCAAAGTTGAAAAAATTATATGATGATGGGACGATCAGTAAAGAGGAATTTGATGCTGCCAAAAAGAAATTGCTCGAAAAATAGAAGAATATCTTCTCTGGTTTACTATTTTTATTGTTATTATGAGTACAGAAGCATATGAAGGACAAATTAAGTTAAAAAGCTTTCCGAAGCTTGGGGAAAACAAACTAGTAAGTACTGCCTATCATGAAGCGGGGCATGCATTGATCGATTTGGTTTATGGCTTTAAAGTACAATGTGTAACCATTGTGGCTAATGAGAAGGACGGGTACATAGGTGCATATTATTCCCGAGCCGCGACTCGAACCAGCAATACGATTGAATACTATACCGAAGAAGCGGATCTTATATCAGAGCGTTTCGGGGAAGCATATCGCAAAGTGCAGGGAAAGCATTTTATTTCGGGTTTGCTTGCCGGATTTATAGCTCAAGCAATATATTCAGGTGTGCATGATTTTAATGGAGCTCGATCTGATTTTAGTAAAATAACTGATTGGTTCATATCCGAAGGAGAAACCGTTATCGATAATAAGTATCTCCAAGATCGTTATGATGATGCAGCGTATATGTTAGAGGCAAATATAGACTTGTTGAATAAAATTGCGGGCGATCTATATAGGAGTAAAGAATTGTCTGCTGATTATTTTGATAGTCTTCCTCCGCTCCAATATTATCAATCAATGTAGCGAAATATGCTCTCATATATTGATGGATTAGGTATGGCATGGTTGCGGAATGATCTTATTGGATAATAGTACAATTATTCATGTGTTTTATGAGAAAGTTGACAAACCGAAGACGTAATTATTTATCCTAAATTAATACGATCATGTACACTCTTGACACACCTATTTGGCAATTAACTGTCGCTGACTTTATTGATTTACACAGGCAAATAATGGCTAATGAGGTGCGGCCGCCGGCCAATAGCTATACAGAGAAAAAATATGTGTATGGATTATCTGGGCTTGCCACCCTGTTACAATGCTCAAAAAAAACGGCCAGCACTATAAAATCCTCCGGAAAAATTGATGCTGCAGTAATACAGGAAGGCCGGAAGATTATTATAGATTCTGAAAAAGTATTGGAACTATTAAAACGTAAGGCATAAAAAGAAGTGAAACCTCGATCATCAGCAGAATAAACGAGCTGCGACATCTTAAATTGCAATATTTATTTAGACGGGAAAGCTGGTAGCGATCATTTACAATCAAATGGAATTGCTGGGAGACATACTGATCAATCCGTTTCAAAAATAGCCATGCAAACCCGAGGCATAACTGCGATTATAAAGGAGCGGCTGAATACCTCCGACTTTGAGTTGGTTGAAAATATTCGAGAGATGGCTAATTAAGCACTGTTTAAATAATGACGGGAATAATTAGGGTAAAACAATAGTTGTCTACGTGGCTACTATTCAAAAGTAAGTTGGTTGGGGTCCGGTAACCGATACATGCCGGGGTTGGATGGACGGTTATAAAAGATAAAAGGATGCAGAGGGTTAAGGTTCTACGAGATCACATAGGTCTTTCAGTCCTTTGTATAGTTTTTCATATCCGATCGTTTTATCGTAAAGAAAAGTGTCAATAAACTCTTTTGGCTCATGCCTTTCCCCATCCCTTCCGATCAGTTTTATTGTAACCTTGTAACATCTATCCATACTGATGGTGTCAATAAGGAAAATTAGGCCTCTGGGCGAAACGTGTGTGACAGGCTGGGTAATTCCATGTGGAGGCATAAGCGTAAGTTTTTATAAAGATAGTGAAAGTAAAGTAATGAGCACTACCTGAACAAAAACAGAGCTGTTTTCGCAAAAGTTGTAGGAGAACCTGTAAAGTTATCAGATACCACCATTGGAGATGAGACGTATCAGCGGTATAGAGTAACGCAGATAAGAAGTGATACTGTCATTCAATTTTACAGTGATTGTTTCATAGAATGCGAGCGCAAAGGAACCCTTTTCGATCTTAACCGCAATGTAGGCTCAAGTGGAATTAAGTGTCCAATTGTAAAAGTTTATGCATTCTCTGACAGCGGAGGTATTACCTCGAGCTCTGGGAAGGTGGATCTTATTTCGAACACTCTTACGGCTGAGGAAGAGCGAGTTTTTCAGGCATGGGAAGAAAAAATAAAAGAAACTTCAATACGACAGTGAAGGGCAATGTCATTTTCTCGAATCAGATGCAATTTACTTGGTTGAGCCAACTATAAAGAAGCATTCACTTTTTGTTCGGATATTGCGATGGATAGGAGCAGGCGTTGCTCTTCTTTTTGGAATTGCAATTATTCAAGAGATAATCACCTCTATTCCAGCATCAGTTGATCAAAAGCCCAATAGGGAAGAAATTAAGAACATGGGTGATCCCCTTAAACAGTCGTCACCTCCGTCCGACTCCTATGCTGTCGCCTTAATAGATGAGTCGGATGCTAAGCAAATCGATGTATACATTGCGTTTAGCGCCAGGCAAACAGACACAAGCCAAGTCAAAAAGATTCTTAAAACAATTGCAGATTCTTGTTTCGATGCCGTTACCGAACGAAACCCTAAATTTCAAAACCAGGTCGCAGTTTGGGTGTATAATACCATTAGGCAGGCCAGCGAAAAAGAACTTAAATCATCCTACACTGCTACAATTTTGATTAACAGGGAAACCGGTTTCACACATTACCAATTTTCCAATCTGCCCTGGTAACGGAATGTCAGAAATTTTGACCACTCTGATGTAAAAAGCGATCGCTATGGTGTCCTTATGACCTTTGTCTTATGAAAACCATAGGCGTCAGTTCGCACTGTTAGTTCAAAAAAGCGAACACCTGGAAATATTTTGGCTGCTTCTTCCATAATCTTTGCTTTTACGGCTTGTGATGTGGCGACTCCAAATAAAATCTCGCGGACGATTTCCGCTGGAAATACCGAACCCCTTTCTCTGGTTTTCCCGATACCCGCGGTAGCAAACCGAAATTCCTCTTCCGGCGCCCAGCGTTTTGCTTTTTGAAAGATCTCTCTTTGCATTAACCTACTCTTGTCATTCTTTCCGAGTACATAGTAGTCGAGTGGAGTGTCGTCATATTCCACGGGACCCGAAGAGCAGTTCAACGCCTTTACAAGCTCCACTGTGTCAAAACCAACGGCAAAACCACAGTGATTATTGCCGTAGTGCGCCCACATTGGTTCATTATTGCCCGAAGTACAACAACTGAAAATGCCAATTTGATCGTAGCGAGCTTTATCATTTACATACTGGCCTCTGTTTTTGTGAAAATAGGCCAACGTGTCGGCCATTGCTTCCTTCACTCTTTCTTCAACGTTTTCCAATAGTTCATCTTCAGGCATGTCCGGCTCCCAGGCGCGACCAGCTTCATAAACACTTTGGCGGAACTTCTCCCAGTCAATATCTTCAACAATAAAATTATAAGGTGGTCGTGCATCATGACGATCATTTAGGGTATGCGGATGCGCAAACCAAGCTTCGCGGTGACTAATTATTCTCTGGTGATATTGGTTCCCCCAGTCACGATATTTATACACAATCGGATGTGCTGAAGTCGCTATACGGACCTCGCTTTCAACCTCTTTAAAGTCACTATACTGTTTCATTGTAGAAGTCATACTCTTTGGTTTCGTGGCACTTTGCCGATGGACAGACGGACTGCCCAGTCAATGTCAAAGGGCAATTCCAGGAGCCTGCGGCTCACGGCAAATGACAAACCACACAATTTATATTAATTTTAATTAAATTTGAGTAAAGTTATAAAGCGATGCGCATGGCCGGCCAAAACGATGAAATGGAACTGCTGTCCCCGGTACAGGCGGGCGACCGACAAACCTACAGCGGGCGGATTTTCGGCAATATCCTAAAAATGGCTAATGCTGCCGACACGGCACAGGATCTGCTGCAGCAGGTGTTCGTTAAGGTTTGGGAGAAGCGGGATACCATCGACCAAGACCTGTCTTTTCGGTCTTACCTGTTCCAGATTTCCAAAAACATGGTTTTCAATTTTTTGCGCCATGCTAATATTGAGCGACAGGTAAAAAGCTACCTGACCTCTGTAACAGTCACAGCCCAACAGGACATTGAACCCTGGCTGGACGGTAAGGAGCA
>Ga0222424_100835_pt1 | contig 10348 bp, 10 predicted proteins | sample 2B2ome_FD_182468 | JGI IMG/M metagenome (GOLD analysis project Ga0222424, IMG submission 182468) | Enriched microbial communities from leaf-cutter ant dump, University of Wisconsin, Madison, United States - 2B200A (version 2) | ecosystem: Environmental > Terrestrial > Nest > Insects nest > Nest...
GCTCGGTGATCTGCTTGACCGCTTCGGCCTTGAATTCTTCCGGATATCTCTGCTTACTCATGGCACCTCCTATTGGGCCTCAGGTTTGAGGCTCGAAGGTGTCTAGAAAACCCGGGGCGATTCAGTCTAAGGGAGGACTATGAATTCAAGAACCATCACGAGAGCTTCCAAGCCAGGATGCGGTGGACACAGGTGGGACAAGCTATGACAGAGGCTGAACTGTTCTTGTTCATTGGTGCCGCCGCTGTTGTGGTGGCCTGCACGCTCTACGCCGGTCTGTACAACGGGGTAGCTTTTTGCCTCCTTCCAGACCGTTGCAACCAATCCATGCGCCGCCAACAGACGAGCCATGAAGTCGCCGTCCACGGCATAGCCGTAGTAAGGGCCGACCTTGGGCAGTCCGAGAGTTTCCGCCTGCTTGAAGATGTCAGCGATGCTCTTGTTGCAGAGCATCGCGCAACAGGCCAGCACATCGGCGTGGCGGTCTTCGCCCTGACTGATGCGCTGAAAGAAGGGTTTGAACGATGCAGCAGGTGCTGCGGTGTTGGTGGCGGGAGTGCTTGCCATGATGATCTCCGAAGGCTGAACAAAACAAACGCGCACGGCAAAGCCTTCCGGTCGATGACGACCAGAACAACAAGTGTTCAGGGGGAATCAGATCAAGGTGCTACGCCGTGGCAACTGGCCGACCGCAGCGACTCGAAAGAGTGGCGGTGGCTTTTTTCAGCATAGTGCGGAACAACTGCACCAGCACAACGAAAAAACTTTGCCAGACAGCAGCAGAAGCAACGCACTACTCGAAGGCAACACCATTCAGCGGCTTGCCACGCGCACGCGACGGCACAAAGACAAACGCCGCAAACGGAAACCGTTGCGGCGTTGTGAGTTGACTTGTGAGTCGTTGTCTTGTAAGCTAAAAAGCTTTTTCAAATCAACGACTTACAGAAGTCCATGGCGGAGTGGACGGGACTCGAACCCGCGACCCCCGGCGTGACAGGCCGGTATTCTAACCAACTGAACTACCACTCCTGGCAGGAAGCGTTGCCAGCTCTTGCGAGCTTCAAGTGCTTCAAACTTGGCGACCCTACGGGGATTCGAACCCCGGTACTCACCGTGAAAGGGTGATGTCCTAGGCCTCTAGACGATAGGGTCAAAACCTAAGAACTTCCGTTCAATTCTCAATGGTGGAGGTAAACGGGATCGAACCGATGACCTCTTGCATGCCATGCAAGCGCTCTCCCAGCTGAGCTATACCCCCACTCAGATTCAACACAGCTATTACAGCCACATCGTCATCTGCTGAGCCTCGAATTATAGACAGGTTCTCAACGGTTTTTCAATCTCGCGCAAATTTTTTCGCGCCCCAGCAGCTCCAGCACCGCATCGACCGAAGGGGTGTGTGCCGTGCCCAGCATCAGCACGCGCACCGGCATGGCGAGCTGCGGCATCTTCAGGCCCTGGGCCTTCAGCACGTCCTTGATGGCCACGGCGATCGCCTCCTTGTTCCATTCGAGCTGTTCGATGGCGGCGGCAAAAGCGGCCAGCGCGGGCTCGGCGGCGGGCGTGACGTGCTTGGCGAAATCCTCGGCGTTGCGCTCGATGGATTCCACGTAGAACAGGCGCACCCAGCCCGCCAGATCGACCAGCGTCTCGCAGCGGTCCTTGAACAGGCCGCAGATGCGCGGCAAGCGCGCGTCGAGCTGGGCCGCCGGCACGCCGGCCTGCGCGACGAAAGGCGTCACCAGCGTGGCCAGCTCGGCGTCGTCCAGGGCCTTCAGGTGCTGGGCGTTGACCCAGCGCAGCTTGGCTTCGTCGAACTGGCCGGCGCTGCGGCCCAGGTGGTCGAGGTTGAACCATTCCAGGAACTGCGCCCGGCTGAAGATTTCATCGTCGCCGTGGCTCCAGCCCAGGCGCGCCAGGTAGTTCACCATGGCGTCGGGCAGGTAGCCTTCGTCGCGGTACTGCGTGACGGCCTTGGCGCCGTTGCGCTTGCTCATCTTCTCGCCCTGCGCGTTGAGCACGGTCGGCAAGTGGGCGAACACCGGCACCTGCGCGCCCAGCGCCTCGAAGATGTGGATCTGGCGCGGCGTGTTGTTGACGTGGTCGTCGCCGCGGATGACGTGGGTGATGGCCATGTCGATGTCATCCACGCAGACGCAGAAGTTGTAGGTGGGCGTGCCATCGGGGCGCGCGATCACCAGGTCGTCCAGCTCGCTGTTCTGGAACTCGATGCGGCCCTTGCACTTGTCGTCCCAGGCGACCACGCCGTCCTGCGGCGTCTTGAAGCGCAGCACCGGCTTGACGCCCTCGGGCACGGGCGGCAGCACCTTGCCCGGCGCGGGGCGCCAGGTGCCGTCGTAGCGCGGCTTTTCCTTGTTCGCCATCTGGCGCTCGCGCAGGGCGTCGAGTTCTTCCACGCTCATGTAGCAGGGATAGACGTGGCCTGCCGCCTGCAGCTGCGCCAGCACCTCCTTGTAGCGGTCCATGCGCTGCATCTGGAAGAATGGGCCTTCGTCCGGGGTGAGCTGCAGCCAGGCCATGCCCTCCAGGATCACGTCAACCGAGGCCTGGGTGGAGCGCTCGACGTCGGTGTCTTCGATGCGCAGGATGAAATCGCCGCCATTGGCGCGGGCAAAGGCCCAGGGGTACAGCGCCGAGCGGATGTTGCCCAGGTGGATGAAGCCCGTGGGAGACGGGGCGAAACGGGTGCGTACTTTGTGTGCGGTCATGCCAATGTGTCCAGTCCTCGGCTGAGGTCTGCTTTCAAATCGTCGAGGTGTTCCAGTCCCACGGAGATGCGGATCAGCCCCTGGCCGATGCCTGCCGCCTGGCGCTGCGCCTCGGTCAGGCGCCCATGCGAGGTGCTGGCCGGGTGGGTGATGGTGGTCTTCACGTCGCCCAGGTTGGCGGTGATGGAGCACACGCGCGTGCTGTCTGCCACGTGGAAGGCATTTGCGCGCAGTTGCTCCGCGCCCTCGCCCACCACGTCGAAGGCGATGACCGAGCCGCCCAGGCCGCCCTGCTGGCGCATGGCCAGCGCGTGCTGGGCGTGGCTGGGCAGGCCGGGGTAGTAGACGCGCGCCACCTTCGGGTGCGCTTCCAGCCAGCGCGCCAGCTCCAGCGCCGCGGCGCTTTGCGCCTTGACGCGCAGGGACAGCGTCTCCAGCCCCTTGAGCACCACCCAGGCGTTGAACGGCGCCAGATTGAGTCCGGCGCTGCGCATGAAGGCGCCCATCACCTTGTCCACCAGCGCCGTGCTGCCGCAGACGGCGCCGGCCATGACGCGGCCCTGGCCGTCGAGCAGCTTGGTGCCGGAATAGACCACCAGGTCCGCGCCCAGCTGCGCCGGGCGCTGCAGCACGGGCGAGGCGAAGCTGTTGTCCACCGCCAGCAGCGCGCCGTGGGCGTGCGCCAGCGCGGCCAGTGCGGCAATGTCGCACAGGTCGGTGAGCGGGTTGGTCGGCGTCTCGGCGAACAGCAGGCGCGTGTTCGGGCGGATCGCCGCCTGCCAGGCCTGCACGTCGGTCTGGGAGACGAAGGTGGTCTCGATGCCGAAGCGCGCCATCTCGCCGCCCAGCAGCTTGATGGTCGAGCCGAACATGGACTGCGAAGCCACCACATGGTCCCCCGCCTTGAGCATGGTCAGCGCCATCAACAGGATGGCCGACATGCCGGTGCTGGTGGCCACGGCGCACTCGGTGCCCTCCATCGCCGCCAGGCGGCGCTCGAAGCTCGTGACCGTGGGGTTGGCAGTGCGGCTGTAGGTATAGCCCGGCTCTTCGTTGGCGAAGCGGCGCGCGGCGCTGGCGCAGTCGGGCTGCACGAAGCTGCTGGTGAGGTACAGCGCCTCGCTGTGCTCGCCCCACGGACTGCGCTCCACGGCCTCGCGCACGGCCAGGGTGTCCGGGTGCAGGCCCGGGGGCAGGGTTGGTTCAGTCACGGTCGGATTCCTTGCTTCAAAAATAGGAGCTGCCAGCGCTTTATACACAAGGATTCAGGAATCCTTTAATGCGCAAACCGCCTGAGGATAAGCGCCAGACGCTCATCTTTTCGCAGCAGCCCCCCGATGCGTTCAGCCCTGCGCGTTGGGCAGGGACAGGCGCGAGCTGTCGCCGTCGTCCTCTTCCTCGCCCCGGTTGCGGCCTTCGTTGAGCGCCGTCACCTCGGCGTCGGAGATGTCGCCGGTGATGTAGCAGCCGTCGAAGCACGACGCCTCGAAGCCCTGCACCGCCGGGTTGATCTTGCCCACGGCCTGCTTCATGGCCTGCACGTCCTGGTAGATCAGCGCGTCGGCGCCGATCACCTGGCGGATTTCCTCCACCGTGCGGCCGTGCGCCACCAGCTCGGTCTTGGTCGGCATGTCGATGCCGTAGACGTTGGGGTAGCGCACCGGCGGCGCGGCCGAGGCCAGGTACACCTTCACCGCCCCGGCGTCGCGCGCCATCTGCACGATTTCCTTCGAAGTGGTGCCGCGCACGATGGAGTCGTCCACCAGCAGCACCTTGCGGCCCTTGAACTCGCTGCCGATGGCGTTGAGCTTCTGGCGCACCGACTTCTTGCGCGTGCCCTGGCCCGGCATGATGAAGGTGCGGCCCACGTAGCGGTTCTTGACGAAACCCTCGCGGTACGGAATGCCCAGCAACTGCGCCAGTTGCATGGCGCTGGGGCGGCTCGATTCGGGAATGGGGATGATGGCGTCGATCTCGCCCGGCGGCACGGTGGAGATGACGCGCTTGGCCAGCGTTTCGCCCATGTTCAGGCGCGCCTGGTAGACGGAGATGCCGTCCATGACCGAATCGGGACGCGCCAGGTACACGTACTCGAACACGCAGGGGTTCAGGTGCGGGTTCTCGGCGCACTGCTGCGTCTCGATGCGGCCGTCGGTATGCAGGAACACCGCCTCGCCCGGCGCGATGTCGCGCTCCAGCACGTGGCTGGTGCCCTCCAGCGCCACGGACTCGCTGGCCAGCATCACCGTGCCGTCGCTGCCGCGGCCCATGCACAGCGGGCGGATGCCAAACGGGTCGCGGAACGCCAGCAGGCCGTAGCCCGCGATCAGCGCGATCACGGCATACGAGCCCTTGATGCGCTTGTGCACCGCGCGCACGGCCTGGAAGATGTCCTCGCCGCGCAGCGGCGCGCCGCGGCTGGCGCGCGCCAGCTCATGCGCCAGCACGTTGAGCAGCACCTCCGAATCACTCTCGGTATTGGTGTGGCGGTGGTCGGTCTCCGACAGCTCGCGGCGCAACGTATGCGCGTTGGTCAGGTTGCCGTTGTGCACCATGACGATGCCGAAAGGCGCGTTCACGTAGAAGGGCTGCGCCTCTTCCTCGCTGGCGGCGCTGCCCGCCGTGGGGTAGCGCACCTGCCCCAGGCCAACATTGCCCGGCAGCGCCCGCATGTTGCGCGTGCGGAAGACGTCGCGCACCATGCCCTTGGCTTTGTGCATGAAGAACTTGCGCTCCTGCTGGGTGACGATGCCCGCGGCATCCTGCCCCCGGTGCTGCAGCAGCAGCAGCGCGTCGTAGATCAACTGGTTCACGGGCGCATGACTGACAACGCCAACGATTCCACACATAGGTCCGGTTCCATTCGTTTGCGGGACAAGCCCGCAGGTATCACGCCAGCCGCCACGGTATGCGGCGCGCCAGCTTTCCAAGCGAGAACGCTCGCGCGCCCTCAGGAAGGCAGATGCCTCCCGAACTCCTCGGGCAGCGCCGGGCGCAGGCCCTGCAGCACCTGCGCCATCCATGGCGCCACGTGCGACTGCCGCCACCAGTCGGCTTCGTGCAGCGGCGTCCAGCCCGCCACCGCCGCCACCGCCAGCAGCACCAGGCCGCCGCGCAGCACGCCGAACAGGGCGCCCAGCGCCCGGTCGGCCGGCCGCAGGCCCACGGCCTCGATCAGCTTCTTGGCCAGCCAGGCCACGAAGCCGCAGGCGAACACCGCCAGCACGAACACCACGGCGAACCCCGCCGCGTGGCGCACCGCGTCCTGCGCCTCGCCCATGGGCAGCCAGGCCGCCATGGGTGCCGCCCACCACTGGGCCAGGAAGAAAGCCACCACCCAGCCCGCCAGCGACAGCAGCTCGAACACCAGGCCGCGCCAGGCGCCGATCAGCATCGAGGCCAGCAGCACAGCGGCGAAGATCCAGTCCAGGGCGGCCATGGGGCACGGGTGCAGAACCTGCGGCTCTTACAGCGTCAGGACCGAGGCCGGCAGATCCAGCCCCTTGATGCGCGCCGCCGCCTTGTCGGCATCCGTGCGGTTGTTGAACGGCCCCACGCGCACCCGGGTGCGCTTGCCATCCTTGGTGTCCACCGTCTGCGCATAGGTCTTGAGGCCCGCGCGCTCGAGCTTGGCGCGCACCTCGCGCGCCTTGTCCATGTCGCCGAAGGCCCCCACCTGCACGATGAACCGCGCCTCCTGCGCGGCCACGGGCGCCGCGGCGGAGGCCGCCGCCGGCTCGAAGCTGCGCCCCTCCAGCAGCGCGCGCGCGCGGGCGGCATCGTCGGAGCGCGCAGGCGTGGGCGCCGGCACAGGCTTGGGTTCAGGTTTCGGTTCCGGCTTGGGCTCTGGTTTGCGCTCGGGCTTGGGTTCCGGCCGCGATTCGAACTTGGGCTCGGGCCTGGGCGCTGGCGCTGCGGCGGGCTTCGGCTCCGGCTTGGGCACGGTCACCGGCAAGGGCGGCGCCGGTATCGCCGGCTTGGCCGCAGGCGCCGGGGCCACCGCCACGACCTCCTCGCCGTCCGCCAGGCTCTCGGCCACGCCCGGCGTACCGGCACCGCCGGCCAGGGCGGGGGCCTTGTTGCGGTCAGGAATCTCGATGGGGATATCGACGGGCACCGGGCGCGGCTGCGTGTCGAACAGCAGCGGAAAGCCCACCACCCCCAGCAGCACCAGCACCGTGGCGCCGATCAGGCGGTGGCGCGCCCGCCTGCGCATGGCCTCGATGCTCTCGGCCTGGGGGGCGCGCGAGCGCCTGGCAGGCTTTTCGTCCTGCTCCTTGCGGCCAGGCCAGGGAAACTTGAAAAATGCCATGGAATGCGGAACGCCCGAGGGGTGGCCTGAAAAGGTATGCGCTTTTACGCGGCAGGCGCCTGCGGCGAAGCCAAGTGCTTGGCCTCCAGCCGTGGCGTTCCATGCTGCAGGACGCCCCCTACGGTGTAGAACGAGCCAAAGACCACGATTCTATCAGCCGGGTCGGCGGCGGCCACGGCGGCGGCCAGCGCCTGCTCGGGGCTGGCGTGCAGGCTGGTGGTGACCGGCCGGCGCCCGCCCGCGGCCATCTGCACGGCGTTCCATTTCTGCTGCAGCACGGCGGCCGTCTCGGCCCGGGGCGTGGGCAGGCTGGTGAAATACCAGCGGTCGATCACCGGGCCGATGCGCGCCAGCATGGGCGCCAGGTCCTTGTCGGCCATGGCGCCGAACACGGCGTGCGTGGTGGGGAAAAAGCCCATGGCGTCGAGGTTGGCCGTGAGCGCCGCCACCGAATGCGGGTTGTGCGCCACGTCCAGCACCAGCGTAGGCTGGCCCGGCACGATCTGGAAGCGCCCCGGCAGCTCCACCAGCGCCAGCCCGGCGCGCACGGCCTGGGCGTTGATGGGCAGGCGCTCGCGCAGCGCCTCCAGCGCCGCCAGCGCGCCCGAGGCGTTGACCAGCTGGTTGGCGCCGCGCAGCGCCGGGTAGGCCAGGCCGGCGTAGCGACGCCCGCGCCCGGCCCAGGCCCATTGCTGCTTGTCGCCGGAATAGTTGAAGTCATGGCCGAAGCGCCACAGGTCGGCGCCGATCTCGCGCGCATGGTCGATCACGCTCTGCGGCGCCATCGGGTCGCCCACGATCACCGGGCGGCCGGTACGCATGATGCCGGCCTTCTCGCGCCCGATGCTTTCGCGGTCGGGCCCGAGGAATTCGGTGTGGTCGATGTCGATGCTGGTGATGACCGCGCAGTCGGCATCGACGACGTTGGTCGCATCCAGTCGGCCGCCAAGGCCGACCTCCAGGATGGCCACGTCCAGCCGCGACTGGCTCATCAGGTGCAGGATGGCCAGCGTGGTGAACTCGAAATAGGTCAGCGAAATTTCATCGCCCGCGGTGCGCGCGCGCTCCACGGCCTCGAAATGCGCCAGCAGGTCGCCGGCCGGCACGATCTCACCATGGATGCGGCAGCGCTCCTCGAAGTGCACCAGGTGCGGCGAGGTGTAGACGCCGGTGCGGTAGCCGGCCTGCAGCGCCACGGCTTCCAGCATGGCGCAGGTCGAACCCTTGCCGTTGGTGCCTGCCACGGTGATCACCGGGCAGCCGAAGTGCAGGCCCAGGCGCTGCGCGACGGCGCGCACGCGCTCCAGGCCCATGTCGATGTTGCGCGGGTGCAGGCGCTCGCAGTGCGCCAGCCAGCCGTCCAGGGAGTCGAATCGGGTGTGCATACGGGGAGGGATTGTCGCCGAGCCCGGGCCAAGTGCATGATCGGGGGCATGAATCCCCCCACCATCACCGTCTACGGCATTCCCAATTGCGACACCGTGAAAAAGGCCCGCACCTGGCTGAGCGCCCAGGGCGTGGACTACCAGTTCCACGATTTCAAGAAACAGGGCGTGCCCGCCGAGCGCCTGCCGCAATGGATTGCCGCCCTGGGCTGGGAAAAGCTCGTCAACCGCCAGGGCACCACCTGGCGCAAGCTCGATGCCGCCGCCCAGGCCCGCGTGCAAGACGCCGCCAGCGCCATGACGCTGATGCGCGAGCAGCCCAGCGTCATCAAGCGCCCCGTGGTCGAGTGGCCCGCGGGCGCCATCACCGCCGGTTTCGACAGCGCCCGCTGGAGTGAACTGCACAGCCCGGCCTGACTCCAATTCCTTGCTTGTTTCGCATTTCTTTACCCAGCTTTACGCGACCGCCGACACGCAGCAGGCACACTGGCTCAACCCTTGGCACCCATCGCGCGTTATGGGTGAACTACGAAGGAACCTCTCATGAAAAAGACCGTGCTCTTGACCCTTCTGGCCGGTGCGGCCTGCGCAGCCTCCGCGCAGGAGCAAGGCCGCGTGCTCTCGTCCACCCCCATCGTCCAGCAGGTGGCCATACCGCGCCAGGTCTGCGGCACCGACACGGTGTACGCGGGCTCGTCCAACAGCGGCGCGGGTGCCGTCATGGGCGCCATTGCCGGAGGCGCCATCGGCAACTCCATCGGTGGCGGCAGTGGCCGTGCGGCCGCCACCGCGCTGGGCGTGATCGGCGGGGCCCTGATGGGCAACCAGATTGAGGGCGCCGGCCAGCCGCGCTACCAGAACGTGCAGCGCTGCAATACCGAGACGTACTACGAGAACCGCACCGTGGGCTACAACGTGGTGTACGAGTACGCGGGCCGCCAGTACAGCACCCAGACCAGTTACGACCCCGGCAACTGGATCCCGGTGAGCGTGCAGGCCTCGCCCGGCTACGGCAACACCTACTCGACCAACAACGCCTACACCTACCCGGCGCAGCCCGGCGTGGTGCAGACCTACCCGGTGCAGCCGCCCCCTGCCTACGTAAGCCCGCCGGTGACCATCGAGTACAACTACTACCAGCGCCCGCACCACCACAGCCCCTACTGGCGCTGAAACGGCCCCGCCACGCAAGAGCCCCTCACGGGGCTCTTCGTCTTTGGGGCCTAGAATCTTGGGTTCTGTCCGTTTTCACCAGCCCGCACCACTCCATGACCACCGCAAGCATCGACGGCATCGCCGTCACCACCCAGGCCAATGTGTATTTCGACGGCAAGTGCGTGAGCCACGGCATCACCTACCCCGACGGCACGAAGAAATCCGTGGGCGTGGTGCTGCCCGCCACGCTCACCTTCAACACCGGCGCGCCCGAAGTGATGGAGTGCGTGGCCGGCGGCTGCGAATACCGCCTGGCAGGCACCGATGCCTGGCTGAAGTCGGGCCCGGGCGATACGTTCAGCATCCCGGGCAACTCCAGCTTCGACATCCGCGTGAGCGAGGCCTACCACTACATCTGCCACTTCGGCTGATTCCCCCACCATCGCACCCGACACCGCCATGGCAACCATTCTGCAAAATCTCCCCGTCGGCCAGAAGGTCGGCATCGCCTTCTCGGGCGGCCTCGACACCAGCGCCGCGCTGCGCTGGATGAAGAACAAGGGCGCCCTGCCCTACGCCTATACCGCCAACCTGGGCCAGCCCGACGAGGCCGACTACGACGAGATCCCCCGCAAGGCGATGGAATACGGTGCCGAGCAGGCCCGCCTGATCGACTGCCGCACCCAGCTCGCGCACGAAGGCATCGCCGCCATCCAGGCCGGCGCCTTCCACATCAGCACCGGCGGCATCACCTACTTCAACACCAC
>Ga0222424_100837_pt1 | contig 10297 bp, 5 predicted proteins | sample 2B2ome_FD_182468 | JGI IMG/M metagenome (GOLD analysis project Ga0222424, IMG submission 182468) | Enriched microbial communities from leaf-cutter ant dump, University of Wisconsin, Madison, United States - 2B200A (version 2) | ecosystem: Environmental > Terrestrial > Nest > Insects nest > Nest...
TGAAAGAGAGTGCAATAAAAGGCAGGTTGCCAAACAGCTCCAGATTGGTTGAAACAATAAACGGGGTCCCCCGTTTAACAGAAGCCGGTGATCTCCGGCCTGATCCGCTGCTCCCTGTGGCAGCGTCGCCGGATTTATTTGATCCGGCATACATCAGGGCCAGTATGATCAGGGCCGCGGACTGGCAGTTTAAATCGCCCAACGGAAAACCGGAAAATACCTGGACAAATGCCACATTTTATGCCGGTGTTATGGCAGCGTATCAACATACCGGTTTTCAGCCCCTGCTTGATTCATTGGTGGCGATCGGAAAACGGAACGGCTGGCAGCCCTCCCGGCGATATGATCACGCAGATGATATTGCCATCAGCCAGCTATACACAGACCTGTTCCGGATCTTTAAGGACAGTGCCATGATCCGGCCAACGGTAGATACCATCCGGAAGCTGAGGTCGGTGCCGGGTGCCGAGGTCTCGAAGCATGGGATCACCTGGTGGTGGTGCGATGCCTTATTTATGGCGCCCCCTGTTTTAGCAAAACTGGCTAAGGTCTTCAAGGATCGCACGTATCTGGAATTTTGTGATCGTTTGTATGCTCAGAGCTATAACCGGCTTTTTAACAGGGAGCAGGATCTGTTTGCCCGGGATGCAACTTACCTGCCGGATGAACAGGGAAATGTATCAAGCGAGGCAAATGGGAAGCGTATATTTTGGGGCAGGGGGAATGGGTGGGTTATTTCGGGACTTGCACGCCTTTTGGAGGAAATGCCATCCGGTTACAGCAACCGCAAATATTATCTGGATATATTTTACCGGATGGCAGCCAGCCTGAAGACATTGCAACAGGAGGATGGTTTGTGGAGAACAAGCCTTCTTGATCCGGCGGCCTACCCGGGGGGCGAAGGCAGCGGTACCGGATTGATCTGTTATGCATTGGCCTGGGGGATCAACAATCATATTTTGGATGAGCGCACCTTCGGACCGGTTGTGAAAAAGGCCTGGACGGGTTTAAATGACCTCTTGGGGAATGACGGGAAATTCGGTTGGGTACAACCGATCGGGAAGGATCCGAAGAAAAATTTCGATCAGAACACCACGGAAGCCTATGGCACCGGAGCATTTCTGCTTGCAGCTTCTGAGGTAATAAAACTAAAGCGGAAGGGATCATGAAACTTCAGGTGCTCATCATGATATCTGTAGTTACGATCTGCACAGGTGGGTTGTCCGGAGTTGCGGCCCAGCGTTATGATAGTGTGTCATACAAGGGCAGACTGATTTACCAGAACGAATTTAAAAATCAGGAAAGGTTGAAAGACTGGGTTATGGAAGGCCCCGGAACGTTCCGGATAGAAAATGGCTGGATGCAGCTGTTTTCGCCGGGGAAAAAATGGGATCATGTGTTCTGGTGTCCGGTTGAATTTCCCGGTTCTTTTATAGCTGAATGGGAAATGCAAAACCTGGATACGACAGAGGGCCTTGTCATTGTGTTTTTTGCTGCAAGAGGAAGTAACGGAAAAGATATTTTTGATCCCTCGTTACCAAAAAGAGACGGAACATTTAAATATTACAACAAAGGACAGATTAATTGTTATCATATTTCCTATTACGCAAATAATCCCAAGAATCCCGTGCGGGTGGGATCCAACCTGAGAAAGGACCCGATGTTCGCCCTACTGCAGGAGGGCGCACCCGGTATTCCTGCGCAGTCATTAAGGATACACAAACTACGGTTGATCAAACAGGACAGGCGGGTCCTGTTGTATGTTGACGACAGGAAAATTATCGACTACCGGGATGACACGGGAACCTATGGCCCGCCCTACCAATCGGGCAAGATCGGTTTCCGGCAGATGCGATGGTCTTCTTTCAGGTACAGAAATTTTAAAGTATGGGAAATTAAAAATACTAAGCGATGAACAAAAGAGTAATCTTAATAATGGCGCTTGGCCTGTTTCAGGTACTTAACAGCCTGAGGGCAAATGATCAACTGCCGAATTTTATTTTTATCCTGGCTGATGATCTGGGATGGACTTCCCATTCCTACCGGATGGATAGCCGATACGGTCCGTCTGGAAGTGATTTTTATGAAACCCCCTGTCTGGACCGGCTTGTTGCAGCAGGGATGCGGTTCACAAACGCCTATGCGCCGGCTGCCATTTGCTGCCCCTCACGAAGAGGCATTCAATTTGGCCAAACGCCGGCTCGTTTGGGCGACCTTACCTTTAAAGAGAAGTATGCTGCGCACCGGGATCAATGGCTTACGATACCAGGGGTATTGAAATCGATCGATTCCCGGTATCGGTCGGCACACTTTGGTAAGTGGGACCTGCGGGCGGCAATAACCCCGGAGGATATAGGGTATGATGAAAGTGACGGGAATACAGGAAACAAGAACGGGGATGTAATGGTAGATAAAGGTAAAAAGTGGACGGATGTCTATTTGAACGATGATCCTAAAAAAACAGTTTCGCTTACCAACCGTGCATTGGATTTTGTAAAAAGACAAAACAGCAGTGGAAATCCGTTCTTCCTGCAGCTCTCGTATTATGCCACGCATGTGGACATACAGGCCGGGGCGGATGCTTTTCAGAAGTTCTCCCAAAAGAAAAAAGGCGACATTCATAATAACGCCGGCTTTGCGGCGATGTTATATGAGCTGGACAAAGGCATTGGGCGGATAATGGATCAGTTAAAAGAGCTGGGAATCGACAAGAATACCTATATTATTTTTATGGCGGATAATGGCGGTGTGGATTTCATACCACCCCCGCCGGTTAAGGACAAGATGAATCCGCCCGCCTCATTTAAGACAAAAATGGGTAATTACCCATTGAGAGGTGGTAAATGGGTCTTGTATGAAGGTGGTATTCGGGTGCCCTTTATTGTTTGCGGGCCCGGTGTAAAGCGGGGCGCGGTTTCCAATGTTCCTGTTGCAGGATTTGATCTCCTGCCTACAATTGGGGATCTGGCAGGAGGTATGAAGACGTTTCCGGAATTCCTGGACGGAGGAAGCATAAAGCCTGTGCTGCACAATATGACCGGAGGTAAAATCATTCGTAAAGAGGATGCATTCTTTTTTCACCGGTATAATGAGGCGTATAAGCATTCTTCAATAATTGACGGCAGGTACAAGCTGGTAAAACTATGGAAAACAAATAAACTTGAGTTATATGATCTCGAAAATGACATCGGTGAAATCCATGACCTTGCCCCTGAAATGCCGGAGCTGGCAAAAAAAATGAATGATCAATTGATCGCTTATTTTCGAAAAGTTGGATCAGAAGCGCTATCTTCCGGGAACCCTTCTGAAAATGAATAGTAAGTAACAATAAAAACAGAGCCTGGATATGGAAAATCCTGGAACGGTTCCCGAACCGGTTTTGAAAGGTGGTACGGGTAAGACATCAGTAATACTTATTTTGCTACTCTTCGCGTTACTGAATCATTGCTATGGCAGCGCATCGGATCCCGGACCTGGCAACAGACGGCCGAATATTCTTTTCGTGATTGCGGATGATCAGAGCTTCCCCTATGCATCTGTATATGGTTGTCCTGTTGTGCAAACCCCGGCATTTGACCGGGTAGCTAAAGCCGGTATCCTGTTCAACAATGCCTTTGCCGCAGCGCCGCAATGCAGTCCCTCGCGGGCGGCCCTGTTAACCGGTAAGAATATCTGGCAACTGGAAGAGGCCGGCACGCATAGCAGTTATTTTCCAAATAAATTTCAGGTGTTCCCCGACCTGCTGGAGGCTTCCGGTTATGCGGTCGGCTACACCGGGAAGGGCTGGGGGCCTGGTAACTGGAAGGACGCCGGGTGGAAACGGAACCCCGCAGGTCCGGAGTTTAATAAGCGAAAACTCAACCCTCCCAATCAATATATCAGCAATATTGATTATCCGGCAAATTTTTTTGACTTCTTTGAGCAGAAGAAAAAGGATGAACCGTTCTTTTTCTGGATGGGGACACATGAACCGCATCGTAATTATCTGGAGGGAAGTGGTCTGCGATCCGGAAAGGATTTGAATCGTATTAATGTGCCCGGGTTCTTACCGAAGGACCCCGTTGTGCAAAGTGATATTGCGGACTATCTGACCGAGATTGAGTGGTTCGACAAACAGCTTGAAAAGGTCATTGACTTTTTAAAGGACCGGGGGGAGCTGGATCATACCCTGATCGTGGTGACCTCGGACAACGGAATGCCGTTTCCGGCAGCAAAGGCAAATCTTATGGAATACGGCACTCATGTGCCATTGGCCATAAGCTGGCCGGGTAAAATCGATCCGGGACGTATTTCAGATGATCTGGTGAGCTTAATTGATCTGGCCCCCACATTTTTATCCGTGGCCGGATTGAATAAAATGCCTGATTTTACCGGTAAAGATCTTGCCCCGGTTCTTTTTAAAGGCAAAAACGGGGATGCAAATTTCCGGGAATTTGTATTAACCGGAAGGGAACGGCATAGTCATTCCCGGCCGGATAATGAAGGATATCCTTCCAGGGCAATCAGGACCGGCCGGTATTTGTATATAATGAACATTCAACCAGACCGGTGGCCGGCCGGAGACCCCCCTTCCGGGTCGGGGCATGGGAAAACAGAAGCGCCGTCGCCGGGTTTCAAACCTGTCGGGATGGGATACAATGATATCGACGACCCTTCACCCACCAAAGAACTTTTATTGAGAGAGCGGGCAAAATGGCCGCTGTTGTTTGCTGCAGGATTTGAAAAGCGCAGGGAAGATCAGCTGTTCGACATTCAAAAGGACCCGGACTGTATACATGATCTTGCTTATGCACCCGGATATGAGGCTTTAAGAACCACATTAAAAGCTACGTTGATACAGGCACTGTCCAATCAAAAAGACCCGAGAATGACGGGGAATGGCGATGTTTTTGAAACGTACCCGCGGTTTGGAGCAATGCGCGATTTTCCGGGATTTAAGGAGCAGGGGAAGTATAATACAAACTATAAAAAAAGAAAAGACGAACCAACGAAAATACTTCCGCAAAAAGGAGTCCGGCAAAAGACCAAAGGGAATACCGCAAATGGCAAACGGGATGCACTTTCCAATATTCCTGTTGTCATTATCATGGCAGACCAGCTTCGTGCTGATGCTCTGGGTGCTATGACACCACATATAAATGCCCTCAGGGAAGAGGGGGTAAGTTTTAACCGGGTTTATGCTGCAAGTCCGATTTGTGTGCCGTCACGCGGTTCATTTTTTACGGGGCGATATCCCAATAACACGGGTTCATTGTTAAATGGCTGGGAAAAAGAGGATGAGCATTTCCGGTATGTAAAATCCGGGGTCCCCAATTTATATGAAACAATGCAATCCCATTGGGATAGCTGGCATGTTGGGAAACAACATTTTTATACAGAAGATAAGATTGATGAGGATCCTCATTCGGCAACTACCTGGATATTACCTGCCGATTACAAAGCATGGATTGAAGCAAAAGGGGTAAAATCACCCGGGGGGAAAGCGTTTTCCGCTGTTGTGCCGCAACTGGTTTCTGGAAAATACACACAGATACGGCGGTATACAAAGCCCGCCCTGGGTGTGTACAAGGAAGGTGCGGCCTTTTTTCATGATAATTATTACACAGACAGATCAGTGGAGATCATTCATAAACATAAAAGCGATAAGCCGCTTCTGCTGAATCTGATGTTTTATTCCCCGCACCCTCCCTTTAGTATACCCGAGCCGTATTACAGCAAGGTAACACCCGGGGAATTAAAATTGCCGGACAATGTGGGGGCCTGGTATGATCATCAATCCCCGCTACAACTATACAATTTGTCGGGGTTTGTAGGTACTCAGTATGACCGGTCAGACTGGAAGAACATATGGGCTAAGTATCTGGGCCTGGTGAATCTTTTGGATGATAATGTTGGGAGGGTAGTTGCTGCACTCAAAGAATCCGGGCTCTATGATAAGGCACTTATTATTTTTACCGCTGATCACGGAGAAATGCTCGGCAGTCATTCTTTGTGGCAAAAATCCTGTATGTATGAAGAATCGGTCCGGGTACCGCTTATTATAAAGTTTCCTTCATCCTTTCAGCCGGAAGTCCGGACGTCGGAAGAGCCGGTCAGTCTGATTGACGTGTGGCCAACCTTAATCGATTTTCTAAAAATAAAAGCCAGCGGACCAACAGACGGGGTGTCGCTGATGCCGCTTTTAAAAAACGAAAAGCTGAACAGGTCCCCGGTATTTATTCAGTATGACGGGAATGCGGGGTATGGAAACAATCAACGGAGTATCATAAAAGGGCATTATAAACTCATCATTGATAGTTTTAAAGATGAAATTTATATGGAGCTCTATGATGTTGTTAAGGATCCTGAGGAAACAAGGAACCTGGTCCTGGTGCCCAAACACGATTCCATAGTAAAAGACATGATATCCCTGTTGAAGAATCATATGCAGCAAACAAACGACCGCGTGACTTTCGCAAATGATATTTATGACATTTTCTTAAAGCGTAATGCATCTGCAGCTCCTGCGGCTTCTGAACAGGCGTCAACTCCTTAAAGGGAGCGGCTGGCCAACTTTCACAGAACGGCAGGGAGAATGATTGCTGATAATGGAATGGGTTGCCAGGTGGTATCAAAAGTCTGCCTGCAGGCAGACCAGTATAAAAAAAACCTGAAACGATCTGGTTGTAAATGCCGTTCCGATCGGTTTTCTGCTTTATAAACTGCTTTTGATAAGTGCCCGTTTGCTTTTCAGACTTTTTTTTTCAGAAAATGAACAAAAAAATAGGGGACAATGAAAAAAATGGGGTCTATATAATAACAGCCATGTTTTTCATATAGATTAAGGTCCGGTTAAGCACGTAAAACAGGCCTTTATTGTGTGAGGATTCATGAACTTGTTTAAAATGTTTATTTAACGGTTTGGATAAGCCTTAAGTTTCCGCCGATCTGTTGCAGATTAAAATATAGTGCATACGTCCGGGAACATCGCCAAAACGAAAAGTATAAGTAGTGTCCGGATCAAGATATTGCAAAAGGAATATATATATTTGAAAAGGACGGGCAAGGCTGTATGAAAAAAATGACGGACGAACGGATGGCATACTTAGTGGGCAGGGTTGCTGATGCAGGTGACCAGCTGGCATTTAAAGAGCTGTTTACGCTTTTTTTTGAACGGCTGCTGACCTATGCATCGGCCATAACGAAAGATCAGCAGGTATCGCAGGAGCATGTGGAGGATGTATTTGTACGGTTGTGGGTGAACCGCTCCATGCTCCGCTCGGTAAACAATCTGTCCTTTTACCTGTACACCTCCGTTAAAAATGCAAGCATCAATTACCTGAACCGGAATAAACAGGCCCGGTTCTCTTTGAAAGCGTCAATAAATGAGGAGCAGTACCGGACGGAATATTCACCGGAAAATATTTTTGTTGAAAAAGAGCTTTTCAAAAGTCTGGACTATGCCATAGAATCCCTGCCTCCGAAATGCCGGCTGGTATTCCGGCTGGTAAAAGAAGAGCGCATGTCTTACAAGCAGATCGCTGCTTTATTGGATATATCCTTAAAAACGATTGAAAATCATATGAACGTAGCGATCAAAAAAATATTAAAAACAATAAGTGTGCACACGTATCATCATTGTAAAGAGCCGCAGGCAAAAAAAGGCTGACGGTCCATTGTTGTAAACCTGTGAAACCGAAGGAAAAATTATCTAAAATGTCAGAAGAGCGGATCCTGGAACTGGTGTCGAAAAAAGTGTTAGGGGTTATTACCCCTAAGGAGCAGCTGGAGCTTTCCGCTTTTTTAGGGGAGCACCCGGAAGAACAGCAGCAGATCGGGGTTCTTTATGAGTATATGTCTGCCGGTTACCATAATGATGAAGCGGTAAAACAGCGCAAAGCAGAAGAAAGCTGGGCCCGGGTGCTGGAAAAAACAACTGTTGCACAAGAGGCTCCGCCGGCTATGGATACCGTGCTGCCCGTTACAAAAAAAAGACGCTGGTATGCCATTGGGGTGGCTGCTTCGGTGCTGATTGTGGCCGGGGTGCTTACCTGGTTTATGTCCGGTACGCCGGAAGGCACCAGCAAGGCTGCTAATATTGTTGCAACCAATAAAGGCTCCAAGTCCATGGTTGTACTGCCGGATCACTCCAAAGTATGGATCAACTCGGATACCCGGTTAAATTATGACGAATCGTTTGGCAAGGGCTTGCGGGAGGTAACGCTGGAAGGGGAAGCTTATTTTGAGGTGGAAAAGAACAAAGACCTTCCGTTTATAGTGCACACCAGCAATATGGATGTAAAAGTGCTGGGTACGGCCTTTAACGTGCGCTCCTATGCCAATGAGGCCAATGCCCAAACCACGCTGGTGCGTGGCTCTGTGCAAATAAAACTGCTCAATAAGGAAGCGGGCAAAAAAATAATGTTACGGCCCAACGAAAAGGTCATTGTACGTAACGCAGCCTATCACGCAGTTGATGCCCCGGACACAGCGGAGGTGGCCGTGGTTGCGGTAAACAGGAACGGCGCAGATTCATTGATCTACGAAACCCAATGGGTCAGCAACAAGCTGGCGTTTGAAAATGAACGGCTGGAGCATATGCTGCCCGTTTTGGAACGGTGGTATAATATAACCATTATTATGAAAAGAAAGGCGCCGGTTCAAAGAACGTTTAGCGGCGTTTTTGATAACGATAGTATTGACGATGTACTCAAAACACTAAAACTGACAATGGGGTTTGACTACCGAAAGGACAATTCCCTGGTTTATATATTTTAAAAACGATTCCTGCGTATGAAACGAGTCTGAAAAAAAACAAAGCGGAAAATGTTGCGACCATTCTCCGCTCAATGGACAAAACTGCTGCGAAGCAATATTTATCACATTTAAATGAACCTGCAATATATGATAAAAAAGGATTGTATGGGCCGTGCCGTTTTCGTTACGGTCGTAAAATATATCATCATAATGAAGCTTGCTGTTTTTATTCTTTTTGTTTCAGCTTTTCAGGCAATGGCGTTGGGAGGTGCTTCCCAAAGCCGGATCAACCTGGATATCAAGGACGCCTCGATCGTAGAGGTGCTGAAAAAGATCGAATCCCATTACGAGTATCGTTTTGGGTATACCAATGAAATCGGGCTTAACCGACAGCGTATCAATGTATATGCAAAACGGGCTACCATCGATTATGTAATGGAGCAGCTTTTACAGCATACCTCGTTTTCGTATAAAAAGATCAACCGGGGGCTGTATGTGATCATCGGCAGCCAGCAGGTGCTGGATTCCATTGTGCCTGTAAAGGGCCAGGTTACGGATGCAATGGGAACGCCGCTGGCCGGGGCCAATATTGTAGAAAAGGGAACGCTGAACGGGACCACCACCGGTGAAGACGGCACCTTTTCCCTGGAAATTAAGGATGAGAATGCAGTGTTGCTGGTTACAAGGGTGGGCTACTCCGACCTGGAGCTTCCGGTACAAAAACTGGCCGCAGGCCCGATTGTATTAACGCAAATCGAAAACCAGCTGGATGAAGTGGTGGTGGTGGGCTACGGCACGCAACGAAAACGGGACCTTACCGGCGCCCTGGCATCCGTAGAGTCCAAAGATATAAACAGGGCCAACCCGGTGCTGGCAGCCAAGGCCCTGCAGGGGCAGGTGGCCGGTGCTACCGTTACCAAGGCCAGCAACCGGCCGGGCGCCCCCTACAGTATTACCATAAGAGGGGAAAATACCATCAATAACTCCACACAACCGCTGGTGGTTATCGACGGGCTGATGGGAGGGGATCTGAATACGCTGAACCCCAATGATATCCAGTCCATGGAGATCCTTAAGGATGCATCCTCCACCTCCATCTATGGTGCCCGGGGGGCCAATGGTGTGGTGATCGTAACCACAAAAAAAGGACTTTCCGGAAAACCCAGGGTAGTGTACGATGCCTATGTGGGCGTAAAGAAAATAGCACATGTTCCCAAAATGATGGACGTTGCGCAGTTCTATAAACTGGTTTTTACAGATCGTGTAGCAGCCGGGCTTACAGGGGTGGTGTTTACCACTGCGGAAACGGAGAATATCGAAGCGGACAGGACCACGGACTGGGTCGATCTCATTACACAAAATGGTTTGCAATCCAGTCATAACCTCAGTGTGCTGGGAGGAAGTGACCGTACTACCTACCGGTTCTCCGGCGGTTATCTGAATGAAGAAGGCAATGTTAAACATACCGGGTATAAACGGTACAGCCTTAATGCAGGGCTGGATAGCAAGGTAGGCGAGCATGTAAAGATCGGCTTTACCTCCTATGTAACCTATGCCGACC
>Ga0222424_100838_pt1 | contig 10275 bp, 12 predicted proteins | sample 2B2ome_FD_182468 | JGI IMG/M metagenome (GOLD analysis project Ga0222424, IMG submission 182468) | Enriched microbial communities from leaf-cutter ant dump, University of Wisconsin, Madison, United States - 2B200A (version 2) | ecosystem: Environmental > Terrestrial > Nest > Insects nest > Nest...
CGGACCGCCAGGAACAGGAGCGTCGCCGCAAGGAGGCCGAAGCCGCCCGCGAGGCCGCGCGCAAGTCCGGACAGCCGGTCAAGCCCGCGGCGCCGGTCAAGGAGACGCCGGCTTGGAGCCAGGAGCCGGACTATTCCACGCCGTATCGCGGCAACTGCGCCCTGCCCGCCTCCGGCGGCATCCGCGCGCAGTTCGGCGCGCCGCGTGGCGGCGGCCTGCGCTGGAACGGCATCGTCATCGACGCCGCCGATGGCGCGCCGGTGAGGGCGGTGAAGTCCGGCAAGGTGCTCTACGCCGACTTCCTGCGTGGCTACGGCAAGCTGGTCATCATCGACCACGGTGGCGGATTCATGTCGCTCTACGGTTACAACCAGAGCCTGCAGGTCAGCGTCGGCCAGTCGGTCAGCGCCGGCACCGTCGTCGCCAATGTCGGCTCGGGTGGTGGCGAGGCCGAGTCGGGGCTGTATTTCGAGACGCGCCTGCGCGGGCGGCCCAGCCAGCCCGGCAACTGGTGTAATTATTGACGGTCAGTGGTGGGTGGCCGCCGTTGGGGGGAGGATGTGCTTGCGTCGGGCCAAAGATGCCCGCCGTCAAGCACCTCCTCCCCCCAACGGCGGATTCACCGCCGACTGACGGCGTCCGGTTCCCCTCTGCGTGACTCCCGCTTAAAAGCCCAACCGAACGACCTCAAACCCTCATGGTGATGCCGCGCTCCGCCAGATACTGCTTGGCCTGCGGGATCGTGTACTCGCCGAAATGGAAGATGCTCGCCGCCAGCACCGCGTCCGCCCCGCCCTCAAGAATGCCGTCGGCCAGATGCTGCAGGTTGCCGACGCCGCCGGAGGCGATCACCGGCACATCCACCGCGTCCGAGATGGCGCGCACCAGCGCGAGGTCGTAGCCGGCCTTGGTGCCGTCTGCGTCCATGCTGGTGAGCAGTATCTCGCCGGCGCCGTAGCCGGCCAGCTTCGCCGCCCAGGCCACGGCGTCGATGCCGGTGCGGTTGCGGCCGCCGTGGGTGAAGATTTCCCAGCGGCCCGGTTCGCCCGGCGCGGACACGCGCTTGGCGTCGATGGCGGCGACGATGCACTGCGAACCGAAGCGGTCGGCGGCCTCGCCGACGAACTCCGGCCGCTTCACCGCCGCCGAGTTGATGCTGACCTTGTCCGCGCCGGCGTTGAGCAGCCGGCGGATGTCCGCCACCTCGCGGATGCCGCCTCCGACGGTGAGCGGCACGAACACCTGCGAGGCCATGCGCTCGACCGTGCGCACCATGGTGTCGCGGCCTTCGACGCTGGCGGTGATGTCGAGGAAGGTGATCTCGTCGGCGCCCTGCTCGTCGTAGCGGCGGGCGACCTCGACCGGGTCGCCGGCGTCGCGGATGTCGAGGAACTTCACGCCCTTGACCACGCGGCCCTGATCGACGTCGAGGCAGGGGATGATGCGCTTGGCGAGACTCATGCGGCGGTACCATGTGGCAGGGGGAGCAGGCGCGGATTTTAGCATGGCTGTCCGCGCGGGTGCTGCCGGCGGCGGCTGCGACTATAATGGGCATCATCCCGGCCGCGCGCGACGCGGACCGGCCCGCGCCATCGCCAGGCGCCGCCTCGTTCCGGATGTTCCGCCATGCTGCGCCTGACCGATCTCAAGCTTCCCCTCGACCACAGCGACGACGCCCTGCGCCAGGCCATCACCGCCCGCCTCGGCGTGAAGCCGGCCGACCTGCTCGGCTTCACCGTGTTCAAGCGCAGCTACGACGCCCGCAAGCGCGGCCACATCACGCTGATCTACGCGCTCGACATCGAGCTGCGCGACGAGGCGGCCGTGCTCGCCCGCCTGGCAGGTGACGCCCAGGTTGGCCCGTCCCCGGATGTCGAGTACAGGTTCGTGGCCTCGGCGCCCGCTGCCGGCGAGCCGGGAGGCGACTTCCACCGCCCGCTGGTCATCGGCTTCGGCCCCTGCGGCTTGTTCGCGGCGCTGCTGCTGGCGCAGATGGGTTTCCGGCCCATCGTGCTGGAGCGTGGCAAGGCGGTGCGCGAACGCACCAAGGACACCTGGGGCCTGTGGCGCAAGCGCGACCTCAACCCCGAGTCCAACGTGCAGTTCGGCGAGGGCGGCGCCGGCACCTTCTCCGACGGCAAGCTCTATTCGCAGATCCGCGACCCGCAGCACCATGGCCGCAAGGTGCTGACCGAATTCGTCAGGGCCGGCGCGCCGGAAGAGATCCTCTACGTCAGCAAGCCGCACATCGGCACCTTCAAGCTGGTGTCCATGATCGAGCAGATGCGCGAGAGCATCATCGCGCTGGGCGGTGAAATACGCTTCAGCCAGCGCGTGGAGAGGCTGAACCTGGAGGATGGCCGCGTGCGTGGCGTCGTCCTCGCCGGTGGCGGGCAGCTGCGCAGCGATCATGTCGTGCTGGCGGTCGGCCACAGCGCCCGCGACACCTTCGAGACGCTGCACGAGCAGGGTGTCTACATCGAGGCCAAGCCCTTCTCCATCGGCTTCCGCGCCGAGCATCCGCAGTCACTGATCGATGCCTGCCGCTTCGGCCCGCAGGCCGGGCATCCCATCCTCGGCGCGGCCGACTACAAGCTGGTGCATCACTGCAGGAACGGCCGCTCGGTCTACAGCTTCTGCATGTGCCCGGGCGGCACCGTGGTGGCGGCGACCTCGGAGCCGGGGCGGGTGGTCACCAACGGCATGAGCCAGTATTCGCGCAACGAGCGCAACGCCAACAGCGCCATCGTGGTCGGCATCACGCCCGAGGATTATCCCGGCGGGCCGCTGGCCGGCATCGAGTTCCAGCGCCAGCTGGAGTCGCATGCCTTCGAGCTTGGTGGCGGCGACTACAACGCGCCGGGACAGCTGGTGGGCGACTTCATCGCCCGGCGGGCGTCGACGGCATTCGGCGGTGTGCAGCCTTCGTACAAGCCGGGCGTGACACTGGGCGCGCTGGACTCCAGCCTGCCCGCCTACGCCATCGATGCCATCCGCGAGGCGCTGCCGGCCTTCGACCGGCAGATTCGCGGCTATGCCATGCAGGATGCGGTGCTCACCGGTGTCGAGACACGCACGTCGTCGCCGGTGCGCATCAAGCGCGGGGATGACTTCCAGAGCATCAACACGCCGGGCCTGTACCCGGCCGGCGAAGGCGCGGGCTATGCCGGCGGCATCCTCTCGGCGGGCGTGGACGGCATCAAGGTGGCCGAGGCGGTGGCCTTGAGCCTCAGCGCGGGCAGACGCGGCTGAGCGGACGGCATCCGCCCGCCCGCCGCGAGGCCTGCTCAGGCCTTCTTCACGAACTCCGACTTCAGCTTCATGGCCCCAATGCCGTCGATCCTGCAGTCGATGTCGTGGTCGCCATCGACCAGGCGGATGTTCTTCACCTTGGTGCCGACCTTGACCACCAGCGACGAGCCCTTGACCTTGAGGTCCTTGATCACGGTCACGGTGTCGCCGTCGGCGAGCAGGTTGCCGTTGGCATCCTTGATCACGCGGGATTCGTCGGCGCCGGCGGCGGGCGCGGCGGACGGGTCCCATTCATGGGCGCATTCGGGGCAGATCAGCAAGGGGCCGTCTTCGTAGGTGAAGGCGGAACTGCACTGCGGACAGGGTGGCAAGGTGCTCATGGGTCGCTCCAGGGTCTGGCGGTGCGACCACCGGCGTCGGGGCCGGGGAAAGGTGCGGTCGCACCATGGGGTGAATGACGGATGATCGCGCCCCGGCGGCATGTGCCGCCGGGTGGATGAGCCGTCAGGCGTCGGCCAGGGCTTGTGCCTCGGCCAGGTCCAGCGTGCCTTCGTAGATGGCACGGCCGGTGATGGTGCCGATGACGCCGTCGCCCTGCACGCTGAGCAGGCGGCGCACGTCGTCGAGATTGGTCACGCCGCCGGAGGCGATGACGGGCAGGCCGGAATCGCGCGCGAGCTTCGCCGTGGCCTCGACATTGACGCCCTGCATCATGCCGTCGCGGGCGATGTCGGTGTAGACGATGGCGCTGATGCCGTCGGCCTTGAACTGCCTCGCCAGGTCCACCGCCTGCACGGACGACACTTCCGCCCAGCCGTCGGTGGCGACCCAGCCGTCCTTCGCGTCGATGCCGACGATGACCTTGCCCGGAAAGGCCTGGCAGGCCTCACGCACGAAGGCCGGCTCCTTGACCGCCTTGGTGCCGAGGATGACCCAGCTCACGCCGGCCTTCACATAGGCCTCGATGGTCTCCAGCGAGCGGATGCCGCCGCCGATCTGGATTGGCAGCCGCGGCCAGCGCCGGGCGATGGCCTGCACTATCTCGCCGTTCACCGGCTGGCCGGCGAAGGCGCCGTTGAGGTCGACCAGGTGCAGGCGGCGCGCGCCCTGCTCCACCCACTGCGCGGCCACGCCGACGGGGTCGTCGGAGAACACGGTGTCGTCCTCCATGCGGCCCTGCTTGAGGCGCACGCAGGCGCCGTCCTTGAGGTCGATGGCGGGAATGATCAGCATGATGGGGCTCCAGGGCGCGGCCGTGTCGTCAGGGCCGCGCGCGACGATTGGGTCAGGGGTTCCAGCGCAGGAAGTTGTGCAGCAGGCGCAGGCCGTCCTTCGCGCTCTTCTCCGGGTGGAACTGCACGGCGAACAGGCTGCCTTCGGCCAGCGCGCAGGAGAATGGCAGGCCGTACTCGCACTCGCCCGCGCTCAGCGCCGGGTCGGCCGGCACGCAGTAGTAGCTGTGCACGAAGTAGAAGCGCGCGCCGTCGGCTATGCCGTCCCAGAGCGGGTGCCGCTGCGAGTGCGTGACATTGTTCCAGCCCATGTGCGGCACCTTGAGATGCTGCGCGCGCACGGCCGGCACCTCGCCGAAGAACTTCACATCGCCAGGGTAGATGCCGAGACCGTCCACCCCGCCGTTCTCGTCGGAATGGCCGAGCAGGGCCTGCATGCCCACGCAGATGCCCAGCAGCGGCTTGTTCCCGATCAGCTCGCGCACGGCGGTGTCGATGCCGTGATGGCGCATCTCGGCCATGCAGTCGCGCATGGCGCCCTGGCCGGGCAGCACGATGCGGTCGGCGGCGCGCATCACCGCCGGGTCGTCGGTGACGGTCACGCGCGACGCGCCGACCTGCTCCAGCGCCTTGGCGACGGAGTGCAGGTTGCCCATGCCGTAGTCGAGTACCGCTACCGAGGTCACAGCGAGCCCTTGGTCGAGGGCATCTGGCCGACCATGCGCGGATCCGGCTCGACAGCCATGCGCAGCGCGCGGCCGAAGGCCTTGAACAGCGTCTCGGCCTGGTGGTGCGAGTTGCGTCCGCGGATGTTGTCGAGGTGCAGGGTGACGTTGGCGTGGTTCACGAAGCCCTGGAAGAACTCGTAGAACAGGTCGACGTCGAACTGGCCGATGTGGCTGCGGGTGAATTCGCAGTGCATTTCCAGGCCTGGACGGCCGGAAAGGTCGATGACCACGCGCGACAGCGCCTCGTCCAGCGGCACGTAGGCGTGGCCGTAGCGGCGCAGGCCGACCTTGTCGCCCGCAGCTTTGGCGAAGGCCTGGCCCAGGGTGATGCCGCAGTCCTCGGCGCTGTGGTGGTCGTCGATGTGGTGGTCGCCGTCGCAGACGAGGGTGATGTCGATGAGGCCGTGACGGACGACCTGATCCAGCATGTGGTCGAGAAAGGGCATGCCGGTGCGCAGGTCGCCCTGGCCGGTGCCATCGAGATTCACGACGGCGCGAATCTTCGTTTCCTTGGTGTTGCGAACCACTTCCGCCTGACGTGCGGTCATGCGATTGCCCCGTGCGGCTGTTGCGAGACCGCGATTATAGCCGCAGCGTGGCCTCGCTGCACGGTCCGGGCGCCCGCAGGCGCCGGCGGTATCAGCCGACGCCGGGCGGCAGGGCGGCGGCGTCGGGTGTCGGCACCGTGCTGGGTATCTGTCCGGGCGCGCCGGAGGGATCGGCGGGGTCGACGACCGGTGGTGGCGAGTTGTCGCTGTTCATGCCACCCATGTCCATGCAGCCGTTGATGCCGATGAAGCCGCCCGCCATGGACAGCAGCAGTATGCCGGGTGCCAGCAGGCGGGGGCTGGCGTTTGCACGTGTCTTCGCATGTGTCATGACGCACCTCGTGGAGTCCGGTATGCCCTTGAGTAATAGCAGGTTTGCGCCCGTCCAGAAAGTGGCCTGGCGTGCAATCCCGGCCCGTGGTTAGGCTACACTGTCGGCCTGGACTCAGGAGTTGTCATGCCCGTCATCGCCCGCCCTCAATCCTTCCCGCTCGATGCCGATCTGGCCGGTCGTCTGGCGCGACTGCAGCCGGCCGTGACGGCGGAACCGCCGACGCCGGATGCCACTCTCTACGTGGGCTGGTTCAATACCCGGCCCGTCGCGGCGGCCTGGGCGACAGGCGCGGATGACGGGCGCCAGCTGCAGGGTTTCGGCATCCATCCGGCCACGCGTGGACGCGGTGTGCTGGCGCGACTGGCGCAGGACATGCGCGAACAGGAGAATGCCGCAGGCCGCCGCGTGCTGTCGGCGGATGATTACAGCGTGCTGGATATCTGAGTCCCCGGCCCGCTAGAATGCGGGCCGGCCATGAGGTTCATCATGCCGCAGGGCGGGCGTCGTATAGTGGCATTACCTGAGCTTCCCAAGCTCATGAGGAGGGTTCGATTCCCTTCGCCCGCTCCATCTCCTCTGCCTGAGCAGGGGTCAGACTCGTGATTCCCTATCTTCAGGCGCCACACTGGCAGATCGCCGGCATCACCGTGCAGTTCTTCGGGCTCATGGTGCTGTGCGCGTTGTCCTTTGGCTTTTGGGTCGTGTACTGGCGTGCCCGGACCAGTCTCGTGCCGCGTGTGCAGGCGCTGGAAGCGACGATGTGGGTGGTGCTGGTCAGCCTGGTCATGTCGCATGTCGTCGCCATCATCGCCTACCGACCGGCCGACTTCCTGCGCGACCCCATGCTCCTGCTCGATGTCACCGGCGACATGTCGAACATGGGCGGCATGCTGGGCGGCATAGCCTGCATCCTGGTGTTCCGCCGCGTGTATGGCTGGAGCCGGCCGCAGATGCTGAGTTTCTTCGACCTGATCACCTGGGGCTTCGTGTTCGGCCATTTCTTCGGCCGCCTGGGCTGCACCTTCGCCCACGACCATGTCGGCATTCCCTCCCAGGCGTTCATCGCCGTCCGCTTCCCCGACGGGCCGCGCCTGGACCTGGGCCTGATCGAGTGGCTGTGGATCGACATCTGCATCGTCGCCTTCCTGATCCTGTCGAAGCGTCCGCGCAATCCAGGTTTCTACACCCTGCTCTTCCTGTTCGCGCACGGCATCGTGCGCTTCCTGCTGGATTTCCTGCGTGTCGGAGATGAGCGCTTCTTCGGGTTGACGCCCGCGCAATATGCCTGCGGTGCGTTGGTCGGGGGCGTGGTCTGGATAGCCGGCCGTCATCGCCGGGCGGGCACGGCGCACAGGCCGGGCTGACGGACTCCGCGTGTCACGCGGAGTCCGGCGGTGCATCACTGCTGTGATGGGTTCTGCGGAGTGGGGTCCGGTGTGGGCTGGTAAGGATCCGGGGACATGTGCAGCAGCTCGTGCAGGCCTTCACCGGTGGCGGCGCTGGTCTGTGCGGTCATGCCGTCGTCGATGCCGTCGCTGACCGCGTCCTCGTTGGCGAAGAAGGCCGCATCCTCGTCAGTCTGGGTCGGGGTCGGAATCATCGTGCAACCGTTGAGGCCGACAAATCCACCGGCCGCCGCCAGCAGCAGGATGCCCGGCAGCAGCAGGCGTTTCACTGGGCTGTCATGAGTCATGGCTGGTCTCCTGCTCACTTGAAGGGGTGGGTGTAGGTCAGGGTGGCGCCCAGTCGCTGGTAGTCCTCCAGACCCAGCCAGTTGCTGAGGGCCAGTGTGACGCGCCGGCCGTTGCCCAGCGGCATGGATGCGCCGACACCCACATCAAAGAAGTCGAGATCGTTGTTGCCGATCAGGTCGTGCCGGTAGTGCTTGTAAGCCACCAACACATAAGGCTGGTAACGGGAGGCGTGGTAGACCAGGCGCGCGCCGGTGCTGAGCAGGCCCTGTGTCGAGTCCGTGGCCGTGAAGGGCGGCGGAGACACGTTGTCGGGACGGTAGACGCTGTAGGTGTAGGCGGCGGTCAGCGCCGCCGAGACCTTGGTGTTGAGCGGGATGGCCTGTGTCACGGCGACGGTGTAGCCGATGGCGTCGGCATCGATGTTCAGGGTGGGCTGATAGTCCGTGTCGTTGCGGCCGTAGCTCGCCGCGAGGGAGACGAACCCGCCCCGCCACAGGTTGCCGGTCGCCGAGACATAGCCGCCCAGGGCTTTCGACGTCGCGCTCACGGCGCTGTTGGGAACATCGATATCCTTGTGGCTGTAGGTCAGGCCGCCGGCATAGTTCCATCGGTCGATCTGGCGCGAAAGGCCCAGCGTGGTGATGAAGTTGTCGCTGTCGAAGAACTGGTCGTGGCTTTCCTGGTTGTAGCCGGCCGAGGCCGACAGAACATAGGGGCCGGTGCCGGCGAGCGCCGGGAGTGGCAGCGCCGCCAGCGTGATGAGCAGGCGTGCGCCGAGACGCGAGGGATGTTCCATCTTCTTCTTCTCCGTATGCTCCCTGTCCGCCTCAGGTTCTCACACGCTTCCCGGGACGTGTCAATGTGTCCGTATGACGCCGGCCCCCCAGGTATCGACAAGTGGTGTCATGCGGCGGATGAGCCGCTCAGGGCGGCCGCCCGCGTGCCTCAGCCGTGCTTCGCCGAGGTCACCTCGGGCGGTGCCGGCGACAGCCAGGTGCCGACCAGCATGCCGGCGATCGCCATCAGGAAGCCGGCCAGCTGCGGCGGCCAGAAGCCTTCCGGCGCGACGATCTCCAGTGTCACCCAGGTGCCTATGCCCAGTGCCATGGACAGCAGCGCGCCGGCGCGGGTGGAGCGCTTCCAGTACAGGCCGCAGAGCAGCGGAATGAAGGTGCCCACCAGCGTGATCTTGTAGGCGTTCTCGACCATCTCGAAGATGGAGTCGTCGGAGAGCATGGCGAACGCGGTGACGAAGATGGTGAAGATCAGCACCACGCCGCGCATCATCCACAGGAAGGCGCGGTCGCTCATGGGCGGCAGGCCGTGGCGCAGGATGTTCTCGGCGAAGGTCACCGACGGCGCCAGCAGGGTGGCGCTGGCGCAGCTCTTGATGGCCGACAGCAGGGCGCCGAAGAAGAGGATCTGCGCGAACAGCGGCATGTGGCCCAGCACCAGCTCGGGCAGGATGAGCTGGCTGTCGGTGGTGAGCAGGCGCTGGACCAGGTCGGGATTGATCAGGGTCGCGGCGTAGGCGAGGAACATGGGCACGAAGGCGAACAGCAGGTAGAGCGAGCCGCCGATCACCGAGGCCTGCACGGCGACCTTCTCGTTCTTGGCCGAGGAGATGCGCTGGAACACGTCCTGCTGGGGGATGGAGCCGAGCATGAGCGTGATCAGGGCGGCGATGAAGGCGAGCACTTCGCGTGGCTCTAGCGCGGGCAGCATGGCGAACTTGCCGGCATCGGCCGCGTGCTGGACCACGGTGCCGACGCCGCCGACCATGCCGCTGACCTCGAAGACCATGTAGATCATGCCGGCGACGATGACGATCATCTGCACGAAGTCGGTCAGCGCCACCGCCCACATGCCGCCGAACAGCGTGTAGATCAGGATGGTGCTGGCGCCGATGAGCATGCCGGCGTTGCGCGAGATCTCGCCGTCGGAAACCACGTAGAAGACCAGGCCGAGCGCGGTGATCTGGGCGGCGACCCAGCCCAGGTAGGAAAGCACGATGCAGAGGGTGGTCAGCACCTCGACCAGGCGACCGTAGCGCAGGCGGTAGTAGTCGCCGATGGTCAGCAGGTTCATGCGGTAGAGCTTGCGGGCGAAGAACAGGCCGACCAGGATCAGGCAGAGGCTGGAGCCGAAGGGGTCGGCGACGATGCCATGGAAGCCTTCTTGCAGGAAGGTGGCGGGAATGCCGAGCACGGCTTCGGCGCCGAACCAGGTGGCGAACACGGTGGTGGTGACGACCACCAGCGGCAGGCTGCGGCCGGCGACGGCGAAGTCCTTGCTGTTGTGCACGCGGGTGGCGGCGTACAGGCCGATGGCGACGGACAACAGCCAGTAGCCCATGACGAAAGCAAGCAGCATGTGATCACCTGCGATGAAAGCGTGGTCGGTAAATTGCGCGCATATTAACCGATGCCTGTCCGGCGGCAACAGACGGACAGGACCAGCAAGGTCCGTGCCGGTTTAGTGCGGATG
>Ga0222424_100839_pt1 | contig 10264 bp, 6 predicted proteins | sample 2B2ome_FD_182468 | JGI IMG/M metagenome (GOLD analysis project Ga0222424, IMG submission 182468) | Enriched microbial communities from leaf-cutter ant dump, University of Wisconsin, Madison, United States - 2B200A (version 2) | ecosystem: Environmental > Terrestrial > Nest > Insects nest > Nest...
CAGCGGCGCCGTGGACGGCCAGGAGAACCCCATCTCGGTGTACCAGGCCGCCAAGCTGCACACCGTGGCGCAGAAGCACATCACCATGTGGGGCTACATGAACGACCCGCTGGTCTTCGTGGTGAACAAGGACATCTGGAACAGCTGGACGCCTGCTGACCGCGAGGCCGTGCGCCAGGCCGCCATCGAGGCCAGCAAGGAAGAAATCGCCATCGCGCGCAAGGGCATGGTCGAGGAAGGCAAGCCCCTGCTCAAGGAAATCGCCGCCCACGGCGTGACCATCACCCAGCTCTCCCCCGCCGAGCGCGAAGCCTTCGTCAAGGCCACGCGCCCGGTGCACGACAAGTGGAAGAACCAGATCGGCACCGACCTGGTTCAGGCGGCCGAAAAGGCCATCGCCGCGCGCAAGCCATAACGCTATCAAAAAAAGAGCTGCTGGCGCTTGCCTGGCAAGCGCCAGCAGCTCTTTTCTCATCAAGGTCCCAGTGCACGACGGCGCGCCTGCGCGCACCGTCCCACGCGCGTAACTCCCACCCTGGCGGCCAGGTGATCTGGGATAAATTGCCTGCGAGAACGTGTTCACGGGCTCTTCGAGGAGGGGCATGCGACATTTCCTGATCGCGGCGGCGCTGTGGCTGCTGGCGTGCCTTGCCGCGGTCGTCGGCGCCGAAGCCTATGACCGCGATCGCGTGCGCCAGGCCGCGCTGAACGAACTGCAAGGCCAGCTCGACGCGCACGGCGCGCGCCTGCAGGCACGCCTGGACGGCATTGCCCGGCACAACCGCGCGCTGGCACAGGCGCTGGCGCACGACGCCGGCATGTCCCCCACCGCCCTGGAGGCCCTGGCGGCGCAGGCCGTGGCCGAGGAGCCGCTGCTCGCCAGCGTGCTGGTGTCGCGCCACGCCAAGGCGGTTTTCGTCTACCCGCAGCAGGGCAATGAAGCCATCGTCGGGCTGAACTACGACCTGCGGCCGGAGTTCATGGCCAGCTTCAAGCGCGCGAGCGAAACGCGCGCCACCGCCTTCGACGTGCCGGTGCGCCTGATCCAGACCGGCAAGGACGGCATCATCGCCCGCACCGCCGTGTTCGTGCACCTGCCCAGCAGCGGCGAAGACGTGCTCTGGGGCCACGTGTCCATGGGCGTGGACCTGGAGCAGTTGCTGCGCTCCGCCGGGTTCCTGGCGCCCCAGGCCGGCTTCGCCCTGGCTATCCGCAGCGCGCTGCCGCAGCAGCACGCCCGCCCGGTCTTCGGCGACCCCGCCGTGTTCCAGGGCCCGCACGCCCAGGCGCGCCTGGCGCTGAGCGACAGCACCTGGGACATCGGCGCAGCGCCGCTGCACCCCGCCGCCTACCCGCCAGGCCGCGCCTGGGCGCTGCGCGCGGCCGGCCTGTGCCTGGCCCTGGCGCCCCTCCTCGCGCTCCTGGCGTGGCGGCTGCGCGGCGTCCAATCCGCCACGCCCCCGGGGCCGCGCCGCTACGGGCTGCGCTCCGTGCTGCTGCTGGCCGTGCTGGTGCCCGTGCCGGTGATGGTGGGCCTGTCGGCCCTGCTGTCCTTCGAGGCGTCGATCCAGGCGGCGGACGAGCTGGAGCAGCGCCACGCCACCGAGATGGCGCTGCGCATCCACGACCGGGTCACGGCCTTCTTCGACATCCCGCGCCAGATGGTGATCTACAACGCCGAGCAGTTCCGCGCCGGCCTGCTGCGCACCGACCAGCCCCAGGCGGCGCTGCACAACTTCCTGCTGCAGATGCGGCGCCAGCCCCTGCTGACCTTCCTGTCCCTGGGCACCACGGAAGGCGACTACTACACCGCCAGCCGCCCGCCGCGCGGCGGCGACAAGGCGCTGAACGTGATGCGCTCCAGCAGCGCCACCGGGCACGCGCTGCACATCCAGCGCGTGGACGACGACTACCGCAGCAGCCCGCTCGCGTTCACCGGCAACCGCCATTTCGACGTGCGCGACCGGCCCTGGTTCCGGGCCGCGGTGACGGCCAACGCCATCTGCTGGTACCCGGCCTACCGCTACACCATCCAGGACGCCGAGGGCGTCTACGACGCCATGGGCATCGGCATGTCGGTGCCGCTGTACGACCAGGGCCGGCGCTTCGTCGGCGTGCTCGCGGCGGACGTGGCGCTGTCGCAACTGAGCGAGCGGCTGCGCGAGCTCACAGCCGGCATCGGCGGCGTGGCCTTCCTCACCGAAGGCGACGGCGCGCTCCTGGCCAGTTCCGGCAGCGAGCCGGTGTACCACCTCGACGGCGAAACGGCGCGGCGCATCCAGGCCGACGCCAGCGAGAACCCCGCCATCCGCAGCGCCCAGGCCACGGTGCGCGCCAGCCAGGCCGCCGAGGGCCGCCAGCGCATCACCGTGCAGGGCGAACGCTACCTGACCAACTGGCAGACCATCCAGCTTCCCGACGGGCCCACGCTGACCATCGTCGTCGGCCTGCCGGAGCGCCACTTCACCGGCCCGGCGCGGGACACGCTGCACACCACCGGCTACCTCACGCTGGCCTTTGGCCTGTTCGGCGTGCTGCTGGCCATGTGGATGGCGCAGCGCCTGGCGCAGCCGCTGCTGTCCATCCACCAGTGGGCGCAGCGGCTGGCCCAGGGGCACTGGCAATCCCCGCCGCCCCTGCCCAGCGCGGTGCGCGAGGTCGCCGACCTGTCGCTGGCCCTGGGCGACATGGCCGAGCGCCTGCAGCGCAACACCCAGGAGCTGGAGCAGCGCGTGCACGAGCGCACCGCGGCCCTGGCCGAGGCCAACCGCCAGCTCGAAGCACTGGCCGTGACCGACGGGCTCACCGGCATCGCCAACCGGCGGCACTTCGACAGCACGCTGGCACTGGAGTGGGCGCGCGCGCAGCGCAGCCAGCAGCCGCTGGCGCTGCTGATGCTCGACGTGGACCTCTTCAAGGACTACAACGACCACTACGGCCACCAGGCGGGCGACGAGACCCTGAGGGCCATCGCGCAGGTCCTGCTGGAGACCACGCGCCGCGCGGGCGACCTGGCGGCGCGCTACGGCGGGGAGGAATTCGCCGTCATCGCGGCCAACACCGACGCGGCGGCGGCGCGCCAGCTGGCCGAGTCGCTGCGCGCCGCCGTGCAGCGCCTGGCCATCGCGCACGCCCTGGCGCCGCAGGGCCACGTCACGGTAAGCATTGGGCTGGCCCTGCTGGCGCCGGGCCGGCCGGTGCCGGCCCAGACGCTGATCGGCCAGGCCGACGAGGCGCTGTACCGCGCCAAGACCCTGGGGCGCAACCGGGTGGAGCAGGCGTAGCCCGATACACTCCTGAAAAAATAGCTGCCAGCGCTTTATGGATAAGGGTTAGAGCCCGTTTTCACCCGAATTCTGCTGCAGCGCCCACATGCGCGCATAGTGCCCGCCGGCCGCCAGCAGCGCGGCGTGCGTGCCGCGTTCGACGATGCGCCCGGCCTCCATGACCAGGATCTCATGCGCATCCACCACGGTGGACAGGCGGTGCGCGATCACCAGCGTGGTCTTGCCCCGGGCCACCTGGCGCAGTTCGGCCTGGATGGCGCGTTCGTTGGCCGAGTCGAGCGCGCTCGTGGCTTCGTCGAAGATCAGGATGGGCGGGTTCTTGAGCAGCGTGCGCGCGATGGCCACGCGCTGCTTCTCGCCGCCCGAGAGCTTGAGGCCGCGCTCGCCCACCATGGTGTCGTAGCCCTTGGGCGTGGCGGCGATGAAGCCGTGGATGTGCGCTGCGCGCGCCGCCTGCTCCACCTCGGCCTGCGTGGCGTCGGGCCGGCCATAGGCGATGTTGTAGGCCACGGTGTCGTTGAACAGCACCGTGTCCTGCGGCACGATGCCGATGGCGCGGCGCAGCGACTGCTGCGTCACGGCGCGGATGTCCTGCCCGGCGATGGTGATGCGGCCCTGCTGGATGTCGTAGAAGCGGAACAGCAGGCGGCTCAGCGTGCTCTTGCCCGCGCCCGAGGGGCCGACCACGGCCACCGTCTTGCCGGCCGGGATCTCGAAGCCCACGCCCTGCAGGATGGGGCGCCCGCTTTCGTAGGCGAAGTGCACGCCCTCGAAGCGCACGGCGGGCTGCTCCAGCCCGGCCAGGGCCACGGCGCCGGGCGCGTCGGCCACCTCGCGCTCCTTGTCCATGAGCACGAACATCTTTTCCAGGTCGGTCAGGCTCTGCTTGATCTGGCGGTAGATCACGCCCAGGAAGTTCAGCGGCATGTAGAGCTGGATCATGAAGGCGTTGACCATGACCAGGTCGCCCAGCGTCATGCGGCCCTCGGCCACGCCCTGCGTTGCGCGCCAGAGCATGGCCACCAGGCCGATGGCGATGATGAGTTGCTGCCCGGCGTTGAGCAGCGACAGCGTGGTCTGGCTCTTGAGGCGCGCGGCGAACAGGCGCTGCAGGCTCTCGCCGTAGCGCCGGGCCTCGAAGGCCTCGTTGTTGAAGTACTTGACGGTCTCGTAGTTGAGCAGCGAGTCGATGGCCTTGGTGTTCGCGGCCGAGTCGAACTCGTTGACGCGGCGGCGGTACTGGGTGCGCCATTCGGTCACGCTGACGGTGAAGGCGATGTACACGGCCAGCGCCGCCCCCGTGATGATGGCGAACCAGGCGTCGAACTTCACCGCCAGGATGCCCAGCACCAGCGCCACCTCGATCAGCGTGGGCAGGATGCTGTAGAGCGCGTACGAGATCAGCGACTCGATGCCGCCCACGCCGCGCTCGATGTCGCGCGTCATGCCGCCGGTCTGGCGCTCCAGGTGAAAGCGCAGGCTCAGGCTGTGCAGGTGCTCGAACGCCGTCTGCGCGATGCTGCGCTCCACGCCGTGCGTGGCCTTGGCGAACACCAGCTCGCGCAGCTCGGTCAGCAGCGCGGTGGACAGGCGCAGCAGGCCGTAGGCCAGCAGCAGCCCCACCGGCACCACCAGCAGCGCGGTGCTGCCGCCGGGCGGCACGTCCATGGCGTCCACCAGGCGCTTGAGCAGCAGCGGCACGCCCACGTTGGCCATCTTGGCGCCGACCATGAAGGCGATAGCGGCGGCGACACGCCACTTGTACGTCCACAGATAGGGCAGCAGGCGCGCCAGCGTGGCGCCGTCGGAGCGCGGCGGCGCGGTGGAGGCAGGAGATGCGGGGTTTTGCGGGGGGGCGTGTTCGCCTTGGCGGCGCATGGGAGAGAATCCGGGAGATCAGCAAAACCAACGATTGTGCCCATGTCCCAGCCCGCAGCGCGCCCCACGTCCGAATTGCCCGCCAACAAGGAGCTGGTGATGAAAGTCATCCCCATGCCCGCCGACACGAATGCCAACGGCGACATCTTCGGCGGCTGGGTGATGGCACAGGTCGATCTGGCCGGCGCGGTGCTGCCCGCGCGCGTGGTGCAGGGGCGCATGGCCACGGTGGCGGTGAAGGAGTTCGTCTTCAAGCAGCCCGTGCGCGTGGGCGACATCCTGTCGTTCTACTCCAGCGTGGTGCGCCTGGGCCGCACCTCGGTCACGGTGGACGTGGAGGTGTATGCCGAGCGCTTCGCCACCCAGGGCCGCTATGTGAAGGTGACGGAGGCGCTCCTGACCTACGTGGCCATCGACGCCAGCGGCAAGCCCCGGCCGATTCCGCCACAGCCCGGTGCCGCTTGAAGCGTTTCTTCAAGCTCTTGTTTCAATAGCTGCCAGCGCTTTCCTGGAAAGGGTTTGAGGCCAATTTAGCCTGTATAGCTAGAACCGCACACCCAGGCGCAGGTAGTAGGCGGCACCGTTGTAGCCGAAGGGCGCGTACTGCGAATACGGGATGGGTTTGCCCGATCCCGTCAGGTCATCGTCGGTCGCGCCCCACTGGGCGGGCCGGGCGTTGAGCACGTTGGTGCCGCCCACGGTCAGGGTGGTGTTCTTGTCCCAGTGGTAGGCGAACTGCACGTCCAGCGTCCAGCGCGCGCCGAAGGTCACCGGGGTGCTGCCGTAGGTGCTGGCATAGCTGCCGAAGCGGTTGAGGTTGAACGCCAGGTCGTAGCCGGGCGTGCTGTATTGCGTCCAGAGCTTGAGGGCGGTGCTGGGCTGGCCCGACTCCATCGTCACCCGGGTGTAGGGGTCGAGGATCAGGTCGGTCATGTCCACCCCCAGCACCGAGGGCGCCCGGTTGACGCTGGTGATGCGCGTGGCCGCGCGCTGGAAGGCCGCGCTCAAATGCCAGCGGCGGCCCTGCGGCAGCTCCTGCTTGTAGTCGAGCCGCAGGTCCACTCCGCGCGTGCGCGTGCCCACGGCGTTGGTGAAGTAGGTCGCGCCGTCCACCTGGTGCTGCTGCAGGATGGCCTGGGCCTGCGGGCTGAGCTGGGCCAGGTTCCACCCTGCGATGTAGCCGGTGGCCATGATGCGGTCGCGGATGTCGGTGAGGAAGCCGTCCACGCTGGCGGTGAGCCGCTGCGTAGGCTGCCAGACCGCCCCCAGGGTGAAGTGCCGCGAGCTTTCGGGTTTCAGGTCCGTGGCGCCCAGCGCGCGCGCCACGGGGTGGTCGACGCCGTAGTTGCCGTATTGCAGGATGGTGTCGCCATCGCGCACCATGGCCGTGGAGGTGAAGTGCGACTGCGCCAGCGACGGTGCGCGAAAGCCGCTGCTGACGCTGGTGCGCAGCAGCCAGTGCGCCACGGGCCGGAAGCCCAGGGCCAGCTTGCCGTTCAGGGTGCTGCCGAAGTCGCTGTAGTGTTCGGCCCGGGTGGCGGCGTTCAGCACCCATCGCGGCGCCAGCGCGTACTTCAGGTCAAGGTACAGGGCGTGGCTGCGGCGCCAGGCGTTGACTTCGTTCTCGGGCGCGAAGCCCCCGAAGCCCTGCGCGCCGGGGTACCACGCGGAGCCGGGGCCGAGCTGGTACGAGGCCGGCTCGCCCTGGCGGATGCGGTAGTTCTCCACGCGGTATTCGTAGCCGCCCGAAAGGGTGTGCGGCCCGAAGTCGCGGCTCAGGTCGGCGCTGAGGGTGTGCTGGGCCAGGGAAGTGGCGCCGCTGTCGAACGCGGTGGGCGAATCGGCGCCCAGGGAGCGGTTGAGCGAGTTCGCCACGTAGAAATGGAAGTCGTTGAAGCCGCCCGTGTAGGCCACGTTCCAGCGGGTGCCGCTGTCCCACGTGCCCTTGGCGCCCAGGGTGGCGGACAAGTCCGTGATCCGGGGCTCGATGCGCGGCAGGAAACCTTGCGGGTAGATCTGCGGCAGGTTCCGTTCGTCGTCGGCGCGGCGGAAGAAGGCGCCGGCGCTGCTGTTGCGCCGGTTGAAGTGGCCGTGGGCGTACAGGCTGGTGTCGCCGCGCGGCACCTCGGCGTTCCATGCCAGCAGCAGGTCTTGCGTGTCGGCATCGCCGAAGTGCGTGTTGATGCGGCCGCCATCCAGCGCGTCGGGGCCGGCGCGGTTCGTGCTCCCTTGGCCGCGCAGCTCGGCCGTGAGGTTGATGAAGCCGTCGCCCGCCAGCGGCGTGGTGTGGAACAGCGAAACCTGGCGCTGCAGGCCGTCCCCCGCCGTGGTGCGGCCCCAGCCCGCCTGGGCCTGGCTGGCGTGCCCGTAGCCCTTGAGCACGATGTTGATGATGCCCGCGATGGCGTCCGATCCGTACTGCGCGGCGGCCCCGTCGCGCAGCACCTCGACCCGCTCGACCGCCAGCAGCGGGATGGTGTTCAGATCCGCCCCCGAGCTGCCGCGGCCGATGGTGCCGTTGGTGTGCAGCAGCGCGCTCTGGTGCAGGCGCTTGCCGTTGACGAGCACCAGCACCTGGTCCGGGTTGAGCGAGCGCAGCGTGAAGGGCGGCGCGTGGTCCGTGCCGTCGGCGATCGAAGGGCGGGGGTAGTTGAAGCCGGGCACGAGCGCGGCGAGCGCCTGCGCCAGCCCGTTCTGGCCCACGGACAGCAGTTGCTCCGCGGTGTAGACGTCGATGGGCACGGTGGCATCCAGCGCGCTGTGCGCGCCGTCGCGCGAGCCCACGTCGGCCTGCGGGGGGATCTGCACGCGCACCAGCTCGTCCAGCGGTAGTTCGTACCAATCATTCCTCGGGCCCGGCGGGTCGGCCAGGGCTGCGGTGCAGGCAGCCCACAAGGACAGGAGACTCAGGAGTCGCTTCATGGCTGGCTTCCCCGCAGCACCGTGGCAATGGACAACAGCGGCGCACCGATGTGCAGCCCCGTTTTCACGGCAGCGTCGTAATTGATCTTGATCTGGACGTTCTGCTCGACGAAGGTGATCTGGATGATCCCGCCCAGCTCGGCAAAGCCTTTGCTGTCGCTGATGGTCAGGATGCCGTGGTCTTGCGCATGGGCAATGGCGGCTTGGCGCGCGGCGACCGTCGGCAGGGCCACGAACAGCACGTCCGGCGTGCCGATGTCCTGCACGTTGGCCGCGGCGCGCACGCGCACCGGCTTGCCCTGGATGCGCTTGTCCGCATAGAACCCGGCCAGCTGCTCGCCCAGCGGATGTGCACCGATCACGGCAATGTCGAATACGGTGCGCTCTTGCTGGGGCCACTGCACATAGCTGGCAAAGCGGCCCAGGTACACGGCCTTGAGCTGCAGCAGCTCGGCGTCGCTGGCATGGGCCAGGGGCGCGTGCCACATGACGCTGCACAGCCACAGCCCGGCGGCGATCAGCCCACGCCGCATCTCACGCATGCTCGACGCGGTTGCGCCCGGCCTGCTTGGCGCGGTACAGGGCCTGGTCGGCGGCTTCGATCAGCTGCATCGCCGTGGCGCGGATGTCCGTGCCTGCATGAATGCCCAGGCTGACCGAGGTGTGCAGCGTCTGGCCGTCTGCCAGGCGGCACACGTGGCTCGCCACGGCGCTGCGAATGCGCTCGGCCATGTCGGCCGTGGCGGGCAGGTCGGCACCGTCGCACAGCACCAGGAACTCCTCGCCACCAAAACGCGCTGCCAAGTCGTACGCACGGACGTTCGCTTGCAGGATGTGCGCAATGTCCCGCAGCACCCGGTCGCCCACGGGGTGCCCGTAGGTGTCGTTGACCTGCTTGAAATGATCGACGTCGAGCAGTATGACCCCCATCGGCCGCCCCTGGCGCTGAGCGCGGGTCAGCATGGCCTGCAGGGTTTCCAGGGCATGGCCGCGGTTGGCCAGGCCAGTCAGGGTATCGGTGGTGGCCAGCTGGCTGAGTTTTTCGTCGCGCACGCGGATTTCCCGCAGCATGGCGTTGAAGCCCCGGTACAGCTCACCGAACTCGTCCGTGTGGTGCGTGGCGAGCACGGTGGCGTAGTCCTTGCTGCGCCCGATGCGGCGCATGCCGTCGATCAGCTCCAGGATGGGCCGCGTGAAGATCAACTGCAGCCGCCACGACAGCAGCAGCAGGCTGCCCAGGATCAGTACCGAGGCGCCCCCCTGCAGCACGACGAACTGTCGCATCTTGGCGTACATGGCTTCGTTGTCGGCCCGCATGGCCAGGGCGCCGATGCGCTTGCCGTCGAAATCGATCGGGTAGACCACGTAGTGGTGGTCGTACTCGATGCCCTGGTGCAAGCCGTCCGGACGTGCCGCCCCCGCCTGTTGCAGCGCCTTGCGCCAGGCGGCGGCTTCCGCTTCGGTCGTGGCCGGGGCACGGTACTGGCCCAGCAGGTGGCCCTGTTCGTCTTCGACGCAGGCATAGCGGATATGCGGGTTGGTGTGCAGCGGCGCCAGGATGTTGGCCGCGCTCTGTGCATCGTGAAACGCCAGCGCGGCGCGCATGTTTTCACTGGTGATGGCCGCGATCTGGTGCAGCGCCCGCAAGGATGACTGGCGCTCCGCCGCAAAGGTGGAATACAGCGCCACCCCAGAGGACACGCACAGCCCCAACCCCAGGCTCAGGCCAAGCAGCAGCACCAGCTTGGTGCGAATGGAGAGCTGGTCGAACAGTTGCGCGGCCAAGGGGGATGGGGAGAGATTTCAGTTCCCGCACTATACCGAACTGGCCCCAAGAAGTAACACGATGCATCCTCCCCGGCAGCGAAAGGCGGCACGGGGAGGCAATGCACGCTCAGAGCGTGTTCACGGTCTCGCGCGAAGGGGGGCGGAATGCGGATCGGGATGGGCTGCTAGGCGCAAACCGCAGCAATAGCCTTGCTATTGCGAGGATTTGCAACAACGCAGACCGCCCGATTCCGCGCCTGCAAACCCGCGTGGAGATCGTGAACACTGAGATAGCCCCCTGAATCTCCGGACACGGTCCATCGCTTATCTTCGAGATAGGCATAGGACTGTGCGTATGACTAGGCATACAGAAACGATTGAGATCATCACCCGAGACCAGCGCAGGCGGC
>Ga0222424_100840_pt1 | contig 10224 bp, 7 predicted proteins | sample 2B2ome_FD_182468 | JGI IMG/M metagenome (GOLD analysis project Ga0222424, IMG submission 182468) | Enriched microbial communities from leaf-cutter ant dump, University of Wisconsin, Madison, United States - 2B200A (version 2) | ecosystem: Environmental > Terrestrial > Nest > Insects nest > Nest...
TTTATTATGCATTGACAGAACCCCATGTACCCAGAATGCCTTCTACTATGTTTAAAGGGAAAAGCCCACTGGGTTATCGGGGAGACGCTATTTTACAATTGGACTGGAGTGTAGGACAAATTTCAAAACTCGTTCAGCAATTAGGTATTCAGCAAAACACCATCATCATCTTTTCCAGCGATAACGGCCCCGTACTTGATGATGGATATATAGACAATGCTGTTTCTATGCTGAATGGCCACCGGCCAACAGGCCCTCTGCGTGGTGGTAAATATAGCGCTTTGGAAGCTGGCACAAGAATTCCGTTTATTGTAAACTGGCCCGAACAGGTAACACCCGGCATTTCAAATGCGCTCATAAGTCAAATGGATTTATTGAGTTCCTTTGCTGTATTATTAAAACATCCCTTACCGTTGGCAGACGGTATTGACAGTGAGGATATGCTTAATGCATTATTGGGAAAATCAATGGTAGGAAGATCTACATTCGTTGAACAGGGTGGGCCTTTATCCATCATCAATAATGGATGGAAATATATAGAGCCCAGCAAAGGAGACAAAATTTTTCCTATGGTAAATATCGAATCTGGGATATTGGAGACACCGCAATTGTATAATCTGGAAAATGATATTGCCGAACATCATAACCTGGCCAATTTGTATCCTGAAAAAGTAAAACAGCTTGCATCACTATTACAGGCAATTATAAATAAATCGAAAAAATATTAAATGCAGAGAAGAAACTTTATTAAACTCGTAGGGGCCTCTATGGCTTCTTTACTAGCATCAGAGTACCCGGCGGCAGCAAACAGTATTCAGTACGCTATGGAAATGCCGGATGCTGTAAGCATCTTACTCGATGGCCGATATACCCCTATGCATACTAGCGGAAGACAAACCTGGCATTATAAAGATGTGGTGGTAAAACTGCAAAAACAACAAGATAGCATTGCTGTATTTATACAAGCGCCCGAAACTGCCTTACAAGAAATACAGTTGTCATGGCAATTTGCCTCACGCGCAGAAGTTAAGATATTGGGAGATGCGTGGGAGCGCACTTATGGCGATGTGGGATTTAGTGCCATGAATCCCGCTCTGCGATTGCCCTGGTATTGTGTAGAGCAGGGAAGTGAAGCCACCGCTTGCTTTGGTGTAAAAACCGGTTGTAATGCTTTTTGTTACTGGCGCATTGCCGAAAATAAATTGGAGCTGAATCTTGATACCAGAAACGGCGCAGATGGCGTATTGCTCGGCGGCAGAACCTTACATGCCGCAGATATTGTTACCACTAAAAACAAAGAAGATGAAAATACCTTTGCGACCGTACACCGCTTTTGCAGGCAAATGTGCGACAAGCCGAGGACAGTAAAACAACCTGTCTACGGAATTAACGACTGGTATTTCGCTTATGGCAATAATTCAGCAAAGTTGATACTGGAACACACTGCCTTGTTGTCGCCGTTGGCTACCAGTACCACCAACAGGCCATTTTCGGTAATTGACGATGGTTGGTCAGAGGGATCAGATTATGCATGCACCAATAAAAAATTTCCAGATATGCCTAAGCTGATAGAAGATATAAAACAACTAGGTATGCGTGCAGGCTTATGGACCAGACCATTGTTGGCAAAACAAGGAACTCCTAAAAACCTTTTTATCGAAAAACATGATAATATATTAGATCCAACTATCGATGAAAATATAACATACGTTAAAAGTCTGTTCAGATTATATAAAAGTTGGGGTATTGAAATGGTAAAACACGATTATACCACCTTTGAAATATTTGGAAGATATGGAGTGAATATGAAAGAAGCACTCACTTTTCCTGGCTGGCATTTTAATAATCGCTCGAAAACCAATGCTGAAATTATTTTGTCCTTTTACAAGGCAATAAGAGATGCGGCGGGCGATATGTATCTTATTGGCTGCAATACAATCAGTCATCTCTCAGCCGGCTTGTTTGAATTATACAGAATTGGTGACGACACCAGCGGCAAAGAGTGGGCGGGTACTAAAAAAATGGGTGTAAATACATTAGGAGTTCGAATGGTACAGCACCGTAGTTTTTACCAGGCAGATGGCGATTGTGTAGGATTGACAACACGGGTGCCATGGCAGAAAAATAAGCAATGGATGCAGTTGTTGGCGCAAAGCAGCACGCCTTTATTTATTTCGGCACAGCCCGAAGCTATAGGTCTGGAACAAAAGCAGTTTATTAAAAGATGTTTTGATGATGCCGCTACACATTTACCCTTAGCAGAGCCACTGGACTGGACAAGCAATTTTTTTCCTCAAAAATGGAGGCTGAAAGGTGAGGTAGTACAATTCCAATGGGATTAATCAGACTTTAAATCAGTCTCTTTTGCAAGAAGAGACTTGTACTAGATACATTGTGAATGACAGATAATATATCCCGATATTTGAGACACGATATAACCGGTTTATTTACTTACATGACCCTGTACCCTCTATCGGACACAGCTAAAATAGATTTTTCGGGTGTTTTTTACACATTTTTACTACCTCATTTGGTGTCAGATTGTTTAATGAGCTATGAGGCCTGAACCCATTATATTCTTCCCTCCAGGCAGCGATTTTGTCTACTGCATCTTCTAGTGAAAGAAACCAATTTACATTTAAACACTCATCTCTAAAGCTTCCATTGAACGATTCAATATAGGGATTATCTGTTGGTCTCCCAGGCCTTGAATAGTCCAAAGTTACTTTATTTTCATACGCCCATCTGTCAAAATCCTTGCTGATAAATTCACTACCATTATCAACCTGGATTCTTTCAGGAATGATCCGTTGCTGTTGTTTTATCTCCTCCATTGCACGAACCACATCCACTCCTTTGAGCGATTGCCCTACACAAATGGCAATGCATTGCCGGCTCAAATTATCCACTAAAGTTAATGCCCTGAATTTTCGTCCATCGAAGAGGGCATCGGAAACAAAATCCATCGAGCAACATGGATACAAACGTTCTAATCCGGGACGCTCCAATCGATGTGCAGCCGCCTTATTTCTTTTCGGGCGTTTGCTGCGTAAATTTAACCCTTCTTCTTTGTATATGCGGTATACACGCTTTCGGTTATCTCCCCAGCCTTCCCTGCGCAGCAGAATATGTATGCGATTATATCCATAGCGAACCCTGGTCACCGCAATTTCTTTTATCCTTGCTCTTACCGATTGGTCCTCTCTTCGATGCTGTCGGTAATACCAGGCAGAACGATAGAGCTCAACAACATAACAGGCCTTTTGAATCGATACCCTGTAAGCTTGCACAAGCGACATAACTAACTGCTTTTTCTGACCGATCTTTAAAGCTTTTTTTTTAACACATCCTGAAGCATTTGCTTGTCCAGACTTAAATCAGCTACAATCTGCTTTAACTTTGCATTCTCCTCCTGAAGTTGCCGAAGCTGACGTAACTCCGTCACCCCCAAACCTCCGTACTTCTTTTTCCAATTGTAAAATGTTGCCTCGCTAACCCCCATCTTGCGACAAACCTCCGAAACAGAAACACCTGTTTCTGACTGTTTGAGCGCAAATACAATCTGCGCCTCCGTAAATTTTGACTTTTTCATGGTAATTACCTCCATTTTAAAACTATGAATAATTACCCGATTTCTCCACTTTACAAATGAACGGTTTTCAGGTACAAGGTCATGTTTTCATCCGTTGTTCAGTCCTTTATTAACAAAGTCAAGCATAAACCGCCATTCGCCGTTCAGTGAAATTTTATGTTCCTGTGCACCGGAGACTAAAAAACAGATCTGCAGTATAAGCAAAATATATAAAGAGTTTATCTTCATTAGCTATTGTTTTTTGTTTACATCAGGGGTTAAAACATATGTTTAAGCGAAAGTGAGCGCCGCGAGTATGAACTATATATTTACCTTTATAACTTCTGAATTCCTGCTGGCCGCATATTCTGGTTGGATACGCACGGATTGAGGCGCATTGCCGTCCTCATCAAATATTACAATTTCATTCAGACCGGGCTTCAGCCAGCATTCGGGAATATACATTCCATCCACCTTTATTTTTTCCGGGTACCTGCCAAGATTATGGCCATTGATCCAAACAGATCCGTGACCAAGACCGCCAGTAGTTACACGATACATTGCATTTACCGGCGGAAAATAATCGAAGGAAAAAGTGCCTTTGAAAAATACCGGGCCTCCTTCATTTTTCCGGATATCCAAGGATTTCCAGCCGCCGGCGTTTAAATAGTCTCCCGGGCCACCTTTCATTGTCCATCCCAGGAGTTGTCGTTCCTCCTGGCTACCAAAAGATACTTCTACAGCTTTATTGATGCCACCGGCACCATCATCGTTTGCAATAAACACACTAACGGCATTGCTTCCTGCGTGTAAATAATCTTTTACAAATACATCAAAAGGGATATTATATCCTCTGTGTGCCACAACTTTCCTACCGTTTACAAAAACAATAGCGTTGTCATCGACACTTTTAAAGTGTAAGATATCCGCTATACGGTTATTTGTCAGTACCAGCTCTGCCTGGAACCAGGCAAAACCTTTTTTCCCGGAAAAAGCATCCTGACCACAATCGTAAGCAACGCCATCTTTAAATGAAGCCGGGGGAGCCAGTGTATCCCCTGCCCTGGCTTTTATCATTTTCCATTCACCCAGATACACAGGAATTCCTTTTTTAATTGTAATATTACCCGAAAGTCCCTTAGCATCAACTTTATCTAAAGAACCGATATAATTAAAAAGCTTATCGCGTCCATCGTGTGAAACAAAAAATGCCAGTAAATGTTCCCCCCGCTGCAAATGAATCGTAAGGTCCTGGTTTTTAATATTGGCTGAGCCCTCCATCTTTCCATCAACAAAAAGCGACACCCTGTCTCCGCCACGCGGAATTTTAATAGTATAGATTCCTGAGTCTGGTATAAAAACCCGGGTACGATACCACGCATTAGCACTCAGGTCACCATCAGCGCCCATCTCCAGGGCAGTAGCACTCTTCTTCCACAGAGCATCGGAAGTCTGCCGCATTGCAGGTCTGGTTGCATTTTTATAAACCCACCCTTTAACGATAAGATTACCGGCTCGCGTTTTAATACTATTTCCCAGCACTGAACAGATCTTCACGGCATACACGTTGATCGGGTTCCGAATACTGTCTGCCCAGTATTGCTCCGTATGGAGTTCAATACCCTTTTCTTTTTCAACAGCCGCTCCAACATATGCCGGCCCTGAGACTACATAATTTTGCCGGGGCGTAGATACAAACCAGGTTCTATCGGCCAGTCGGTCAGAAACCGCTAATATCCGGATCACTTTATCACCACATTTAAAACAATAGGCTTTCGATGTCGCTCCAAAAGAAAAGCGCAATTCTACTTTATCTGAAGATCTATCAAATGCCTTTACTGGTTCCTCAATTATCTTTACAACACCGCGCGTTGTAAATTTGAGGGCGCCTGTAGTACCTTGTTTTCCATATACCACTAAGGTGACAATGTTATCTTTATGCCTTTGCAGTCCCAGTATTCTTGCAGCGGCCAAGTCCATTATAACGTTCTTAAAGAGCGTATAGTTGCGGACAACCGGGACAATCTCCCCGGCTTCCAGCTCCAGGCCTTTGCCCGACGGCCACTGCCTGCCTTCAAAATTCAGATAAGTCATAGCAGGCAGGTCCGAGCGATTATCGATAAATATAACGCTGCCCGTGTGGTTCTGTCGTGCATATACCTTCAAAGCATGGTTAGTCACCATTATTGTATCCCGGATATCTGCTTGCCTTGAGTCAGCCAGCACCTTTTCAAAGCTCCTGGCAAAGTAAGCGATCCGTTTAAACTGATAATATGTTTGTCGTAAATTGCCCGCCTGACCGACGGCTGCACCATAATCATAAGAAGCAGCATCCTCATCGTTATTGGTATATCCGAAATTCGTTCCGCCATGGGCCATATAGATATTATAGCCCCCCGATCCACCGGCAATTATTTTCCAGGTGCGCCTTCCATATACAGCGGCATCTTTGCGGGAATTGCCATAGTAATCATACCACATTGACCAATATTCAGTGCTGAACCAGGGGTTCGGCCTTGCCGGATCATCCAATGAAGTCCGCCTGCCCGCAGGATCAGTTGCGTGATGTAATCCGCTAAAAAAATAAGGCACTTCTATGCCGGCCTGCATCGCCTCATTTTGCAAAAACTTAAAATATTCATTGGGCATATAAGTCCCCCAGCCTGCGGGGTGCTCATTTTCCAGCTGCACAAGAATGACCGGGCCTCCCCGGTGAATTTGATTGGACACAACGATTGGCAGCAGTCTGTGGAAAAAACGTGAAACATATTTTTCAAAGGCTTTATTGTGTTGCCGGACCAAAACATCGTTTTTAAACCGAAGCCACAGCGGATACCCGCCGGAGTCCCATTCGGCACAGTAATACGGGCCAACACGAACGATAGCATACATATCCAGACGATGTACAAGTTTCAGAAATGCGGCCAGATCATGATCTCCTTTAAAATCGAATACACCTTCCCGCGGTTCATGAAAATTCCAGAAAGTATAGATCTCTACACAATTAAACCCGGCTCTTTTCAATCTCAGGAGTCTGTCTTGCCAAAGTTCATGCGGAACCCGGGCGTATTCAATACCAGCCGATACAATATAGGTACGTCTGCCCTTAATGACAAAACCATTCTTATCAAAATTTATCGCTGCCGAAGCCTTTCCTGTTGCCGGGAATATATGATCGTTAGATTGGGCAAATAAGCAAAAGTCCAGAAAAAGGAAGATGCTGGCCAGGCTTACTGATTTAATTTTCATTTCAAGCTGATAAAAAATAATAAATCTATTACTTAACGATTTTGCTCGTTTCGAATCTAAACGGGAACGCTGACGAAGGAACATGCGCTTTGTCCATCAGTGACAGGCATTTAGCCGCTATATCGTGATGGGAACCAGCTACATTGTGCTTTTCGGAAAGATCTTTAGAAAGATCGTACAGTTCTACCACCGCATTATCCGGATGATCCACGTTTAGTCTTATACATTTCCAGCTACCGTACCGTATTGCCTGCCTGCCTCCGTTTTCATGAAACTCCCAATACAGATAATCGTGCGATCTTTGTTTTCCACCTGTTAACGAAGGCAGCAACGAAATGCCATCTACCGATTCCGTTAACCGGGTTCCTGTAATTTGTGCAAGCGTAGGCAGTACATCCCAAAAAGCGCCAATGGTGCTATTAATAGTGCCCGGCTTAACTTTTCCCGGCCACTTAACAATAAAAGGTTCCCGGATACCTCCTTCATATAGATCTCTTTTAATACCTCTCAGGCCGCCTCCGCTATTAAAAAAAGAAGGGTCAGCGCCACCTTCTACATGCGGGCCATTATCGCTCGTAAAAATGACCAAGGTATTACGGTCTATACCGAGGGCCGCCAGCTTCGCCATCACCTGACCTACATAAAGGTCCAGTCGCGAAACCATAGCGGCAAATGCGGCGTGCGGATATTGCTGGGATGCATAGCCCATCCGGTTTGCACCAGGACCGTAATCATCGCCTTTATAGGCTCTTTCAGCAAACGTTCCTCTATATTTTAAAAATAAGCTGTCATCCGGCACCAATAACTCGGCATGTGGTAATGTATAGGTAAGAAAGAGTGCAAAGGGCTTGCTGTGATGCAGATCGATAAACTGCAGTGCTTGCTGCTGAATCAGCTCAGGAGCATAGGTTACCGCACTTGCCAGCATTTTATTGCCCGGCAAATCCACCCGGTGATCATTATCCCAAAGATGAGTAGGATAATAACGATGCGCCTCTGCCTGGCAATTATATCCGTAGAACTGATCAAATCCCTGTCTAACAGGATCTCCCTCGCTGCCCACAAAGCCCAAACCCCACTTGCCAAACATTCCGGTGATGTAACCAGCCTGTTTCATAACTTCTGCTATGGTTACCGTGGCAGAAGGGATGGGAAGTTGTCCTTCCGGATACATTTCCTTATTACCCCGTATAGGGGTATGGCCGGTATGTTGGCCGGTCATGAGAGAAGACCGGGATGGCGCACAAACTGAGGTGCCTGCATAAAATTGCGTAAATCGCATCCCCTCATCTGCCAGGCGGCTGAGATTAGGGGTACTGATCAATTGTTGTCCATATGGCGCAATATCTCCATAGCCCAGATCGTCTGCAAGAATAAAGATAATATTGGGCTTTGATTCTGATTGGGCAAATACGAGCTGCACGCATAATAATAGCAATAACAATAGATAACGTTCTTTTTTCTTCATACTTTATTCTTTATTATGATAAAACAAAATACTTTCAACCTGTGCTTTAGACGGATCATGCCGGATATAGCCAGCACCTAATACCCCGGATTTTGTTGCATTTTTGGATTACTGATCACCTCTTTAAGCGGTATGGCGTATAAATAATTTTTTTGAGGATCAAAGTATATCTTGTCTGCCGTATAAGACTGATACGTCGGTAGCCCATTATTTTGAACAATTCTTGTTCCGTGAACTTCTCTGTTACCAACCGTTTCCGCAATTTTCCAGCGCCGGATATCCCAGTACCGCTGCTCCTCAAAGGCCATTTCTATCCGGCGCTCCAGGCGAATGGCCTCCCGCATTTCCTGCTGATTCATATTGGCCTTTAACCCGTATGCATACCCATTATCTGTTCCCTTGGCAATCCCAGCCCGTTGGCGAATGAGTTTTAATTGATCAAAAGCGGCCAGTTGGTTTCCAGTTTCGTTCGCGGCTTCAGCATAGTTCAGGAGTATTTCCGCATAACGAAAGATTGGAAAGTTATGGGTTTGCTGCGAATAGGACGAGGCCGTTGAGAAATCTGCCAGGAACTTACGCATATAATAGCCTGTTCGTGTCTGTGTAACAGCTCCTCCTGGTTTATCCATACCTCCTTCAAAAGTTTCGACAGCGCGGTTCAGCCATTTACTTCCATTATAAAAAACAGACCAGTTCAGACGTGGGTCTCTTTTGACAAAAGGGCTGTCGGGATTATATCCGCTTAAAGGGTCTGTTATCGCAAGGCCGTTGTTCATCGGAAAGGCGGTCACCAACTCTTCGGTAGGGCTTACCAAGCCCCTGCTGGCATTGGGAGCCTGAAAACCAATAGGTGCATTCTGCTTTTCAAGGTCATTGGTAAGGGAACGCTGGTAAGCTAAGATGATTTCTTTATTTTTTCTTTGTAAAAACACCTGGACAAAGGATGGCTGCAATGCATAGTAATTTAAATCGATCACTTCCTTGGCTGCATCGGCAGCCTTTTGCCATCTTTGAACATCATTTGCGGGATTGTGCAGGGCACTTGCAGCATATAATAAAGCCCGCGCTTTTAAAGCCATCGCTGCGCCACGTGTAATTCTGCCCCAGAACGCATCTGCAAATTCTGAAGCAACCGACTCATTACGCAATGAATCTTTGATATTATCACATTCATTTACGATATAGGCAACACAGTCGTCAAAACTGTTCCTGGATACAGTTATGGGCTCTTCCGGCTGGTATACCTTAGCTCCGATTAGCGGTACGCCCCCGTACCGTTTTATCAGTTCAAAATAACTATAGGCGCGCATAAACCGCATTTCAGCTTTCCAGAATTTCTTATCGGTCTCATTACGTGGCACCTGGTCAATTTTTGAAAGAAAATTATTTACTTTCCTGATACAGGCATAGCTATTATCCCACGCACCATCCACCAGCAGACTCGCCGAAATCCGGCTTTTCGATAGTGCTTCGATATCATTTCCATATGCTGAAGATATAGCATCATCCGTAGCGGCATCAAGTACCACCTCATCGATCCTGTTAAAGCCAGGATTCAAATAAGTATAGATATTATTAACGATCTGCTCTGCATATGTCCCGTTTTTGTCCAGTGAGTCAAACGCATAATTTTCAGTAATACTTTCGGCCGGGACCTGCTCATATTTTTTGCAGCCGTATAAAGCACAGATTCCGATAATTGCTATTTTAAAAGTAATATAAGACGTCTTCATTTTCCAAATTTTTAAGATCAGAATAAAATGGCTATCCCAGCGTTCACTACACGTTGTATTGGATAATTGCTCAAAGGGGCCTCGGGGTCGGCTGTTTTAAACTTTGACAGCGTGACCAGGTTTAAGGCATTAGCAAAGACTCTCAAATTCCTTAGCTGCCATCTTTTTAAAAAGCCACCGTTAAAATTGTAACCAATTTCGAT
>Ga0222424_100841_pt1 | contig 10173 bp, 4 predicted proteins | sample 2B2ome_FD_182468 | JGI IMG/M metagenome (GOLD analysis project Ga0222424, IMG submission 182468) | Enriched microbial communities from leaf-cutter ant dump, University of Wisconsin, Madison, United States - 2B200A (version 2) | ecosystem: Environmental > Terrestrial > Nest > Insects nest > Nest...
GCTTTAATAATACATTCACCCTCCGGATATTGGCATAAGTGATGGTCCAGGCATCATCCGGTATATTGAGCGAACTCACCGCTCCCGTCTGAAAAATGACATTATAGGCACTGGCGCCAACCTGCGAACCCTCTACCTCATCACCAATGGCATAAATGCCCACGCTTCCGCCAAACCGTTTGGGGTCTGCACTAAAGCCTACATCTGTATAAATACGCGTAAGAAACTGCATGGTACGGGCACTATCCGAAAAAGTGGCTTCCTCGTTCAGATCGGTGGTCTTCACCTGATCCAGCACACTTTTCTTTTTACAGGCGAGCAGTGCCAGCAGCAACAGGGTCGTTAAAAATAAATTCTTTCTCATGGCCGTTGATTAAAATCCGATTTGAAGTCCTACGTTGTATACTTTTTGTACGGGATATGTGCCCGCACTGCCTAAACTGGTAATTTCCGGGTCCTGGGCATACAGGTCAAAATTGGCCCAGGTGTACAGGTCGTACCCGCTTACATAGATCCTCGCGCTGCTTACACCGATCCCGCTGAGCCATTTCCGGGGCAGGCGGTAGCCGAGGTCTACTGATTTAAGCCGGATATACTGTGCGTCGATCAGCCAGAAATTCGACAGGTTGGATGGGCTGCTGGGTCCGGCCAGGTTATTGCTCAACCTCGGATACGTAGCCGTGGCGGCTGTTTCCGGCGTCCAGCGCTCCAGCACCGGTTCCTGAAGATTGCCCTGGAAGGGAATTACACCGGCGGTGCCTACCCTGTAGCTGTAATCAAAACTTCCCTGGAAAAGAACGCTCAGACTAAATCCTTTATATTCGAATCCCATGGTAGCGCCCAGCACCGTTTGCGGCAGGTTGGGTTTGCCGATCGCACGCTGGTCTTCCTGGTCAATGACCCCATCGCTATTCATATCTTCATATTTGAGATCTCCCGGCCGGGCACCCGCCAGGTGCGCATAGCCGTTCACCTCCTCCTGCGTCTGGAAAAAGCCCAGCACATTGTATCCGAATCCCTGGCCGATGGGCAGCCCGGTCCTTGCCAGGTACGGATAGCGGGGTGTAGCTTCCCCCTGGTAAATGATCTTGTTCTTTGCCGTTGAGAATGTAAATGCCATATTATAATTCACCTTCCCGATCGTATTGCGGTGACTGATCTGTCCGTCGAAACCCCGGTTCTCCGTAATGGCAGAGTTGGTATACGGCAGGGTGATGCCGATAATGCCCAATACGTCATCTTTGATATATAGCTGATCATACCGGTAGTCATAAAAATAATCGACCATAAAGCTGAACTTTCCATTGAACAGCTGAGCATCGAGCCCGATATCGGTTTTACGGGACTTTTCCCATGTAATATTGTCATTGCCCAGCGCTCCTTCCTCAATACTGGTAAAGCTGTTGGAGCTTTCGCCAAAGTTGTAGCTGGGACCTGCGGCATACACCTGCTCTGTTTTATAATTGTTGCCGCGCGTAAGGTCTGAACCGGTCAGCCCCCAGGACCCTCTTAATTTCAGCATATCGAGGAATTTAAACCGCTTTTTAATGAACGGTTCTTCCGCAATGTTCCATCCCGCAGATACCGCAGGAAAAAAGCCCATTGTTTTTTTGCCAACAAACTGGCTGGTACCATTATACGCTCCGCTGAAATCGACCAGGTACCGGCGCTTATAGTCATACCCCGCCTTAAACGTGATGCCCTGTGAAGATACCGGTGCATATTCCTGTACCGCCCTTACCGCTGTAGCTGAATTATAGTTACCAACGGTTGCATCATTGAGGTTATAAAGCAGGAACACATTCACTGCATGATCGCTGAACTGCCGGCTGTAGTTGATCTTGGCCAGCGTATTGACCGTTTTACGGGAAATGGTATTTTCGCCGGAGCTTGATCTTGTAAGCGGCTCCAGACGGTACAGCCCGTTGCTGTGAATTGTGTAAGATTGATCTACCGGGTTATAGTAAAATGCGGGAATATTGTTCCGGTACAAACTGCGGTCATAACCGATATCACTTGCATAAGCGATCCGCGCCATTACAGAAAGTCCCCTGGTGATAAAATCCAGTTTATGATCTCCGCTCAGCAGCACATTAAACTCGTTGCGGAACACTTTATCATAACCCTGCAGGGCGAGCCGGCCGATGAGACTGGTTTCATAGTAGGTCGATCTTGAACGGAAGGCCCAGGGATAGCTCCCATCCGGGTTTAGTATGGGCGCTGCATAAGGCGGAAGGCGCTGAAAACTGTACACCGTGCTAAGGGGTGCGGTTGCAATATGCGGCTCCGTGGTATTCCCTACCCTGCCCGTAAGATCCAGCCGGATGGTAAAATCTTTGGTAGCCCGCATATCCAGGTTAGAGCGGAATGTGTAGCGCTGATATGTATAGTTATTTTTCGGCGCTTCATAGGACCCTGTGCTGAAATCCTTCAGCATCCCGTTCTGATAAAAGTGCCCTAGCGACATAAAATACTTGATCCGCTCGCTTCCCCCGGAAATATCAAAATTGTTCCGTACCTGGTACGCATATTTCCGGAAAACTTCGTGATACCAGTCTACATCCGGATGACCATAAGGATCATCTTTTAACCGCCAGTGCTCCAGGTCCTGCTCCGTAAACTCAGGAGTTGCCAGGCTATCATCGTTCCGGATGGCCTCGTTCTTTAACCGGGCCACCGTATAGGCATCCAGGAAACGCGGCTCCCTTACGGGAGTTTGCCAGCCAGACTCCGTATTAAAATTGATCATCGGTTTGCCCAGCTTTCCGCGCCGCGTGGTAATGACCAATACCCCGTTTGCTCCTTTAATACCGTATACGGCCGTTGTAGATGCATCTTTCAGTATCGTAAAGGATTCAATTTCGTTGGCATCCAGCTGTGCAACCTGATCATACGTATACTCCACATCATCTACAATAATCAGCGGCTTTTGTGTCTCGGCAGAAAGGGAGTTCACTCCCCGGATAAAGAACTCTGCGCCACTTTTACCGGGCTGCCCCGAACGTTGCTGCGATATAAAACCCGGCGCTCTTCCCGCCAGCGTATTCTGAATATTCGGTGTTGGTGTTGTACGGATATCGCTTGCAGAAACCGTACTTACGGCACCGGTATTGGTTATTTTTTTACTGGTTGAATACCCCAGCACCACCACTTCATCCAACCCTTTGTTATCCGGCTGCAGCGTTATGGTAAGAAAGGCATCCGCAGTTACCGCTACGTCCTGGCTGGTATACCCCACTGCCGATACTTCCAGCACGGTGGGGATCTTTTTAACGGTAAGCCGGAACATGCCTGCTTCATTTGTAGCGGCACCACCTTCCAGCGCTTCCTTTTCCCGGATGCTGATCTGCGGCATTGCGTTTCCCGCTGTATCCTTCACCACTCCGGATACCTGTGTTTGCGCCCAAAGAACACCCGGCCCCATACAGCAGATAAAAAATAGTATTTGTCTCCATTGCTTCATATTCGATCATTTAACGGTGAACGACCTTTTTATTTGTAGTTACTGGTATCCTTCGTTTTGGGTGAGGTTCGGATTTTTTGAAACTTCGCTGAACGGAATCGCATAGCGGTACATGCGTGGAGCAAAGAACTGGAAGGGTGTGCCCAGTTCCTCTGTCCGGTAATCCAGCCCGTTCCCTGCGGGCGCGATCCGGATACCATGTAACGGGCGGTTATAAATTTCTTCGGCGATCATCCACCTCCGGATGTCCCAGAACCGCTGCTCTTCAAAAGCCATTTCCACCCTTCTTTCGTTCCGGATCAGCTTCCGCATTTCCACTTTCGATAACCCCGGCGGCAAGCCGTAGTTGCCGTTGCTGCCTGCTATAATGCCTGCACGCACCCGTATCGACTTTAGATAGGTATAAACCGAATCGCCGGCTGCCCCGGGGCCATCCACCTCGTTCTTGGCTTCTGCAAACAGCAACAGCAGGTCTGCATACCGGAAGATGGGGAAGTTGTGCGTTTGATTGGAGTAAGCGGTGCCGGAGGCAAAATCGCCCATAAACTTCCGCAGATAATAACCGGTTTTGGTTTGTACGGTAATACCTCCCGGACGGTCCCTTCCGTTATCAAATGTTTCCACCGGTCGTCCCAGCCAGTTCATCCCGTTATAAAACACCGTTAATGCCAGGCGCGGGTCCCTGTTGGCATAGGGGTTGTTGGAGTCATAACCCGTGGGATTGGACGGCGACTTGACGTCTTCACTGATCGACAATCCCTTGCTGGTATAAAAAGCATCTACCAGCTCCTGGGTCGGGCTTGTTCTGCCGCGGCTTGCGGAATTACCGCTTACATAACCTACCGGTGCGTTGGCCAGCTCCAGATCGGTGGTAACGGCACGCTGATAGGCCAGGATCACTTCATTGTTCTTGCGCGCCAGGAACACGTTACTGAAAGAGGGCTCCAGCGAAAAGTAAGCGCTTCCGTATTTAATTGCCGCAGCAAGCGCATCCTTTGCCCGCAACCACCGGTTACTGTCATCACCCGGATTGTTTAAGGGGCTTGCAGCCAGCAGCAGCACTTTGGCTTTGAGGGTGAGCGCGGCCATCTTGGTAATACGGCCATAATCCCCGTTGGGTATAGGGTCCGGACGCAGGTCGTCCTGGATGGCCTCACATTCACTTACGATATAGGCCACACATTCATCAAAACTATTGCGGGGAAGCCGCAGATCTTCGTTCAACGCCAGCACGCGGTCGCCCAGCAATGGTACACCGCCATAACGCCGGATCAGCTCATAGTAAAACATGGCCCTCAGAAACCGGTTCTCTGCCTTCCAGTACTGTCCCTGTATAAAGATGGCAGGATCCGAGCGTTTCAGATTCACTTTGGGAAAATTCTGTACAAAAAGATTGCATTTACGGATGCTGGCGTAATTGGCACCCCAGGAGTTATCGCTATTGATCAGCTGATTGTAGCCACCGTTGGTAAACCGAGCAATGGCGGTATTGTCGGCCGACGACACCGCATCATCACTGGCCGCATCCAGAAAATCGCCGCCCACCCGGTTAAATCCGTTGGGCAGGTCTCCATAGATATTATTAAGAAAATAGCTGGCATTGGTCCCAAGGGAATCTTTGGAGTCCCATACATATTCCTCAGTGATCCATTCAAAAGGCCGGTCCTCCATTTTTTCGCAGGAAACAACCCCCATCCAAACAACCAGTAATAATGTACTTCTGTATTTCATCATGGCGGCAGTTTTTAAAATTTGATATTGATTCCCATGTTATAGGTTTTACGGAGCGGGAAAACAGAGTTATACCCTTCCGGATCCAGGTATTGCAACTTGTCGAACGAATAAAGATTAAAACCATTGGCGAAGATCCGCACCTGCTCCAGGTTTAACCGGGCGATCAGTCTGCGCGGCAAACTATAGCCGACATCTACGTTCTGAATGCGCAAATAATCGGCAGACTGCACCCAAAAGGAAGAAGCCCGCTGGTTGTTGGTATTGACGCCTACCGATAAACGCGGATAAGTGGCGTTGGCTGCATTGGAAGGCGTCCACCGGTTTAACTGGGGCTCAAAGGCCTGGGCGGTAGCCGAGTTCTGGAATCCATATTCGAAGGCGCTGCTTACCGGGTTGTACTCCGGGCTGTTAACGATATTCCTGTGGGCAACACCCTGTATGGAAATGCTCAGGTCGAATCCCTTAAAATCGAGTCCCGCGGTTGCTCCGTAAAACAGCAGGGGCTTCCGGGTGCCAATGGCCGCTTCATCAAACTGGTTAATGATTCCGTCGTTATTCAGATCCCGGTAACGGATATCTCCCGGCACGGGCTGATAGCCATCCACCACCGGGCTGGAATTGATCATTTCAACAGACTGAAAGAATCCATCGGCAATATACCCGAATGGCTGGCCTACCGGCAGGCCCGTCCTTTTCTGGTAATCGTATTTGCGGTACACTTCATCCTGGAAAAGTACTTTGGACTGCAGCGAAGAAAAATTTGCCGAAATAAAATACCCCAGCGACTTTATATGATCTTTCCAGGTAAGATTGCTTTCAAAACCGGTATAGCGCGATCTTCCAACATTTTCAGCCGGGTATGTTTGACCGATCAGCAGGATCGAATTCCCCCTTAACTGCATCAGGTCAAAGTAAGTGTCATTAAAATATTCGGCGGTCAGCGAAAGCCGGTTATGCAGCAGTACCGCATCCAGGCCCGCATTCAGCTTATGCGCTTTTTCCCAGGTAGCGCCGGGGTTGGCCAGGGCCAGCTCAGAGAACGACCGTGCCGCTGTTGGAGATGCACCAAAATAATAACCGGAGCTGGTGCCATCATTACTGTAATACTGATCATAAACATAATATCCTACATTGGCATTCCCCGTCTGGCCAAAACCGATACGGGGTTTTAACCGGTTCAGCCATGTAGCATCCTGCAAAAATGCAGTCTTTGCAAGATCCATACCCAGTGCCCCTGCATAAAACCACCCGGAGCGCATGCCTGGTTTAAAGCGGTTATGCCCGCCATAACTCAATGCGGCTTCTGCAAAATATTTCTGTTTGAAATTATAAGAGATATTACCGGCGATATTGGTAAAGATCGCCGGCAGGTCCAGACCGATGGTAGTGGCCTGCCGGTCCGCAAGAGCCAGGATGTTCAGGTTATGATCCCCAAACGCTTTGTCGTATCCCAGGCTGAATTTCCCGTAGGTATAGGTTCTGCGGGTGCCTATGGATAAGGTATTGGGCTGATTGGTGTTGGTACCGATCTGCGTGTAAACCGGCGCACCGGTCTGAACACTCAGGTTATATACGGCAAAGTCTTTTGATCGGTTAACGGATTGCTCCACGGTGTTATTGTAAGAGATGTTCAGCTTTGCCCACAGCCCCTTAAGCAGCGCATCCAGCCGCTGGGTTATGCCCAGGTCCGCAGCCAGATCCCTTGTAGTGGCCTTATAATACCCGGCATTGTTCAGCATACCATAAATGTTATTTGGATAAGTACTGTTACCACCCAGGGAACTATCGGGGTTAAAAATGCTGTAAGCATTATTAGGCGTGAAGTAGAGTGCATTCATGATATCCGATGCCCCGCCACCCGGTTGATTGGCATCCTGTATACGACCGAAGATGTTGAGGCCGATATTGAGCGTTTTGTTGAGGTTAACATCTACATTGGATCGTACAATGTACCGGTCCACACCCGCATCTGTGCTGTAGGTATTGATACCGGTGGTATTAAAGAATCCGTCTTCATGCTGATAATCCATCGCTACATAAAACTTGGCGATACTGTTGCCGCTGCGGATGTTGAGATTATAGCGATCCAGCGCAGCTGATTTATTCAGGAAATAGTTGCGGTAATCGTTATTTGGGTGAAACAGGGGGTCTGAGCCGTTCCGGTAAGCAATAATATCTTCTGCAGTATAAACCGGCGGCAATCCATCGTTATTGCGCGCTTCATTATAAAGCACCGCATAGTCCGCGGCCGATACGGCCTTTGTTTTACTGATCAGTTGCTGCAGACCATGCTGCGCGGTAAAGGAAAGTTTAAACGGCGACGCTACAGGCCGCTGGGTGGTTACCAGGATGATGTTGCCAGACGAGCGCTGACCAAACAGCACGGTCGATAACGCATCCTTTAATACACTGATGCTTTCGATAGACTCCGGTTCTATCGAAGCAAAATCCCGGGGCACGCCGTCGATAAGGATCAGGGGCACCTGCCCCCGGATCTTAAAGTCGATAACACCGGAAGGATCATCATTATCCTGCACGCCGCTCCGCTGCCGGGTGTAGAGCCCTGCCAGCCGCCCCGGAAGTGCCTGCAGAAATGAAGGTGCGGGCGTGGTGATCAGCTGGCTGTTCCGCACCGTTGCCGTCGATTGCAGCAATGCCGCTGCCGGTTGTGTTTTATCCAGCAAAACAATGGTATCGGCTTTGGCGGGCGCAGCGGAGCCCGTGCTATCCTGGCCATAAATGACCATCGGCGCAAACAGTAATCCCGGCAACAGCAGTTTTCGGATCCAATTCTCTTTTAAATGGCAATTCAGCATAACCGTTTCTTAAAAATTATACAAAGACCCCTGGTTCCCGGGTCGTAAAGTGCGTTTATTATTGCAGCAGTCGCGGTGCAGACAAGGCCCTGTAACGCAGCATGGCTTCCACATAGTAATAATCCGCATATGTTAGCGGCACATCGATCATTGTCCCCTTTGGTAAATGTCCGGTGCTGTGATCCAGGATGAACCCGCCCCTGCCCCCGTAAGGAACTGTAAACCGGTTGGAGGATAAGGTCCGGATGATCGTTTCAGCAGCATGCAGGTACCGGGTGGCGGCCGCCCTTTCCGCATACCCTGCCAGCTCCACCAACGCTGCGGCACAAATAGCCCCGGCCGAAGCATCGCGGTAGGCATTGGGGATACCGGGGCTGTTAAAATCCCAGTAAGGCACTTTATCTGCGGGCAGATTCGGATGCCCGAGGATAAACGCAGCGATCCGGTTTGCCTGATCCAGGTATCGTTGATCTCCTGTTTCCCGGTACATCATTGTAAACCCGTACAACCCCCAGGCCTGGCCTCTTGCCCAGGCAGAATGATCGGCATATCCCTGCACCGTGTGCTTCTTTATAACCGCTCCTGTGGACGGGTCGTAATTGACCAGGTGAAAAGAGCTCCCATCCGGACGGAAATGATTTTTCAGCGTTGTATTGGCATGCGTGATGGCTACCCGTGCATACACGGAATCACCGGTTACCTTTGTGGCCCACATCAGCAACTCCAGGTTCATCATGTTGTCGATGATCACCCGGAATTCTCCCGGTTTTGAGTTCCAGGACATGGTGCAACCTACTGTTGGATTAAATCGTTTTATCAGCGACTGTGCGCTGGTCAGCAGTACCTGCTTAAAAGCTGCATCCGGATGTATCTTATACGCATTGCCAAAGCTGCAATACATCATAAATCCGATGTCGTGCGAATCGATGGTCTTTACCGGTCCCAGTACTTTCAGCTTGGCAAGTCCGGCCTCATACAACGCGGTATCACCCGTGGCGCGGTACAGGTAAAGCAAGGTTCCGGGATAAAAGCCACTTACCCAGTTCCGGGCCGTGGTAGCTCTCAGTTTTCCCTGTTCCCAGGTCTCCGGCAGACTGTCTTCCGGTACATTCTTTGCCAGCACCCGGTATTGCGCACCCGCGAATTCCAGATTCCGGCTGATCTGCTGCAACAGTGCCGGATCCGGCCGCAGCACTGTTTTGCCCTGTTGTGCACACACCTGCAGGGTGCTGGTCATTGCCACTACTATTGCCCATCGCGCGTTGAACTGCATACCTACCCTGTTTTTATTTCTTTGTAAATGATGTTTGCAGGATCACCAACCGCCGGTCGCCGGTATAAAGGACGCCCACCTGCGGGCCATCAACAGCGGCCTCTATGGCCACCCGTTCGCCGGCCGGTACCACCTGGCTTACTTCCGGCAACGTATTCACCCTTATCTTTATGGTTAGCGGCTCCCTGCCCGGGTTCCATACGATCGAGGTCATATTGTTCAGCCCTTCCGGGATGCTGCACCAGAATTTGCCTTCACCCAGCGGAGTGCTGCCCAGTTTGGGCTGACCGCCAAAACTCTGTACATACGGCCCCCAGGGTCTGCGGCCATTTGCAACATACTGCAGGCCCGGCCTTGTGTTGAACATACCCCGGCTTCCGCCTGCCAGCTGGTATCCTTCTTTTGTAACCACGATCCCTTTTTTCATGAACTCCGGCGTTAGCCTTGGTGTTCCGTTCACCAGAAACCCGCTGTAGTAATCCGAAACCAGGCCTTTTTCCGTTTCATACTCGCCCCAGATGATCGGGCTGGTGATAAGCGGATAACGCATATGTTCCGCATCTGATCCTGCATAACGGAGCAGGTTCAGCAACATCCGGTCGGCAACAGGATCCAGTCCTGCGCGGTTTACCAGATCAAGACCGGTAATCAGTATGCTTCCTTTTCCTATAAATTGCTCGGCAAGTGCAATGCTTTGCAAACCGGAACTGTAGTTGCCCAGGATGGCAGTGGCACCCACCGCATCCCTGTCCTCCAGCAAAAAGCCGTCCGTAACCGGGTAAATAGCAGGTTGCCCTTTCTTATCCGGGCTCCAGCCGGTATAGTCCGACCACACGCGAAGGTTTGCTCTCGTAATGCCCGAAAATACCGGATGCTCCGGCCGCTCC
>Ga0222424_100842_pt1 | contig 10133 bp, 11 predicted proteins | sample 2B2ome_FD_182468 | JGI IMG/M metagenome (GOLD analysis project Ga0222424, IMG submission 182468) | Enriched microbial communities from leaf-cutter ant dump, University of Wisconsin, Madison, United States - 2B200A (version 2) | ecosystem: Environmental > Terrestrial > Nest > Insects nest > Nest...
GTGAAGGGCGGGTCTTCGTCCTGCCCCAACTGGAAATAGGCGGCGATGCCCAGCACCATCAGCACCACCATCAGGTAGCGCGTGAGCGCGGCGTGGTCGAGCGCCCACTTGGACAGGTTGAAGCCCTGCCTGGCTTGCACTGGCGTCATGCGACCCTCACTGCGGCTGGTTCACGGGCGCTACCGAATCAGTAGCTGCTGGCGCTTTACTGGCGGGCGCTGGAGCCGTTTTTGGCTGATAAACGCTGACCTTCTGCCCCGGCGCCAGCACATGCACGCCCGTGGCCACCACCTGCATGCCGGGGGCCAGCCCGCCGCGCACCACCACCTCGTTGCCATCGGCGGCGGCGATCTCGATGGGCTGCGAGCGCACCGCGCCCGCCGCCGCGTCGTACACCCACACCGCCGTCTGCTGCCCTTCCTGGCGCAGCGCGCTGGTGGGCAGCTTGATGGCCTTTTGCCCCGCCTGCGACAGCGCCGCCGGCAGCGCATACACCGTGGCCCCCAGCGCGGGCACCTGCGGCCCGGCCACCGCCACCTTGACCAGGTAGGTGCGCGTCACCGGATCGGCGCTGGCCGCCACGTCGCGCACCTTGCCGCCGAACGGCTCGCCGCCGGACCACGCGCGCACCTGCACGTCCTGGCCCACGCGCACACGCGCCACCTGGTCCTCGGGCACGGAAAACACCACGTCGCGCGCGCCGTCCTGGGCAATGCGCACCACCGTCATGCCGGCCGACAGCACCTGGCCCGGCTCGGCCTCGATGCCCGTCACCACGCCCGCCACGTCGGCCACCAGCCGCGTGTACGCCTGCTGGTTGCCCTGCGCGGCCACCTGGGCCTGGGCCTGGTCGAGCTGCGCCTGGGCCGACTTGAGCGCCGCCTCGCGCCGCTCCAGCTCGGCGCCGCTGATGAAGTTCTGCGCCTTGAGCTGGGCAAAGCGCTTGAAATCCGCCGCCGCCAGGTCGCGCTGCGTCACGGCCGCCACCACCTGGGCGCGCGCGGCGTCGAGCGCCAGCGCGTAGTCCTGCGCGTCCAGTTGGGCCAGCAACTGGCCGGGCTTCACTGCCTGGCCCAGCTCGGCCTGGCGCTGCACCAGCTTGCCCGCCACGCGGAAGGACAGGCGCGACTCCACGCGCGCCCGCACCTCGCCGGCGAACTCGCGCTGCGCCTGCAGGTCACCCTCGCCCACCGTCAGCAGCTTGACGGAGCGCACCGGTTCGGGCGGCGGTTCCTGGCGCGCACACCCGGCCAGCAAGGCAGCCACTGCCGCCGCGCACAACCAGCCGCCCCGCGACCCTCGCTGTCCCTCGGGAAGGCGGCCTTTTGCCTTGGGGCGGCCCGGCTGCAAAAAAAGCCCCAGACGGGGCCACTCCAACGCGGAGAGATAGCGCATAACGAATTGGCGGATTAGGTGGATGGAGAATTAATGACTGACTGGTTAGTAATCTAAGTAGCCAACGCGCCCTTGTCAAGGTCAAAACCGCCCACGGCATCACCCCGGCGGCGCATCCTCCCAGTGCGCCACAATCCAGTCCGCCGCCAAACGCACACGCAGGGCCAGGTCGGCCTCGGCGCGCAGCATCTGCGCCTGGCGCCGCTCCCCCACCAAGTGCAGCGTCACCTGCGGGTACGCGGCAGCGAATGCACGCAGCACGGGCACCAGCAGGCGGCTCAGCAGCACCGGCGGCGCCGACACCGTGACCGTGCCCGCCAGCGACTCCACGCCCGCCGCCGCGCGTTCCAGGGCCAGCACCTCCAGCTCCACGGCCTCGGCCCTGGTCGCGCCCAGTGCACGCTTCATCGCCACGCGCCCCACGCCCAACCCGCACAACCCCTTGCACGGCACCTTCGTCGGCCCGGAGGGAGCGCGGCAGTTCTTCGCCGGGTTCGCCCAACTGCTGGAGCCCGGGGCATTCCATGTGGAGGCGGCCTTTGGCGAGGGCCCGCACGCGGCCCTGCACGGCACGCTGCGCCACACCAGCCGCCAGACCGGCAAGCCCTTTGCCAGCGACTGGGCGCTGATCTGCCAGGTACAGGACGGACGCCTGACCCTGTATCACTTCTTCGAAGACACCGAGGCGCTGCGCGACGCCCTCGCCTCCTGACACGGATTTGCCTTCAACCGTATAACAAGGCGGGAAGCGACCCACCGCCCACGGCACGGCGACAATCCGTGCCGTGAACGCCCCGCCCCCATCCCCCCTGCCCCCGGCCGTGCCCGCCACGGCGGCGCCCGTGACGCACTACGAGAACTTTCCCGTGGCCTCGCTGCTGTGCCCGCCGCACTTGCGCGCGCCCATTGCAGCGCTGTACGCCTTTGCGCGCACGGCCGATGACATCGCTGACGAGGGCGACGCCGTGCCGGCCCAGCGCCTGCGCGACCTGGCGGCCTACCGCGCCGAGCTGGCCGCCGTGGCCGCGGGGGCGGCGCCCGGCGCGCGCTGGGCCGCCGTGTTCGGCCCGCTGCAGGGCGTGCTGCGCCAGCATGGCCTGCCCGTGGCGCTGCTCGACGACCTGCTCAGCGCCTTCGTGCAGGACGCCGAGAAAACCCGCGACGGCGCCACCTACGCCGACCGCGCCGCCCTGCTCGACTACTGCCGCCGCTCGGCCAACCCCGTGGGGCGGCTGCTGCTGCACCTGTATGGCGTGGCGGATGCAAAGGCCCTGGCGCAGAGCGACGCCATCTGCTCCGCCCTGCAGCTCATCAACTTCTGGCAGGACCTGAGCGTGGACATTCCACGCGGGCGCCACTACCTCACCGACGCCGACTGCGCCGCCCACGGCGTAGACCGCGCCACGCTGGCCGCGCTGCAGCCCACGCCCGCCACCACGCGCCTGCTGGCCGGCAACGCCGCCTGGGCGCGCACGCTGATGCTGCAGGGCGCCCCGCTGGTGCACCGCCTGCCGGGCCGCGCGGGCTGGGAACTGCGCCTGGTGGTGCAGGGCGGGCTGCGCATCCTCGACAAGATCGACGCCCTGCACGGCGCCAACCTGTGCCAGCGCCCCACGCTGGCGCCGCCCGACTGGCTGCGCATGGGCTGGCGCGCCCTGTGCATGCGCCGCCGCACGGGCTGAAGCGCCGGGACAGAAGTTACTTTCATGCCCCGCAACGGCCGCTGAAGGCGGTATGTTTTTTGAAGGAAAAACAGCCCTGTGGCTTATCCAGCAAGCGCTGGCAGCTATCAATCAAAGAGCATGCAAGCCCGCAGGCCCGCGCCCTTCTCAGGGATTGCCAGCATGGCCGCCCGCGACGCCACCGGTACAACCGGCGGCAGATCCACCACCGCACGCCCCGCCATGTCCGTCAGCGTTTTCGATCTGTTCAAGATCGGCATCGGCCCCTCCAGCTCCCACACCGTGGGCCCCATGATCGCGGCGCGCCAGTTCGCCTGCCAGCTCGACGCCCTGGGCCTGCTGCCCGCCGTGCAGCGGCTGGAGGTGGAGCTGTTCGGCTCGCTCGCCGCCACGGGCGTGGGCCATGGCACCGACCGGGCCGTGCTGCTGGGGCTGGCCGGGCACCTGTCCGAGCAGATCGACCCCGACCAGATCGGCGCCGCCATCGACGCCATCCACGCCAGCGGGCAACTGGCCCTGCTGGGCCGCCACCCGCTGCCGTTCGTGCCGCGCGCGCACCTGCTGATGCGGCGCAAGAGCCTGCCCTACCACCCCAACGGCATGCAGTTCCACGCCTTCGGTGCCGACGGCACGGCCCTGCTACGGCGCGTGTACTACTCGGTCGGCGGTGGCTTCGTGGTGGACGAACACGGCGCGCGCGTGCTCAACATGGCCGACCAGCCCCCGCCCGACGCCCTGGGCACCGGCGCCGGCCTGCCCCACCCCTACCGCACCGGCGCCGAGCTGCTGGCGCACTGCCAGGCCACGGGCCTGCCGGTCGCGGCCCTCACCCTGGCCAACGAACAGCACTGGCACAGCGCCCCCGAGGTACGGCGCCGCCTGCTGCACATCTGGCAAACCATGGCCGCCGCCGTGCGCCGGGGCTGTGCGGGCGGGGGGCAGTTGCCAGGCCCGCTGCACCTGCAGCGGCGCGCCCCGGCGCTGTACCAGAGCCTGTGCGCGCGGCCCGAGGAAGCGCTGCGCGACCCGCTGTCCATGCTCGACTGGGTCAACCTCTACGCCATGGCCGTGAACGAGGAGAACGCCGCCGGTGGCCGCGTGGTCACGGCGCCCACCAACGGTGCGGCCGGGGTGGTGCCGGCGGTGCTGCACTACTACGCGCGCTTCGTTCCCGGGGCCGGCGACGAGGGCATCGTCCAGTTCCTGCTCACGGCCGGCGCCATTGGCCTGATCTACAAGCAGACGGCCTCGCTCTCGGGCGCCGAAGTCGGCTGCCAGGGCGAGGTGGGCGTGGCCTGCTCGATGGCGGCGGGCGCGCTGGCGGCCGTGCTCGGCGGCACCCCGGCGCAGGTGGAGAACGCCGCCGAGATCGGCATGGAGCACAACCTGGGCATGACCTGCGACCCCGTGGGCGGGCTGGTGCAGATCCCGTGCATCGAGCGCAACGCCATGGGCGCCATCAAGGCCATCAACGCAGCGCGCATGGCGCTGCGCGGCGACGGCACGCACGTCGTCTCGCTCGACAAGGTCATCAAGACCATGATGCAGACCGGCGCCGACATGAAGACCAAGTACAAGGAAACCTCGCGCGGCGGCCTGGCCGTGAACGTGGTGCAGTGTTGAGGGAAACGACACCCCCCTGAGCCGCTGCGCGGCTTCCCCCCGCTCTCGCATTGCTGCGCAATGCGGGCAGGGGGACGACGCCAGCGCGGCGGGGCGGCCCTTGCGCGGCGTCCGCTGGGCTGGGCCGCGCCGGGTTCATGGGCAGCGCCATGGACCAGGGCAAGCGCCTCACCCCTCCAGGTTGGCCGCCATGCGCGCCAGCAGCGCGCGCAGTTGCGCCTGCTCCTGCCCGTCCAGCCCGGCCACGGCACGCTCGGCCACCTGCTGCGCCTGGCCGCGCAGGGACTGCAGCACCGCCAGCCCCTGCGTCGTGGGGGCGATGCGCACGGTGCGGCGGTCGGCGGCGTCGGTCACGCCATCGAGCAGGCCGCGCTCGCGCAGCCCTTTCACAAGGCGCGCCAGCTGCGCCTTGTCGCGCCCCGAGTGGGCCGCCAGGTCGCTTTGCGTCGCCCCAGGCTGGCGGGCGAAGAAGCCCAGCGCCTTGCTCTCCCAGAACGTGATGCCGTGCGCGCCCTCGCGCAGCGCCTGCTGCTGCAGCGCGCGGTACTGGTGCATCAGCCGGTGCAGCAGCTCCATCACCTCATCGCCCGCCGCGCGCGCCGGGACGCTTCCCTCGGAAACCAGTTGGTTGATATTGTCAATTTTATTCGTCATAATGAATGACATTATCAACCAATCAACCGCAACCATGCCCGAAGACCTTTCCCCCGCCGCCAGCCGCGTCCAGCGCGTGCGCCACGAACTGCGCATGCGCACCCTGGAAGTGCGCCGCACCGCCCAGGTCAGCCCGCAGGTGCGCGCCGTCACCCTGAGTGGCGACGCGCTGCAAGGCTTTCACAGCCCCGGGTTCGACGACCACATCAAGCTGTTCCTGCCCGCCGGGGGTGCCGACGCCGCGCGGCGCGACTACACCCCGCGCCGCTACGACCCCGTAGCCAACGAGCTGACGCTGGAATTCGCCCTGCACGGCGACGGCCCGGCTGCCGCCTGGGCCGCCCGTGCCCAGGCGGGCGACCGGCTCGACATCGGCGGCCCGCGCGGCTCCTTCCTCGTGCCCGCCGACTACGCCTGGCACCTGCTCGCCGGCGACGTGACGGCGCTGCCCGCCATCGCCCGGCGGCTGGAGGAGCTGCCCGCCGGCAGCCATGCCTTCGCCTTCATCGCACTGGACGCCGCCGACCGCCGCGCGCTGGCCACGCAGGCGCGCCTGCAACTGCACTGGCTGGACGACGACGCGGCGCTGATCGACGCCGTGCGCGCCTTCACGCTGCCCGCCGGCGAGGGCTACGCCTGGTGCGCGGGCGAAGCCGGCACCATGGCCGCGCTGCGCCGCCTGCTGGTGCAGGACAAGGGCCACAGCCGCCACGCCCTGCGCGCCGCCGCCTACTGGAAGCGCGGCGCCGTGGCGCACCACGAGAACCTGGACGACGCGGCCTGACGCCGGAGAGCTACCAAAACCATAGCATCCCGCGCTTGCTGCACGCGTGCTGAAGGCCAAAAAACTCGTCAGATATGGCGGATCAGAAGTCCACCGACGCCGACACTGCACGGACGCCCGGGGAAGCAATCCAGCCGGCACGGTGTATTCCAGCAAGCGCCCCCTCAGTCCTCCTGGCGCCGGATCCAGCGGCGGCCGCTGTCCGTCAGGGCGAACTGGCCTTGGGCGGTCCTGGTGATGCAGCCGTGCTCCACCAGCCGCCCGGACAGGTGCTGCTTGAGCGCCTCGGGCATGCCCATGGGCTGGCCCAGCTCCAGGTGCTTGAGCGTGGCCAACTCGTCCACGGTGGGCTCGAAAACAGGCGCGTGGTACAGGGGTTGTGCGGTGGCCATGGCGTGTCCTCCTTGCTGTGTGATGGGTAACGGAGACAGCGTATGCCTGTCGGATGCAAAGCGCAATCGGCCGCGCCCCCGGTGCGCGCCCGTGCGGCAGTCCGGGGGCCCTTCGCCATCTGCACAAGATGTGCCATGGAAATGGGATCCAGCGCTTATGCAGCAAGCGCCAGCAGCTATCAATACGAAAGCACCCGGGGCGGACCTGCGGCCCGCGCGGCGTTCACGCCCTGGCGCCCGCGCCGAGGAAGTGAAAGCGCATCAGCGTGCGCTCGCGCGCGCTGGCGTGGTCCACCACCGGCAGCGGGTAATCCTGGCCCAGGCGCAGCCCGCAGGCCTGCAGCTCCAGCGGTTTCATGGCCGCGGGGAAGTGAATGTGCGCATCGGGCACCTGCGCCAGCTCGGGCAGGTAGCGGCGGATGAACGCGCCGCCGGGGTCGAACTTCTGCGACTGCGTGACCGGGTTGAAGATACGGAACCAGGGCTGCACGTCGCAGCCGGTGGAGGCGGCCCACTGCCAGCCGCCGTTGTTGGCAGCCAGGTCGTAGTCGTTCAGGTGCTCGGCGAAGTAGCGCTCGCCCCGGCGCCAGTCGATGCCCAGGTCCTTGGTCAGAAAGCTGGCCACCACCATGCGCAGGCGGTTGTGCATGTAGCCGGTCTGCCGCAGTTGGCGCATGGCCGCGTCCACCAGCGGGTAGCCGGTGCGCGCCTCGCACCAGGCCTGCCAGAGCTCGGGCGCATCGTCCCATTGCACGCGGTCATACGCGGGCCGGAACGACTGCGTGACGACGTGCGGGTGGTGCCACAGGATCATGAAGTAGAAGTCGCGCCACGCCAGCTCGGACAGCCACGCCTGCGCGCCCGCGCAGCCCTGGGCGGCCTGCCGGGCCGCCAGGTCCGCCAGCTGGCGGATGGACACGGTGCCGAAGCGCAGGTGCACCGACAGGTAGGACACCCCCTTGCGCCCCGGATAGTCGCGCGCCGTGTGGTACGCGGCCATGCGCGGCACGAAGTCCCGCAGCAGCCGCTGGGCGCCCTGCATGCCAGCGGGCAGGGGCAGTGCCCCGGGGTCGGCCAGCGCGAAGCCCAGGCGGGCCAGCGACGGCAGCGTCTCGCCCGGCGGCGGCGCGGCCAGGTGCCGGGCGTGGCGCTCCACCGGGTACGGCGTGCGCTGGAAGGCGTCGAGCCTGTCCAGCCAGGCGCGCTTGTAGGGCGTGAACACGCTGTAGGGCTGGCCCTGGCGGGTCAGCACCTCGTCGCGTTCGAGCAGCACCTGGTCCTTGTAGTCGCTGAAGGCGATGCCCTCGGCGCGCAGGGCCTCGGCCACGTGCCGGTCGCGGGCGATGGCCTCGGGCTCGTAGTCGCGGTTGGCCAGCACCTCGCGCACGCCCAGGCTGCGCGCGAGCTGCACGATGCATTCGCGCGCCGGGCCATGACGCACGATCAGCCCGCCGCCGGGCGCGCCGCTGCGCGCGGCGAGCTGGCGCAGGCCCTCGTCCAGCGCCTGCACGCTGGCATGGATGAACGCCACGCGCCGGTCGCCGCGGCTGGGCAGCGCATCCAGGATGCCGGTGTCGAAGACGAAGGCGCAGTACACCCGCCCGTAGCGGCGCAGCGCGTGGTACAGGGCGGCGTGGTCGTCGCAGCGCAGGTCGCGCCGCATCCACACCAGGGCGCTGGCGGCCATCGCGGGGCTCAGGCCTGCATCACCACGGGGCCGCCCTTGTCCAGCGCGCGCTGGTAGGCGGGCCTGCCGTGCATGCGCTGGCGGTAGGCGCGCAGATGGGGCCAGGCGGCCTCGTCGCCGCCGCGCGCCAGCGCGGCTTCGACGGCGAAGCTCATCTGGAAGTCGGCCATGCTCAGGTGTTCGCCGGCGAACCAGCGGTGCCGCGCCAGGTGTTCCTCCATGAACGCCAGCGCGGCCTGCACGTTGGGGCGGATGAGTTTGTGCTGCACCTTGCCGCACAGCGCGCGCGCCACCGGGCGCACGAAGAACGGCATGGGCTGGCGCGGGATGGTGTCGAACACCAGCTTCATGACCAGCCAGTTCATCAGCGAGCCCTCGGCGTAGTGCATCCAGAAGCGGCACTGGCGGTGCTCCGGCGTGCCGCGCGCGGGCTCCAGGTGCGCCAGTTCGGCGGGCGCCTGCGCGCCGTAGCGCTCGGCCAGGTACTCGATGATGGCGCCGGATTCGGCCACCACCTCGCCGCCGTCGGTGACGACCGGCGACTTGCCCAGCGGGTGCACCTGCTTGAGTGCCGGCGGCGCCAGCTTCGTGGCGGGGTCGCGCGCGTAGCGGCGGATGTCGTACGGCACGCCCAGTTCCTCGAGCAGCCACAGGATGCGCTGGGAGCGCGATGTTTCAAGATGGTGAACGGTCAGCATGGGGTGGCATGGTAGTAGCGCCGCGCCATTCGCGCTGGCGCCCGGCTACACGCCCTGCGCCGCCGCCATCTCGCCCAGCCACTGGGCGAACGCCGCGAGCACCGGCGGCCGCGGCTGCGCGGGGCTGACCAGGTAGTAGCCGCGCTCGCCGCGCAGCGGCCGGGCGCAGGCCACCACCAGGTCGCCGCGCGCCAGCTCAGCCTCGATGAGCAGCGGCGGGATCAGCGCCACGCCCAGGCCGTGCGCGGCGGCAGCGGCGGTCATGGAAAACAGCTCGTAGCGCGGCCCGTCGAGCGCGCGCGCCACGCCCGCCACCCCCATGGCGTCGAACCACTGCTGCCAGCCATAGGGCCGCGTGCTCTGCTGCAGCAGCGGCAGGCGCGCCAGGGCCTGCGGCGCCACGCCCCCGGGGGGCAGCAGGCGCGGGCTGCACACCGGCACCACGTCCTCCTGCAGCAGCAGTTGCGCCTGCACGCCGGGCCAGTTGGCCACCTGCTCGGGCGTGCCGGCGTACAGCGCGGCATCGAACGCGGAGTCGGCGAACAGGAAGGGGCGCGTGCGCGTCTCGATGTGCACCACGATCTCGGGGTGGCGCGCGGCCAGCAGCGGCAGGCGCGGAATCAGCCAGCGCGTGGCGAACGTAGGCACCGCCGCCAGCGACAGCGCGCCGCCATGGCCCTGGTGCGCCATCACGTCGAGCGTGCCCTGCTCCAGCGCCTGCAGCCAGCGCGCCACCTGGCGCCCGTAGTGGCGCCCGGCGGGCGTGAGCACCACGCCATGGCGCGTGCGGCGGAACAGTTGCACGCCCAGTTGCTCCTCCAGCGCCAGGATCTGGCGCGACACGGCGCTCTGCGTCAGCGCCAGCTCCTGCGCGGCGCGCGTGTAGCTCTCGTGCCGCGCGGCGGCGTCGAAACAGGCCAGGGCCTGGGTGGAGGGCAAATGGCGGCGCATGCGCGCACTCTACCCCATACATTCCCAAAACGCATTTCTGGATGCCAACTACGCGCTTGCCACTCCTAGGGGCGCTGCCCTACCATGCGCGCATTCCGCATGTATTCTTTTTACCCTGGAGACACCGATGGCCCACGCCCCCTTCCGCTGGGAAGACCCGTTCCTGCTCGACCAGCAACTCAGCGCCGACGAGCGCGCCATCCGCGACGCCGCCGCCGCCTACTGCCAGGACCAGCTCGCCCCGCGCGTGCAGGACATGTTCCGCCA
>Ga0222424_100843_pt1 | contig 10113 bp, 12 predicted proteins | sample 2B2ome_FD_182468 | JGI IMG/M metagenome (GOLD analysis project Ga0222424, IMG submission 182468) | Enriched microbial communities from leaf-cutter ant dump, University of Wisconsin, Madison, United States - 2B200A (version 2) | ecosystem: Environmental > Terrestrial > Nest > Insects nest > Nest...
AAATCTCAAACGGATGCCGGCGGTAGTTATAACTACACTTATAATACCGGGTATAATATTGTAAAAACTGAGTTCAACAGCGGTTTTAACAAAGAAGAGTACCAATATGAGCCTCAAAAAATAACTCAAATCATTACTGACCCCAGCAACACCTACACCATTCATTATGGGTTGAACGGTAAAGGGCTTGCCATCACCAAACAATTTGAAGGCAGCAACGAAATACAGTATTATGAATACGATGATAAGGGTTTTGTAGTACGTACTTATAATAATAAAGCGCCACGCACCGAAGCAGCTTTTTTTTATAACACGGCTACCGGCTTGCTCGACAGTGTGCGCAGCGTCACGGGAAGTGCCTGGAACTACACCAGTGTATTTATGTATTACACAGAAATAAAAAATACACTGGGCGATGATAATTATGGTTGTTCATTTAGGGGTAAATCATTACCACATCCCTATAAGGCCGTTGCGCAACGAAGGCCAAATGGAAATCAAATAACAGTAGGCGTAACCAGTTATACCTACACGCTTGACAATAAAGGAAGAATAAGTAATCGCAGTTTTACAACATCAGGCGGGCAAAGCGGCAACGACAGTTTTACCTATTACTAAATAAACTCAAACCCATGAAATGCATTTTACTTTTTATCGGCATCACTTGCGTAACATTATTTTTCTCCTGCAAAAAAGATAAAAACGATAGCAAAGCCGGCAATGGCCGCATTGCGGGCATTAGCAATCCGGCATTCAGTCATACCTATCACTACGATGAACAAAACCGACTGGTCGGAATTGATTATAGCATTTCATCAAAAATGAAAGTAGCATACAGCGCTTCGGGCATGGTGCTGCAATGGTACGATGGCACCGATAGCCCGACCAAGATGCGCACAGAAATGAATGTGGTGGATGGCAGGGTAACAGATGCAATAGAAATCAATGATAATTTCAGCATCCAGCACGATTATAATTACGACAGCGAAGGAAGAATGCAACAGGCGCGGGCAACAAAAAGAAGCGTTCAAAACAATCAAACAGTAAACAAAGGGGAATCCAAATTTACGTGGAACGGCAGCCTGCTGAGTAATGTAACGCTACAGGTGTGGGATGCCAACAGTGCAAAAACCGATTCCATTATTTGGGATATGAGTTACTACAAGAATAAGAAATATTTTACCTGGGATGATGTGGGTTTCTCTTTTTTTGGAAAGGCGCCTGTCGGTGGCTTGCCTAACGGCATGGGATGGCGCTTGCCTGTGAACTTTTTATCGGAAGGATATATTCCTTCCTCGGCAGCGGTTAAAGAAATTAACAGAAAAAGTTTTTTCAAACAGAACGGGCAATGGCAGATGAGCTCCGGCAAGCAAACTTATACCGAGGCATACTATAACTACGATGCGCGAGGCAGGATTAACAACCTGAACAACATGACAACTATTGTTTGGAACTAAAAAATTTACAAAAATGAACCGGTTATTTTATCTCATTATATTAGTTGCCTTATTTGCTGCCTGCCATAAAGACAAAAACGAAGACGGAGCGACGGGCAAAAGAATAACCAATATTGCACAAACCAACACGTCTAACTGGGTTTACAGCTATGATGCTCAGGGGCGCCTGCAACGCATTGCTCCTTCGCCATCCTATTACATACTTGTAGAATATATGCCTAATGGTATGGTAATGAAGTCTTATAATGCATCGAATGTAGAGCAATTGCCGCGCTATGAATTTAATATACCGGACGATAAGGTTATTTATTGCAAAGCTGTTCTGCCGAATAACAAAACAAAAAACAACTCCTACACCTATGATGCCGGTGGACGATTGACACAGCAGAATGTTTTCGAATATAAAACCTCTACTAACGAAAAGAAAAGCGACTATATTACTTATTTTTCATACAGCGGAAACAATGTGAACCGGGTGTTGTATCTCTCAACTTATGTTGATACATATGACGACCACATGCGCAATGACTCCATAATTATTGAATTGGAATACTATACCGATAAAAAACATTTTACCTGGTCAGATCTGGGAATCAATTGTTTTGGTACTGCAAACACGGCTGCCGATATGTTACAAAGCGGACAACTGTATTCGCCTTTGCCCGCGGAATATTATGTCACGCCCGAAGGGATGCTTCCCACCGGAAACCCGGTGAAGAAGCGAAGTAAAAGAGAATACAGGTGGAATCAAGGTACTAAGAAATGGGCACTCTTCAGTACCAATAGTACCACATTTCCCGAAACTGACTACGCCAACGATGCAGAGGGCAGGTTGATAAAATGGGCGCCGTGGCTGGTGAATCTGGAATGGAAACAGCTGCTGTTGTTTTGAAAATTTGAGAGCGACGCCGGATTTCGTAAATATAGAAAACCATCTATAGGGCAAGGCCTGTAATAACAATCACATTGTATGCTTTTTTCTCAATAATTAAAACCCACAGTAATGAAAAAGATGCTTTTTTTTAGCTCGTATTTTATCTGTACTGCTATTATTACGAATGCACAGGTTAAACAAAGTAACAAACCTACCGGTCTGAAAGATGATCCAAACATATACAAGAGCGGTGCGGTGCTAAAAGAATCTACTATAATTGGAGTCTTCACGATTCCCAAATCGGTGGGTTCACTTGGCAGCACCGTCAATTTTATGAACTATGTAAGATCGCGGGCTATGCTCAATAGCTATAAGATGGTGAACGGACAGTTGACTGATAGAAAGGAAATACATATCGCAAGTATCACAGTTGATAATACGACCCGCGCTAATTTGCCAAATTATACCTTCACTTATCAGATCAAGGCAATGCTTCCTTATAACCAACCTATTGATGTAGCACTGTATACCGTGGACTGGGGCCTGCCCTCCGGAAAATGTCTTTTTTTGAGTAAAACAGACCAAAACGAATACGCCACATTTTCCACCGTCAATAAAACGTATACCGGCTTCGATTTTTCAGGAAGCGCATCCCTGCATCCGCATTAAATAAAGCACTCCCGTCAAATACCTGATGGCAAATTGTACGGCGGTAAAAGCATCAAAAATGAAACAATATCTTCTGTTTATCATTTTCCTGTTCCTGATTTTCGTCTCCTGCAAAAAGGATAAGGGCAGTAACCCGGGCAACAGTAAGAAAATAGCGTCCATGAGCAAAGGCGCAGAAACCTACACTTATACTTATGATGCGCTGGGGAGATTGTCGCGCCTCGATTTTCATCCATCCAAGTGGTCTCTTCGCTTTGAATACAATGGCCCGGGAATAGTATCACGGTGGTATGGTCCTGATGACAGTCCGGTTACGGATTCGCACACTGAGTACAATATTCAAAACGGCCGTATGGGGTCATTTATACATTCTGAAACCGGCAACGTAACGATAAATGGCAGCTACGAATATGATGGCGAAGGGCGGCTGATGAAGCACACAGAGCGTACCGCCAGCGAGCAAAGCGGTGTAGAAATTATAGCAAATTATTTTCAATACCATTATGAAAACGACAAAACCACCCGCATGAATTATGCAAATGTAAACCGGGGAGTAAAAAAGGATTCCTGTGTAGTCGATATTAGCTATTACGATACAAAAAAGTTTTTTAGCTATAGAGATATCGGGCTGGACGTGTTTGGGAAAATACCCACAGGAACGGCACACGAAGTTGTAATAACAACCCCTTCGCCTCTTTCCAACATTATTCCGGCAGAGATGTACCCAGCTGCTCAGGCACCTCAAACCCGAAAGTTTGTAAATTATAGGTGGGGCGGCAACAATCACGGCTGGGTGTACCTGGGCGTGGAAATTAGAGACAATTCCGAAACAGATTATGAATTTGATACAGAAGGGAATCTGACAAAATATGCAGGCTGGCAGATTGTTTGGCAATAAAAAATCAAAAAACAAATTGAAAAATGAAAAATAAAATCTTAGCGGGCTGCTGCATCCTGCTCCTCATGGGAGCCTGCAAAAAAGATAAGAGCAATACCCCGGGGAACAATAAAAAAATTGCCTCTATGATTGTGAATAGCCGCAACATTGTATTCAGCTATGATGCCCAGGGCAGGCTGCAGCGCATTGATAATGGGGTGGATTTTTACACCACCTTTGAGCATAGCCCCGCCGGCATCATTATGCAACAATACGATGCTGCCGGGAGTCCCATTCCCGGCGGACGCTTGCAGATGAATGTAGTGAATGGCAGCATTTTTACCGCAAAAGAAATTACCAGTAATAATGGTGTGGTGAGGAATCATTCTTATAGCTACGATGGGGAGGGCAGGCTGATACAGCATTTTGCCCGAGAAGTATATGAACCCACCAATCAGGTAGCACGGACCGTGCAGTTTATATATACTTATACCGGCCAGAATGCCAGCCACGTAGCGTATTTGCATACAAATGGCGGCGATGCACATGCCAGCGATTCTGTTTCCATAGACCTTGCCTACTATGCTGGCAAAAAATTGTACACTTATGCCGATATAGGCTTCAGCTATTTCGGCACGGTGCCGGTGGGCATGCAGCACCAGGGCCATGGCGTTGCATCGCCCATAAACAGACTCATTTCATTGCCTGTTCTGCCTGCTAATAACCCTTTAAAAGCTCAAAAGACTAAATCGTACCGGTGGAATGCGGCGCAAAGCAGATGGGATCTCAACAATACAGGAGGCTGGGATGTTCCCGAAGCCGACTATGAGTATGATGCGCATGGTTATTTGATAGAATGCAATGGCAGTGAAATTAAATGGCAATAAACAATCATCCTAAAAAAATTAAAATGAAATTTACTACAATCATACTAGCCACTGTATTCCTCTGCACTTTTACCCAATGTAAGAAAAAGAATATACCTGTATCACCGCAGCCCGCTGAGGATAAGATTGAATATGGACACTATATCATTCGTTCCAAATACATGTGCAGCGATGGAAAGGCTTTTGTGTTGGGCTCCTTCTCTAATCGTGAAACGTTGGGCTGGACAAGAGCCAGCCCCGAAGAGGTTAAAGCGATTAAAGAAGACGGCCCGCCGGCTGACAATGCCCTGGTGTGGTATATTGGAAAAACCGTTTATGGGGGTAACGCCACAGAGGTACTTCCTAACCCGGCAGGGGATATCGGATCTATTAGCGGCATTCGGTATTATAGTGTTTTTCAGGACGACCTGGCCAACAGTACGCGCTGGTATTTAACTGTTCCTGAAAATGTTCCCAATGAAATCGACCATGCCGGTTTTGGCACTGGTCCTTCCTGGAATGTGAGCCTGCAATCTTTTTCGGAGGACGATCTACCCAAACAGCGCATCCTTATCGCCCGCTTCTCCGTATCGGACAGCAGTGGCAGATTTGTACACTATGCTGGCAGCCGGTGGTGGTACCTTTCCCTGCCAACCGATAAGAGGGATGCCTGTGATGATTTTCAAAACAACGTAATATGGCGGCACAGCTGGCTGTGCAAAAATACCACTATTATCGGTGATGAGGCGAACACGGCATGGAAAGGTGAAAGCTGCGGCATCAGCGAGCTGATACTGGAAAAGGTAGATTGAGTAAAATTCATAATGAACAAAATAAAATCGTAAAATGAAAGCCAAACAGATAGCCGTAATCGGTGCCGGCATCAGCGGGCTGGTTACTGCAAATGCCCTGCAACAGCGGGGATATGCGGTAACGGTATTTGAAAGGCATAAAGTGATTGGCGAGTCATGGGGACGCAGCGTTTTCTATTTGGGTGAAGTGGCCCAAACCATCAGAAAGGATTACACATTTTATGACAATAGTATGCCTCCGCTTTCAGGGGAATGGCCCGATGGTGAGGAAATGCAGCAATACCTGCAGGCGTATGCATCAAAAAACAGATTGTACCAATGCATCTCTTTTTGCACAACGGTGCAGAAAATTCATTCTGAAATGACAGGCTGGAAAATAGGCGCCTGGAACAGTGATAACAACCAATATATTGAGCAGGAGTTTGATGCAGTTGTTGTATGTACCGGCTTCGAAGCCGATAGTTACTGCCATGCCAACGCTGGTACGGCAATCCGGTTTAAGGGAGATCTTGTCAATATAATGCTCCACAGCAGGGAATGTTGGCGCTTATATCGCGATATTGGTGTTGCCGATTCGGGGAGCATTGGCTTTGTAGGTATGAATGGTGGCCTGTATTTTACCCTTACCGCCACTATAGCTGCACATTGGATGGCAGCCTACCTGAGCGGGGAGATACAACCCCCCGGCCATATGGCTACCCGGGATCGTTTCAGACGCTACAGTAAAAAGAAAGAACTTTCGCGGCTTATACGTTATCTGAACCTGCTTTTAAAAGATATGGGCAGCGTGCCGCCGGCCGCCGGTAATATCCTGCGGCGCCTGTTGGGCCAGCCATTTAATCCGGAAGCATATATAGACGCTCTCAACAGGGTGCTGCTCATTCATGATCTGCCCTCATATAGTATAAGTAATGCCGGTAAGCAGTTAAAAACAATGGCATACAGATCCAATAACCGATAAAACAGACATCAAAAATGAAAGTAGATATAAGAGCGCTTCTCATATTACTGATCTGCCTGACCGGAGCCACCGCATTGATTTTATGGATCGTCTTTTCCGAAATGCGGGCTGACAATAAAACGATCATATATACCATTTCAGGCTTAGTTGTTTTTCTGGGATTAATGGCGCTGCTGTATTACAAACTGGCGTTTCAGCAAATACAACTAAGCAAACGCCTGCAGAAAGAAGGCATTGCCGGCACTGCGCTGATTACCGAAGTAAAGGATACCGGTACTACCTTTAGTGAAAATCCGCAGATATTGCTATCGCTCGAGGTAAAAGATAGCCGGGGAGAAAGATACAATGCCTCTTTATTAAAGGTAGTGTCGAAATATACCCCGTTTATCTACCAGCCCGGTATGACTGTTGCCGTTAAGATCGATCCGGAAAATAAAATGCTTGTGGCTATTGATGAAACGCTCGGCCCGATGACGTAGCATTATGAACGCTATCGCTTGCTCATCCGTCAAGCCGTTTTTCTCATAGTTACCAGTTTTTGGCTTTAGCCTCACCTGTTTTTAAACAAAATACCTGCCGGTTATGAGACCAATCTTAATAACACATTTCTTTTCTTCTACAGGTGCCCGAAAAAATCGTGTAGTTGTAATGGCCTGTTTGATCCTGCTGACCGCTTGTAAAAAAGACAAAAGCGGGCAACCTGTGTCTGATCCGTTCGAAAATTTGAGGATAAAAACTATTACCGGTGCTGATGCCGCTGAAAATTGGAGGGCGGAGTACATCTATGATACGCAAAAAAGAGTGATTAAAGAAACGGAGATCTTGTGGGGGACGCAGATTTATAAAGTATCCGACTACACTTATTCCGGCAATAGGATCATGAAAAAGATAACGGAGCATAACTCTGTTCGGTATAAATATTATGAATTACTCCCCAATGGGTATATAAAAACAGATACCACATCTGAAGGAGCTATTTATACCTACATTTATAATGACAAAGGATTTCTTATTAAAATACGGAATGATCAAACACCCCAAACGGAAACAAATTATTATTATAACACGGCAACCAGGCTGTTGGACAGCATCCGTACTACGTATGGCGGTATATGGAACAGCACGGCAACTTTTTTATACGATATGGGGCGTAATAATTCGTTGCAGAATAAGAACACCGGAATGGCCTTCAATGCTGACATGCACATAAGACCATTTATGCACTACGAGTACAAGTATTTTGAAGGCGGATCTGTAAAAACACAGGTAACCGATTATCTCTTTACATATGACGATAAGGGAAGGATAACAAGCAAGTCCTTCGAAAATGCCGGGCAACGTCTCACATATCACTATACTTATTATTAACAGGGCTTGTTAATCGATACAAAAGATGAAGCATTAGTTACTTCTGATACTGGTGAAGATGATGTTTAGGACTGCAATGCACCTGTGCGGTAAAAAGGAAAACACAATCGACGATCCTCCGGTCAGGCCCATTGTAATAAATCGACATCAGACAGAGGATGTAAAGGAATATATTTGCGTGACAACAAAAAACAGCGGCACCCATATTGCTTTTAGTGGAGGTTCTTCCCCGGTAAAATACGCCAACACAGAAATTACGGCACAGACCTGCCTTGCCAACAGCAGCGCGGACCCTGCATAGAAATTATAAGTGCACGTTGTATGGTAATCGTATTAATGGAAGACTTTGTTATTTTCCCGACGGGGTTATTGGCCGGTACTGTCTTTATGAATACGATAATGCGGGGGACATATAACGTATATGGATGCGGCTGTACGAGTTTACGGGTGACGGCTCAGAAGTTCACAACTATTGTTTTTCGTACAATACACAAACGACCTGCGGTGGGTAGCATATGTCAGGGATAACCATACCGCAAGCTGCATGCAGCAAGCAGACTCAATTTCGACATCCTTCGGCTACTATACCGATAAAAATTTTATCATCTGAAAACCAAGATGTTTTAAAGAGGCACTTGCTGACGCGTGAGCCAATTATGCAGAGCCCCCGCTGGTCTGCCTATAATGTTACTGTGTTTAAGGAGCTCTTTAACAGGGCTCTTTCGGTATCGCGAAAGAGCAATATCATGGATCCTCCTGATTCTGCGGATGTCCGGCCGTTAAAATATTTATTGAAGCGAAACGGGAGTGGCCAGATATGAATGGAGAAGGAAAGGGAAGCATACACCGAATAAGTAATGTCTGATGTATTTTTGAAGCCGGTGATCAGCATCCCGCTTCTTTGAAACATAGCACTTTTAATACCGGTAAGCATTTGATTGCGGCCTGCAGGATCGGGAATGTGTTCGTTAATCCGATAACGTAGATTTGATACAGGCATGTCCCGGTAAAGAAGTTTTAGAGATATTTAGGAATTATTTAGAATTACTTTCAGCGCTTTTTGAGCTGCTGCATGCTCGAAAGTATCATATGCATTTATGATATCGTTTAGTGCGAAGTAATGCGTAACAAGCTTCTTCGCGTCAATTTTTTTTGCGGTTACTGTCTTTAATAACATAGGAGTGGTTACGGTATCTACAAGCCGTGTAGTGATGGTAATGTTCCTGGACCAGAGTCTTTCCAGGTGCAGATTCACACTTTTTCCATGTACCCCAATATTGGCGATGGTGCCTCCCGGTGCAATAATGGACTCACAAAACTCAAATGTTGCAGGTATGCCAACTGCTTCAATAGCAGTGTCCACACCGGTATTAGCGGTAAGTTCCATGATTTTGGCCACTCCGTTTTCCTGCTGATTGTTGATAATATGGGTGGCCCCGAACTGGCTGGCAACGGAAAGCCGGTTGTCGTCCGGATCAATCATGATGATGGCCGATGGTGTATAGAACTGGGCCGTCAGAAGTGCTGCCAGTCCAATGGGACCTGCGCCTACAATAGCTATTGTGCTGCCGGGTTGTACTTTCCCGTTCAGAACGCCACATTCGAAACCTGTAGGCAATATATCGCTTAGCATGACGAGGGCGTCTTCGTCGCTTCCTTCAGGAATCGGATAGAGGCTTGAATCTGCGTAGGGGATCCGAACATATTCTGCCTGTGTGCCATCAATTAAATGTCCGAGTATCCATCCTCCGTTTATGCAATGGGAATACATGCCCCGTTTACAGTAGCCGCATTTGCTGCAGGAGGTGATGCATGAAATCAAAACCCGGTCGCCTTTCCTGAAATTTGAAACGGCATCTCCGGTTTCTTCGATAATGCCAACGCCTTCGTGGCCGAGTATGCGCCCATGTGCTACTTCCGGTACGTCGCCCTTTAAAATATGGAGATCGGTTCCACAGATCGTGGTTTTTGAGATATGGACGATTACATCTGTGGGCTGAAGAATAACCGGTCTTGGTTTTTCTTCCCACGATTTATTGCCCGGACCGTGATAAACTAATGCTTTCATGTTTTTTTCTGCAATCTAATTGCATTTGGGAAGTATCGCTATGATGGCCATCAACGGGTGCGGTGATTGACATCATCTTTATTTTCCGCGTGTAACGTGCAGGCTCCTGCCATGATTAACCGGGGAAACATTTTGATGCCAGTCAGCATCGAAAGTGATGA
>Ga0222424_100844_pt1 | contig 10106 bp, 7 predicted proteins | sample 2B2ome_FD_182468 | JGI IMG/M metagenome (GOLD analysis project Ga0222424, IMG submission 182468) | Enriched microbial communities from leaf-cutter ant dump, University of Wisconsin, Madison, United States - 2B200A (version 2) | ecosystem: Environmental > Terrestrial > Nest > Insects nest > Nest...
AAACTGTTCATCGTCCAGCGAAATATTGCTGTTATTTCCATCCAATACAATAAAATGCCAGCCACTTCGGGTAAAACTATAATACCGGTTTGGTATCTTTAAGCGCTTTGTTACATAGTCCTTCCCATACATTTCATCCTGCTTGTCCGGAGCAGCCCACCACATATCATGATTGCCCAGGCAGCTGTAAATGTCATAGCCTTTGATCTCTGTGATACAATCATCCCATATCTGCCATTGCTCGGTCACAGCTTCTCTTTTGACATTGTCGTAAGAAGCATCGTGAATGGAGTCGCCCGTATTCAGGAAAAAATCCACTTTCTGCCCTTTGATTTTATTCAGGCAATCCCTAAACCGACGGGGAGCATTATCCCCGGAGCGGATGTGCACATCGGTAATATGTGCCAGGGTAAGTATGGGCTTGTCTTTGCGGGGCGCAGCAAATAGTTCCGTTCCCATTGTTAATGCAGCTCCTGTAAGCCCTGCAGCACCGGTAATAAATAATTTTCTGTTCATACACATTATTAAAAAGGGAGACCATCTCTAGCAAACAGCCTCCGGCTCACGATCATTTTCGGCATGACACCCTATACGATCATTCTGAAAAAAAACTATGCAGTTCATTTATTAAAGATTAACTACAAAATTCTGAAAAGGGGTCCAGGTTCCGCCGTTATTATAAGATACCCGCAGGTAGCGGGTAGAGCCACATCCTGTTTCTGTCTTGAAAAAGATTCCAAAAATATGCTCCGCATAGGTAACCGGTGTATATGTTATTGCTGCTCCATAATTAACGGCGTAGAAGGGGCAGCCATCAACACTTTCTACTTTAAAATAGTCTCCAAACAACGCCCCATACCTAAAGTAAACCGAATGCATATAAGGGGCAGGGGGATCCGGCGCCGGGTTTATGGTGATACCATCAAACCTCAACACAGTCCTGTTCGGGCTATGCTGCAGATGACCGGCCAACTGTAACACATTCGTTTCACTTTTGCTTCCGAAAACCGGCCGGGGTACAAAAGAAACAGAAGCCAGGTAAATAGGGAGAAAAACCAGCGGCAATAAAACGTTCTTCATAAAAGACTGATTTAAGGTGATTAAAAAACAGGGACTTATTTGTGATATTTAGCAAGGCCTTGTTATTCCCATCCAAAAGGCTGCACGAGTTTCGGATTCTGACTGGTTTCCAGGACCGGGATCGGCAGGTAGTAATATTTGGGTTCAATAAATGTTCTTGGTGTAACGCCGGTAACAATGGAGCCGCCACCTTCTCCGTTTTTTAGAAATACAGTGGCTCCACTTTCCTTATATCCGCCCGCCTTATAATAGATTAGCTTTATTCCCAGTGAATTTTTGATCTTGGCATCCTCGGCAGGTATGGATGCAGATTTGCTGATCAGGATAATATCGGGTACATTATCTCCTGTAAGATCATACTGTCCTAATCCCGGAAAATACAATCCATCCGCATATTTGGCAAACTCTGCGCCCCCATGCCAGCGTAGCAGATCGTCGTAGCGTTGTCCTTCCAATGCAAACTCAACCCGTTTTTCTCGTCGGATCTCCAATATCAATCCCTTATTGCTACCCGTAACATCCGGATATTTTGCAGCCAGTACAGGATCCGGATTTGCATTTGCGGCGGCGATGGATAACACAGGCGCCGGTACCGAGGGTACAAGCGTGCTCCAGGCTCTGCTCCGCAGCAAACCTATGGTGTTATCGATATCCGTTTGTGTAACGGACCCTAGCTCAGCTGCAGCCTCAGCATAGGTCAGCAGAACTTCGGCATAGCGGATCACCGGTACATCCACACTTCCGATGATCAGATTGTCGGTGCTGTTCACAAAACCTTTCAGCTGATGGTAGCCTGTAAAGCTCACACTCAGATCCTGGATATATGGCCTGGTATCCGGAAGTTTTATAAACCCGGGCGACATAAATGTTGCATACATCCTGGGATCGCGGTCCCTGAACTCCTCCACAAACTGTTGTTTCTCATAATCTGCCTTATCTGTAAAGCGCGTACCATCCTTCATCAGGTAGGTTTGCACCAGATCACGCGAGGGCGATTGCTCATAATTTCCACCAATACCGATATTGTTGCCCCCTGATACGCCTTTGTTGGCATCATACGCCGTATTCAACAATACTTCCTTATTACCGCTCAGATCCTGACTATTAAACAGATCTGCATAACCAGGTGTGAGCGCGAATTTTTTTGATGCAATAATATCATTAGCCTGCGTACGGGCAATTTCCAGAAACTTACCGGCCGTTCCCTGCAGGTTTAGCTCCGGATGATATTTGCGATAGGTACCTTCAAAAAGCGCCATACGCGCATACATGGCCTTTACGGCCCAGAGCCCGGGTGTTCCGGCTGGCACCTTTTCCCGCACATGAGCCACGGCAAAATCCATATCTGCCAGGATGCTGTCCACAATCAATGTACGGGGGTCGCTCGCCTTGTGCAGCAATGCCGAATCCGTTGGATTTATTGTTTGACCGTACCAGGGAATGCTGGAATAGTTCTTTACTTTGGCCAGGTAAAATTTGGCTCTATAATACCGGGCCAGCCCCGCATAATGATCCTTCACTTCATCGGCCACCTGGGCCTTGGCATATTGCTGCAAAAAATAATTGATGGTCCGCAACCGGCTCCAGCTCCAGTTTCCGGGAGCATTTTGCGCGCTGACATTACCAGACAGGATGTTTTTCATCGTTACATTCCCTGTAGTGGCATAGTCGTCCGTAGCCTGCTCCGAACCATTAACATAAATACCGGTACCCGGCTGGTCCAACAGTCCGTTGATGTACAATGCCAGGTCACTTTCCGAATTAAAGAAAAGCTGCGGCGAGATTTCCGTATGAGGATAGCGGTCCAGGAAGCCCTTTTTACAGGCAACAAACAAAACGGCCAGGCATGCTATGTAGAAATATTTTTTCATGTTTCTTTTTATTTAAACAGACGGAAGATTAGAAAGTAAGATTCAGACCCACTGAATATTTGCGCTGATAGGGATAGGCCCATCCATAACCATCGATGATGGACTCCGGATCAACATATTTTTTAATTTTCGAAAATTCAAAAATATTCTCCCCGGTAAAAAAGATCCGAAGCCTGCTGATCCGTATCCGTTCTGTAAGCTGCTTGGGGAACGTATATCCTGCCGTAACATTTTTGATACGCAGGTATGCTGCGCTCAGCAGGTACTGACTCTGCGGAATATCCAGCCCTGCAGCATTCCCGTTTCCATCGCGGTAATTGTTATCCGCCAGCCAGGACTGCAATACCGGATAATAAGCATTGGTATTTGCGTTGGCTAACCCCGCGTTGATATATGCTTGTGAATAGGTTGCTTTCTCCGCATCTGTTGCCGCCGCAGGCCGGTAAAAATCGAGGTTCCAGGGATAAATGTTGGCATAGGGCTGCTGATACAATCCCCAAAAAAGATAATGATGCGGATAATAGTCCATTTTAGCTACACCCTGCAGGAATACCGAAAGGTCAATATTATTCCATCCCAGATCAAGATTGAAAGAATACCGGTACCGGGGCTCTGTATTGCCAATAATACGCAGATCCTTGGGATCTTTGTCGCTCAGTCCTAATTGGATCTTTTTATTTCCATCGAGATCCTTGTATTTCGGCCATCCGGGCACTATATCCAGTTCGCCCCAGGGGATGATTGCCGATTGATCCAACGCAGCGATCTCCTCTTCCGAGGTAAACAGTCCGTCGTTCTGCAATCCCCACAGTTCGCCGATGACCTGACCGTTACGCCAGTTGGCTTTACCCTGATCATCCCGGTAGTACCCCGTCGGGTTATCGTACCGGATTATTTTGCTTTTACTATCCCATAACTGGGCTTTCACATTCAGCAAAAAGGGTCTATTAGCAACATCAAATGACGCATTATAGCCGATTGTGAACTCCCAGCCCCTCGTCATCATATCCGCAGCATTCTGTTTTGGGGGGTCTGTGCCTAAAACAGCAGGTAACACCCTGGACTTGGTTAGCATACCCATCGTTTTCCGGCTGTAATAATCAAAAGCAAGGTTCAGCCGGTTATTCAGAAAACCCATATCTGTACCTATATTGGTCGTCGCAACCTGCTCCCAGGTATAATTGGTGGGATCCACGGTAAGCCCGGGCGAGCTGGTTACCGGAGGACGTACACCATCAACAAGGTACCCCGAGGTACCTTTGGGAAGGTTCTGTATGTACCCGTAATACTCCCCTACAGACTGGTTACCCTGTTTGGCATAAGAAGCTCTCAGTTTAAACGTGGAGAACGTTGGCCCCATTGCCTCCCAGAATTTTTCCTTATTCACCACCCAGGCCCCGGAGATACCGGGCGTAAAGGCCCATCTGTCCTGTGGCGGAAACCGGGAGGATCCGTCATTGCGCGCAATCAGGTCAATAATATAGCGATCGTTAAATGTATAATTCAGCCTGCCAAAATAACTTCTTACGGCATAGTCATAATAGGGGAAGCCAAAACCCGACTGCAAAATCGTGGGCTCGGTCCCCACCGTAAGATGGATATAAGGCAATCCTGAAGAGATCAGCTGATTGCGGCTGACATCCAGCGGATCCCATTGATAATATTCCTGGTTATAGCCCGCAGTCAATCTGAACTCATGCGCACCAAATCTCTTATTATAATTGCCAAAAAGATCGTAGATATCCTGTTTCACGGTTCCGTTTACATTGGAGATAACACCAGGATTATTGATGGTTCGCACATCATCGGGGCCATAGCCCACCTGAAAGGGTAAACTGGAATAATCATTTTTCCACAACTCTCTCTTATGACTCATAGTACCGGTAAAAATCAGGTCACCGTCTAAAAAAGTAGCTACGCCTCTCAGGATATTAGCAAATCCGAACCGGGTTTCCATATTCCTCCCTCCATCTACAAGGCCGCCTGCCAGAATACCGGCATCGTTATTACCCCAGGTACCATCAGGATTCTTGGGCACGTTTACCGGCTGCGTATAGTATACATTGGTTACATTATAAGTGGGCATATCCTTGATCAACTGGTAAGTAGTTAAATTATCTTCTACTTTCAGCCAGGGTAAAGGATTAACGCCCAGATTAGCTCTGAGCCCGTAACGATTCCAGTCGTTCTTGGTAATCTTTATCAACCCGTTCTCCTTTGTATAGTCGGCAGATAACAGATAGGTGATCGGGGATTTTCCCGCAGAAGATCCGCTAAAGGAAAGGGTATGATAGGTTGAAAAATTGCTATTACTGAAAAAATAGTCGTTGAAATTATAATTCCCCATGTAAGCCCACTCGGTCGGCTTATCCGGATTGGGCATTACCTCCGGAGCAGAAGAAGGATCCTCTGACCGTTGTTTTGCCCAGGTTTGCTCCCAGGGCAGAAAGGTTCCATAATTGGGTGTATTCCAGGGCGAATTGTCGATTGCCAGCTTACGCAATTTTTTATAGATAAAAGGGTCTGTGATCGGATCCGGCATTACCGTTCGCTTCGAAAGCGCAAAATAATTGTTATAAGAGATCTCCTGCCGCCCTCCCGCTTTTCCTTTTTTCGTTGTGATCATTAACACGCCAAAAGCCGCCCGGGCACCATAAATAGCCGCAGATCCGCCATCGCGGAGCGTAGTGATGGATTCTACATCAGAAGGGTTAAGCCGCAACAGGTCATCATTTTGGGAAGCCACTCCATCAATCAATATTAACGGAGAACCACCCCCTCCGTTAATGGATCCCATTCCCCGGATATTAATATTGGGAGTAGCTCCCGGTGCACCTCCGGGATATGAAATGTTCAGGCCGGCGCTCAATCCCTGCAGCCCCTGGAGGATATTTGCTACCGGCCGCTCGGCGATTTTTTTTCCGGCAATCTGATCAACGGCACCCGAAACATTGATTCTTCGCTGCGTACCATATCCTACCACAACGACCTCTTCCATACCCTGGTCATTTTTTTTAAGAACAACATTCAGCGTACCGGACGCCCCCACCTCAATTTCCCTGGTTTCATAACCCACAGACGACACCGTAATGATGTCGCCTTCCTTTGCCCGCAATACAAATACACCGGAGGTATCTGCCAGCGCTGTAATCGTTGTGCCCTTTACCAAAAGGGTGGCATTGACTACCGGCGTACCTCCTTCATCCCTGACCGAGCCGGTAACCCTGCCGGTCTGGGCAAACGCTGGAGCTACAGAAACAAAAAAAAGCAGTAAAACAGGGAGGATGAATCTGATCATTGCAATTTGTTTTTTATGGCAAAAATATTTAGATAAACGTGCGGCTGATATTATCTTAGTGTTACGGTTTTGACCTAAAATAAAAAATAAAAATTCGAGCAATCTTTCTTCTCAAAGTCAAGCCCATCGCTAATACAAATATATATAAGGATTTTTTTTAAAAAAATAATTTGAATGAACATTTAATTAATATAAAAATAATTTCAGCCAATTCAATCGATTGCGCAATACAGAAAATCATCAACCTTTTTTGTTGCTTTTGGAAACTGGATATTTTTTCCTACCTTAAGGAAAAAATCAAATAAAATACATTTATGGGACGCAAAAGTCTTAAAGAAACCCGGCAGAAGCAGATCATTAAGGCCTTTTACAAACTGGCCAAAAAGGAAGGATTGGAAAACGCGTCCATTGCCAAAACAGCGGATCTGTTAAAGATCAACCCCAGCCTGGTGATCCATTATTTTAAAACCAAGGAACACCTGGTATACGGCCTTGTAGAATATATCCTGGACCGTTACCTGCTGATCTTTGAAGTACCGGAAGCAGCGCAAACCAATCCCAAAAAGAAACTGCTGGCGGTTATTGACAATATCTTCTCACATAAATGGAACACGCTTTTTGATGACAGTGTCTCCTACAGTTGTTACTCGCTCAACTTCAGGGATAAGACCATTAAGAAAAATTATAAACTGCTGCTGGACAGCCTTCGTAAAAACCTGGAGGCCCTGATCATTGACTGCAATGAAAACGGATACCTGCAGGTCAGGAATACCGCGGCCGTTGCCGACCTGGTCTTTATCCTGGTAGACGGAGCCTATTATTACCTGAGCCTTGTAAGCGATAAAAATGAGTATGAAAAAAAATTAAACACTTATAAAAAACGGGCGCTCGGACTGCTGAATTTTTCTACTTCCGCTGCCTCCTGATAATAAATACGACCGCTGTAATGGCAATGATACCCCAGGCCATGTTCACCACCAGGTTGGGATAATCTTTCAGATCCAGTGCATGCAGGATCAGCCCCAGTGCCCCGATCATATTCAGCAGGTGATACAGCGGTTTCTCTGCCTTTAACCTGTTCAGACTTAAAAGCAGGTAAGCCAGCAGATAGGCAATGCTGCCCACCCACCCTACAACCGAAGACATATTATCACCTGATAAAAAAAGATAGTAGTGCATGACCCCTTTCATTGAGCTGATTTCACAATGTTACGATGAAGTTGTTTAAACTTTCTGATATTATTGTACTTCCCACAGATTTTCGCAGATTTTTCGCACGATTTCACAGAAAACCGATCTGCAGCCGTCTATGGTATCTTGAGTTGGCCCAAAATCAGCGGGAAAGGCCGCTTCAACATTATTTCTGTAGAAATTCAAACAACTTTGATCATAAAATTAACAGAAACATATTCTCCACTATGATTTAAATATGAAGAAATTAAGATGTTTTCTGTCAGCAGCACAAAACATTGACTGCCGTCCGCACAGGATCAGATGCTTTCCACAGGTTGCCTAATAAAAAAAGCGCCTTAAAGGCGCTTAAAATGATCACCGAGCACAAGTACCGGTCCGGCTATTTTCGTTTTAAAGAAGGGATCAAAAGCAGCTTCGCCGCATCCCGGTAGTCTACCAGCAGCACCGCGCCACGCTCCGAAAACCGGTACACCCTTCCGGTAATGAATCCCTTTACCGTTAGGGCCGACCGGCCGGTATATTCAAACCATATATCGCTCCACATACCAGTTGCCGGCGCCCCTGCCGGGCCGCCGCTAAGCACCAGATGGCTTCTTTTGTTGCCACAATTACACATGATCGTTGATTTTAATCTTCTTTATAAAAAGGCAGGCCCGGTTTATCCGTTGCCTGTTCCAGCAGGCAGGCCGCCCCTGAAACCGCCAGCCAGTATAACAGCCGCTCCCACCAACCGATGCCCAGCCAGTATCCGAAAGGAAGCGCCGTCCAGATACTTGCACAGTAAAAACAATCCATCAGCTTTCCCCAAAAGCTGCTGCCGGCCTTTTTACGAAGGAGGAACACCACATCAAAGGGCCCATCTTCTTTGGCCACAAAATGGGTGATCCTCCACACAGCCAAAACGGAGAGCAAAAAGTATAACATGTTCTTATTAAATTTCCGGTATGCTGTTAAAGTGAGCGGTGTACAGGACCGCTCCTGTCGATCCAAAACATGCGATCAGGGTTCCAGCGCAAACGCCGCTACCTGATAGGGAGCATCCCTGCCGCTTTGACGGTACGTACCATCCGTAGCCATTGCAATAACGGAAAGTGTTTCAGCAAATGCAGCTTTACCGTTTCCTCCGGCATAGCAGCTATCCAGCAGCTGAGCAGGCGTAAAATGTTTGCGATAAATACCGCCCGCCAATGCATAGCCGGATGCATCATCGATCACCATTCCCAAAGCACCCGCACCGGCCACACCCCCACAGGTGCCCTTTGATACACCAAAGCTGAATACCGCAAAATCATTCGGATGGGTGGCCAGGAACGACAGCTCCAGATCAGCTTCCACACCGCCGGGTCTGTATTTTACAAATCCACAGCAATCGGATGCAGCCGGCGCCCCGTTCACATTCACGGTGAAGATCGCTGAATTGCAGGCACTGTTATCTACCCGGACCAGCATCTTAAAAGCATCTGCTGTTGTTTCCGTTGCACCGGCCAATAGTAAATCCGGGGCATTTACGCTGGTAGCTGCGTCATCAAATTGCGGAACCTTGAATGTGGATCTTGTCATATTGGTCAGCAGTACGCCCGATTGGTTAAACAATTCCAGTTTAAATTCATAAAGGCCATCGCCAGCCGGCGCCCCTCCATTCTTCAATTGCACCGAATCGATACCAATAGTATGGGTATTATGTGTACGCTCATACCACTGCGGATCGGTTTGCGGAACATTGAACGGCGCCTGGCCGGGCCGTTCCGGAGGAATGATGTACAGGTTATTTTCGTTACCTGCTGTAAAGGGGCCCAGCTTCACCTTGTCATGGCCGATCTGCTGATCGCCATTACCATCTGTAAAAATAAAATCATACTGTTTATACTCCGGGGTATCTATTTGTTCTACCGAACCGCTTACAGGGTTCAGATCCGCTGCATTTACTTTCTGGTAGCTCCACCGGTAATAATAGATATCATTGCGCGGCAATCCCTGGCCAAAGCCCATATAAAAATGGAAGGTTCCGCCAAACGGGCGTTTATAATCGCCCACCGATGTACTGAAGAATCCATCACCAATGGCCGCTGCATCTGTAAGACCAATGCGGTCATAAGAAACCGACTGCCCTACCGGAGCCTGTAAAATATGTTGCTGGTTGATATGCGATACACTGGTGCCACCGATACTCCGGATCATTACCAGGTCACCGGGGAGCGGGCAATTACAGCAGCAATCTACGGGAACACGCGGATCGGCAATGTGGATGGACAATTCCGTTCCACAGTCATAATTCCAATAGGTATTGCAGGGCCTGGGCGGATCGTATACCGTGGTCCATACCCCGTTCACCAGATATTCTACCCAGATATAGACATCTGGCCGGTCTCCAAAACAACGGTATAAGATACTGGTATCAAAACGCCCGCCCGCATCGGTATACACCACTTTCCGCTCTGTACAACGGTAGAGCCAGGGCCACCACCGGGGCCACAGGCAAAACCAGGGGTGCAGGAGCTCATAGTTACTGATGATCGTGTTCCGGATCTGGTCCAGGTTGCCAGACAACAGACGTTGCCTTACATCCGCCCCGATGTCGGGCAGCTTTTCCGCTGCCTGCAACTGCAGTTGCTCCGGTGATTGTGTTTTAAAAATGCCTATTCCCGGTGCGGCGGCTGCCGGCA
>Ga0222424_100845_pt1 | contig 10104 bp, 8 predicted proteins | sample 2B2ome_FD_182468 | JGI IMG/M metagenome (GOLD analysis project Ga0222424, IMG submission 182468) | Enriched microbial communities from leaf-cutter ant dump, University of Wisconsin, Madison, United States - 2B200A (version 2) | ecosystem: Environmental > Terrestrial > Nest > Insects nest > Nest...
CGATGCCGTATTGCGTTTGCAGGGCGATCACAACCGATGCTGCTCTGAGCGAGCTCAGGTCCCAGTTGTTGCGGATATTGGGGCGGTTAATGGGCACGTCGTCGGTATTCCCTTCTACCAGTACCTGGTAATCCTTATAGTCCTGTATAATTTTGGCGATCTTGCTAAGGATATCACCAGCACGATCAGAAATTTCATAACTGCCCGATTTGTAAAGCATGTTATCTGCCAGCGAAATGTATACCACACCTTTTAATACTTTCACATCCACATCCCGCAATTCATCCCGGCTTAAAGAACGGGTGAGGTTATTGGTTAATACCATCAGCAACGAATCGCTCTTGTTTTTGGCATTCACCAGGTGCTGGATGTATTTATTAGAAGAGTTGATCTCATCCACGAGTTTGGAAATATTCACATTCCCTTGTGTGTTTTGATTAATACTGTTGTCCAGCGAGCCCTGGAGGGCCGCCAGTGCTTTCTTCAGAGCGGCATTGTTGGCCCGTTCCTGCTCCAGTTGTTCTTCAAGGCTTTTTACCCTGGTCTTACTTTCTGCCAGATCAACCTGGCTGGCCTGGTAGCGCTGGTTCAGATTCTGATAATCGGTTTGCAGGGTGGTGAATTTTTTGTTGCTGACGCAACCGGATAAAAATAATGCGGTAAGTAAACACCCAAGCGGTAAGAGAAATAATCGATTCATAAAAATGGATTCTATTAAAAAAATAACGGGCCTGCTAAAGCAGGATCAGTACCCCGCCCTGTAACAACAAAACAAATGCCTAAGTTCAAGAAAAGCCGGTTTCAGCAGCAATACGAGCGGTAAAAGCCCGTCATTTTAAGGATTCATTATGTTTTTATTCAGAGCGTAATTAATCTTTCAACCCTTTGACCGGTAAGACGTTCTGTATGGTTATTTCGTTGCAACGGGAAAAAAATAGATAATCTTTATCTTTCTTTATCTTTAATTATGAAAAACCCACAGAAAAACATGGCACCGCCTATTGGCCGGTTTATTGATCCGTTAACTGATTTCGGTTTTAAAAGGATTTTCGGATCAGAACCCAATAAAGATTTATTGATCGCGTTCTTAAACGAACTGTTTAAAGGCCGGAAAATCATAAAGGACCTGGTATATAACCAGCAGGAAAACGGTGGCCCGGCAAAACATTACCGGAAAACCATTTTTGACCTTACCTGCACCGGCGCAAATGGCGAAACCTTTATCATAGAAATGCAGCGGGCCGAGCAACATTTTTTTGCTGACCGGGCTGTTTTTTATACAGCCAGTAAATTATACGAACAGGGACAAAAAGGGCAAAAGGACTGGAATTATGAGCTGCGGGCGGTCTATTTCATTGGGTTGATGGATTTTAACTTTGATGGCTCCCCGCCGGGTAAATACCTGCACCGGGTACGGCTGGCAGCGGAAGAGACCCACCATGCTTTTTATAATAAATTGGGGTTCATATTTTTAGAACTGCCCAATTTTAACCTGAAGGAACCGGAAGTAAAAACAGGTCTGGAGCGCTGGCTGTACATATTATGCAATATGAAGAAGATGGAGAAAATTCCGGTATTTTTGCATAAGCAGGTATTTCAGAAATTGTTCCGGATTTCTGAAGTGGCTAATTTAAAAAGGGAGGATTATATGTTATACCAGAAAAGCCTTATGGATAAATGGGATGCCTACTCTGTATTGAAAACAGCAGAAGAAAAAGGTATGGAGAAAGGTATAGAAAAGGGCATAGAAAAAGGTAAAGCGCAATTCGTAACAAATCTTATAACCAAGTTTAGCTTTACCGATGAGCAGGCTGCAAGTGCTGCGGATGTGTCTGTTGATTTTGTGAAAAAGGTCCGCACTGTCTTAGAGAAGAAGAAATAAAGAGCATAAGTTTATAAGTAAAAGGCTGTCTGCTGATAATAGGGACAGCCTTTTTTAATGGACGTTGCCTCCGTTCTGGGGTACATTGGCAAATAAGTTAAGCGTTTGTCCGTGGCAGGGCAGCGGACACCGGGACCGGAAAAGATTTTTTGCAAAAAAAAGCACGTATTTGCGATATTTTAAATATTCTGCCTTATCTTGTGCGGGTATCTAAAAAAATGCAGTACAATTTTCAAAATATCCAACCTTTTTTAGCTTTCGGTAACGAAACTACTACCACCATTACCACAACCCCTTGAGGGTTGTACGCTGCTATATCATCCATCGGGCATTCTGCCGTTTTCTACCCCGGATTTATCCGTTTTTATTTTATCATTAAATCGAGTTCATGCAGGTCTTTAAGTTCGGAGGCTCTTCTGTAGCCAATGCTGAAAATATAAAAAAAGTTGCAGCCATTGTGGAACGTGCTGCAAAGAAAAATTCAATTGCTGTAGTAGTATCTGCCCTGGGTGGCGTTACGGATCTGTTGCTTACATCCGGCAAGGAAGCTGCAGAAGGTAACGAAGATTACCGGGCGAAGATCACAACGATCGAGCAACGCCATTTTGAAACGATCAAGGAACTGATTCCCATTGCTTCGCAAAGCTCGTTGCTGAGCCTGGTAAAGAAGACGATCAATGAAATTGAGGAGATCTGTAACGGTATCTTTTTGCTGCGGGAGATCACACCAAAGAACCAGGACCGGCTGGCGGCTTATGGTGAGTGGTTATCGTCGCAGATCATCGCAGAGGCGTTTAAGCATTCCGGATTGCTGGTGCTTTGGAAAGATGCACGCCAGTTCATTTTTACAAATAGTGATTATACACATGCCGAAGTGCTTCTTGAAGCCACTGAAAAAGAGATCCGGAAATACTTCAAAGAAAATAAAAGCAATGTATTTGTTATACCGGGTTTTATCGGCGCCGATGAACAGGGGGTAACCACAACACTGGGGCGCGGCGGGTCCGACTATACAGCCGCGCTGATAGCGGCGGCCGTTGATGCAGAATCCCTGCAGGTTTGGAAGGATGTGAACGGTATGATGACCGCAGACCCCCGGCTGGCGGCCAATGCAAAAGTGATCGAGCGTATTTCCTACAGTGAGGCCATGGAGTTATCGCATTTTGGGGCTAAGGTGTTATACCCCCCAACCATTCAGCCGGTAATGGGTAAGAACATTCCTCTGTATGTGAAGAATACATTTGCTCCGGAAATGCCGGGAACCATTGTTGGCGGAAAAACAAAGGATGCCAAAATAGTACGGGAGCATATTGTAAGCGGTATCTCCAGCGTAAATAATATTGCGCTTCTGAGTCTGGAAGGAAGCGGAATGATCGGGATTCCCGGTTTTTCAAAGCGGTTGTTTGAAGCGCTGAGCAAGGAACGGATCAATGTGGTGCTGATCACACAAAGTTCATCGGAGCATTCGATCTGTGTGGCCATCGACCAGAAGTACCTGCCGGCAGCGAAGAAGGTGGTTGATAAAACCTTTGCAGATGAAATCGCGCTCAACAAAGTAGAGCCGCTGAAAGCGGAGACCCATCTTTCCATTGTGGCGCTGGTTGGTGAAAATATGAAAAGCCTTCCGGGTGTGAGCGGCAGAATGTTTGGAGCGCTGGGGCGCAACGGCATCAACATCCGCGCCATCGCGCAGGGGTCGTCGGAGAAAAATATCAGCACGGTGATCGCTACGGATGATGTCCGTAAAGCCATTAATGTATTGCACGAGGAATTTTTTGAAACCATCCAGAAGCAGCTGAACCTGTTTATTGTAGGGCTGGGAAATGTGGGAGCCAAGTTGATGGAGCAATTAAAACAGCAGCATGCTTTCCTGGTACAGCATCTTAAATTAAACGTAAGTGTGGTGGGGATCAGCAACAGCCGTAAAATGATCTTTAAAGAAAGAGGCGTTTCTTTGAGCAGCTGGAAAGAATCCCTGGCTGGAGGCGAACCCGCATCAATAACCGAATTTGCAAATGAGATCATAAGACGCAATATGCGGAATTCCATTTTTGTGGATATAACCGCCAATAAAGAAGTGGCAAAAGTGTATGAACGGATGCTGCAGAAAAGCATTTCGATCGTGGCCTGTAATAAAATAGCGGCAGCTTCACCGTTTTCCGAGTATAAAAAGTTAAAGGAGCTGGCGCATGTATTTAATGCAAAGTTCCTGTTTGAAACCAATGTGGGTGCTGCGCTCCCGGTGATCGCAACCCTGAACGATCTGCGCCGGAGCGGGGATGAGATCCGGCGCATTGAAGCGGTATTAAGCGGTACCCTGAATTTCGTATTCAATAATTACGATGGGTCGCGGCCATTTGCAGAGGTGGTAAAACAGGCACAGGATGAAGGTTATACCGAGCCGGATCCGCGTTTGGACCTGAGTGGTACGGATGTGATGCGTAAGATCCTGATCCTGGCAAGAGAAGCCGGTTTCGAAATGGAGATGGAGGATATCGGCAACCAGTCATTTTTGCCACCATCCTGTATGGAGGGTTCCGTTGATGCATTTTACGAAGCGCTGCGCAAAGAAGAGGCACATTTTAAGGGGCTGCTGGATGCTGCCGTTGCTGAGAATAGCAAGCTGAAATTTGTGGCCACTTTTAATGAAGGAAAGGCTGCGGTAGGGTTGCAACACATCAAACCGGGTAATGATCTTTATCATTTATACGGCAAGGATAATGTGGTGTTGTTCTATACCGCCCGTTATCCGGAACAACCCCTGGTTATAAAAGGTGCCGGGGCCGGCGCAGATGTAACAGCCAGTGGTGTTTTTGCAGATATTATGCGCGCAGTAAATGAATAAAGTCCTCCCCAATTTTACTATTGACCATTCACTATTGACATCTTACCATGAAACAAGTAAAAATAAAATCACCGGGCACAGTGGCCAACCTGGTTTGCGGTTTTGATATCCTGGGCCTGGCGCTGAACGATCCGTATGATGTTATGGAATTTCGCCTGCTGGATGAACCACGGGTGATCATACACAATAAAGACAATTTTGGGCTGCCCACGGATCCGGAGCAGAATGTTGCTGGCGTGGTACTGCTGGCGGCTATAGAGAAGGCCGGTGGAAATATGGGCTTCGAAGTGACGATTGAAAAGCGGATCAAGCCGGGCAGCGGCCTGGGCTCCAGCGCGGCCAGTGCTGCCGGAGCGGCTGTTGGTGCTAACCTGCTGCTGGAAAACCGCTTCACAACGGATGAACTGGTGCAGCTGGCAATGATCGGTGAAAAACTGGCCAGCGGGGTAAAGCACGCAGACAATATCACGCCCTGTATTTTAGGGGGCATTACGCTTATCCGGTCGATCCATCCGATGGACATTGTGCCATTGGCAACACCGGACCTTTTCGTTACAGTAGTACATCCTCAGATAGAGGTGCGCACTGCCGATGCGCGCCAGATCCTGAAACAGAGGGTATTGCTAAAGGATGCAATCAAACAATGGGGCAATATCGCCGGACTGGTAGCCGGATTTATGCGGAATGATAAGGCACTGATCAGCCGGTCGCTCGAGGATGTGATCATTGAACCGGTACGCAGCATCCTGATTCCCGGGTTTGATGAAGTAAAAAACCAATGCAGGGAAGCCGGTGCCCTGGGCGGGGGCATATCCGGTTCCGGACCTTCCATCTTTATGTTGAGTGAAACGGAGGCTGTAGCGCAGGATGTTGCAGGCATTATGAAAACTATTTATTCCCGGATCGGGATCGATCATTATGTATATGTGACCACGATCAACAACCGGGGCGTGGAAGTGATAGATGGCAATGGTCAATAGTGAATGGGGACATTTGATCTGGCACGCACAGGAATCCAACCTTAAACCATAAACAAAATATTTGTATTTGATGAACTATTATAGTTTAAATGGTGCATCGCCGAAAGTGACTTTTAAAGAGGCGGCCATACAGGGACAGGCACCGGATAAGGGCCTGTATTTCCCTGAAAGTTTACCGCGTATTGATGCGGACCTGATCCGAAATATCGAATCCCTGCCTGAAGCAGAGATCGCGTTCCGCGTCATCCGGCCCTATGTGGGTGATGTAATTCCGGAAGCCATTTTGTTTGATATAGTGTCACAAACGGTAAATTTCCCTTTTCCGTTGCAGCCGGTTACGGACGGCATTGCGGCACTGGAACTATTTCATGGTCCAACACTGGCGTTTAAAGATGTGGGCGCCCGTTTTATGAGTCGTTGCCTGGGATATTTTTTAAAAGACCAGCAAAAAGAAGTGACCGTACTGGTGGCTACCTCCGGAGATACGGGAGGGGCGGTAGCCAGCGGTTTCTATGATGTGGAAGGCGTAAACGTGGTGATCCTGTATCCCAGTGGGCGTGTAAGTCCGGTTCAGGAAAAGCAGCTGACCGCACTGGGAAAAAATATTACGGCGCTTGAGGTGGCCGGTAGTTTTGACGATTGTCAGCGCCTGGTGAAGCAGGCTTTTACGGATGATGTCATTCGTGCCAAACGCTTCCTGACCTCCGCCAATTCCATTAATGTGGCCCGCTGGCTGCCGCAGCAGTTCTATTATTTCTTTGCCTATAAGCAATGGAAGGATAAAGCGGTAGCGCCGGTTGTTACGGTGCCCAGTGGCAATTTTGGAAATATATGCGCCGGTCTGCTGGCAAAAGCAACAGGATTACCCCTGGGGCATTTTATTGCGGCCTGCAATGCTAATGATGTAGTGCCCGGGTTTTTGCAAACAGAGAACTGGCAGCCAAAGAAGGCCGTAGCCACCCTGTCTAACGCAATGGATGTGGGAGATCCCAGCAATTTTGTACGCATTATAGAATTGTTTGATCAGCAGTTCTTAAAACTAAAAGCAAATCTGTCTGCAACAAGCATCACGGATGCAGACACGATAGCGACCATCAGGGATGTTTTTGCTAAAACCGGTTATATGCTGGATCCGCATGGAGCTGTAGCCTACAGGGCTCTGGAAGATTACCGGCAGGAACATCCGGATGCAAAGGGGCTGATCCTCGAAACGGCCCACCCCGTAAAATTCCCCGAAGCAGTAAAACAGGCTACCGGGGCCGATATTGAAATTCCGGCTTCATTAAATGAGCTGATGGAGCGGCCAAAGCAGGCGGTGGCGATGGCGCCGGACTATGAGGCGTTTAAGGCCTGGCTGATGAACTGATGAGGAGCGAAGGTGCTTACGGCTGAGTTAAAACCATGGTCTATATCATTAAGGCACAAAGCTGCACAAATTAGAATAATCTACCTTCGTATATCTTTGAGACCTTGTGGTTTTGCGACCTCAGTGTTTTATCCTGAATGTTCGGGGCGGAACTGTGGCAAAAACAGTAAATTCGCAGCGTGCATGATATAGAACCATATTATAACTGGCAGCATATTTATTTGAGCGAAGAAGACGAACGCTCTCCGTTTTATGGAGTGGAGCATTCCCAGTTCGAGTATAAGGATGCCGTTTACAATTATTACATCCATCCGCAATGGGATTACTTTGGCAGCCGTACCCTGTACCTGAAAGTGCTGATGGCCGATTATGAAGAAGGATATGTCATCATAGAGCTTATTGGGGAGTGGAATGATGCGGTCGAAAACGATATCATGACCCTTAAGCGCGATGTGCTCGAGGTCTTTATGAACGAGGGCATTTATAAGTTTATACTGATCGCCGAAAATGTGCTGAATTTTCACAGCGGCGATCGTGACTATTATGAGGAACTGCATGAAGAATTAAGTGATGCAGACGGCTGGATCGTTTGTCTGAACATGCCTACGCAAACCCAATATGATTTTAAGCAGGCCAAACTGAACCAGTTTATTGAGTTGATGGATATCCATAACTGGAGGGTATATAAACCCTATCATTTGTATAAAAAGATCAACGATCAGCTGGCCGCCCGTCTAAACGGATAAAAATGAAACAGATCCCCAATTTATTTACACTGCTCAATCTGGTATTTGGTTGCCTGGCCATACGATCGATCCTGCAACCCGAGCCTTTGTTCTTCAACGCTGGTGATAAAGGGGTTACAACCGGTATGATCATGGGCAGCTTTTTTTTAGTGCTGGCGGCGATCGTCGACTTTCTCGATGGCTTTGTGGCCCGGCTGTTTAAAGCCACTTCGGCCATGGGTGAGCAACTGGACTCGCTGGCAGACGCTGTAAGTTTTGGCGTGGCCCCCGGCATGATCCTTTACCGGCTTCTGGAAATTAGCCTGGGGGAGATGAACCAATGGTGGTTGCTGCCGGCCGTTGTTTTTCCCTGTGCTGCGGTCTGGCGCCTGGCAAAGTTTAACCTGGATAAAGAGCAGCGTTATTATTTTAAAGGGATCCCTACTCCGGCAGCAGGGCTTACCATTGCCTCATTTCCGGCTATCGCCTATTATGGTACGCCCGCTATCAATGATCTTGTTTTTAACCCCGTGGTGTTATATGCCACCATTATCATTGTCAGCGGGTTAATGGTGAGCAACCTGCCCATCATCAGCCTCAAGTTTAAAGAATACACCCTTAAGGCCAATGCCGATAAATTATTGCTGGTATTGATCGCCCTGGTTGCCGCAATCTTTTTTAAATGGCTGGCGGTTCCGGTGGTATTTGTAGCCTATGTTATTGTATCTTTGATTTTTAAGCCGGACCGGGGCGCAGCCACCCACACATAAACAGGCAGGGGGCGTGTTTTGGACTAAAGCGTTAAATATTTATAGAGAAATAAAGAAAGAATATGAGCTATACAGTACAGGTAGTTATTATGCCATTGAAAGAATTATTGGATCCTCAGGGTAAGGCTGTTATGGGCGGATTGGGAAACCTGGGCCTTGGGGCGGTTACGGATGTTCGTGTGGGCAAAAATATTACCCTGCAGGTGGAGGCGGATTCGAAAGAAGCGGCAAAAAGCATCGGTGAGGAAGCTGCAAAAAAATTACTGGCGAACGCGGTAATGGAATATTTTGAGGTAACTGTATTGTAGTTCCGGCCGGGGATCCGGCATCGCGCATACGGTTCCAAAATTTCAGGGGAGCATCCGGGATCCGGTATCCAGTATCGAGCATCGCGCATCATAGATCCGGATCTCCGATAAACGCTTTCTCCATTTTATATGGCTTATTTAATAGTTGCATTTTATATTCCTGAATGCTTTACCTTGTACCTACTCCCATTGGCAACTTAAAAGATATCACTTTCCGGGCATTGGAGGTACTGAAGGAGGTGGATGTGATCCTGGCGGAGGATACCCGTAATACCTCGCATTTATTGCAGCACTACCAGGTAAACAAACCCCTTACCCCCTATCACCAGCATAATGAGCACAAAATTGTAGATCATCTGGTAGATCAGCTGCTGGCTGGTAAAAGAATGGCGCTGGTTACCGACGCCGGTACGCCCGGTATCTCGGATCCTGCTTTTCTTTTGGTAAGGGCCTGTATCAAAGCCGGCGTAAAGGTGGAATCATTGCCGGGAGCCACGGCCTTTGTTCCAGCCCTGGTTAACAGCGGACTGCCCACTAACCGGTTCTGCTTTGAAGGGTTCCTGCCGTTAAAAAAAGGCCGGCACAGCCTGCTGGAGCGTTTAAAAACAGAAGAGCGCACCATGATCTTTTATGAATCCCCCATGCGGCTGGTAAAAACCCTGAATGATCTGGCTGGTTATTTTGGTGCAAACCGGGAATGCAGTGTAAGCAGGGAGCTGACCAAATTGTATGAAGAAACCCAAAGAGGAACACTAACAGAAGTAGCAGCCTATTTCTCCCAAAAAACGGTGAAAGGAGAAATCGTAATTGTAATAAAAGGAACCGACGACAAGTAATTATATTGCCGGATCGCTTATTTTTGCTAACTATCGTTCATTATTTAAAAGATAACTACTATATGAAGAAAAAACAGATACCTGCAGCAGCAATGGTGCTGCTGTTACTGCTTACAGACCTGATCGTTACTGCCCAAATAAAATTAACCGATTCCATTCCGCTGGATCCGAAAGTAAAGATTGGCCGGCTGGCCAACGGGTTCACTTACTATATCCGTCAGAATAAAAAGCCCGAGCATAAAGTAGAATTGCGCCTGGTGCTGAATGCCGGATCCATCCTGGAGGACGACAACCAGCAGGGGCTGGCCCATATGGCCGAGCACATGGCTTTTAACGGCACCAAAAATTTTAAAAAGAATGATATCGTCAGCTTCCTGCAAAGCATTGGTGTG
>Ga0222424_100846_pt1 | contig 10095 bp, 7 predicted proteins | sample 2B2ome_FD_182468 | JGI IMG/M metagenome (GOLD analysis project Ga0222424, IMG submission 182468) | Enriched microbial communities from leaf-cutter ant dump, University of Wisconsin, Madison, United States - 2B200A (version 2) | ecosystem: Environmental > Terrestrial > Nest > Insects nest > Nest...
TCCGGCTGCGGCCGGATGTGCTGCGCATCGATGCCGATCTCTACACGGCCTGGGCCCGGCTGGGCGTGTCGGGTGATTTCTCGCTGATCGACATCCTCGTGGAGAAGCAGCGCCAGCGCATATCGCTGCGCCAGCTCGGCAAGCTGCAGGTCAACACCAGCCGCTACACCTCGGACTGGCACCGTTATCTGCTGATGTTGCTGTCTCCTTTCCTCGGCACGCTGGCCGGGCTGGCCTTCCGGCGCGCGCTGCGCGGCCTGGAAGGCACGCGCATCGCCGCGGACGAATACCATTTCGACCTGGCGCCGCATATCCGCAAGGATTCCTGGCTGATGACCACGATCAGCACGCTGAACATCACCGGCGCCCGTTTCGGGACCGAGCAGCTGGTGCTGCGCGGCAACCTCAACGTGCTGGGCGCCTTCTCCTGAGCAGACCTGTGACTACGCAGTCGAGATAATCGGCTATGCTTGCGCCACAACCTCAGCCAGTCACCTCAGCCAGGAGTCAGGTCGTGCCCCGCAAGATCGAGTTCTTTTTTGATATCGCCAGCCCGTACAGCTTTCTCGCCGCCTTGCAGATACCCCGCCTGGAGCGGCTGGCCGGGGTCGAGTGGCGGCCTTTCCTGATCGGCGGCGTGTTCAAGGCCGCCAACAATGTCATGCCCGCCGCCAACCCGGCCAAGGGCCAGTACATGCTCCAGGACCTGAAGCGCCTGTTCGCCTATCACGGCGAGCCTTTCCGCTGGCCCAGCCGGTTTCCCATGAACTCCCTGCAGGTCATGCGCTGCATCACGGCGCTGCCCCAGGCCGAACGGCCGGCCGCCACGCTGAAGCTCTACCGCGCCTACTGGGCGGATGACCGTGATCTCGCCGACCCGGCCGTGCTCACCGAGCTGCTGGGCGCGGACGTGGTCGCGCGCGCCACGGATGAGGCCGTGAAGACCGAGCTCAGGGAAGCCACCGAGAGCGCCGCCGGTCGCGGCGCCTTCGGCGCGCCGACCTTTTTCCTGGGCGATGACATGTACTTCGGCGAGGATCGCGTCTTCCTGATCGAGCACGCGCTGGGCAGCTGACAGTCGCGGCGGACGCTGCTATCCTGAATGGCAGGAGATGGCATTCCTCCTTGAACCGCCCGCGATCGCGCGGGCTGATGATGCCTGCGTAAGCTCAATCATGGGCGGGCGCAGGCATGTCTCCTGGCCCGCCTGGCAACCCGACATGACAGGTGGCGCTATGATCAAATGTTATCAATCCAGGTTCTTCACGCAGCAGGGTCAGCGGCATGACGGCCGGCCCCCGGCTGAATGGCTGATCGACGAGGCTCGACGCCAGCGCGTCCGTGGTGCGACACGAATGACAGCGAGCGATGCCTGAGCCATCCGTCCAGCAGGAGAGACATCCATGTGGAAAGCAGTCATTGCCGTGTCCGCCGGCGCGGCCCTGGGCGCCTTGCTGCGCTGGCATCTGGGCCTGCGCCTCAATACCCTGTTTCCCGCCATTCCGCCGGGCACCATCGCGGCCAACCTGGTCGGCGGCTTCATCATCGGCGCCGCCATGGGCATTTTCGCCCACATGCCCAACCTGGCGCCGGAGTGGCGCCTGCTCATCATCACCGGCTTCTGTGGCGGGCTGACCACGTTCTCGACGTTTTCCGCCGAGATCGTGACCCTGCTGCAGCAGGGGCGTCTGTCCATGGCCCTGGGCGCCATCGGCATCCACCTGTTCGGGTCGCTGGCCATGACCCTGCTGGGCCTGGCCTGCGCGCACCTGGCGCTGACGAGGGTGTGAGCGCCGGCGCGGCCGGGCAAGAAAAAAGCGGCCATTCGGCCGCTTTTTTCATTCCATCCGGAACACGTCACATGTTCGGATAGTTCGGACCGCCGCCGCCTTCCGGCACCACCCAGTTGATGTTCTGGGCGGGATCCTTGATGTCGCAGGTCTTGCAGTGCACGCAGTTCTGCGCGTTGATCTGGAAGCGGTTGCTGCCGTCGTCGTTCTTGACGATCTCGTACACGCCGGCCGGGCAGTAGCGCTGCGCCGGTTCCGCGAACTTCTCCAGGTTGGAGCCGAGCGGAATGGTGGCATCCTTGAGCTGCAGATGCACCGGCTGGTCTTCCTCGTGGTTGGTGTTGGAGATGAACACCGACGACAGCTTGTCGAAGCTGATCTTGCCGTCCGGCTTCGGGTAGTCGACGCGTGTGTAGTTCGCGGCCAGGCCCGTCTGCGCGTAATCCGGCACGGTGTCGCGGAAGTCGACCGGCAGCTTGCCGCCGAAGATGTTCTGGTCGATGAAGTTGAAGCCGCCGCCCATCAGCAGGCCGGGGATGCTGCCGCCGAACTTGTGGATGGCCGCGCCGAAGTTGCGCGCCTTGTACAGTTCCTCGTACAGCCAGGAGGCCTTGAACTTCTCGGGGTACTCGACCACTTCGTCGCCACCGGCGCGGCCGGCCTGGAGGGCCTCGAACAGGCCTTCGGCGGCGAGCATGCCCGACTTCATGGCGGTGTGGCTGCCCTTGATCTTGGAGAAGTTCAGGAAGCCGGCGTCGTCACCGATCAGCAGGCCGCCCGGGAAGGTCAGCTTGGGCAGGGAGTTGATGCCGCCCTTGACCACGGCGCGGGCGCCGTAGGACACGCGCTTGCCGCCTTCCAGGTACTGCTTCAGCACCGGGTGGTGCTTGAGGCGCTGCAGCTCGTCGAACGGCGACAGCCACGGGTTCTTGTACGACAGGTCGGTGATCAGGCCGAGGGTGACCTGGTTGTTCTCGGCGTGGTAGAGCCACCAGCCGCCGGTGGAGGTGGTCTCGGTCAGCGGCCAGCCGGTGCCGTGCAGCACCAGGCCCGGCTTGTGCTTGGAGGGATCGATGTCCCACAGTTCCTTGATGCCGATGCCGTAGTGCTGCGGGTCGGCGTCCTTGTCGAGCTCGAAGCGGCTGATCAGCTGCTTGCCCAGATGGCCGCGGCAGCCTTCGGCGAACAGCGTGTACTTGGCGTGCAGCTCGTAGCCCGGCGTGAAGGAGTGCTTGTGCTCGCCGGTGCGGGACACGCCCATGTCGCCGGTGGCCACGCCCTTCACGGAGCCGTCGTCATTGAACAGGATCTCGGCGGCGGCGAAGCCGGGGAAGAGCATGACCTCCAGCTCCTCGGCCTTGGCGGCCAGCCAGCGCACCACGTTGCCCAGGCTGACGACGTAGTTGCCGTCGTTGTGCATGGGCTTGGGAATGGCCCAGTGCGGCGCCTTGGCGGCGGCGGTCGGGCTGAGCAGGAAGTAGACTTCATCGCCGGCGACCGGCGTGTTCAGCGGCGCGCCGTCTTCCTTCCAGTTCGGGAACAGCTCGTTCATGGCGCGCGGTTCGAGCACGGCGCCGGAGAGGATGTGGGCGCCGAACTCGGAGCCTTTCTCGACCACGCAAACGGAGACTTCGTGACCGCTCTCGATGCTCAGCTGGCGGAGGCGGATGGCGGCGGACAGGCCGGCGGGGCCGCCACCGACGATAACAACATCAAACTCCATCGCTTCTCTTTCCACGATGTTCTCCTTGCAAGTGCCCGCATCCACGGGAAAATGTCAGCATGCCGTAAGGATCGGCGCATAAATCCCGCGTAGTATAAAAGGGTGTTACAGGCAGGCCAATGATTTGCCGTACGTTTTGTCAGGAAATATTGGAGGCGCCATGAGCCAGCCCGATGCCGCCGTCCGCCGTGACCCGCTGGAGATCGCCCGGCAGATCCAGGCCGAGGCGGGCACCGGTCGCCTGCCGCCCGTGCATCTGTGGAATCCCCCGCTCAGTGGCGACATCGACATGGAGATCCGCCGCAACGGGCAGTGGTTCTATCTCGGCACGCCCATCAACCGCGCGCCGCTGGCACGTCTGTTCAGCACCGTGCTGCGCCGCGACGACGACGGCTGCCACTACCTGGTGACGCCGGTGGAGAAGTGGCGCCTGCGCGTCGAGGACGCGCCTTTCCTCATTACCACGGTCGAGCGCCTGGAGCGCGGGGGCGTGGCCTATCTGCAGATGACCACGCAGACTGGCGACGTCGTGGTGGCGGACGCGGAGCACCCCATCCGCCTGACCTACCGGGGCGAGGAGCCGGCGCCCTATGTGCTGGTGCGCGACCGCCTGGAGGCGCTGATCGGGCGCAACGCCTACTACCAGCTGGTCGAGTGGGGCCATGCCCGCGCCGGTGGCGACGGCCGCGACGAGCTGGTGGTGGACAGCGCCGGCCGCGGCTTCGTCATCGGTCACTTCTGAGCCGGCGGGGTGTCCAGGGCCTTCAGGATGAGCGCGTCCTGCCCGTAGACATCGGGCTTGAACGAGACATAGCCATCCTGGCCGATGTCCACGGTCCAGTAGGCGATGAGGATGGGCACGCGCTGCGCCAGGTTGACGTTGCGCGTCTTGCCCTCGGCCAGCGCCTTGTCCATGTCCTCCTGGTTCCAGCCCAGCAGCAGGCGGCCTAGCTCGACGATGTTCTCGACGCGTATGCAGCCGGAGCTGAAGGCGCGCTGGCTGTCGCCGAAATGGCTCTTGTGCGGCGTGTCATGCAGGTAGATCGCGTAGTCGTTGGGGAAGCGGATGACCATGCGTCCCAGCGAATTGCCGTCGCCGGCATCCTGGCGCAGCGTGATGTTGCCGGGCCTGGCCCAGTTCACCGAGGCCGGCGATAGCTCCCGGCCATCCGCCGCGAACACGCGGATGCGGTTGCGCTTGAGGTAGCCGGGATCGCGCCGTATGGCCGGCAGCGAGTCTTCGCGCAGGATGGTCGGCGGCACGGTCCAGGTCGGGTTCAGGGTAATGTGCGAGAGCGCGGACTGGAAGATCGGCGTTTGCCGCACGGCGCGGCCGATCTGCACGCGCGAGCGCCAGACCACGTCGTCGCCCTTCATGTAGAGCACGCGATAGCCGGCGAGATCGACGATGAGGACCTGCTCGCGCTCCTTGCGCAGGAACCAGCGCACGCGCTCGAGGTTGGCGCGCAGCTGGCCTATGCGCTGGGCGATGGGGATGTTCAGCTCGCGCACCGTGCCCGCGCCGACCACGCCATCCGCGTTCAGGTAGGACTCGCGCTGGAAACGCTGCACGGCATCGCGCAGGGCGGGGTCGTAGGTCGGCGAGGTGGTGGCGTTCCGGCCCTGGTCGTCGAGCAGGCCGGCCATGATCAGGCGCTGGCGCAGCAGGGGCACGCGGGCGTCGCTCATGCCCGGCTTGAGCGGTGCGCCGGCCGGGATGACGGGCCAGTCGCCATGCTCCCTGGCCAGGCCGCGGTAGCGGGCGAGGGCGGTGCGCAGGAAGTTGTACTGCGGCATGGTCGGGCGGGCGCGCTGGAACATGTCGGCGATGCGGTTCTGCTCGACCGCCTCGCGCGCCATCTGCACGCCCAGCTCGGGGGCGATCTCGCGCATGTCGAAGTTCCAGTGCGAGTCCAGCTTGACCGGATCGACCCGGCCCCGGTACAGGTCGAGCAGGGCCTGCAGGTAGGCGCGGGTGGCCAGCAGCTCGCGCGTGGCCTGCTGCTCCGGCGCGGTGGCGGCGGCCAGTTCGCGCAGGCGGGGCAGGCCGTAGTCGTCCGGATTCAGGCCGTCGCTGTGCAGGTCGGCGAGCTGGGCCAGCAGGCCGGCGTAGCGGCTGTCATCCCAGACCGCGCGCCATTGCCGCTCCTCGTAGAAGCGGGTGACCGCCTGCGGCACGGCGTCATCCGACAGTTTCTTCAGGGGCTGGCCGCTGTCACCGTGCGGTGCCAGGCGCTGCGCCAGCAGGTCATCGACAGGGCCGGCCCAGGCCGTGACCGCCAGCAATGATGACAACAGGGCCGCCGCGCAGCCCCCGCGCCAGTGCGCCAACCACGCCCTCATGCAACACTCCTTGAATTCCCTGCGGGTTTCCCCATGTATACTGGGAGAAATGATCGCTGTCATTGCCCGGATGCAGGCCGGGAGGAGCATTCATGCGATTCGTGCGTTTCCTCCTGGCGGGGCTGCTGCTGACACCCGCGCTGCCGGCCCGCGCGCTGGATGCGGTGGACGCCGCGCCCGCTGACGCGCTGGCGTCCGATCTGGCCCGGGCCGCGCCCGACATGAGCCGCCAGGTCATCGGCCTCGCCCTGCAGGCCATGACCTGCGCCACCGGCGGCACCGCGTCGGCCGCGCGGCTCGCGGTCATCGACTACTCCCGGCCGTCGCTGCAGCCCCGGCTCTGGGTCTTCGACCTGAAGCAGCGCACCCTGCTGTTCCACGAGCTGGTCGCGCACGGCCGCAACTCCGGCGACAACTTCGCCAGCCGTTTCTCCAACGAGGAAGGCAGCCTGGCCAGCAGCCTGGGCCTGTTCCGCACCAGTGACACCTACGAGGGCGGCAACGGCTATTCGTTGCGCCTGGACGGCCTGGACCCCGGCTTCAACGACCGCGCGCGCGAACGCGCCATCGTCATGCATGGCGCGCCTTATGTGAACAGCGAGATCGGCCACAGCCTGGGCCGGCTGGGGCGCAGCTGGGGCTGCCCGGCGGTGCGCAGCGGTGTCGCCCGCCTGATGATCGACGACCTCAAGCAGGGCCAGTTCCTGTTCTCCTACTACCCCGACCCGAAATGGCTGGCCGGTTCACGTCTGCTGAACTGTGACCGTGCGCAGACCGTGGCCGCCAACAGCCGGCCCTGAGCGCGTCCCTGCGCCGGACGTCGCGCCCTTCAGGGCGCGGGATATTTGGCGAACCAGCTGGCGAACGTGCCCGTGGCGGTGCCCAGCGCATCCAGCGCGGCCTCGCTGTATGCCTGGTCGTTGGTCACGGCGATGTTGTCGCTGCGGCTGGTCGCGGCACCGCCGGCATTGAGCAGACCCATGCCCTTGCCCAGCGTGTCGAAGAGGTTCTTGACCGCCGCGTTGTCCTGCTTGGCCACCTCCTGTATGTCACCGAAGCCCAGATTGCTGACGAAGGGCTGGGTCAGCGCCACGCTGGCGTCATCGCCCTTGGTGACGATGCCGCTGTGCGTCTTTTCGGCGCGAATCAGGCTGGTGCTGAAGCCGCTGACGCTCAGCGCCAGCGTGGCGCCGACCTCGGCGGAGCGGGCCAGGAAGCCTGAGCGGTTGCCGCTGCTGGACATCTGCGCGAAATCGACCACGATCAGCGGCGCCACGGTGATGGCGCCCAGCTTCTCGGACAGCGCGGCCTGGCTGCGGATGTTCTTCTGCGAGAAGGGGCCCTTGTCACCCCAGGGCATGTCCCAGTTGGTGAACCAGAGCGGGATGCCGGTCGGGGCGTAGGCCATGCCGGTCTGCTTGCCGTAGCCCAGGGTGACCTGCTTCACGTAGGGCTGGGGCGTGACTTCGACACCGGCGAGGAAGTCCTGGAACTCGGCGACCGGCACGACCTCGCGGCCGGCCGCGCGCAACTGCTCCAGGAAGGTCGCGTAGGCCTTGTCGGTGATGCCCTGCAGCGCGGCGGCATCGACGCCATTCAGCGTCACGGCCATGGTGCTGCTGGCGCCGCTGCGGTCCACGCCGCCGAAATAGCTGGCGCGGACCTGCGCCTTGATGGTGTTGCCGGTTACGAAGATGACGCGGAAGCCTGTCACGGCGACCCGCTTGCTGGCTGGCAGGATCTTGGTGGCATCCTTGCCGAAGGTGCCGCCGGCCTTGCCCTTGAAGTAGCTGTCGGGTTCCAGCGTGGCGCTGCCGGCAAGGGTGTCGGCGACGGCGGGCGGTGTGGTGATGCCCAGGGCCAGACCGAGGGCGAAGGGCAGCCAGGCGGCTTTCGTTGACATGCGTGTATCTCCAGTGGCGGGGCGGGGCCGGCGGATGCCGTCCTGCCATGCTGGAGTCTACGTTGGCGCCCCGCCGGGCTGTCCCCCTCGTTTGTGGGGATGCCCGGCTGGCGCTGGCGCTCAGGCCGCGATGATGAAGCGCACCGCGTGCAGCGACATCTGCAGGCGTGTCAGCGCCTCCAGACCATCCGCGACGCGCTGGCGCTGCGCCGACACTTCGCTGTCGCGCACCGACGGGTTGACCGCCTGCAGGGCCAGAAGACGCTGCAGCTCGCCGCCTTCGATACGCTCCCAGTCCGCCCGCGCCCGTTCCAGCCACTGCGTCCGCTGCTGGCCGGCCGCCTGCTCGGCGGCGTTGAGCAGGGTCTCGGCATCGTCCCGGTGCGTCTTGATGACGGTGCGCGCGAGCTTGATCTCGGGCACGTCGAGCTGGCGCGCGAGGCCGGCCGCGGCGACCTGGGGCGCCAGGTCGCGTCCGCGGGCATCCATGAGCAGGCGCAGCGGCTCGGCGGGCAGCACGCGATCCAGCGCCAGCGCCGCCGGCGCCTGCACGCCGGCCTGATACCAGGCCTCCAGCAGCAGCGTGCCGGGCTTGACCGACTTGTTGCGCAGCACGGCCACCTGCACGCTGCCCTGCGAGGCCTCGGCCAGCCATTCCAGCAGGCCGCGCACCATGGGGTGCTCCCAGGTCAGGAAGTGCCAGTCCTCGTGCGCGAGCGCGGTGGCGCGGTCGGCGCAGACCGTCATGCCATCCGGGTCGAGGCCGGGGAAAGCGTCGATGAGCTGGTGCTCGCCGGGCTGGAGTATCCAGGCGCGTGTCGCGCCGTGATCCTCGACATGCACGCCGAAGGCCTCCCAGGCGGCCAGCATGAAGTCGTCCAGACGGGTGTCGGCATCCAGGTCGGCGAGCGCGGCGGCCAGCGGGCCGGCCAGATCGCGCCGGCAGGACTGCAGTTCCAGCAGGCGGTCGCGGCCTTCGGCCAGATCATCCTCCAGCGTCTCGCGCAGGGCCTTGGCGCGGGCGATCAGCTCATCCAGCCCAGCCTCGTCGGAGGCTGGACGCAGCAGCGGCTTGAGTTCGCCGAGATAATGCTCGTGCACGGTCGGCGCGGTCGGCGAGCAGTGCGCGAACACGCCCAGCGCTTCGTCGTACCAGCGGTACAGGCGGGCCTGCGCGGAGCCTTCCAGCAGCGGCACATGGAGCTGGATGGTCTGGCGCTGGCCGATACGGTCGAGGCGGCCGATGCGCTGTTCGAGCTGGTCCGGGTTGTCGGGCAGGTCGAACAGCACGAGATGATGCGCGAACTGGAAGTTGCGGCCTTCCGAGCCGATCTCCGAGCACAGCAGGATCTGCGCGCCCATTTCCGGGTCGGCGAAATAGGCGGCGGCGCGGTCGCGCTCGAGCAGGTTCATGCCTTCGTGGAAGACCGCCGTGCGTATGCCTTCGCGCAGGCGCAGCCAGGTCTCCAGCGCCTCGGCCACCGGCGCGGTGCGGGTGATCAGCAGGCATTTCTCGCGCTTGTGCTTCTTCAGCCAGGCGGCCAGCCAGGGCAGGCGGGGGTCATCGGCCAGCCAAGTGTCCTCGTCGACGCGGGTTTCGGGCCAGATCGCGCCCTTGGCGACCCAGGCGGCGTAGCTTTCCGGCACCGGCAGGCCGACCGGATGGCTCTCGCGGGCCGGGAAGCCGCCGACGGCGGCGCGGGTGTTGCGGAACAGCACGCGGCCGAGGCCATGGCGGTCGAGCAGAGCCCTGAGCGCGGCCTCGCGGCCTTCGCCGCTGTCCAGCGCCAGATCCAGGTCGGGCAGCAGCGCGCGCAGGCGGCGGGTGGCGTCGGCGGAGACCTGCGCGCCCAGCAGCTCATCCGCCAGGTCGCGGGTGTCGCGCCAGTTGTCATGCTCGTCGAGGAAGGCCTCCAGCGAAGGGTAGCGCGCCGGATCGAGCAGATGCAGACGGGCGTAATGGCTTTCCACGCCGAGCTGCTCCGGGGTGGCGGTGAGCAGCAGCAGGCCGGGAACCTGCGCCGACAGCGTGGCGACCACGTCGTACTCGACGCTGGCCTCCTCGGGCGCCCAGGCCAGGTGGTGCGCCTCGTCCACCACGAGGATGTCCCAGGGGGCCTCCAGCGCGGCGGTGAGCAGGTTGGTGTGGTCGGTCAGCAGGGACAGCGGCGCCAGCACCAGCTGCTCGCTCAGGAAGGGGTTCTCGCCGCTCTCGGCCATGGCCGCGCAGCGCTCCAGGTCGAACAGGCTGAAGGCGAGGTTGAAGCGGCGGCGCATCTCCACCAGCCACTGGTGCACCAGGCTGTCCGGCACCAGGATGAGCACGCGCCCGGCGC
>Ga0222424_100847_pt1 | contig 10090 bp, 3 predicted proteins | sample 2B2ome_FD_182468 | JGI IMG/M metagenome (GOLD analysis project Ga0222424, IMG submission 182468) | Enriched microbial communities from leaf-cutter ant dump, University of Wisconsin, Madison, United States - 2B200A (version 2) | ecosystem: Environmental > Terrestrial > Nest > Insects nest > Nest...
GGCCGTTTTCAAATAAAGATCAGCCGCCGTGCCGGTAAAACCGCCGCCCCGGATGGCATCCACTACCTTTACGATAATGGTATTGACCCCGGCCTTTAATATTCCCGCAGGCACATGGTATACCCGCTCATAACCCGCACCATTTGTTGCCCCTACCTGTGTGCCATTGATCCAGGTAATTTCATTGTCATCGATCTTCCCCAGGGAAAGTGTTGCCGGCAACCCGGCTTCATTATCCTGTAAACGGATATCGTAACTAAACCAGGCCACCCCATCAAAAGCTGCCAGTTCAGTACCGGACCATTCCTGCGGCTGTTCCATCTGTTTCCAGTCCGCTTTTGAAACGCCGGGATCAAACCAACGGTTATGTGATCCCTCATCATTGGCCACCTTTTCGTTAAAAGCCCTGCTGCTCTCATAATTCCTTTTCAGTACGGCATCAATACCCATACTCGCCACTTCTTTATACCGCTCTTCAAAATATTCAGGGAGGTTTGTAAAGGCATCGGCGCTCATCCAGGTTTCGATATCCGTTCCACCCCACGAAGCGTTGATGATACCAATGGGGATGCCGGTTTCCTGGTGAATCTTCCTCGCAAAAAAATAGGCAACTGCTGAAAACTGACCAACCGTCTGCGGCGTGCAAACCTCCCAGTGCCCCGCCACATCCACGCCTGTTTTTACAGACAAATTGGGCTTTACCTTAAAGGAACGAATGGCGGGATAGCCGGCGGTACTCTCTTCATTTTTATAGTTATAAATCTGCCCTTCGGTGCCATTTACCGTCATTGCCATATTCGACTGCCCGGAACAGAGCCATACATCACCGGTAAGTATATTGGTCAGCCGCAGCTCATTGTGCCGCCCTGTTGCTCTAAGGTCTATTACTTTGCCATAGTCCATCGCCGGAAATTCCAGCTGCCATTTTCCATTTTTATCTGCACGGGTCGTTTTCTTTAATTCATTTATAAAAACGGCAACCGGCTCGTTTGCGGCGGCAGTGCCCCAGATCCGGACAGGGCGTTGCGCCTGCAGTACCATGTTATCCGAAAAAATTCCTGCAAGTGCAATACCGGCCGCCGCAGGATTTGTCCATAGCAATACATTCAGGAGCCATATGAGGATGCCGTATAAAAACGTTCGTGCCATTGTTTATTTATTAATCCGTTCGTTGACTTTCATGATCTCCTGGAGCATATATTCCCGGGGTCCATTGTCCGGCGAAACATTAATCCCCTCTTCCGTATCGTGCGGCGGGTAGTCAAATACCCACATCGCAGAAAGTGGTACCTTATTGGTTTCGATTGCCGCCAGCAACTCCATATATTTTGCCTTCGATTCTGCTCCGTATTTAAGTTCCTGTACACCAAATTCTCCCAGGAACAAGGGCTTTTTTAACGTATGTGCAGCCTCCATGCCCGCTTTTATTAATCCATCATAATCGGCCTTTGCTCCGGAAAAGTAGGCTTCTGTGGCGGAAGCCGGATAAGCATGCATACACAATACATTAACAGGATCCGGATTCTGTATTCCCAGTATTTCCATATGCTGTTGCCGGGTGTCGGCCGTCCATTGTTCATTGTGCAACAGGTTCCAGGCTGCCGGGCGGGCAATCGCATTTCCCGTGATGATGATCCTTGTACCATCATATTTGCGTACCTCCCCCGCAAAGGTTTCCATCATTACTTTCAGATCGGTGGTGTACAGTTTGTCTTCTTTCGATCTTGTGGCCGGCGTTCCAAGTGCGGGCACAACGGGTGGCAGGTTTTCATTTTCACCGGGAAGATCGACCAGTAAATTAACTTCATTGCCCTGCTCCCAGCCCCAGATCGCTGGCGAATCCCGGTAACGTTCCACGATCTCTTTGATAAAGGTCCGCATCAGCTCATGCGTTTTGCTATTGACCTTTCCCCAGCAGTTGACCGGCTCCCCGGCAATGTCCGGCAGTGTGGGCGTATGCCAGAAAAAAGACGGAATCAATCCGATCCCGGTCTCTTCCGCAGCCTTTACAAAAGCGTCGAGGTTCCGGAAGAATTTTACAGGATTATTCCGGTACAGGTCCCAGTTCCTGGGCCAGTAGCCATTCAGCGCAAAGCGGACAAAAGGGATCTTTCGTTCTTTCAGATAATTAAATCCTATGCGATAAGACTGGTCCTCCGTCATCCCTTCATCCAGTGTACGGATAAACGCGTTGAAATAGTTGACCCCGATGGCCCGGTAAGGAGCTCCGTTAAGCAGGAGCGTTCCAGAAGCAGAAACGGAAAGCCCGGGATACGTTTCCTTTTTCTCCCCCGGATCCGGTGTTGTCTTATTGCCTTTTTTGCAGGACAAACATGCCGCAAGCAGCAGGAGCAGCGGGTAAACCGGTATTTTCTTTTTTATATACATGATTATAACACCTGATTTAGTAGCCCGGATTTTCTACCAGGTTGGGATTTGCAGCAATACGGCCCTGTCCAATTGGGAAATAGTAATTTTTCTCCGGGAAGGTCGGTTTCTTGGCACGCCCGTCGATATCATCGATGAAGTCCAAACGATATTTTCCGGTAGCTGCATCATAGATATACCGTATGCCGGAATACGTGCGGGTCAACTCGGCAACAGCTGTCCTCCACCGGCGCAGGTCCCAGTAACGGTGATTCTCAAACGCCAGTTCCACTTTCCGCTCATGACGCACTTTATCGCGGTCGATGGCAGCAAGCCTTGCGATACCTGCGCGCTCGCGTACCTGGTTTACCGCATCCAGTGCATCTGCTGCCTTACCTAATTCCACAGCTGCTTCCGCATAGTTTAACAAAACCTCCCCATAACGAAAGATCAGGTAGTCGGTTGTTGACTCGCTAAACCAATTGAAATTATTAGCCGCTGGATCCAGATACTTCATAACCCCAAAACCGGTGTTCGTGGTATTTCCCTCTTTGAACCGGACCAGCTGATCGCCAACGGCAGCAATACCTTCGTAAGAATCATAGCGGCCATCAATCAGTTTACCGTCTTTAGACATGATCCCGTTGTGCATATCAATTTTATTCTCGCCCATTACACCTCCTACCGCACCCGGCCAGGCGGTGCCATTGGTCCACACCGTGGCAAAAAAGCGAGGATCCCGGTCGCCCCATAATTCATCCATGGTCCAAAGCCTGTTTTTGGCCCCCACCCTGTCAATAACACCGGAGGAACCATCTTTGTGTTCAAAAGACTCTACAAGGTCCAGGTATGGACCATGATAGTTGCCCACGCCCCATACATTCGGGCGCGGACATTCCACCATATCCCAGGACCAGCGGTTTGACCCTCCGTCATTGAAGCCCTTTCCGGAATGCTGCTTTACCATAATGGCTTCAACATTGCCTTTCTTCAGGAAAATGTTTTTAAAATTCTGCACCTTATCCGCATCTGCGTTGTACAACGAATATTGACCGCCGGTAATAATTTCTTTATTGGCATCATAGGCCACCTGATAGTAGGCCACATCATCACCGGCAGGGAAGCCCAATAAACCATTTAATTGCTGCTTGCCAAACCGGGCCACACTTGCGGCATAGAGCGCTGCTCTTCCACGCAGTGCGAGCGCAGCCCATTTATTGGCCCGGCCGGCGTCATTGGCAGGAGGAAGAATTTTGGCGATGGCTGCGGTTTCGCTCAATATAAAATCAAAGATCTCTTTTTCCGTATTCCGTTTTGGATATAAAACAGCGGAATCTGCATCTATGGCTGCCACACTCGTGATCAGCGGCACGCCGCCATAGCGTTTGGCCATTGCAAAATAACAGTAGGCCCTCAGAAAACGGGCCTCCCCGATGCGTTCTTCAACATTCGGGATCTCTGAAGTACCGGCACGTTCAATAAAATTGTTCAGATTGCGAATGGTATAATAAGCGTTCCCCCACCATTGTAATTCTGTGCCGTTTGCCTGGATACCGTTTTCTTTCATACCCAGCAGATGCGCCTGTGCGCCAAAATTATATTTGGCTTCGTCTGCAATTTCATTGGTCCTTACGGTTCCCTCTATCTGAGCACTAAAACCCATGATGGCTCCCCAGCTGTTATCATCAACGTTCATAGGCGCGCCGTCCCAGCTATTTATAAGGGTTACCGCATCCTGGATCATTACCGGTACGCAGGCATAGAGTTCTGTAAGGTGTGCATCCAGCAATGTCGGATCGGTCCATACCACGGCATCGGTATATCTGTCTGAAGGTACCTGATCCAGCACTTTATAGCAGGAGGTCATTGTGATGGCAGCAAGGGCTGCTATTGTAAAAGCAAATTTCTTTTTCATGTTTGAATCAATTAAAATGTAAGATTAACACCAACACTCATTGTATATTGCTGGGGATAATACACGCCAGCGCCATAGCCTTCGGGCATCTCAGGGTCCACACCAAATTTATTGAGAGCGCTCAGCGTAAACAGGTTGGTTCCTGCCAGGAAAGCCCGGAACCGGTCCACGCCGATCCTGTTCAGGAACGTAGCAGGTACCTGGTAACCCAGCGATACATTTTTCAAACGCATGTACGCTGTATTATGATTCCGGTAATCTGAGTACAACCAGTTGGTGGCAGATCCTGCAGGCCGCGGGATCAATGCATCTGCTTTATTATTTGTTCTGTCGTTCCAGTAATTACTATAAAAAAGCGTGGTGGATGCGCCTTCCAGGTCTATGTAAGTGGTATAGTCAAAGGCCCCCTGCAGCAAGGCCGAAAAATCAAAGCTGCCATACCGGAGCGAAAGATTCATACCAAAGGTCCAGTGCGGCTGTGCTCCTTTTCCGATCTCCTTCTGATCTCTCCAGTTAATAATACCGTCCCCGTTCAGATCCCTGTACTTTGCATCGCCGGGACGCAACGATGAATTGTCATTATTTAACGATTCAAATGTAAGCGGCCAGGCATTTATCTCTTCCTGACTGGTAAATAACCCGTCAAAAACGTACCCATAACGACGATCTGTATACCGGCCGCTGTTCTTATACATCCTTATCTGGTCCTCATCGGTAAAAGGTGCTTCATCAAAGTAAATCCATTTGGATCTTGATTGCGCTATGTTGCCCGCTACCTCATAAGAAACTTTCCCGATTTTACCGGCGGTGCCCACACGCAGTTCGATGCCCTGCGTGCTCTGGCTGTTGAGATTTTCCTGGGGAAGTGTGGCGCCAAAGGTAGAAGGCAATGAATTTACACGGCTGCCAGGTATACCTGAGCGCTTCCGGTAAAAGAATTCAAGCTCTCCAAATAATTTCCTTCCCCATAAGGAGTAATCCACCCCCGCATTATAAAGCGACATTTTCTCCCAGGTCAGATAAGGGTTGGCCAGGCCGGAGGGAATCAGCCCCGAAACGAGTGTATTACCAATGGTATAGGTAGCATCATACTGATACCCGGTTAAATATGCAAAGTTGGCCACGGCGTCGTATCCGGAAGATCCGTAACTGGTACGCAGTTTTAAAATATCAAAAATGCCGGTCTGCTTCAGGAAGTTTTCCCTGGCAATATTCCATCCCAATGATACACTTGGGAAATAACCCCACCGGCTGCCTTTTGCAAACCGGGATGAAGCATCTGCCCGCAGGATGGCCTCCAGCAGATACCGATCATCATAGCCATAGTTCAAGCGCCCGATCCAGGAAATACGGCCATTGCTGTAGCTGGATGAATTGTTACCGGCCGTCAGCGGATCGCCGGCAAACAGTTCTTCGAGCGCCATTGATTTGAAGCCGCCGCGTGAGGCATTAAAGGAACTCCCTGTTTCATGTACGTATTCATACATCCCCATCCCGGATACCTGGTGTACCTGATTGAATATACGTTTATAATTCAGGGAATATTGCTGCACCAGGCGAACATCGGTTGCTGCGGCGCGGCTCAGAAACAAAGGATCCTGTGAGCTGCGCACATAGGTATACTTATCGGTTTCTGCACTGTAGGTATAGAACTTTTCCTGGTTTTTTACGACTTTCTGGTCAAAGGAATTCGTCCTGTAAATCACGGTACCCTTTGCATCCAGACCGGGGATCCCTTTTATATCATATTTTAATTCTCCCCTGAACTGGGTAATATTATTCTTTCGGTCCTGGTAGCCGCTCAGATCCGAGTTGGTCGCCCATACCGGGCTTCCATAGGAAATTCCTGCATAGGCGGCATAAGTAGGATCCGGCAGGTTCTGAGCAAAGGAAGGATCTGCACCGTATATCAGATCTTTCCAGAAATTATTGTTGGTACCCACACCGTCTGCTCCGGAAGGATAAAAACGCTGTTCCTTAATGTATTGAACGTCCATCGATGCCGTCAGTTGCTGGGTCACTTTGGCGTCCACATTTACCTGGAAATTATACCGGTCAAAATGCCCCCCGTTCTTTTTCAGGATGGTTTCCTGTTTATTTGCTCCGAAATATCCATAATATTTCACTTTCTCAGTACCACCGGAGAGCGAAAGGTTATGGTTTTGCTGGGGTGCATACCGGCGTATCGACGCATCGAACCAGTCGGTATTTAAATATTTCGGATCTGAGCCATCCCTGAATTTCCGGATCTCCTCTTCGGTAAAAGGTACCTGGTCTGCGGGTTTACCCGAATTCAGCCATTTGTCTACTTCAAATTGTGCGCGCTCTGCAGAACTGCCGGCCTTAATTACCTTGGTAGATCCCTGCAGCGTAAGTGAACTGTTGATAGCCAGGGTTGCCTTTCCCGTTTTACCCCGTTTGGTGGTAATCAGGATCACACCATTACCGGCCCTGGCTCCGTAAATAGAGGCGGCTCCGTCTTTCAGGATTGAAATCGTTTCGATCTGATTGGCATCCAGGCTGCTGATGTTGGTTTCAATACCGTCCACGATCACCAGGGGATTACCAAAGCCGCGGATGTTCAGGCTTGCATCGTCTGCCCCGGGAATGCCCGAAGTTTGCTTGGAGATCAGTCCCGGCAACTGCCCGGCCAATACATGCGTAACGTTGACCTGTGGCGCCACGGTGATCTTATCCGCCTTAATTTGTGAAACGGAACCTGTTACGGTAGCTACCCGCTGCTGGCCATATCCTACAACCACCACATCCTCCAATGTACCACTACTTGCCTGCAGCACGATTTTCAGCTCGCGGTTTTTTTCAACAGTTACAGATTGTTCGGCATAGCCAATTGCCGAAACCGTCAGAACACTGCCGGAGCCGGTGGTAATCGTGAAGGTACCGGCGGCATCGGTTTGTGCACCTGTCTGTGTTTTCTGGTCAACCACGGAGGCCGCTACCACAGGATTTCCCTGCTCATTGGTTACGGTTCCGGAAACGGTGATCGTTCCGCTATGTTCCTGGGCAATGGAGGCCCCGGTCATCAGGCAAAGCAGCATCGTACAGACAATTGTCCATTTCAAGTGTCTTCTTAATACTCTCATAATTCTTATGGATTTAGTTGAAATTGTTTTTTGCATTTAAAAGATATATTGATGAACACCAGGTGGTACCGGTATGTGCTCATTGTTGTAAATAATTGTTGCGGTTGTATTGCCCGGTATGGCCACTGTAAGCTGTACCTTGTTGCCGGTGCGTTTCCATTCGGATCTGATCAGCCCCTTCGTGCTGCGGTAGGCCCCTTTCACCCAGCTGAGCCCCTTTACAAAATGAGGTTGGATCACTACATGTTCAAACCCGGGATTTTGCTCATCGTAATGAATCCCGGCAAGTGCATTCACCATCCAGGCACTTACATCGCCCAGGAATACATGATTTACAGATGCATCCCTGAAGTCCGGTGACAGTATCCAGGTTTCACCCAGGGTGGTAAGGCCCTGTTGCAGCCACCCACCCCAGGAGGGGCCGGTTTTTTTTGCAGCCATTTCATAAGCGGCATCCGCATATCCGTACTTGGTCAGCATGCGCAAAACCGTTTTACTGCCCAGCACACCAAAATCCAGGAAATAGTTATTCCGCTTTACAATTTTATACAGCTCATCAGCCACTGTTTGTTCTGCACCCTTTGGAACAATGCCCAGGTACAAAGGCAACGCAAGCGCTGTTTGCGATCCATTGGAATAAACGGATTTACCCGGGTCAAAATATTTTTGATTGATGGCTTTTTTTAAAGCGTCTGCCTTTTTTAAATACGGTGTGGCGTCGCGTCCGGTAAGACCTGCAAATTTTGCCATCAGTTTATAATCCTGGTAATAAAAACAGGAGGAAGTAAATTCCGTCGGCGTTTTGGTCTTGTACGGCACCCAATCGCCAATGCCATAGGTAACAAAGCCTTCCGGGTCCTCCCTTGTTTTTAAATAGGCCAGATATTTTTCACAGGTAGTATAGATTTTTTCAATACCCTGTTTGTCTCCGTAGTAATTGTATAATATATCGGGCAGCATAAACATAACCGCATCCCACACGGGGCCAATCCAGTCGTCATAGCCCCAGCCGGAGCTGGGAATGATCCCCGAGATCCTGCCGTCGGCACGTTGGTTGTCGATGATGTCATTGATCCACTTTTCATAAAACGTTAGTCCGTCATAATTGAGCACTCCCAGCTCGGCGGCGATATAGGCATCCGCGGTCCACCCGTTTTTTTCCCGTTGCGGGCAATCGGTGGGGATGCTGTGCAGATTGGAAAGGTACGAGCGTTTTGTGGCAGCCACGATCTTATTGAGCAAGGGATCGGAACAGCTGAACTGACCAACCGGCTCCAGATTGGTATGAAAAAAACGGGCAGTCAGACTGTTCTTATCCAGTTTAACGGGCTTATCCGTTTTTACCTCCACATAACGAAATCCATGGTAGGTAAATGAAGGGGCCGGCAATGGCTGATTCTTCTTTCCCAGAATGTATACATCGGTTTGAAAAGCCAGTCCCGGCACCGGTTTGTAGTAAATGTCCAGGTTACGCATTTCGAGCCGGCCATCCGGCTTTATTAATTCCCCGTGCTGCAGGGTAATAGTGGTTCCTTCACTGCCCGTCACATCCAGGGAACAGACTCCGGTAAGATTCATGCCAAAGTCAAACACGTACACCGAATCGCCAAAGGATTGCATCTTCACCGCCGTTATCCGTTGCGTGGTTTGTACGGGCGGCATGGCCTGTGCCACCATCAACGGTGCGGGTGCTGCTACCGCAATGGCATTTTGCCAGCTGTCGTCTTTAAAGGAAGACAGGCACCATCCATCAATGGCCCGCCGGGCATCGTAGGTATCCCCGCTGTAGATATTGTTTTGCAGGTATGGGCCGGTAGTGGTCTTCCAGCCTGGGTTTGTGGCCATCACTTCGGTACTGCCGTCGGTATAGGTTACCCGTAATTCTGCAATGAAACGGGGCCGGTTCCTCCACCTGGCTTTTTCAAAATCCCAGGTGGCCACCGGTGCGGCAGCATTGTAAAAACCATTGCCCAACACTACACAAAGCGCATTGCCGCCGGTTTTCAGGTACCGGGTTACATCATGCGTTACATATAAATTCCGTTTATCATAGTGGGTATAACCGGGGTCCAGTTCGTTGCGGGAAGCCTCGGCACCATTAATCCAGAATTTATAATACGCCACAGCACTGATGTACAAACGGGCCTTTGCAACGGCGCGCTTTAACCGGAATCCCTTGCGGAACATGGGTGCCGGGTTATAATCTTTATCGTGCCCGTCTGATATCCATTCCGCCTGCCAGTCGGTGCCGGTCATTTTACCGGTTTCAAAATAGCCAACCGGTGAGGTTTCTGTTTGTGTGCCCCCAGCATCCGTGGCAACGACCCTCCAGTAATAGCCTTTGTGGGATTCCAGCGGGGTATTTCCCGTATAGGCCCCCCTACCGGTTTGGGAAGCGATCCAGTCAGAGCTCCAGAAGATCCGGCCCTTCCATCCGTTTTCCAGCGCCTCTTTTTGAGTAGCGATCAGGATCCGGTACCGGGCCTGGGCAAACGACAGCGCTTTTCCGTCTGCCGTATATTGCCAGCTAAAGCGCGGATGGGGCGCATCGATCCCGATCGGATCTGCCAGGTACTCACAGCGCATTGCGGTAATACCGGCATTCGCCGCCAAAGGACCCCAAAAAAGGAAAAGGGCGATATTGCGCATCAGGCGTCCGGAAGAAATTAAAGCAATCTTTACTAAATCGATAAAGTAATCGATT
>Ga0222424_100848_pt1 | contig 10081 bp, 7 predicted proteins | sample 2B2ome_FD_182468 | JGI IMG/M metagenome (GOLD analysis project Ga0222424, IMG submission 182468) | Enriched microbial communities from leaf-cutter ant dump, University of Wisconsin, Madison, United States - 2B200A (version 2) | ecosystem: Environmental > Terrestrial > Nest > Insects nest > Nest...
TCGCCGGCGTCACGCGCCAGTGTCGCCGGATTGCATGACACATAGACCACGCGCTGCGCACCGAAGCGTGCCAGGTGCGGGATCACTTCCAGCGCGCCGCTGCGCGGCGGGTCGATCAGGATCTTGTCGAAGCCGAGACCGGCCCAGGGCTGGGTCTGGAAATCCTGCGTCAGGTCATGGGCATAGAACGAGACATTGGCCAATCCGTTGGCACGGGCGTTCTCGTAGCCGCGCTCGACCATGGCCTGCACGCCCTCGACGCCGACCACCTCGCGCGCGCGCGTGGCCAGCGGCAGCGTGAAGTTGCCCAGTCCGCAGAACAGGTCCAGCACGCGCTCGTGCGGCTGCGGATCCAGCAAATCCAGTGCCAGCCTGACCATGCGGCGGTTGATGCCGGCATTGACCTGGGTGAAGTCGTTGGGGTGGAAGGCCATGGTCAGGCCGGCACCCGCCTCGCCGCCCGCGGGCGTGAAGTCCGGCAGACGGTAGTGCAGACGGTCCTCGCCCGCTTCCGGCCAGACGCGGTGCACGGTCTCGTAGCCGCCCGGCTGCAGGTAGCACTGCCAGCCACGCGCCCGGCAGAACGCCGTCAGCGCCTCGACATCCGCCGCCTCCAGCGCCACCAGATGCCGGAACACCAGCGCCACGCCGGCCTCGCCGGGCAGCTCGTCGCCAGCGGCGACCTCGATCTGGGCGATGTGGTCGCGCGCCTGCAGGCCGCCGATCAGCTCGCGCAGCGGCGTGATGGCCTGCCCCAGGCGCGGATCCATGACCGCGCAGGCATCGATGTCGGCGAGGTAGCTGGCCTGGCGCTCGCGGAAACCGACCAGCAGCTTCTCCTTCTTGAACACGTACCTGACGCCGAGACGGGCCTTGCGGCGGTAGGCGTGGTCGTCATGGGTCAGCGGCGGCAGCCAGGTCCGCGGCGCGAGGCCGCCGAAATGGCGGAGATGATCGACCAGCACCGTCTGCTTGAAGGCGATCTGCGCCTTGGGCGCCATGTGCTGCAGCGAGCAGCCGCCGCAGACGCCGAAATGCGCGCAGGGCGGCGCCACGCGGTCGTTCGCGGCCTCCAGCACCGTCACCGTCGCCGCCTCATCGTACTTCTTGTGGGTGAAGGTGATCTGCGCCATCACCCGCTCGCCGGGCAGCGCGCCATCGACGAAGACCAGCTTGCCATCCTCGCGGTGGGCGATGCCCCGGCCCTCGTGGCTGAGACGGTCCAGGACCAGCTCGACGGGCGGCTGGGCGCGCAGTTTCTCTTTCTTGCGGATGCGGGGCATGAAGGACTCGGAATCAGAAAAGGGAATCAGGCCGTCTCGGCGGCCTGCCACTGCGCCAGGAAATCGAGCAGATGCGGCTGCCCGGACACGCGCAGGGTTTCGCGCACCAGCTCCAGCTCGGCATCCAGGCCGGCGCGGTCGAGCTGGCCGCGCATGAACTGGAAGCGCAGGAAGACCAGCCAGGTGTTGAGCACGTCGGTCTCGCAGTAATGCCGTATCTTCGCCAGCTCGCCGGCGAGGAAGCTGGGCCAGACCTGGCTGCCGTCCATGCCCATCTTGCCCGGGAAGCCGAGCAGCGTGGCGATCTGGTCCAGCGGCTGCACGGCGCGCGCCTGGTAGCCGGCGAGCAGGTCCATGAGGTCGGTGTGGCGCTGGTGGTAGCGGCCGAGGTAGTTGTTGAACTTGGCTTCGCGGTTGTGCTCGCCCTGGTCCCAGTAGCTCGGCGCCTGCACGCCATGCAGCAGCGCGCGGTAGTGCAGCACGGGCAGGTCGAAGCCGCCGCCGTTCCAGGACACCAGCGTGGGCTGGAAACGCTCCAGCCCTTCATAGAAGCGCCGGATGATCTCGGCCTCGCCGGCCGCCTCGTCGCCCAGCGACCACACCTTGAGGCCGTCGCGGCTGCGCAGCACCACGGAGATGCAGACCACGCGCTGCAGCGAATGGCGGATGAAATCGGAGCCGCCGGTCTCCTGGCGGCGCAGCTTGAACATCGCCTCGGCGGCGGCGGCGTCATCTAGGCCAGAGAGCCCGTAGAGACGACGGCCGCCGGCGATGTCGGGCACGGTCTCGATATCGAAGACCAGCGTGTTCATGCTCATGCCGCCTCCCTCAGACCGTCTGTGCCGGCGCGGCGAACACGCCGGTGGACAGGTAGCGGTCGCCGCGGTCGCAGATGATGGCGACGATGACCGCGTTCTCGACGCGCCTGCTAAGCTCCAGCGCCGCCCAGACCGCGCCGCCCGAGGACACGCCGCAGAAGATGCCCTCCTCGCGGGCCAGCCGGCGCATGGTGTCCTCGGCCGCCACCTGGGGAATGTCGATGACCTGATCGACACGGGCGCGCTCGAAGATGGTCGGCAGATACTCCTCCGGCCAGCAGCGTATGCCGGGAATCTGTGCGCCGTCGGCCGGCTGCAGGCCGATGATCTGCACGGCCGGGTTGCGCTCCTTCAGGTAGCGCGACACGCCCATGATGGTGCCCGTGGTGCCCATGGAGCTGACGAAATGGGTGACCGCGCCGCCAGTCTGCCGCCAGATCTCCGGGCCGGTGCCCTCGTAGTGCGCCTCGGGGTTGTCCGGGTTGCCGAACTGGTTGAGCACCCTGCCCCTGCCCTCGGCCTGCAGCCTCAGGGCGAGGTCGCGCGCCCCCTCCATGCCTTCCGCCTGGCTGACGGAGATCAGCTCGGCACCGTAGGCGGTCATGGCGTCCTTGCGCTCCTGGCTCTGGTTGGCCGGCATGATGAGGATCATGCGGTAGCCCTTGATGGCCGCGGCCATGGCCAGCGCGATGCCGGTGTTGCCCGACGTGGCCTCGATCAGCGTGTCGCCCGGGCGTATCTCGCCGCGCGCCTCGGCGCGCGCGATCATGGACAGCGCCGGCCGGTCCTTCACCGAGCCCGCCGGATTGTTGCCCTCCAGCTTGACCAGCACGACATTGCCGGTCTCGCCCGGCATGCGCTGAAGACGGACCAGCGGCGTGTCGCCGACGCAATCGGCAATCGTGGGATAGGACATCGCGCAGACGCTCGGAATCAGGATGACCGGCTATTGTAGTGCAAAGCCCCACGCCGGTCATGACCGCCGCCCCGGCCGCACCCCGGCATGGCGGCGCGGCCCGTGCTAGGCTTGCCCGCAAGCCTTGCCCTGGAGCTCAGGATGTTTCCGTGGACCCTGCACTACCGCCTGCTGCTGGCCGTGCTGCTGCCCGGCGCCCTGATGCTCACGCTGCTGCCCGCGCTGGCCCTGGTCGACTACCGGCAGGATCTCGAGAACCAGTTCCGCCAGTTGGGGCGGCAGACCCTGGATTCAGCCGCCATGGCGCTCGCCGGACGTCCGGACACCGCCCCCATGCCGGCACTCCTGAGCCATCAGCTGCGCCACGACAGCCTGCGCCGCCTGAGCCTGCTGGACCGTGACGGCCACGTCATCGCCGAGGCAGGGGCCAGCCCGCTGCCCCTGCCCGACGTGCGCCACCTGGAGACACCTCCCGTCCGGGAGACACCGGTCATTCTCGCCGTGGACCGGGAAGACGGCCGGTACTGGCTGAGCTGGCTGCCACAGGGCCGCTGGCTCATCCTGACCGGCTCGCGGGAACCGCAGCTGGTGGCCTTCTACGAACGCCTGGCCCAGCAGGCCCTGATGGCCTTGATCGGCCTGCTCATGCTGATCGTGCTGGTCAGGCTGCAGGTCAGGCGGGCGCTGCGGCCGCTCGAACACCTGGGCCGCACCCTGCGCGATCTCGCCCCCGGTCGCCTGCCCGCCCTCAGCCCGGCGGCGCGCGAAGTCTGGCCGGACTTTGTCGGGAGCCTGGAGCAGAGCCTGGCCAGCTGGCAGACCGCCTTCGAGGAGCTGCGCAGCAACAGCGAGCGCGCGGAAGACGAGCTGCGCGAAACCCTGGAGACCGTGGAAAGGCAGAACATCAACCTGCACGCCGCCCGGCGCGAGGCCGTCGCCAGCAATCAGCTGAAATCGGAGTTCCTGGCCAACATCAGCCACGAGATACGCACGCCGCTGAGCAGCATGATCGGCTTCGCCCGCCTGCTCGGCCGCTCGCCGCTGTCGGACCGGCAGCGTGAATACGTCGAGTCCCTGGTGCATGCCTCGGAACATCTGCTGGCCATACTCAACGACCTGCTCGACCTCTCCAAGATAGAGGCCGGCCGGCTGGTGCTCGATGAAACGCCCGTCGCGCTCGCGGAGCTGGTCAGCGAGACCCTGACCATGCTCCAGCCCCTGACCGGCGACAAGCCGCTGCGGCTCCTGAGCCACATCGACCCGGACACGCCCGCGAGCCTGCTGGGCGATCCGCTGCGCCTGCGCCAGATACTGACCAACCTGGTCAGCAACGCCATCAAGTTCACGCCGCGCGGAGAAGTGCATGTGCGTCTCTCCGCGACGCCGGCGGATGGCACCTCGGCCCGCCTGACACTGGAGGTCCGCGACACCGGCATCGGCATACAGCCGCACCGTCTCGACACCCTGTTCCAGGCCTTCGAGCAGGCCGACAGCTCGACCAGCCGGCGCTTCGGCGGCACCGGACTGGGCCTGACCATCACGCGCCAGCTGGTGCAGCTCATGGGCGGTGAGATCCGCGTGGCCAGCACGCCCGGCCAGGGCTCCGTCTTCACCGTGATCTGGCAGGCCCGGCTGGACCCATTCCAGAGCCTGCCACCCTCCTCTGGCAACCAGCCCCTGCTGCCGGACACGGCACACCTGGTCAGACTGGATCCGCCGCTCAGTGTCCTGGTGGTGGACGATCACCCCGCCAACCTCAAACTGCTGCAGGCCTGGCTGGGCGACATCGGCATCCGGGTGACGGCCGTGGACAACGGCCTGGAAGCGGTGCACGCGGCGACCCGCGGCACCTATGACCTCGTCTTCATGGACATCCAGATGCCCGGCATGAACGGCCTGGAGGCGGCCCTCGCCATCCGCGAGGGCGAGTCGCGCGGCCAGCGCGTGCCCATCATCGCCCTCACGGCCCACGCCCTCAGCTCCGAACGCGAATTCTGGCTGCGCAGCGGCATCGACGACTATGTCAGCAAGCCGCTGCAGGAGTCGCAGCTGCTGCACATCCTGCAGCAGTGGACACGCTTCGTGGCCGCGCCGCTGCCCATCGTGGACTGGGCCGAGGCCCGGCGGCTCGCCGCCGGCAAGGCGGATCTGGCGGAAGACGTGATGAAGACACTGGCGGCCGATCTGCCGCGCGCCCGCGCGGAGCTGCTCGACGCCATGGCTCAGGGCGATGCCCGGCGCTGGTGGCGCGAGGCGCACCGGCTGCTGGGCGCCTGCCGCTATGCCGGCGTGCCCGCGCTGCGGGCCAGCCTGGAGTCAGCCTTCGCGGCTCACGACGGGGAAACGGCGCCCCTGCCCGATGCCGCCACCGCCACACGGGTCATCCGCGAGCTGGACGCGCTCGCGGGCTGGAGCGCGTCCCATCTCCAGGTCAGCGCGGCGCCATGCGGATAGCGCCGTCGAGGCGGATGGTCTCGCCGTTGAGGAAGGCGTTCTCGACGATCTGCACCGCGAACTGGCCGTACTCCTCCGGATGCCCCAGGCGCTTGGGGAACTGGGTCATCTCGATCAGCGGCAGCTTCACGCTGTCCGGCGCGGCGTTCATCAGTGGCGTGTTGAAGATGCCCGGCGCGATGGTGTTCACGCGCACGCCGATGGCGGCGAGATCGCGCGCCAGCGGCAGCGTCATGCCGACCACACCGCCCTTGGAAGCCGAGTAGGCGACCTGGCCGACCTGGCCGTCGAAGGCCGCCACCGACGCCGTGTTGATGACCACGCCGCGCTCGCCGTCGGCATTGGGCTCGTTCTTCGCCATCTCGGCGGCGGCCAGGCGGGTGACGTTGAAGGTGCCGATCAGGTTCACGGTGATGACCTTGTTGAACACCTCCAGCGAATGCGGGCCGTTCTTGCCCACCGTGCGCTGGGCGCTGCCGATGCCGGCGCAGTTGACCGCGACATGCACGCCACCCCACTTCGCCGCGACCTCCGCCAGCGCCGCCTGCACGGAGGCCTCGTCGGACACGTTGACCTTGCAGAACAGGGCGTTGGCGCCCAGTTCGGCGGCCACAGCCTGCCCCACCTCGGCGTTGAGGTCGAAGATGGCGACCCTGGCGCCACGGGCCAGATAGGCCTTGACGGTGGCCAGGCCCAGGCCGGAGGCGCCACCGGTGACGATGGCAATCTTGTCTTGCAGCTGCATGGCATTTCCTCGGTAACGGAAGGGAAAACGAAATCTCGACCGATCGGTCACGGCTGGCGAGAATACCACTGTTCCACCGCGAGGCAAGCCTCAGACCAGCCCGATGCCGGAGATTTCCCGTGCCAGGCGGGCGGCATGGTTGTCGGTCATGCTGCCGGCGAAGTCCAGCACCCGCATGTAGCCCTCGTACAGGGACAGACCCGGCGGCAGGGGCTGCTCGAGCAGCGCCAGCTGCGTGCGCTGGCGGTGGCTGAGCGACGCCGCGCCGTGCAGGCAGAGCGCGCGGACGTTGGGAATCAGGTTGTCCAGCAGCACGCCCAGACAGGGATAGGCCGCGACCTCGGTCACCACCTTGCTGCGGTGCCGGTAGACTTTCTCGCGGGCGACCTGCTTGGCGGCATCCAGCGTCTCGCGCACGTCCTCGCCCGCGCCCTCGATCAGGTCTTTCAGCGACAGCTCGCCGGCCAGCAGGGCATCATGATGGCGCATGAAGGTGTCGGCGACCTCCTTCACGCAGCGGCCGACCATGGTGCCGCGCAGGGCCGCCGCGTACTGGCGCGGGTCACGTATCTGCCAGACCTTGTCGGGATCGACGATGGGCGTGAGCAGGCGCTGCAGCTCGGACAGATCGAGGATGCCCATCTCGACGGCATCCTCCAGATCGACGATGGCATAGCAGATGTCGTCCGCCGCCTCCATGAGATAGGACAGCGGATGCCGGGCCCAGTGCTCGTGCCCGCGCGCGAGCAGACCCAGCTCGTCGGCGACGGCGCGGAAATACGGCAGCTCGGCCTGGTAGATGTTGAACTTGCCCTTGTCAGGGAAGGTCTGCGCCGTCCACGGATATTTCACCAGCGTGCCGATGCTGGCCGCGGTCAGTCGCATGCCGCCCTCGCCCGCGTACATCTCCAGCGAGGTCACCAGGCGCAGGCCGTGGGCGTTGCCCTCGTAGGTCTGGATGTCATGACGCTCGCCCGTGCCCAGGCCCTCCAGCAACGGCAGGTGCGCCGGCTCGCGGAACCAGTCGCGCAGGGCGTACTCGCCGGTATGGCCGAAGGGCGGATTGCCCAGGTCGTGCGCCAGGCAGGCGACCTGCACGGTGGAGCCGATGTCGTAGGGCGTGTAGCTCTGCGGCAGGTGCCCGCCCTCGCGCAGCATGGCGCCGACGCGGTTGCCCAGGCTGCGGCCGACGCTGGCGACCTCCAGGCTGTGGGTCAGGCGGTTATGGGTGTGATCGTGGAGCGCCAGCGGATGCACCTGGGTCTTGCGGGCAAGGCGGCGGAAAGCGCTGGAGAAGACGATGCGGTCGTGGTCGATGTGGAACTCGGAGCGCAGGCCGGCGCCGCCGTCCTCGCTGGCCGCCGCCCGCGCGCCCTGGATCTCGCCATCCCTGACCTTGAAACGGCGGGCGGAAAGCAGTTGCGTCCAGTTCATGCGCGCTTGCGCCATGGCGTCCATCCTCAGTCAGGCCAGGCTGCATGATCGGCAAAAGCCGTGCGAAAGGCCAGCCCGGGCTGTGGCATACTGCCGGCCGTCATGTCGCGGGGAACTGTCATGCTGGATGAGCTGTTTCGCAAAAACCGGACCTGGGCCGAGTCGGTCAAGGATCATGACCCCGAGTTCTTCGAGAAGCTGGCCCAGCAGCAGACCCCCGAGTTCCTCTGGATAGGCTGCGCCGACAGCCGCGTGCCAGCCAACGAGATCATGGGCCTGCTGCCGGGCGAGGTCTTCGTCCACCGCAACGTCGCCAACCTGGTCATCCACACCGACATGAACTGCCTGTCGGTGCTGCAGTACGCCGTGGAAGTGCTGCAGGTGAAGCACATCCTGGTCACCGGCCACTACGGCTGCGGCGGCGTCAAGGCGGCCATGGAGCACCGCGAGTTCGGCCTCATCGACAACTGGCTGCGCCACATCAAGGACATCTACCGCCTGCACGAGGGCCAGTTCGACGGGCTGGACGCCGAGCAGCGCCACGACCTCATGTGCGAGATCAACGTGCACGAGCAGGTCGCCAACGTCTGCCACACCACCATCATCCAGAGCGCCTGGCGGCGCGGACAGGATGTCTCCGTGCACGGCTTCATCTTCAGCGTGCGCGACGGCATCCTGCGCGACATGGGGCTGCACTACAGCGCGGCCAACCAGCTGCCGCCGATCTACCGCATGCAGCGCGGCGACGGCCCTCGCTGAGCCGCCGGCACGCGCCGCCGCCCGTCAGCGGGCGGTCTTGCACTCGGTGTACTCGATCTCGACGCGGCGGTTCTTGGCCCAGGCCGCTTCGTCATGGCCATCCGCCACCGGCTGCTCCTTGCCATAGCTCACCACCGCGAGCTGGTCATTGGCCACACCATGGCTGACCAGATAACGCGCCACGGCATTGGCGCGCCGCTCGCCCAGCGCCAGGTTGTAATCATGGGTGCCGCGCTCGTCGGTGTGACCGGAGAGCTGGACCCTGGCGGCGGTCTTCGCCAGCACGGCGGCGTGGGCATCCAGGCTGACGGCGGTGGCGCCCGCCAGTTCGCTGGAGTCGGTGCCGAAGTAGTAGGTGCGTGTCTTCAGGGCGCTGGCCAGCGCCGGATCGACCTGGGCGAACAGGCTGGCGACCTCGCCCTCGCTGCAGAGCTTGCGGGCGCTGATCTTCGCCTCGGTGGAGGCGACGCCCAGCACCGGCGGCAGCGTGTCGGAGCTGTAGGTCGGGTCCTGGACGACATCCGCCGGCTTCTTCTGGAACAGCGAACAGCCGCTCAGGGTCGCCAGCAGCAGGCCGGCAGCGGTGATCATGGTGGTGGTTCTGGTTTTCATGGCTATCTCCGGATCAAGGGGGGTCGGGTATTTCATCAACGCAGGTAGGAGGACCAGACCGGCTCGCGGATCTCGCCCTCCACCGGTGGCAGGGTGAGACGGAAGCGGCCATCCAGCGAAATGATGGCGAGCACGCCCTTGCCGGCGCGGGTGGTGGCGTAGACCAGCATGCGGCTGTTAGGCGCGAAGCTGGGCGAGGCGTCCAGCGGGGTCGTGGTCAGGCGGTTGAAACTGCCGTTGGTCAGGTCCTGCAGGGCGATGCGGTACTGGCCGTCGCCGGCCTCGTTGACCATGGCCAGGTAGTGTCCGTCCGGGCTGATGTCCGCGCGCGCGTTGAAGCGGCCATTGAAGGTCATGCGGCGGATCTCGCCAGACGCCAGCTCGACACGGTAGATCTGCGGGCCGCCGCTGCGGTCGGAGGTGAAGATCAGCGACTTGCCGTCACTGGTCCAGCGCGGCTCCGTGTCTATCGCCGGATGATTGGTGACGCGCTTCAGCTCGCGTGTGGCGATGTCCATGACGTAGATCTCGGGGTTGCCGTCACGCGACAGCGCCATGGCCATGCGCGTGCCATCCGGCGACCAGGCCGGCGCGCTGTTGATGCCGGCGAAATCGGTGAGCTTCGTGCGCTTGCCGCTGAGCAGCTCCTGCATGTAGATCGCCGGCCGGCCGCCCTCGAAGGAGACATAGGCGATCTGGCGCGAATCCGGCGACCAGGTCGGCGCCATGATCGGCGCGGCCGAATCCAGCGCGGTGACATGGCGCTTGCCGTCCATGTCGGAGATGCCCAGGCGGTAGCGCAGCTTCCCGTCCCGGCGATACTGGTTCACATAGAGCAGATGGCTGGTGAAGAAGCCTTTCGCGCCGGTCATCTTCTCGTAGATGCGGTCGCTGATGTAGTGCCCGACGTCGCGCCAGCGCCCCTTGCCCGCCACCAGCCTGTCATCCAGCAGCACCTCGCCGCCGCCCTGTCGCGTCAGCGTGTAGCTGAACGACAGGCGGCCGTCAGGCAGTGGCCTGGCCGAGCCGCGCACGACCAGGTCGGTGCCCGCCAGCCAGT
>Ga0222424_100849_pt1 | contig 10033 bp, 10 predicted proteins | sample 2B2ome_FD_182468 | JGI IMG/M metagenome (GOLD analysis project Ga0222424, IMG submission 182468) | Enriched microbial communities from leaf-cutter ant dump, University of Wisconsin, Madison, United States - 2B200A (version 2) | ecosystem: Environmental > Terrestrial > Nest > Insects nest > Nest...
ATGGCGGCGTCGAAGTCATGCCGGCCGGCCACGGCCAGCGCCTCCTCCAGATTGCCGGCGGCGTGGCAGGCGCAGCCCCAGGCGGTGAGCACGGCGCGCAGGCTGTCGCGCACGTCGGCGTCGTCATCCACCAGCAGCACGGTGGCCTGCAGGCGGACCGCCGGCGTGATGTGAAGCGGCGGTGGTGCGGGCTGGCGTGGCGCTTCATGCGCCAGCGGCAGACGCAGGCGGAAGACCGAGCCCCGGCCCGGGCGCGAGTCCAGTGTCAGCGCATGTCCCAGGCTTTCGCTGAGGCCGCGCGCGATGGAAAGACCCAGCCCCAGCCCCTTGCGCCGGTCGCGCTCCGGATTGGTGAGCTGGTGGAACTCGCGGAAGATGTCCTCGTGCGCGTCCGCGGGAATGCCGCAGCCGGTGTCCCACACTTCCAGGCTGATGGCGTCTCCGCGCCGGCGTGCGCCGATCAGGATGCCGCCCCGGCTGGTGTAGCGGATGGCGTTGCCGATCAGGTTGCGCAGGATGATCTCGACGATGTCGGGGTCGGAGTCGATGACCCAGTCGCGCTCGACGCTGCGCCAGACCAGTCCCTTGGCGTCGGCCTGCGCGCCCAGTTCGCGCTCGATGCGGGTCAGCAGCGGCTGCAGCGCGAACGGGCGCGGCTGCGGTTCGATCACACCGGCGTCTATGCGCGAGAAATCGAGCAGCGTGTTGAGCATCATGCGCGCGCCCTCGGCGGCCTGCGAGGCGCGCTCGATCAGGTCGCGGGCCTGGTCCGGCAGCGACTCGTGGCGCATGGCCTCGAGGAACAGGCCCTGGGCGTGCAGCGGCTGGCGCAGGTCGTGGCTGGCGGCGGCGAGGAAGCGCGACTTGGCCAGGTTGGCTTCCTCGGCCTGGTCGCGCGCCTCCCGGGCAGCTTCGGTCTCGTGGCGCAACTGCTCGATCAGGTGCAGGTTCTCGAAGCGCAGCGCGATGGCGCTTTTCGAGGCGATCTCGAAGTTGCGCGAGAAATAGGCCATGGCCAGGAGATAGATGGACAGCGGCGCGCTCAGCAGCTTGATGACCAGCTCCGGGTGGCTGAGCATGATCCAGTACACCGCCAGCGCGATCGGTGTGGTGAACGAGAGGTAGACCAGCATGCTGGCCGACAAGGTGGCCAGGCTGCCCGAGCAGATGCCGGCGATGATGATCAGTTCCGCCGCCATCATCAGCGTGTTGTCCTGGCGGAAGAACAGCATAGCGACCAGCGCCCAGGCGCTCCCCAGCAGGGCGCTCATCATGCTGAGGCGGACCAGGTGGGCGCGTCCGCTGAACATGGCGACCCGGCGGCGCAGGCGCACCAGATAGATGTCCAGGCCGATCGAGCAGGCCAGCAGCAGGCTCAGCCAGAGGCGTATGCGGGTGCCGTCGCTGTGCTCATGCAGCAGCAGGCTCAGGGTGAGCGCCAGCAGCACGGCGGTGATGGCGCTGGCCCAGATCGCGGCGCGGAAGTTGATGTCGATCAGGTGGCACTGTTCGCGCAGCATACGGTCGCCGCCGAGCATGCGGGCGGGTGGCGCGGCGGGCGGGGTGACGGGAGGCTGGGGCATGGTCGTGTCCTAGCGCAGCAGGCCGTGGCGCAGGGCCACCGAGACCGCCTCCGCGCGCGATGACACCTTGAGGATGGCAAGCAGGTTGGATACATGCTCGCGCACGGTGTACTCGGCCAGGCCCAGCTCGCGGGCGATGAGCTTGTTGGGCTTGCCGGCGCAGAGCAGCGCTAGCACTTCGGTCTGGCGTGGCGTCAGCACGGGCAGCGTTTCGGGGTCGCCATGGCTGTCCGGGCTGTCGGGAAAGGCGGACTGGCCTGTCAGCACGCGCGTCATGGCGGCGAAGATGGCGCGCGAGCTCTCGGTCTTGGCGACGAAGCCGCGGGCGCCCTGGCGGCGGGCGTTCTCCACGCTGGCCGGCGAGCAGTCCGCCGACAGCATGAGCACGGGAGTGTCGCCGAACTGCTCGCGCAGCAGGCTGATGCCGAGCAGGCCATTGAGCCCCGGCAGGCCGATGTCCAGCACGATCAGCGTGAAGCGGCGCGGCGCCAGGGCCAGCGCCTCGTCCACGGAGGCCGCCTCGGCGATGCGGCCCATGTCCGGCTGGGTGCGCAGCAGGGCCGCCAGCCCTTCACGGAACAGGGCATGGTCATCGACCAGCAGCACGTCGGCGGAGCGCATGGCCTGTCCGCTCATGGTGTCCGGCTCAGCCGGCCTGGATGCGGTCGTAGACCACGAAGCTGAACCAGAGGTTGCTGGCCTCGTCGTGATGGCGCTCGCGGCTGGTCTCCTGCCATTGCGAACGATCCCACGCCGGGAAGAAGGCATCGCCTTCGACCGAGGCTTCGACCTCGGTGATGTACATGCGGCTGACCAGGGGCAGCGCCTGCGCGTAGACCTCGGCGCCGCCGATGACCAGCGCTTCGTCCTGCGCGTTCACCACCGCCACGGCTTCGGCCAGCGCCAGCGCGGCCTCCAGCGAGTGCACGACACGCGTGCCGATGGGGCCTTCCCAGGCCGGATCGCGGGTGACCACGATATTGGTGCGGTTGGGCAGCGGGCGACCCAGCGAATCGTAGGTGGTGCGGCCCATGACGATGGCCTTGCCGCTGGTCATGCGCTTGAAGTACTGCAGGTCGGCCGGCAGCCGCCAGGGCAGCATGTTGTCCATGCCGATGCAGCGGTTGGCGGCCATGGCCACGATCAGCGCCAGACGCACGGTGTCATCCGGCAGCGCCGCGTAGTCCTCGGCCTCGGTGCCGGTCAGGGCTTCCGGCGCGGTGCTCATACCGCCACCTTGCCGGGAATGTGGGCATGCGCCTCGTAGCCTTCCAGCGCGAAATCCTCGTAGCGGAAGGCGAACAGGTCCTTCACGTCCGGATTCAGCCGCATGACCGGCAGTCTGAGCGGGTCCCGCGCCAGTTGCAGGTCGGCCTGCTCAAGGTGATTGCTGTAGAGGTGGCAGTCGCCCCCGGTCCAGACGAACTCGCCCGGTTCGAGGCCGCAGACCTGCGCCACCATCAGCGTCAGCAACGCGTAGGAGGCGATGTTGAACGGCACGCCGAGGAAGATGTCGGCGCTGCGCTGGTAGAGCTGGCAGGACAGCCTGCCTTCCGCGACATAGAACTGGAACAGCGCGTGGCAGGGCGGCAGCGCCATCTCGTCCACCAGCGCCGGGTTCCAGGCGCTGACGATGAGGCGGCGCGAGTCCGGGTTGCGCCGGATCATCTCCACCACGTTGGCGATCTGGTCGATGTGGCGGCCGTCCGGCGCCGGCCAGGAGCGCCACTGGTAGCCGTAGACCGGGCCAAGGTCGCCGTTCGCGTCGGCCCACTCGTCCCAGATGCGTACGCCGTTTTCCTTCAGGTAACGGATGTTGGTGTCACCGGTCAGGAACCACAGCAGTTCGTGGATGATGGACTTGAGGTGCAGCTTCTTGGTGGTCAGCACCGGGAAGCCGTCGGCGAGGTCGAAGCGCATCTGATGACCGAACACCGAATACGTGCCGGTGCCGGTGCGGTCTTCCTTGTAGGCGCCTTCTTCGCGGGCGCGGCGCATCAGCTCGAGATACTGGCGCATGGCTCAGCGGCCCCCCGTGGCGGCCTGGCGGCGATAGGCCACGATCATGAGCGCGACGCCGGCCAGGATCATGGGCACGGTCAGCACCTGGCCCTTGGTCATCCAGTCGAAGGCGATGAAGCCCTGGTCGAGGTCGGGCTCGCGGAAGAATTCGATGGTGAAGCGGGCCAGGCCGTAGCCGATCAGGAACAGCGCCGACACGGCCATGCGCGGGCGCTCCTTGAGGCTGAACAGCCAGAGCGCAAGGAACAGCAGCAGGCCTTCGGCCAGCGCCTCGTAAAGCTGCGAGGGATGGCGCACGAGCGCGTCGACATGCGGGAAGACCATGCCGAACGGATAGTCAGGGCTGATCACCGGGCGGCCCCAGAGCTCACCGCCGATGAAATTGCCGATGCGTCCGAAGAACAGGCCGGGCGGCACCAGGGGGGCGATGAAGTCGGTGACCTGGAACCAGGTGACGTTGTACTTGCGGGCGAACACGATCATCGCCGTGAGCACGCCCAGGAAGCCGCCATGGAAGCTCATGCCGCCTTCCCATACGCGGAACAGCCAGAGCGGGTCCTGCAGGAAGCGGTCGAAGCCGTAGAAGAAGACATAGCCCAGGCGGCCGCCGAGGATCACGCCCATGGCGCCGTAGAAGACCAGGTCGGATACCTGCTCCTCGCTCCAGCCGATGCGGCGTGCGCGCCAGAGCGCCAGGCCGTAGGCGGTGGCGAAGCCGCACAGGTACATCAGGCCGTACCAGTGGATCTGGATCGGACCCAGATGCACGGCGATGGGGTCTATCTGCGGGTAGGTCAGCATGGGAAGGAAGCACCTGCTAGTGACTGCTTGCGCCGGACGGCTTGCGCTGAAGCGACGGCCAGCGTGAAGATTGCCGCAATCCCCGCCCCCAGTCCACCCATGAGCCCGCGAGCCTATGTGCCTGATCGCTTTCCACTGGCAGCCCGGCGCCGCCCTGCCGCTGCAGGTCTGGGCCAACCGCGACGAGTTCCTGGCCCGGCCCGCCTCGGCCACGGGCTTCTGGCCGGATGCGCCGCAGGTGCTGGCCGGCCGTGACCTGACCGGCGGCGGCACCTGGATGGGCGTGACCCGGCAGGGCCGCTTCGCCGCGCTCACCAACTTCCGCGATCCCGCCATGCCGGCCGGCACGCGCTCGCGCGGGCAGCTCGTGTCCGGCTTCCTGCTCGGCGACGACTCGCCGGCGGACTGGGCGCGGCGGGCGCAGGCCGACTGGCGTGATTACGGCGGCTTCTCCCTGCTGGTCGCGGATGCCGGCAGCCTCTGGTATGCCGGCAGTCATGCCGGCGAGGCATTCGCTGTCACGCCCGGCTGGCATGGCCTGTCCAACGCCCTACTCGACACGCCCTGGCCCAAGCTGCGGCGACTGGTGGACGGCGCGCGACAGTTGTCGGCCGCCGGGGCGGACGCGGGCGATCCGGCCGAAGCCGGCCTGGCGCTGCTCACCGATACCACGCCGGCGGTGGATGCCGAGTTGCCGGACACCGGCGTCGGCCTGGCCATGGAGCGCGTGCTTTCACCCGTGTGCATCCGCACGCCGGCCTACGGCACGCGCAACTCCACCTGGCTGCGCCTGGGGCGGGATGAGATCATCTGGCAGGAGCGGGATCACGTGCGCGGGGAGCGCCTGGATTTCCGTTTTCCCCGCCTGGCCTAGCCGCGCGCGCTGCTCTGCGGGCGTACCAGTCCGTTCAGGCCGAGATCGGCCAACTCGTCCTCGACCTCGGCGCGGATGTCGCCCGGCTTGTCGAAGGCGAGCACGCGCTCCAGCAGCGCGCGCGCGCGCTCCATGGGCGTGTGGCAGATGGCCTTGCGCACCTTGAGCAGGTTGCTGGCGCTCATCGACAGGGTGTCGAAGCCCATGGCCATGAGCAGGATGGCCGTGCCCGGGTCGCCGGCCATTTCGCCGCAGATGCTCACGGTCTTGCCGGCGCGGTGCACTTCGTTGACGACATAGCGCACGGCGCGCAGCACGGCCGGGTGATAGGCCGAATACAGCTCGGCCACGCGCGAATTGTTGCGGTCGACCGCGAGCAGGTACTGCGTGAGGTCGTTGGAGCCTATGCTGACGAAGTCGACATGCCGCGCCAGGTCGGCGATCTGGATGATGGTCGCCGGCACCTCGATCATGACGCCGATGCGCGGCAGCGTGACCTCGTACTCCTGCTCTTCCCGCAGCTCCTCGACGGCGCGGTGGATCAGCGCCACGGCATCCTCGACCTCGCTCACCGAGGTCACCATGGGCAGCAGTATCTGCAGGTTGTTCAGGCCGGTCGCGGCCTTGAGCATGGCGCGCACCTGCACCATGAAGATTTCCGGATGGTCGAGCGTGATGCGGATGCCGCGCCAGCCCAGCGCCGGGTTGTCCTCCTCGATGGGAAAGTACGGCAGGTCCTTGTCGCCGCCGATGTCCAGCGTGCGCATGGTCACCGGCTTAGGCGCGAAGGCCTCGAGCTGCTGGCGGTAGATCTGGCGCTGCTCCTCCTCGCCGGGAAAGCGTTCGCGCAGCATGAACGGAATCTCCGAGCGGTACAGGCCCACGCCCTCGGCGCCGCGGTCCTTGGCGCGCGCGACATCGGCCATGAGGCCGGTGTTCACGCACAGCGACACGGCGTGGCCGTCCGGTGTCACGGCCTCTTTCTGCTTGTAGGCGTCCAGCCCGGCGGTGAGCTGCTGCTCTTCCTTGATGATGTCCTTGTAGCGCTTGCGCAGCACGCGCGAAGGCTGCACGTAGACGCGGCCGAGATAGGCGTCGACGATCATCTCGGCGTCGTCCATCGAGGTCACCGGCAGGTCGCTGACGCCGACCACGGTCGGGATGCCCAGCGCGCGCGCGACGATAGCCATGTGCGAGTTGGCCGCGCCGGTCGCCGACACCACGCCGCAGACGCGGTCGAGCGGCGCCTCCAGCAGCATGGCGGTGGAGATGTCCTCGCCGACGAGGATGCTGTTCTCCGGGAATTCGCGGGTCTCCTCCGACTCCTGCTCCTGCAGCCGCGCGAGCAGGCGCAGGCCGAGGTCGCGCACGTCCGACATGCGCTCGCGCAGGTAGGGGTCCTCCATGAGCGCGAAGTTCTGCATGTGCTCGTCGATGACTTCGCGCAGCGCGCCCTGGGCCCAGTTGCCGGCCTCGATGCGCTCGGCGATCTCGCCGCCGAGGGCGTTGTCGTCGAGCATGCGCAGATAGACATCGAAGAGCGCGCGCTCCTCGGGCATGAGGCTGTCGGCCATGCGGTCGTCGAGCGCGCGGACATCCTCGCGCACGGCTTCGAGGGCGTCGCGCAGCAGCGCCAGCTCGGTGTCGACATCCTCGACGGCGCGGTCGGGCACCTGCTCCAGGTCGGCCGGCGGATAGAGCACGACGGCGCGGCCGAGGGTGACGCCGGTGGCGCCGGTGATGCCCTGGAAGGTCTGCGTGGTGGTCGCGCGCGCGCCGCGCATGACCTCCATCTGGCCCATGACCTTGGCGTGCGCGACGACGCCGGAGAGCTGCGCCGACAGGGTGACCATGAAGGCCACCTCGCCTTCGTCGAAGCGGCGGTTCTCGCGCTGCTGCACGACGAGCACGCCCAGCACCTTGCGGCGGTGCATGATGGGCACGCCGAGGAAGGCGTTGTAGCGCTCCTCGCCGGTCTCGGGGAAGTAGCGGTAGCGCGCGTGCGAGGCGGCGTCCTGCAGGTTGATGGGTTCCTCGCGGCTGGCGCAGAGGCCGACCAGACCTTCGTTGAAGGTCATGCTGACGACACCGATGGATTCCGCGTTGAAGCCTTCGTTGGCCATCAGCACCAGGCGTTCGGTGCGGTCGTCGAGCAGGTAGACGGAGCAGACCTCGGTGCCGGTGGCTTCGCGCACGGAATGCACGAGCACGTCGAGCGCGGCCTGGAAGCTGGGCGCGGAGTCCACTTCCTGGACGATGCGGCGCAGGACTTCCAGCATGCTCGGCTCCGAGGTCATGGGCATGGCGTCAGCCCGCCTTCGCAGGGTTGTTGGCCGCGCCGCCGACCGGCAGGCGCGGCAGCAGCTCCTTGAGCGCCTTGCGGTAGACCTCGCGCTTGAACGAGACCACCTGATCGAGCGGATACCAGTAGCTGACCCAGCGCCAGCGGTCGAACTCGGCCGGCTTCTGCGTGTCCAGGCGCACGCGCGACTCGCTGCCGACCAGCTTAAGCAGGAACCACTTCTGCTTCTGGCCTATGCAGATCGGCGGCTTGTCGTTGCGGATGAAGCGGCGCGGCAGCCGGTAGCGCAGCCAGCCGCGCGTCTGCGCCAGGATCTTCACGTCCTGCCGCTCCAGCCCGACCTCCTCCCAGAGTTCGCGGTACATGGCCTGCTCCGGCGTTTCCCCCTCCGAGATGCCGCCCTGCGGGAACTGCCAGGCGTCATGGCCGTAGCGCCGCGCCCACAGCACCTGGCCCTCGTCGTTGGCCACAATGATGCCGACGTTAGGTCGGAAACCATCCCCGTCTATCACAAGAGATTCCTTGAAAAACATTCAGTTATTGCCACCATTACTACCTGAGCGGGGCTTTCCGGGCAAGGCCGGGGACGGATTTTTTCTGCCGGGGGCGCTATCATGGCCGTCCCTCAGCGCAACTGGAGCCCGCCTGCCATGACCCTGGCCCTGTTCGATCTCGACAACACCCTGCTGGCGGGTGATTCGGACCACGCCTGGGGCGAATTCCTGGTCGCGCGCGGGCATGTCGACGCGGAGGCCTATCGCGTCGCCAATGATGGCTTCTACGCCGATTACAAGGCCGGCACGCTCGACATCCGCGCTTTCTGCGAGTTCGTCTTCGCCGTGCTCGCGCGCAACGACCGCGCCACCCTCGACGCCTGGCGCGACGAGTTCATGGCCGAGCGCGTGGAGGCCATGCTGCTGCCGGCGGCTGTCGAGCTGCTGGAGCGGCATCGCGCGCAGGGGCACACCCTGGTCATCATCACCGCCACCAACCGCTTCGTGACCGAGCTGATCGCCCGCCGCTACGGCGTCGAGCACCTGATCGCCACCGAGCCGGAGCAGGATGCCGGCGGTCGCTTCACCGGCCGCCTCGCCGGCACGCCCTGCTTCCAGGATGGCAAGATAACCCGTCTGCGCGAATGGCTGACGACGCGCGGCGACACGCTGGACGGCAGCTGGTTCTATTCCGATTCGCGCAACGACCTGCCGCTGCTGGAGGTCGTCGCCCACCCGGTCGCCGTGGACCCTGATCCGGTGCTGGAGCAGACCGCCCGCGACCGCGGCTGGCCGGTGATCAGCCTGCGCGGCTGACCTCAGGTACTTGGCCCCCTTTGATTTGCAGCAGGAGCACAACATGCGTCATTTCCTTCGTCTCGCGGCGGTCGTGTTCGGGCTGGGCCTCGCGGCCTGCAGCTACCAGTTCGCCGGCCTCAACACCGTGGCGGAGCCGGGCGGCAGTTCGCGCGACCTGAGCCGGCTGCTGGCCTCGCCGCAGTCGCAGCAGGCCGTTGTCACGGAAATCTCCACCAGCCACGACAGCATCCGCCTGGACGCCCTGCTGGCCGAGCTGCTGGCGACCGCGGGCAATACCGGAGGCCGCGATGCCGCGACCTGGCAGGGCCTGCTGCCGGGCATGGACTTCCGGCAGCGTCTGGACATGCTCAACGTGCTGGCGGATGAGCAGCGCCGCCTGCGCACGCTGGAGCGGGAGACGCGCTGAGCCCGTCCGGGCCGGGTCAGGAGGCTGCTGCCGATGGCGACCGACCGCGACTTCGTCGACTACGTGGCCGAGCAGATCGGCCTAGGCGCTCGCCTGTCGTTGCGCAAGATGTTCGGCGAATACGCGCTCTATCTCGATGGCAAGGTCATCGCCTTCGCCTGCGACAACAGCCTGTTCATCAAGCCGTCCCCGGCCTCCGCCGCGCTCGCGCCGGATCTGCCTGCGCGGCCGCCCTATCCGGGTGGCAAGGAGCATCCGGTCGCGGACGAGCTGCTGGATGACCCGGACCTGCTGCGGCGACTCGTGCTGGAGACCGCTGCGCACATGCTGCCGCCCAAGCCCCGGTCCCGGCGCTCCGGTCCGCGCGGCTGAATGAGCGCGCGACAGCCGCGTTAGCGCGGCGATGTGTTTCTCATGATGACCCGTGTCCCTGTCACCACCCCGTCCACCGGCTGGTCCCAGGCCGCCACCGGCAGCGCGCCCACCTGCTGGATGTCATGCGCCAGCCCGAGCAGCCGCGGCCGGCGCGGGCGTCGCCCGAAGTCGGCCAGCAGCCGGTCGTAGAAGCCGCCGCCCATGCCCAGGCGCTGGCCGCCGGCATCGAAGCCGACCAGCGGCAGCAGCAGGAAATCCAGCGTCCAGGCGGCGCGGCGGGTGCGGTTGCGGGGCTCGGCGATGCCGTGGCGGTTGCGCCGCCAGCCCGGCGCGCGCCGGCCGGGGCGTGGCGCGGCG